>Ga0208856_1000250_pt1 | contig 22306 bp, 20 predicted proteins | sample LakMenEpi13Jul12_FD_150690 | JGI IMG/M metagenome (GOLD analysis project Ga0208856, IMG submission 150690) | Freshwater microbial communities from Lake Mendota, WI - 13JUL2012 deep hole epilimnion (SPAdes) | ecosystem: Environmental > Aquatic > Freshwater > Lentic | place: Lake Mendota, Madison...
CTTGCAAGCTGTCATACCTGTCCATGTGGTCTTCAGACAAATTAAGCATGGTCGCTGCATCTGCTTGCAAACTGTGCGTGGTTTCCAATTGAAAGCTGGACAGCTCCAAGACATAGACATCCGGCGTGGCCATAGCCAAGCTGTCTAATACCGGCAAACCAATGTTGCCAGCAACAATGGTTTTTAAGCCCGCCGCTTGGCAAATCTGGCCTACTAAACTGGTGACCGTGGTTTTACCGTTCGAGCCGGTAATGGCGATGACCTTGGCCGCAGTCGGTCTAAATTGCGCAAATAACTCCACGTCACCAACTACGCTAAGACCGTTTTTTATTGCCGCTTGGATAGCCGGTTCACTTATGGCCACGCCTGGGCTAATCACGGCCAGATCAATTTGCTGAAACAGTTGAGCACTAAATGGCCCAGTATGCAGCTGCACTTCAGGCATTTCACTTTGCAATGCGGCCATGCCTGGAGGCGTTTCGCGGGTATCAGCCGCAGACAAATGTGCCCCTTGCGTTTTCAACCAACGCAAGGCGGATAAGCCGGTTTCACCCAGACCCAACACCAGAATTTTTTTGTCTTTTAAAATTTGCATGGTTTTATCGTAATTTCAAGCTGGCCAATCCAATTAACACCAACATCATGCTGATGATCCAAAAACGCACGACTACTTGCGTTTCCTTCCAACCTTTTTCTTCGTAGTGGTGGTGCAGTGGTGCCATTAAAAAGATGCGCTTCCCCGTGCCGGTGGTATGTTTGGTGTACTTGAAATACAACACTTGTAAGGCTACCGAAACGGTTTCCACGACAAACACGCCACCCATTATGAATAAAATGATTTCTTGGCGAACAATGACCGCCACTATGCCAAGCGCCGCGCCTAATGCTAGGGCACCCACGTCGCCCATGAAGACTTCCGCTGGGTAAGCGTTAAACCATAAAAAGCCGAGACCAGCGCCTGCCATGGCCGCGCAAAACACCATTAACTCACTGGCACCTGCCACGTGCGGCACACCCAAATAACTGGAAAAATGTAAATGACCAGCGACATAAGCAAACAGCCCCAGCGCACCGGCTACCATGACGGTAGGCAGGATGGCTAGGCCATCTAAGCCATCGGTTAAGTTGACCGCATTACTGCTGCCTACCACCACCAAATAGGTCAGGAGGATGAAGCCAAAAGCGCTTAATGGCAGTACTAAATGCTTAAAAAATGGCACGATCAGCGTCGTTTCCACTGCACTCAAGTGGGTGCGATAGAGGAACACCGCCACGGCTAGACCTATCAAGCTTTGCCAAAAGAACTTGGCCTTGGCCGACAAGCCTTTTGGATTTTTATGCACCACCTTACGGTAATCGTCTACCCAGCCCACCGCACCAAAACCCACGGTTGTGAACAACACTACCCAAACAAATCGGTTACTTAGATCAGCCCAAAGTAGCGTTGAAACGGCGATCGAGACCAAAATCAAAGCCCCACCCATAGTAGGCGTGCCGGTTTTAATTAAATGGCTTTGTGGGCCATCGTCGCGTACTGCTTGGCCAACTTTGTATTCGGTTAACTTACGAATCACACTGGGCCCAGCTATAAAAGAAATGGCCAACGCCGTTAAGGTTGCTAAGACGGCGCGCAAGGTAATGTAATTAAATACATTGAAGCCACGAATGTCGTGGGCTAACCAACGGGTCAGTTCTAATAACATGATTGATTCTCCAGCAAGCTAGTTTGATTGTTTGTTTGGTCCAACATATTGACCACGCGCTCCATCTTCATGAACCGTGAGCCTTTTACTAATACCGTCATGGCCGCAGATAACTGTGGCTTAATGGCCTGCGCTAAGGCGGCGGCATCCTCAAAATGGCGGGCGCCGTCACCAAAACCTTGCACCATCTCAAGACTCAGTTCACCTAGGCAATACAATTGCTGCAAGCCTTTTGCTTTGGCGTACTCACCTATCTCGCGATGCATGCGCGCGGCATCGGTACCCAATTCACCCATGTCACCAAGCACCAATATTTTCTCGCCCGCTTGATTGGCCAGTACGTCTATGGCGGCCTTCGTTGAATCAGGGTTGGCGTTATAGGTATCGTCAATTAAGCGCGCATTATTGACGGCTACCTTATGCTGTAAACGCCCTTTGACTGCGGAAAAGCCAGCCAGGCCAATGGCTATGTCTTTATTCGAAATGCCCATGGCATGGGCGGCTGCGGCCGCCGCTAGGGCATTACGGACGTTATGGCTGCCCATAAGTGGCAATACAAAATCCACTTCACCGGCGGGGGTGCGCAAGTTCACCATGCAATCACCAGCCCGTTCTTGATAGCTAGCCTGCACATCGGCTGCTTGGTCCATGGCAAAAGTAAGGATTTTTTTACCCACATTTAGCCCACGCCAGTAAGGCGCGTAATTGTCGTCGGCATTGATCAGCGCAATGCCGTCAGCCGCTAAGCCAAGAAAGATTTCACCTTTGGCTTGGGCGATATTATCGCGAGAGCCCAATTCACCTATGTGCGCGGTCCCGGCGTTGTTGATAATGGCCAATGTTGGCTGTGCCAAGTTAGACAGGTAGGCTATTTCACCTAAATGGTTCATGCCCATCTCCAGCACTGCGTACTGGTGGCTTGCGCGCAAATTAAGTAAGGTTAATGGCATGCCGATGTGGTTATTTAGATTGCCCACGGTGGCATGTATAGCGTCCATACCGCCGGCTTTGGCAGCCAAAATGGCGCTGACCATTTCTTTGACCGTAGTTTTGCCATTGCTACCGGTAATGGCCAATACCGGCAAGCTAAATTTAGCTCGCCAATGGGCGGCCAACTCACCTAAGGCTAAATAACTGTCTTTAACCAGGATGGCCGGTGCTAGGTTGGCGTTATTTTTTTCCAATACCACTGCCGCCGCGCCTAGCTCTAAGGCCTGCTTGGCATAATCGTGTCCATCAAAGTGCTCGCCTTTTAAGGCAACAAACAGTTGACCGGCGCGTATGGCGCGACTATCGCTACCGACGGAATCAAATTGGCCATCCGCACCCGTCAAGCACCCATGCATGGCTAGGCTAGCTTCGCTCAAATTCATCATAGCGACAGCTCCTTTGCTAATGATTTTGGGTGGGTTTCTAAGGCGCGCTTGGCCATTAAGGCATCATCAAATGGCTGCTTCACGCCGGCCACTTCCTGATAACTTTCATGCCCTTTGCCGGCCAATAAGACGATGTCACCAGGCATAGCCGAATGGATTGCCAGATTTATTGCCATAGCCCGATCCGCCTCCACTTGGTAGTGCCCATGCATGCCTTTCATGATCTCAGCAATGATGGCATCTGGGGCTTCGCCACGCGGGTTATCCGATGTCAGCACGACCCGATCTGCCAATTGACTGGCTATTGCCCCCATCAACGGCCGTTTGCCGGCATCGCGTTCGCCCCCGCAACCAAACAGGCAAATTAATTGCCCCGTTGCTTGCTCGCGTAAGGTGATCAATACTTTTTCCAATGCGTCTGGGGTGTGGGCATAATCCACCACCACCAGGGGTAAGTTTTCACCACCAAATTGCTGCATACGACCCGTTACGGATTGCAGTTTAGCCAACGCCGGCAAGGCTGATTCTAGGGTGTTGCCCAATGCCAATAAACCGCTTAATACCGCCAGCACGTTATAGGCATTAAATCGGCCCAATACTGGCGCTTGTAACTCCACGCTACGTTGCTTATAGCTAACCTGCATGCTTAGTCCGGACTCATGCAAGCGCAAATGGCTGGCATGCAGGTCGGCCTCATCCGAAAAGCCGTAACTTAAGGTGGCCTTGGATTCAGCTTTTAAGGCGGTCAACAGACGCTGACCAAAAGCATCGTCGGCATTAATCACGGCACACTTTAAGCTAGGCCAGCTAAATAATTTTTGCTTGGCCTGAGCATAGGCCTCCATGCTGCCGTGGTAATCCAGATGGTCACGGCTTAAATTCGTCAGCACCGCCACATCAAACTCAACGCCATTCACTCGCCCTTGATCCAAGCCATGCGAAGACACTTCCATGACGACGGTCTGAGCATTTAAAGCCAGGTATTCGGCCAACATGGCCTGTAATAAAATGGCATCAGGCGTGGTGTTTGTTGCAGAACGGGTCGCGTTTAAAAAACCATTGCCCACGGTGCCTAACACGGCTGTTTTTTCCCCCAAGTAGGTCAAACTTTGCGCCAGCCAATGGCTGACCGATGTTTTGCCGTTGGTACCGGTGATGCCGACGACGTTTAACTTGCCGCTAGGCTGCTGATAAAAGTCCGCGGCAATGTCCCCTACGACTTGCTTAAGATGTCGCACGGCACGATGCCAAACAGTCCATTTTTCTTGCCAGGTAAAATCGATATCATCGAAAATTACGCCGATTGCACCGGCCTCAATGGCTTGCGCGATGTAGTCACGGCCGTCTGATTGCACGCCGGGGTAGGCCAAGAACAAATAGCCAGGTTTAACCAAGCGACTGTCCGCCGTGATGCCCATGAAGTTCAGGGCGTCCATCATCACATGCCCTCCTTGGCGTCATCCGCATTGCCTTGCAACACCACGTTGTTGTTTGGCGCATCAGGCGGCACCGCATACAAACGCAAGGTTTCAGCCATAACCGCACTGAACACCGGCGCGGCGACGACACCGCCGTAATAAGCGCCATTACTAGGCTCGTCTATCATTACAGCAATTAAAAAGCGTGGATTCGAGGCAGGCGCCATGCCAACAAAGGAGGCCACGTATTCATTAATGTATCCGTGGTCACCCAACTTTTTTGAGGTGCCGGTTTTGCCGGCCACGCGGTAACCCAATACTTGCGCTTGCAAGGCGGTGCCGCCAGGTTGCACCACCATTTCCAACATACTTTTAACCTGATTGGCGGTGGAGGCTGAAAAAACCTGCTGGCCTACCGGCGCCTCTTTTACTTTTAACAGGCTGATAGGGCGCAATTCGCCCTCGTTAGCAAAAACCGTGTAAAGCCTTGCCATTTGCAGCAATGTAACGCTGATGCCGTTGCCAAACGACATGGTGGCCACCTCTATCGGACGCCAATTTTTAAATGGGCGCAATCTACCGGCAGCCTCACCGGGAAATCCCACCCCTTCGATATGCCCTAAACCAAGCTGATTGTAGACATTCCACATGAACTGCTTATCCAGCGTCAAGGCAATTTTAGCGGCCCCAACGTTGGACGATTTTTGTATCATCTCGGCGACGCTGAGCACGCCCTGTGGGTGGGTATCGTGTATGGTGGCCGGGCCAATTTTTAAGGTGCCCGGTGTCGTTTGGATTTTCGTGTCGGCTTGGTACAAGCCAGACTCCAGTGCCGCTGCCGCCGTCACGGGTTTTAATGTTGAGCCCGGCTCGTAATTATCAATAATGGCACGATTGCGGGTTTTACCTTTGATGTTGACCGGATTATTCGGGTTATAGGTCGGCACATTAGCCATGGCTAACACTTCACCGGATTTAGCATCCAACACCACGATTGCACCCGCTATAGCCTTGTGTGCTTCTACCGCTTTTTGCAATTCTCGGTGCGCTAGATATTGAATGCGCAAATCCAGAGCCAAAGCCACGTCATGCCCATCTTGAGGCACCACCACCGCTTGGAGATCGTCTATGATATGTCCGGACCGGTCTTTGATGACGCGGCGATTACCGTCTTTACCCGACAAGGCGGTATTCAAGGCCAATTCAAATCCTTCCAAGCCTTTATCGCCCGCCCCTTTGTCGCCGGGTCCGGTAAAGCCGACCATGTGCGCCGTTACCTCGCCTGCCGGATAGTAGCGCTTGTATTCACGACGCAAATCGATACCCGGTATGCCCAGCTTCATGACCTTGGCTGCGTCCTCTGGGGACATACGGCGCTTCAAATAGACAAAACCTCGCTCGGTATTGGCCAACTTGCTTTTTATGACCTCCTCCTGCATGCCTAACAAATTCGCTAATTGCTTGGTTTTTGCTGCGTCCAACACCACGTCTGGCGGACTGGCCCAAACCGATTCAACCGGCATGCTTACAGCCAGCAATTGACCATTTCTGTCGGTTATTTTGCCGCGTTGCGAGGTCAAAATTAAATTACGGCTGTAACGCGCGTTACCTTTATCTTTATAAAATTCATCGTGTATGCCTTGCAGGTATACACCGCGACCCAATAAGATAGCAAAGCCACTCAACACCAAGCCCAATAAAATTCGCCTACGCAATGCCGGTAATTTTACGATGACCGGTGTGCGCACCGAACTTTTAATAGGCATGCGCATGACCATTATTGCGTCACCTTATTATTCAGCAAAGGTTTGAGGGCATAGAGCTCGGCCATAGGCACAACCTGAATTCGCTTCGCGTCCGGCACTTGCATTTGCATTTGTTCGGCGGCTATTTTTTCAATCCGACTGTGCATGGCCCAGGTGCTTTGCTCCAACTGCAACTGCCCATACTCCTGCTCCAATTGGGTACTCACGCGCTTGCTTTGCTCTAACTCTATGTATAGGTTACGCGCCTTATGCTGGGATTTCACCAAGGCCAAGGACGACAAGATTAAAGCGGCAAATAGAATAAAATTTAAGCGTGTCATGCTGTCGCCGTTCTTTCCGCCACGCGCATCACGGCACTGCGTGAACGGGGGTTGGCTTTAATTTCTTGCTGGCTAGGCTTGATGCTTTTGCCTATGGCCCTTAATTTAGGCTGCGGCAAATCGGCGGCTCGAACCGGAAAGTTCGCTGGCAAATCATCCCGATTGACTTGATCGCGAATAAATTGCTTCACCATACGGTCTTCCAGCGAGTGAAAGCTGATCACTGCCAATCTGCCTTGCGGCGACAATAGGGCCAAGCATTGAGGCATGGTTAACGACAACTCCTCAAGCTCTTGATTGACGTGAATCCGTAAAGCTTGAAATGTCCGCGTGGCTGGGTTCTGCCCGGGCTCAAAGCGCGTGACTGCGCTTGCCACGACCTTGGTAAGTTGCCCTGTAGTGGTGATGGGGCGCCCGTCATTGCGCTCCGCAATAATCGCCCTTGCAATCTGCTTAGCAAACCGTTCTTCACCATAATTTTTTATAACCTCCGCTAATTGTTGCTCTGTTGTAGTGGCTATAAATTCCGCCGCTGTTTGACCACGGGTCTGATCCATGCGCATATCTAGAGGCGCATCAAATCTAAAACTAAAGCCTCGGGCGGGCTCATCAATTTGTGGTGAGGAAATGCCTAAATCCAACAAAATGCCGTCCACCTGATGAACGCCTATTTCAGCTAAGTGGGCCTGCATGCCAGCAAAATGGCTGTGCACCATGACAAAACGCTTATCCTGAATAGCCTTGCTCGACTCAATCGCTTGCAAGTCTTTATCAAAAGCGATCAGGCGGCCTTGCTCCCCCAATTTCTCTAAAATCCTTCTGCTGTGACCCCCGCGACCAAAGGTGCCATCCACATAAATGCCGTCCGCCTTTACCGCCAAGGCCTGGACTGCTTCATCCAATAAAACGGTGACATGCACGCCGCTAGCAGGGCTTGTTGGGTTTTCGTTCATCGAAGCTAATGCTTGATTTACTAATAATAAAGCGTCATTTGCAGACGCTTTATTTGGAGACAATGAGGCTAGGTTGGGCGTGGAGTGCACGCCCTTAATCACAGGGAGAAGCCCTCTAGCTCTGCTGGCATAGCAAACTGCTCGCCTTGCATGACTTGCGCTAACTGAGCGCGCCAGGCTTCCATGTTCCACAATTCAAAATGGCTGCCTTGTCCCACCAACATCACCTCTTTGCTTAACCCAGCAAAGTCTCGCAATACCGGCGACACCAACAAGCGCCCTGCGCTGTCCAAACTTAAATCTTCTGCAAAACCAACCAGCAAGCGTTGTAGCGCACTCGATTGATTATCAAACGAGGACAACGCCATCATTTTTTCTTGTATCGGCTCCCAGGCAGCTTGCGGGTAAAGCAACAGGCAGCGATGCGGGTGGGCCGTCAGCACCAAATTGCCGCCACACTCATGCAGCAAGGCTTCACGGTGCTTGGTTGGCACCGCGAGTCTGTTTTTTGCATCCAAGCTTAATGAGGTTGCACCACGAAACATTTTTTGCTGTTGTCCTATCGTCCAATTAAATCTTTAAGCGCCAGTCCGACACCAATAAAGCGAAAATCAAAATAGTGGAGAATTACTCCTTACTAACGGCAACAACCCTTAGTAGTTAGCGACATGATGTTAGAAGATGATTTTTCAACATCGCTAGCAAGGAACAATTCTCCACATAAACCCACTTTTTCCCACTAAGTTGCACTATAGATAAAAAAAAAGGCTAATGCAAGCCATTTTTGCTATTTTCTCTATATATCTCAATGACTTAGCGTGTTTTTGCTATAAAAATAATATCGTTATAAATGAATAACATACGAAATTATATGAATGTAGATTGTGAGGATAATGCCGAAAGCATTTGAATTGTTCTTAGTCCACCAGAATGAAGTGGCAGCCTATAAAACAAAATGGTGAACTAGGGGATCAGACTGTTTGCCGCGTCTAGCCATTGGCAGTGAATAAAAGAAGTGAAGCTGGCCGATAAGCCGGGTTTTGTAGGCTTTATTGCTAAAGCTGACAGTCATTCATCTAGGCGCACAATTACTTGTGCGCTCAAGCAACCTACCCGCTGGCAGCGCGAACCACGCCTTATTTACTTGCGTAAAAATGCCAGCCTATTTGGTCTTGCTGCAGATGGAGGTTACCGCGTTTCACCGTAACTTAATACGCTCGTCTCTGTGGCCCTATTCCGCGCCTTATGTTTCAAGGCTTGCGCCTTTGAAGGTTTCGACGGACGGCCGTTAGCCGTCATCTCGCTCTGTGCAGCCCGGACTTTCCTCCCTTCACTTGGAAAGCCCGCAGGGGGCTTCCCCATTTAACTATGCAAGTAAACCAGCAAGTTAAAGGTGAACGGCGACTGTCTAGCCAGCTTCATGATTAGTTTAACACGGCAGGAGGAATAAATAGGTGCTTAAAGCGATTGCATTTTCCATGCAATAGTCTGCCCAGCCCTTAATGGGATGATGCTGTCACCAGCAAAAGGCAGGCTGGCTGGTACAGTCCAATTTTGCCTATGCAACTGAATGCGTCCCGTGTTGCGAGGCAGACCATAGAAATCCGCTCCGTAAAAACTAGCGAACCCTTCCAATTTATCCAATGCACCCACAGCATCAAAGGCCTCGGCATACAATTCCATGGCAGCGTGAGCCGTATACATGCCAGCACAACCGCAGGCCGCCTCTTTGGTGTGCTTAGCATGCGGCGCGCTGTCGGTGCCCAAGAAAAACTTAGCATTACCAGAAGTAGCAGCACGCAGCAAAGCCTGACGATGCTCCTCACGTTTTAATATGGGCAAGCAATAGTGATGCGGTTGTATGCCACCAACAAACATGTCATTGCGGTTCATTAATAAATGGTGAGCGGTAATAGTGGCCGCCACATTGGACGGCGACTGCAATACAAAATCGGCCGCATCCTTGGTCGTGATGTGCTCAAACACCACTTTAAGTGCTGGGTAGTCTTTAATAATGGTGACCATATGCCGCTCAATAAATACTCGTTCCCTATCAAACACATCCACCTGCGTGTCCGTTACTTCCGCATGCAATAACAAGGGCAAGCCTAGCTTTTCCATCTCAGCCAAAGCAAGTTTGCAGCGCGCCAAATCCGTGACCCCTGAATCGCTGTTGGTGGTTGCCCCGGCTGGGTAAAATTTCACGCCATGCACTATGCCGCTGGCCACCGCCGTCCTAATCTCTTCTACGCGGGTGTTATCAGTCAGATACAAGGTCATCAGTGGCTCAAAATTTAGGTCGCTAGGCAGCGCCGCTAAGATACCTTGCCGGTAGGCAAGAGCCAAGGCCGTGGTGCTCACTGGAGGCCGCAAATTAGGCATAACGATGGCTCTGGCAAACTGGCGAGCGCTGTCAGGTAAAACAGCCTTTAAGGCCTCGCCGTCGCGCAAATGTAAATGCCAATCGTCGGGTTGAGTAATCGTCAATGTATTAATGGTTGTCATAGGATTATGGCAATAATTAGGGTTCAGATTGTTTGAATTGCAAGGCTAACTCGTACAAACTATTTTTTTTCTCTCGGCTGATGTCTGCAGCCAATTTTACCGCCTGCTTTAAGGGCAATTCGGCCAAAAGCAATGTTAACATGCGCGCCGTTTGCTCGGATATTTCTTCTTGATTCTTTAAAGGTGGCGCCTCCACCAAGATAACAAACTCCCCACGCTGCTGATTGGCATCGCCCTTTAACCAAGCCTGCACATCAGATAAAAGGCATGTGTGGACAGTCTCAAAGGTTTTGGTCAATTCGCGGGCGATGGTGACGCGCCTATCCGCGCCTAGTACTTGTGACATATCGGCGAGGCTAGCGACTATTCGATGCGGCGCCTCATAAAAAACCAAGGTCACAGTCTGACTTTTTAGGCCCTCAAGCACTTGGCGCCTAGCCGCCCCACTAGCCGGCAAAAACCCATGAAAGAAAAAACCATTCTGAACAATGCCGCTCACCGATAAAGCCGTTACCACCGCACTCACCCCAGGGATAGGCACAACCTTGATGCCGGCTTGGCGTAAAAAATTGACCACGACTGCCCCAGGGTCGCTGATGCCAGGGGTACCTGCATCCGTTACCAGCGCAACATTGTCACCGGCTTGCAATTGCAATAACAACTTGGCCGCGGACTGATGCTCATTATGCTCGTGCACGGCTATGAGTTTTTTACTGATAGCAAAATGCCCTAACAATCCTGCCGTATGGCGGGTGTCCTCAGCCGCAATGGCATCGACACTTTTTAAAGTGTCCAATGCCCGCAAGGTGATATCACTTAAATTCCCGATAGGCGTGGCCACCACATATAATGTACCCAGCTTATTTTTCGTCATTTCACTCATAATTAAAGTTTAACGCCAAGCAGCGCTAACGCCTATGAAAATCAATCAAAACAATCCGGGCTTGCTTGCGGAAAACTTGGCGGCCAGCTATCTGATTGAACAAGGCCTGAAACTGCTGGTCAGGAATTACCATTGCCGATTTGGTGAGATAGATTTAATCATGCAAGATAAAAACACCCTGGTGTTCATTGAAGTAAGGCTTAGAACCAGCCTAGGTTTCGGTAATGCCGGAAGTAGCATTACCAAACAAAAACAATTAAAACTTACGCGCACCGCTTTGCATTATTTGCAAGCACATGGCGATGCGGCTTGTCGCTTCGACGCTATCCTAATGGACAAAGCCGAGCTGGCAAACTTAGTGTGGTTACGTAATGCATTTGACGCATAAAAAGCGTATCATTCGCAAAAAATAGATGCGCCCATCTAATTGCCCATTCATTTCAAGGAGTCAACCATGCTGTTAAACACTCAAAATATTGCCCTGAAGCTTTTCTTGTCCTTAGTATTGATCGGCCAGCTCAGCGCCTGCGTCCCGGTAGTCGTTGGTGGCGCAGCGGCTGGTGGCGCCATGGCTAGCGACAGGCGCACCTCAGGCATATACGTAGAAGACGAAAACATCGAATTAAAAGCATTGAAGATGATAGAAACGAACTTAGGCTCAACCGCGCATGTCAATGTCACCAGCTATAACCGCAACGTCTTGTTAACTGGTGAAGCGCCAAGCCTTGAAGCGAAAAGCAAAGCCGAAACCATGATTAAAACCATTACCAATATTCGTGGCATCACCAATGAAATTGTTGTGGGCGAAAAATCGACTATCAGCTCACGCAGTAACGATGCTTATTTAACCACTAAGGTAAAAACGCAATTCGTAACGGAAAATAAATTTTCTGCCAACTACGTCAAAGTCGTTACCGAAAATAACGTGGTTTACTTATTGGGCATCGTAACCAAGTCTGAAGCCGATGCCGCAACTGAAATAGCCAGCAACACCAATGGCGTACGTAAAGTAGTGAAGTTATTTGAGTACCAACCCTAAGATCACGCTTAATTAACTGACCCAGTCAACAGACCTTAATTTAATATTGGCAAGCAACCTAATGACCAGCAATCAAAAACCCAGCACTACCACAGGCGAAATTATCATACAAAGCAACACGCGGGCCGGCAAACCCTTTCGTCCTAGCGATTGGGTGGATCGCATGTGTAGCAGTTATGCCTCTTTTGGAGAGGACCGTAAATTAAAATACTCGCCCTACCTCAAACCCAAGGTAATGGATGGGGTGCGTTGCTTAGCGGTGGATTTAAAACTAAAAACCGTCAACCCAGACGGCTATGCGCAACTCATGCATTTTGCTGAAGAGAATCAATTGAATGTGGTTGACGAGCACGGCAACAGCATTGCCGCACCGCAGTAAAATCAGCAACCCTTAAAGCATCCGTTTTACATTTGGCTCTTCACTAAAACGGTTTTTTTCGTTACGATACGTATTCATTTAAAGTATTAATCAAATCGAGGTTTTCATGAGTGAACATATAACACACCTTAACGATGCGAGTTTTGAGCAAGACGTGCTCCAGTCGCAACTTCCTGTTTTAGTCGACTATTGGGCGGAATGGTGTGGCCCTTGCAAGATGATTGCACCCATCTTGGATGAGATCTCTAAAGAATACGCCGGCCGATTAAAAGTTGGCAAACTGAACATAGACGATAACCAATTGACCCCGCCAAAATACGGCATACGCGGCATCCCTACCCTAATGCTGTTTAAAAATGGTAACGTGGAAGCAACAAAAGTTGGCGCCCTATCTAAATCCCAATTAACTGCATTTATTGACAGCAACATTTAAACCCTTTACGCTGTGCACATTATTGAGAATGTGCTTGATTTAAGCCCCTCAAATCAAGCACTTTTCAAACCCATCTACCCCTAGCTTCAACCTTCCCAAGACTACCCTTGTTTTAGTGAGCCTTCATGCACTTATCCGACCTTAAACATCTCCCCGTTACCGAATTAGTGGACATGGCGATTGCCGATGAAATCGACAATGCCAGCCGCATGCGAAAACAAGATCTGATTTTTGCCATTTTGAAACACAAGGCAAAAAAGGGTGAAAGCATATTTGGCGACGGCACACTGGAAGTATTGCAAGATGGCTTTGGCTTTTTGCGCTCACCGGATACCTCTTACTTAGCGGGTCCTGACGACATATACGTTTCACCGTCGCAAATTCGGCGCTTTAATTTGCATACGGGCGACAGCATACAAGGTGAAATTCGCATCCCTAAAGACGGCGAACGCTATTTCGCCTTAGTGAAGGTCGATGTGGTTAACGGTGAAGCGCCGGAAAACACCAAGCATAAAATTTTATTTGAAAACTTAACCCCCTTATTCCCGACCATACCCCTCACCTTGGAGCGCGATATCAAGGGCGTGGAAAACATTACCAGCCGCGTTATCGACATGATCGCACCGATAGGCCGCGGTCAACGTGGCTTACTGGTGGCCAGTCCCAAGAGTGGTAAAACGGTGATGATGCAAAATATTGCACACGCCATTACCGCCAATCATCCCGATGTCATTTTAATTGTGTTGCTAATTGACGAGCGACCTGAGGAAGTGACGGAAATGACCCGCTCCGTTAAGGGCGAAGTGGTGGCTTCAACTTTTGATGAACCCGCAACCCGCCACGTGCAAGTTGCTGAAATGGTGCTGGAAAAAGCCAAACGCTTGGTTGAGCATAAAAAAGACGTGGTGATTTTACTGGATTCGATTACCCGTTTAGCCCGTGCTTACAATACTGTCATCCCATCATCAGGCAAAGTATTAACCGGCGGTGTGGATGCCAATGCGCTGCAACGTCCTAAACGCTTTTTTGGTGCAGCACGTAACATTGAGGAAGGCGGTTCATTGACCATTATCGCTACCGCATTGGTTGATACTGGCTCTCGCATGGATGACGTCATCTATGAGGAGTTTAAAGGTACCGGCAACATGGAAATCCATCTTGATCGCAAAATGGCTGAAAAACGCCAGTACCCTGCCATCAACGTCAACAAATCTGGCACCCGCCGTGAAGAACTGCTCATCGAAAAAGACGTGCTGCAGAAAATCTGGGTGTTACGTAAACTGCTCTACCCCATGGACGACATCGAAGCGATGGAATTCTTGCTCGACAAGATTAAAGCCACCAAAAATAATGCGGATTTCTTTGACAGCATGCGCAGAGGCTAAACCGCCAGGGCGTTTTAATTTACAAGCCATCCTTGCATAGCAAGGCAAATGTAAATATAATGCTCGGCTCTTACAAAATCAGCTGCCGTATCGTTCGGCAAAATTGAGGTTACTATTATGAAAGATGGAATTCACCCAGAATACCGCGACGTTGTTTTTCAAGACATCGGCGCAGACTTTACCTTTAAGACACGCTCAACCATAGCGGCAAAAGACACCATTAAATGGACAGACGGTAAAGAATATCCGCTTGTAAAAATTGAAGTTTCATCAAAATCTCACCCGTTTTACACTGGTAAGCAAATGATTTTGGACACGGCTGGCCGTGTGGATAAATTCCGTAAAAAATACGGCATGTAATTCAAGTAATAGTCATCAAAACGGGCAGCTTAGGCTGCCTTTTTTATTGCCCTAAACTAAGCGGCCATAATGCAACTTAAGCCTTATTGCATAAGCCTATGGTGAAATGCCACTATCGGTTAAAATTAAGCCGCTAATTAGAGAAAACAGGCTACAAAAACCGCATGCGCTTTCAACTTGATCACGACTGGCAGGGCAATATGGCTACCCCGCGCGCCCACTTAGGCGACAGCGTGAAAATCCAATTATTGCTGGTTTTATGTTTCATTTGGGTGCTTTTAGGCTTAACTGGCCACGCCCCATGGAAACCGCTGGAATCCACCGGCATCAATATTGTTAAAATGCTATTCGATAAAGGCATATGGTTGGCACCCTTAACTAGCGATGCCACTACACTAGAAAACCCACCGCTTTATTACCTTAGCGCCGCAGCAAGCGCCTACACCCTCTCACCCTGGCTAACCATGCACGATGGCGCAAGATTGATCAACGCTCTATGGCTGGCCTTGATGTTGCTGATGGTGGGCATGAGCGGCCGGGAATTATGGGGCAATGGGGCAGGTCGCCATGCCACCTTGATCATGCTAGGCAGCATAGGCTTGGTGGTCAGCGCGCACAGCTTGTCGGTTGAAATAGCCAGCTTAACGGCCAGTGCGCTGGGGTTTTATGCGCTATCACTGGCTAGACGCCGACCCAAGCTTAGCAGTATGTTATTGGCTAGCTCCTTGTCCTTAGGCTACCTTTCTTATGGCCTAATGAGTACCTTACCCTTAATCAGCAGCGCCTTGCTGTTGATGTTAATTTTTAAAGCTTGGCGCACTCCTACCTTTCTTAAAACCCTATTGAGCGCGCTATTGCTCGCCAGCCTGCCAATTGGATTGTGGTTAATTCTGCTGCATCAACAACACATCGATTTATTTTATGCTTGGTGGAACGCGCATTTAAATGGCTTTAATCAGAGCAATCACCTGTATTTCTTACGCATTTTAATTTGGTATGCGTGGCCAGCATTGCCCTTAGCCTTATTAGGTCTATGGCACTATAGACAACGCTTGCATGTGCTTGCTCCCATGCAACTGATACTGGTCTTTTTTGCATGCCATGTTTTTTTCTTAGGCCTCATGGCCTCGGCCAAAGATATTAATGCCCTGACCTTGCTGCTGCCATTAACGGCACTGGCTGCTGGTAGCGTTGAACACTTAAAACGTGGCATGGCCGCAGCTTTAAACTGGTTTGGTGTACTTTTATTTGGCCTAATTGGCGGCCTTATTTGGCTGGGTTGGCTGGCCATGCTGACTGGCAACCCAATTAAACTCAAGCAACGCATGGTGTTCTTGTCGGGTGCGGAACAGTTAACTTTCAATTGGCTGGCTTTTATCATTGCCCTGTTGGTCACGGCAATTTGGCTGTTTGTTTGCATACGCGCCAGACAAACTAACAAATCCACCGTAAGCAATTGGGCGGTAGGCATGACCTTTGCTTGGAGTTTGCTTATGACGCTTTGGTTACCCTTACTCGATTCAGCCAAAAGTTACCAAACTGTTTTCACTAGCCTAGATCAACGATTAAGCATGCATAAGGGCTGCATCAATAGTTTACATGTTGAACGGCAACAAGCTTTGCTACTTAATTACTACAGCGCCATCGACCTGACGCCCGTCGCCAGCAGTCAACTTAGCACCTGTGACTACTTGTTGGTTTTTAATAAAAAAGGTCAGCAACGGTTTGAGCCGGATGGCTCTTGGCAACAAGCGTGGTCGGGCAAACGACCGGCCGACAGAAAAGAGAGTTTTTACTTATACCAACGCTTAGATTGATTGCCGACTAGCTGGCCTAAACGCAGTTGGCCGGCATTAGATTTTTAGATGAGCGACGATGGCTTTTTGTACCGGCACATGCAACCCCACGCCGGCTTGCTGTCCAACATGCTGGGCAATTTGTTGACGCATGGCCAAAGCCCAAAAACGGTTAATGTGTTCGGCTATACCCTGTTCCGCTTGCGCGGGATCGGGGTAGGATTCGTAAAAATCGCCTATCTGATTAGCCATAGTAATTAAACGCTGTATGTCCATTTTTAAATACCCACTAGCCTTAGTCTCAACTGATTTAATATAATATTTTTTCACCATGGCTGTACACCACGAAACGGCCATCCCGAGCAAAGCCGACCAAGCATAAGCCGCACTGCTCAGCCACGCGCACTGCTAAAGCGGTTGGCGCGGATACCGCCACCAACATCGCCAAACCTGCGGTGGCCACCTTTTGCACCATCTCAAAACTGGCACGACTGGTAGTAAGAACAAAACCGCTTTTATCTTGTTGCCCGGTTTTCGCTAAAGCGCCTACCACCTTGTCCAAGGCATTATGCCGCCCTACGTCTTCGCGCACCAAGCTTATGCTGCCATCGGCTAACACATAAGCACTAGCGTGCGTGGCGCCGGTTTGTTGTTGCAATAGCTGGTGCGAGGGCAAAGCCGCCAATGCACTAACTATGCTCGCCGAGGTAAACTTAGCGGCATTGTTTAATGCTCTTGGGTAACGCATGGCTTGAGCTAAATTTTCCGCGCCACACAAGCCGCAACCGGTTTTACCGGCTAAGGTACGGCGCCGTTCTTTTAACTGCATAAAACGCTCACTGGCTATGCTGCAATGTAAGGCCATACCTTGTTCTTGTTCTAGCACTTCTATGCCATAAAGCTCACCAGCATGCTCCACTATGCCTTCACTTAAGGCAAAACCCAAGGCAAAATCTCCCAGATCCTGCGCCGTGGCCAACATCACCGCATGCGACACGCCATTGTAGACCATGGCCACCGGCGTCTCTTCGGCCAAACAATCTTGTGCCGGTCGAAGTTCGCCATCTCGCCACTGTTGCACGCTTAGCAAACTCGAGGCCTGGCTTAACACGACGGACTTAGTCTCCATCAATCTATTTTAGCGGCTTCTGCATTCCTGCCAGCAAACGCCAATTGCGCCTCACTAAAGGTTTTGTAATGCAACTGCCAATCCGACAACTGATTCACCCGCGACACTTGCACCGCCGTCACTTTAAACTCAGGGCAATTGGTCGCCCAATCACTGTTGTCGGTGGTGATCACGTTAGCACCCGATTCAGGATGGTGGAAAGTAGTGTAAATAACCCCCGCCTGGACGCGCTCGGTTAATTGAGCGCGCAATACGGTTTCGCCAGCACGACTGCTTATGCCTATCCAATCGCCATCTTTAATGCCTCTTTCGTTAGCGTCGTGTGGGTGTATCTCCACCACGTCCTCATGATGCCATGCCACGTTTTTGGTACGACGGGTTTGCGCACCTACGTTGTACTGCGACAAGATTCGACCTGTGGTCAAGATCAATGGGTATTTGGCATTGACTCTCTCCGTGGTTGGCACGTATTTCGTAATAAAGAATTTGCCCTTGCCGCGCACGAACTCATCAATATGCATGGTCGGTGTACCGGTTGGATAGTCGTCGTTACACGGCCATTGTATGCTGCCCAATTGATCCAATTTCGCAAAACTCACGCCTTTAAAAGTAGGCGTTAACGCAGCAATTTCATCCATGATGTCACTGGCATGCTGGTAATCCATTTTGTAGCCCAAGGCTTGAGCCATCATGGCGGTAATTTCCCAATCTTCGTAACCTTGCCCGCCTACATTATTTTTAGGGGCCATGACACGGCGTACTGGTGAGATGCGGCGCTCAGCGTTGGTAAAAGTGCCGCTCTTTTCTAAAAACGATGCGCCAGGAAAGAACACATGGGCATACATCGCCGTTTCGTTTAAGAATAAATCTTGCACAATCACGCATTCCATATTCTCTAAGGCATGGGTGACATGCTGGGTATTCGGATCGGATTGCACGATGTCTTCACCCACGCAATACAAGGCTTTGAAGTGGCCTTCACTGGCCAAGTCCAGCATATTAGGTATGCGCAAGCCGGGCTCATCGCTAAGCGGCCTACCCCAAGCAGCCTCAAACAAGGCTTTCGCCGCTGGGTCTGAAACATGGCGATAGCCAGGGTACTCGTGAGGCATGGAGCCCATGTCACATGAGCCTTGCACGTTGTTTTGACCGCGTAATGGGTTGATGCCCACGCCTTCACGCCCAACATTGCCGGTGGCCATGGCCAAGTTGGCTATGCCCATCACGGTTGTGGAGCCTTGCGAATGCTCAGTCACGCCCAAGCCATAATAAATGGCGGCGTTACCACCGGTAGCAAACAAGCGCGCCGCCTGTCTAATTTTATTGGCGTCCACGCCCAATTCATCTGCCAAGGCCTCTGGGGAATTCTCCGACTTGGCAACAAAATCACGCCACAACACAAACGAATCCCACTCGCAGCGTTCTTTAACAAAATCTTCTTTGACCAAGCCTTCCGTCACCACCACATGGGCTAAGGCCGAAATCAGGGCAACATTGGTACCGGGGCGTAAATTTAAATGGTAATCCGCACGAATATGCGGTGTATTTTCCACCAAATCAATCGCACGTGGATCGGCAATAATGAGTTTGGCGCCTTCACGTAAACGGCGTTTCATTTGTGAAGCAAACACCGGATGGCCATCAGTAGGGTTAGCGCCTATGATCATAATGACGTCAGATTGCATCACCGAATCAAAGGTTTGTGTACCGGCTGATTCACCTATGGTTTGTTTAAGGCCATAGCCGGTTGGGCTGTGGCAAACACGGGCGCAGGTGTCGACGTTATTGGTGCCAAACACCGCTCGCACCAACTTCTGCGTGACGTACACTTCTTCATTGGTACAACGGGAGGAGGTAATGCCGCCCATCGCGTCTTTACCGTATTTGGCTTCTATGCGTTTGATTTCACTAGCCGCGTAATTAATTGCCTCTTCCCAGCTAACCGACTGCCATTCATCCTTGATGCTTTTTCGTATCATGGGCGTGGTGATTCTGTCTTGATGGGTAGCATAACCCCAAGCAAAGCGCCCTTTAACGCAAGAGTGGCCGTGGTTGGCGCCGCCGTTTTTATTCGGCACCATGCGCACCACTTCCTCGCCTTTCATTTCCGCGTTGAAGGAACAACCCACACCGCAATAAGCACAAGTAGTGGTCACACTGTGCTCAGGCACTCCGTGGTCTATCACGGTTTTTTCAATTAAGGTCGCGGTTGGGCAAGCTTGCACGCAAGCGCCACAGGACACGCATTCGGAGTCCAAGAAATTAGTGACCCCTGCTGCCACTTTTGATTCAAAGCCGCGCCCAGAAATGGTCAGTGCAAAAGTGCCCTGGGTTTCTTCGCAGGCACGCACGCATCGCGAGCAAACAATGCACTTGCTCGGATCAAAGCTAAAATAGGGATTGGATTCGTCTTTAACGGATTTGAGGTGATTTTCGCCATCGTAACCATAGCGCACTTCACGAAGGCCCACTGCACCGGCCATGTCCTGCAATTCGCAATCGCCATTGGTGGCGCAGGTCAAACAATCCAAGGGGTGATCGGAAATATACAATTCCATGGTGCCACGGCGAATATCGGCCAATTTTGCCGTTTGCGTATGCACTTTAATGCCATCCGCAACCGGCGTTGTGCAAGAAGCGGGGTAACCACGGCGCCCCTCAATTTCCACCACGCACAATCGGCAAGACCCAAATGGCTCTAAACTATCGGTCGCACACAATTTAGGCACATTAATACCGGCCATGATGGAAGCACGCATGATGGATGTGCCTTCAGGCACAGTTATTTCCCTGTCATCTATGGTCAAGCTTACTTGTTTATTCGACAAGCTGGCTGGTGTGCCGTAATCCAATTGGTCATCGTAATTGGTGCGGCTGTGTTCGGGCTGATGGCTAGTGTTGTATTTAATATCGTCCATGACGCTCTCCTATACGGTTTTAGCTAAGCTAAACCGTGGCATCCTTAATGTTGAAATCTTCAGGGAAATGGTTAATTGCACTCAATACTGGGTACGGTGTCATGCCACCCAATGCACACAGCGAGCCATTTAACATGGTGTCACTTAGGTCACGCACCAACTTGATGTTTTTAATACGATCGGTGCCGGCAATGATTTTATCCATCACCTCCACACCTCGGGTTGAGCCTATGCGGCATGGCGTGCATTTGCCGCACGATTCAATCGCACAAAATTCAAAGGCATAGCGCGCCATTTTGGCCATGTCTACCGTGTCATCAAAGGCCACTATTCCGCCGTGGCCCAAGACAGCCCAAATAGCACTAAAGGCTTCGTAATCCAAAGGCGTATCGAATTGCGATTCCGAAAGAAAAGCACCCAAGGGACCGCCTACTTGAACAGCCTTGATGGGTCGACCACTGGCTGAACCGCCACCGTAATCGTAAAGCAGTTCGCGTAAGGTAATGCCAAAGGCTAACTCTACTAAGCCGCCCTGTTTAATGTTGCCAGCCAACTGTATGGGCAAGGTACCGCGCGAGCGACCCATGCCATAGTCAGCGTAATATTGGGCACCCTTGTGCAGAATAATCGGCACCGTGGCCAATGAAATCACGTTGTTAACCACGGTCGGTTTGCCAAACAAGCCTTCAATGGCTGGCAAAGGTGGCTTAAAGCGAACTAAGCCACGTTTGCCTTCCAAACTTTCTAATAAAGAGGTCTCTTCACCGCATACGTACGCCCCAGCCGCCCGGCGAACTTCTAGGTTAAAGCCATAGGATGAGCCGAGTATTTTGTCGCCTAAATAACCAGCCTGTTCGGCTTTAGCGATGGCTTCATTGAGCACCGCAAGCGCGTGCGGGTATTCCGAACGCAAGTAAATATAGCCTTGTGTGGCGCCAACGGCGATGCCGGCGATGGTCATGCCCTCAATCAACACATAGGGGTCATTTTCCATGATCATGCGGTCTGAATAGGTGCCGGAATCGCCCTCATCGGCATTGCAAACTATGTATTTTTGATCGGCTGCACAGCCTAATACGGTGTTCCATTTAATACCAGTCGGGAAGGCGGCACCGCCACGGCCACGCACTTCGGCATCGGCACGGACTCCACGGGCACCGGCAACCTGCTGCTGAAGGGCGCGCTGAACGCCAGCCTGTCCATCAGCAACGGCATCCAGCCGCAGTTCGCTGCTGGTGCCATGACAGCCACGGTGGACTGATGTGGTGTACCGCTGCGCCCACTGCCGTGAGCTGCTGACGCTGGCCGACACCGAGCTGTCGGCCTGCTCGGAGCATCCTGACGGGGGCGTGGAGTGGTCACCCGACGAAGTGGAGTGGGCTTCGCTGGAGGACCCTGATGCCGTTTAGGTCCGTTGCCGAGGTGGCAGATGCCGTCCAGCAAGGGCGGCATCACACACAGCATTTTTTCCGCACTGGCGTGCCGGGTTCTTTTGGCACCAGCAACTTATTTGGGGACGCCTCCATTGGCAGTTCAGGCCCGCCCGTCTATAACCCATACCTGGGCACCGCGCTAGAGGCCACGCAACTCATCGGCCAGCGCAATCAGGGCATTTACACCGGGCCGACGTTGCCTACGCAAGAACGGTATCTGCTGTCTGTGTCCTTGACGCAAGCCGGAACGGCCGGGTTTTTTCCTTCGGTCTATTTTCTCGACTACTTGATGTTCTACCCGTACATCGACTGCGACAGCGTGGATGAGCAGATTCTGGAAAACCCGGTGTCGTTGCCACGTTACACGGATGGCGAAGGCGTGCGCATGGCTTTCTTCAGCCAAACGCCGGGCAGTGGGGCTGGCAACTCAATAACGGTGAACTACACCAACCAAGACGGTGTTGCCAAAACCACTGTTTCTCAGATTCGCGTCTCGGGCTCTATCGGTGG
>Ga0208856_1000251_pt1 | contig 22191 bp, 20 predicted proteins | sample LakMenEpi13Jul12_FD_150690 | JGI IMG/M metagenome (GOLD analysis project Ga0208856, IMG submission 150690) | Freshwater microbial communities from Lake Mendota, WI - 13JUL2012 deep hole epilimnion (SPAdes) | ecosystem: Environmental > Aquatic > Freshwater > Lentic | place: Lake Mendota, Madison...
CGCGACCGCGCCGATCAGCCCGGCGACAATCGGCGCCCCGGATGCGAGCGCGATACCCAGCGAAAGCGGGAGCGCGATGAGAAAGACAACGAGCGATGCCGGAAGATCCCGGCGGAGGTTGATGTTCATGGATTGGAAAAGCGAAGAGGTTTGGTGGTGGATAGAGGAAACGCGAAATCGGTGGAGTCGCGCACCGCCTCCGTCGCAAAGCGCAGGCTGGGCTGCGTGCATACACCAACAAGCGGAGAATCCCTCAACTCTTTTTTCGGTAACGCGCCATTGCACACCTGATTGGCGGGCGTCCGACACGGGGAAACTTCTCGGCCGGACCCTCATCTGAGGCGAGGCCCACCGCGAAATCTCTTGCCTCCCACCGATGTTCGATAGATTCCAGCGCCCGCAGCGTCGGCCGTTTTGAATCGGCCGCAGCGTGGCCACGATGCCTGCAACCACTTCTCCGATTCCACCTTCCTCAGCCGAATCTCCCGCGATCCACTCGCGCATCCTGTCGCAACTCGCAGCGATCACCGGCGCCGAATTCGAACACGAACGCGCCAGGGTCGCCGTCCAGAATGCCAGCCGGGGCGGCTCGGATCCGCTGAGCCAGCTCGTCTCCGCAGCGGCGGAGGTGTACATGCATGTCTCCCCGATCCGGATGCCGCTCTCGGAGGCCATCTGGCAGGCGCACCAGAACACGCCCATCGTCATCTGGAATGCGAAGGAATCGCGCTGGCTGGTGATCACTTATGCAGGATGGTTTACCCTGCGGATCGCTGATGGCGATCACCCCACGCACCGGGTCACGATCTCGCGTTCGCAACTCGCGGAAATGCTCGGCCTCGGTGGAGTCCACGACGTCGTCGAAGCCGGCATCGTCCAGCCCGAGCGGCCTGCGCACGGGATGAGTTCGCACGGCGACCATGGTGCGCACGGCGGTGAACACGCCCACGCCAGTCCGGTGCAACGGTTCCTCGGACTCCTCCGCGCCGAAAAGCAGGATATTTGGACGCTGCTCATTTTCTCCGTCTTCGCCGGAATCCTGTACCTGGCCGCGCCACTCGCGGTGGATGCCGTCGTGAGCAATCTCGCGTTCGGCGGCCAGCAGGCGCCGTATTTGCAGGCCATCGTCGTGCTCTCCATCGCGCTCTTCGCGTGCCTGGCGCTGCAAGCCGTCGTCAATGGCTTCCAATACTACATCTCCGACATCATCCAGCGCCGCATCTTTGTGCGCACCGCCTCGGACCTCGCGTACCGGCTGCCGCGGGTGAAGGCCGAGGCACTCGACGATGTCCACGCGCCCGAACTGGTGAACCGCTTTCTCGATGTGGTTACCGTGCAGAAAAGCACCGCACTGCTCCTGCTCGATGGCGTGAATCTCGTCTTCGGCACGCTCATCGGCATGCTGCTGCTGGCGCTTTACCATCCGATCCTGTTGCTGTTCTCGGCGGTGTTGCTGGTGCTCATCGTGATCGTCCTGTGGATTTGCGGACGCGGCGCGGTGGATACCAGCATCAAGGAATCGCGGATGAAGTATGACCTCGTGAACTGGTTCGAGGAGATCGCGCACTTTCCGCTCCTCTTCAAGGGACCCGGCGGACACTCCATGGCCTACGAAAGGGCCAACCAGTTCGCATCCGAATACGTCATGGCGCGCGCCGCCCACTTCCGCATCCTCATGCGGCAGGTCGCCGGGCTGCTCACCCTCCAGGTATTCGCCGCGGCCGGGTTGCTCGGTGTCGGCGGATGGCTCGTCATCAGCCAGCAGATCACGCTCGGCCAGCTCGTCGCGAGCGAACTCATCCTGAGCACCATCGTCGCCTCGCTCGCGAAGCTCGGGAAGAAACTCGAGGCGTGGTACGACGCGATGGCCGCGATGGACAAGCTCGGCCACATCGTCGATCTGCCGATCGAGCGCGAGGACGGCGAACAGCCCGAGCGCCGCGAGGGCGGCGCGGAGGTGATCGCCAAGGGGCTTACCTTCGGCTATCTCGAAGGCTCGCCGCTTTTTGCCGAGCGGAGCTTTCACATCCGGCCCGGCACGCGCGCCTGCATCACCGGACCGCACGGCGCGGGCGCGAGTTCGCTGCTGGATATCCTCTTCGGCCTGCGGCAACCGACGGGCGGCTTTGTCACCATCGACGGGCTCGATCTACGCACCTGGTACCTCGAAGCCCTGCGCCAGCACGTCCAGCTCATCCATCGCGACGAAATCGTCGATGCCACGATCGCCGAAAACCTCCGCCTCGGCCGCTCGGATATCGGCATGGACGAGATCCGCGACGCGCTCGCCCGGGTCGGTCTGCTCGACTATCTTCTGCACCGTCCCGAGGGTCTCAATCTCCGCCTCAAATTCGGCGGCGCGCCGCTGTCCGGCAACCAGCGCACGCGGCTCCTCCTCGCCCGCGCGCTCGTCCAGCGTCCGCGGTTGCTTCTGATCGATGAACTCTTCGACGGCCTGGACCCCGAGTCATTCCGGCAACTCGCGCCCGCCATCTTCGACAAGTCGCTCCCGTGGACCGTCATCGTCACGACGCGGGACCACGACGTGACGAATCTCTGCGATCAGATCATCGAGATCGCGTCCTGCCACCTCACGGACGGCACGGCACCCATCCAATCGAAACCATGACGACGCCATCGACACTCTCCGTCGCCCCACCGCTCCCCGCGCTCTCCCTCGCCGGGTCCGCCCGCTTCACGCACATCTTCAGCCGTGTGCTCGTTCTCGGCTTCGTCGTCCTCCTGGTGGCGCTGCTCTTCCTGCCGTGGCGACAGTTCATCGGCGGCATGGGGAAAGTGATCGCTTTCAACCCGCTGGACCGGCGCATCAACGTGGAAGCACAGGTCGCCGGGCGCGTGAAGCATCTGCACGTCGTGGAAGGACAGCGTGTGAAAAAGGGCGACCTCATCATCGAAATCCAGGACAACGATCCTGATCTGATCGCAAATCTCAAAGCCCAGCGCGAAGCCATCGAAAGCCGTCGCGACTTCGGAAAAAGCCGGGTCGAATCGCTCGCCGCCCAGATCACCCAGCAGGAACTCGCCAAGAACCAAGCCATCGATGCCGCGGTCCAGCGCGTGGCCGGCGCGAAGATCGCCGCCGAGACGGCGCTGCTCAATTTCACCCGCACCGACTCCCTCGCCGCCAAGGGGCTCGCCTCCACGCGCGACCGCGAACTCGCCATCCTCCAGCGCGACTCCACCTCCGCCGAATTGAAATCCGCCGAGGCCACCCTGAAACGCACCGGCAACGACTTTGACGCCATGGTCTCCTCCATCCGGGCGCAAAAGGGTTCCGCGCTCGCCGACGTGGCCGGTGCCGAGCGCGACCTTTCCGTCATCGACGTGCAGATCAACCAGAGCCAGCGCCAGATCGTTGAGGCCCCGCGCGAGGGCATCGTCCTGCAAGTCGCCGCGACCGACGGCACCTATCTGCGCCCCGGCTCGCTCATCTGCGTCATCATCCCGGAAACGGAGAGCCGCTTCGTCGAACTGTGGCTCGATGGCAACGACGTAGGCCTGGTCCATTCCCGCCGAGAGGAGAATGGGGTCGTCATTCCCGGCAGTCCCGTGCGGCTCGCCTTCGAAGGCTGGCCCGCCGTGCAGGCCATCGGCTGGCCGAATCTCGCCATCGGCACCTTTGGCGGCGAGGTGATCTTTGTCGATGCCACCGACGACGGAAAAGGAAAGTTCCGCATCGTCGTCGCACCGGTCGAAGACAAGGTCGATCGCGGACGAGGCACCGTGGACGTCCCCTGGCCCGACAAGGATCGCTGGCTGCGGCAAGGGGTGCGCGCGAACGGATGGGTGATGCTCCAGAAGGTCCCGCTGTGGTACGAATTCTGGCGCCAGATCAACGGCTTCCCGCCGGTGGTCACCGGCGGTGCCGACAAATTCGATCCGACGAAGAAATGAGCACAGGCAAGTCAGGTGCCATCCTCGGGCTTTCATATTTCGGGCGGCGGGCGGCCGCACTCCTCGTGCTGCTGTCGTCTTTTGCGATCCGTCACTCGTCTCTCGCTGCGGAAAAGCCACTGCTTCTCCCCGACGTCCTTTCCAGCGTCGCCACCAGGTATCCGCCGTACCTCGCGGCATTGATCGAGCAGGACATCGCCAACGGTCGTGCGCGGCAGGCGCTCGGCGCATTCGATCTGAACCTCAACGGCACCGCCTCCTTTGCGCCGTCCGGCTACTACGATGGGCAGACCGGCTACGCCACGCTCGACCAGCCGCTGCCGTTTTGGGGCGGCAACGTGTACGGCGGCTACCGCCTCAGCTCCGGATTCCTGCCGAACTACAACAAGGATCGCACCGGCGTCGATGGCGAGGCCGTGCTCGGTTTCCGCATCCCGCTGCTGCGCGATGGCACCATTGACAGGCGGCGCGCCACGCTCTTCCAGACGCGGATCGATCAGGAACTCGCCGACCCGCTCATCCTGCGCCAGCACCTCGATTTCATCCGCGCCGCGACCATCGCGTATTACAACTGGCTCGCCGCCGGGCATCGCCTCGACCTCGCCGAGGAACTCCTCCGCATCGCGAAGGACCGTGACACCGCCATCGCCGAGCAGGTGAAAAAGGGCGCCTCGGCTCCGATCGTGCAGGTGGACAACCAGCGGCTCGTCGTCAGCCGCCAAATCGGCGTCGTGCAGGCGCTGCGCCGTTTTCAAGCCAGCGCGATCGAACTCTCGCTTTTCCACCGGACACCGACCGACGACCAGCCCATCGTCGTCCCGCGCAGCCGTCTTCCCAAGGCGTTCCCCGCCCACAAGGAGCCGCGCACCAGCCAGCTCGCCGAGGACATCGCGCGGGCCGCCAATTTCCGCCCCGAGATCCGGCGCATCGCGCTCACGATCGACAAGGCGCAAGTCGATCGCCGGCTCGCAAAAAACAACATGCTGCCCACTCTCGACTTCGGCTTGCAGGCCAACCAGGCCGTCGGCAGCAAAATTCCGAAGGACATCGAGAGGACGGAGATCGAGGCGAAGGTCGAGTTCAAGCTCCCCCTGCAACGCCGCGAGGCGAAAGGCTTCCTCGATGTCATCGATGCCCAGCTCGCCCGTCTCGAGAACGAAAAAAAATTCGCCCGCGACCGCATCACCGCCGACGTGCGCGACAGCTACAGCGCCATCATCGCCGCGTACGAGCAACTCAGGCAGACGCGCCGCAACGTGGATCTCTCGCAGCAGGTCCAGGACGCCGAAGCCGAGCGCCTCAAGCAAGGCGCGACCGATCTGCTCGCACTCCAAATCCGCGAGCAGGCGACCTTCGACGCCAAGGTGCTCGACGTCGAAGCCCACGCCGAATATTTCCGCGCGCAGGCGAACTACCGCGCCGCCATCGCCGCCGACGCGCCGTCCCGAGTCGTAAAAAAGGAAGCCTTAATCGGAAGATAGGAACTGCGCAGGACGCGGGTTTCTCAGCGCGTTGTGGAGCCGACAATCCTGTCGCCTGGCAGAATGGGCGCAGGTGGCAGGATGGCGCGGAGAAAACGGCATCCGCATCAGTCTGACCTGCACCGGACGAACCGTGCCGACAGATTGTCGGCACCACATTTCTTGCCGAAGGAATACATCTCTCGCGTGCGCCGTCGGTTCGCCGCAAATGACGCATTGTTTTCACAATAGTCGCTTTTGCGTCATGCAATCGTAACATTGGTCCAGGATGGTCGAACACGAACAAACAAGAACCCAACACAGACCAACCACATGAACGATCGCACTCAGAGTCACACCACCGCTGCAAACGAGAACATCCTGCCATCGCACGTGCCCACGACCCGGCACCGCGCCGCACGCTGGCTCCTCGGCGCGCTGATGATGACGGCAATTTTCCCCAGCGTGGAAGCCGGCGACTATGAGCTGGGCAAGATCGCACTCAGCACCGGAGCCAAGACCGGCGAGTCGCTGTCGCTCGGCGACCAGCTCGAAAATCTGGGCCGCCTTTATCACAACAAGGACAACCCCTTTTTGCAGACCTTCTGGCTGCTGGGCCGCTATCACGGGCAGTACCACTGGGCGAGAGGCAGCGCGGCGAACGACGACGGCTATGAGTCACGACGCATCCGCTTGGGCGCGCAGGCCCACTTTTTCAACCACCTCACGCTGCACGCGCAGGCGATCAGCGGGTCGGATTTCGAGCCTTGGTATAACGGATTCACCGAGCTCTGGGCGCGCTGGACATTCAGCAATTCGCTGCAACTGACCATCGGCCAGCAAAAGCACCGCTTCTCCCACGACCGGAACGTGTCCAGCCGCTACATCCAGACTCTGGAGCGCAGCCTGATCATCAACATGTTCGGCGCGGACTACACCCCGGCCATCACGCTATCGGGGCAAAAGGGGAGGTTTGATTACTACACAGGCATCTTCTCCAACGCCACCGGCACCGACATGTGGAAGGCATTCACCGAACTGGACTCCGGCTATTCCTTCCTCTCCGCCGTCTATTACGACCTCGGCAAATCACTCGGGACAGACACGGCGTTCCTGCATGCGAGCTACGTACATAGTGACGCCAACAGGAGTGCGACAAACCTGAACCGGTTTGAAGACGGCATATCCTCCGCGCTGATTCTGACCAAAGGCCCGGCCTCCTTCATGGCCGAGGGCATCATCGGGCTCGGGGCCGCTGCCGGCGATGTCTATGGGCTCAACATCCAGCCGGGGTACTTCCTCACGGATAAATTGCAAATCGTCGGCCGCTACCAGGTCGCCGGATCGAGTGGCACCAACGGCCTCCGCGCCCAGAGCCGCTACGAGCGCCCGGCAGGTTTGCGCACGGGCGACCTCTACCAGGCCGGCTACCTCGGGCTGAACTACCACATCGCCAAGCACCGAATCAAACTCATGACCGGGGTCGAATACTCCACCCTCGGCGGGCGGGATGTCTGGACGGCGAGCACGATGGTGCGCGTCTTCTGGGGCCCGCATTCCGGCGGCGCCTTCCCGATGGCGACGATGCTCAAGGCAAACTGACCGTGGAGACTGTTGCTGATTTGCTTCCCAATCGCCGCACGTTTGTAACATTCGTCTGCGAACCTCCAACACCTGACACCCCGAATGCCATCGCACTACGAAGACTCGCTCCAGCACGACATTGATCGCATCAAGCACAAGGTCGCCGAGATGGCGCGGCTTGCGGAAGGTGCACTGGAGGCGTGCATCAAGTCCCTCGCCACGCGCGACCGGCAGCTTGCGTACGCGGTGATCTTGCGCGACCGGCGCATTGATGAATTGGAGAAGGAACTCGATCGGCTCTGCCTGGAATTTCTCATCCGCCAGCAGCCCGTCGCGCGCAGCCTGCGCTTTGCCTACATCACCATCCGCGTCACGCTGGAGTTGGAGCGCATCGGCGATTACGCGGAAAGTATCGCGCGGCAAATCCTCAAGCTGGCAAAGCTCGGCGCGCAGGTTCCCGTCGAGCGGTTCCAGCAGATCGCCAGCCTCAGCATCCCGATGCTGCGCGACGCGGTGAAGGCTTTCATCGCCGGCGATGAGGGGCTCGCGCGCGACGTGCTTGGGCGCGAATACGAGGTGGATGCGCTGCGGAATGTCATCAACAATGAGCTCTTCAAACTGCGCGCGGAAAACCTCATCCCGCTCGAGGCGCTCACGCCGCTGATGACCATCGCGCGACGCTTCGAGCGCGTGTCCGACCAGGCCACGAACATCTGCGAGGACGTGATCTACATGGTCGCCGGCGACTACCCGCGCAAGCTCGGCGGAGAGACATGGCGCATGGTCTTCATAGACGACCGCAATCACTGCCGCAGCCAGATGGCCGAGGCCATCGCCACGTCGCTCGCCCGCCCGCAGTTTGTCTTCGCCAGCGCCGGCCTCACGCCGACGAGCGTGGATCCCGGCACGGTGGAATTCATGCGTGGCAAAGGCGTGGACCTCTCGAACGCCAAGACGCGCAGCGTCACGCAGCTCCCGAATCTCGACGCCGCGCAGATTATCGTCGCGCTCTCGCCGCCTGCGAAGAAGGCCTTCCCGAAACCGACCAAAGCCGTGTGCCTCGACTGGAGCCTGCCGGATCCCTCGGCGCTCACCGGCACCGACGAAGAAAAGCACGCCGCCTACGAGTCCGCCTACCAGTACCTCCGCGAGCACATCACCGAACTCTGCGACGCCGTGCTCAGCGACAGCATCGGCTGACCCAAATTTTCCAAAACCAACACATCACAGAATGAAACGCATCACCACACTCGCACTCGCCATCTTCGCGGTGGCCGGAATTTCCCTGACCGGCTGCAACAAGAAAGGTGGCAAGGGCATCTCGCTGCAAAACGTCGGTTCCGATACTATGGTGAACCTCGCCCAAGCATGGGCCGAGGCCTACCACGGTGTGAAGCCAGATATCTCTGTGGAAGTCCTCGGCGGCGGCAGCGGCGTGGGCATCTCCTCGCTGATCAACGGCACGTGCGACATCGCGAACAGCTCGCGCAAGCTCGAAAAGGAGGAGGAGGAAAAGGCCACGGCAAAGTACGGCGGCAAGCACCCCACCGAACACCTTGTGGGCTACGACGCGCTCGCCATCTACGTCCACCCGAGCAACCCGATCACGGACATCTCCGTCGAGCAGCTCAGCGAAATCTACAAGGCGGGCGGCAAGTTCACCAAGTGGAGCGAAATCGGCGTCACCATGCCGGCCGGACAGGATCAGTTCGTCCTCGCCAGCCGGCAGAGCAACAGCGGCACCTACCATTATTTCCGCGAAGCAGTGCTCGGAAAAAAAAGCGATATGAGGCAGGGAGCCCGTGAGATGAGCGGCTCGAAGGATGTGGTGGAACTGGTTGCAGGCACTCCCTCGGCCATCGGTTTCAGCGGCATCGGCTACCGCACGGACAAGGTGAAAGTCATCAGGGTTTCCAAGAAGACCGGCGAACCAAGCGTCGAGCCGACCATCCAAACCACCCTCGACAAGACATACCCCATCGCCCGCCCGATGTTCATGTATGTGCCGCCGACCGCAAAGCCCGAGGCCGAGGAATACATCAAGTGGATCCTCACCGCACCTGGGCAGAAAATCGTCATCGAGAGCGGCTATGTGCCGCTGGCGGAATTCGCACCCAAGGACGCAAAGTAACTTCACACGACCCGGATTCGCAGGCGGACGGCGCTTCAAAGGCACCGCCCGCCTTTTCCGCAAATGACAGGCTCCCGCTCCAAGTTCAGCATCTACGGCGAAAAGGCCATCGAACTGCTCATCCGCATCTGCGGGGCGAGCGCGATCGTATTTGTCTTCGCGATTTTCTTTTTCGTCTTCCGCGAAGGCGCGCCGATTTTGGCAAGCAAGGATTTCAGCCTCGGTCAGTTTCTCACAAGCACAGAGTGGTATCCCACTTCGATGAGCAATGTGCGCTTCGGCACGCTCGCGCTGCTCGCGGGAACGCTGAGCGTGACCGGCGTAGCGATGCTCATCGCGGTGCCATTCGGCCTTGGTGCGGCGATTTTTGTCTCGGAGTTTTGCACCGGGAAGACGCGGGAGATTCTGAAGGTCGTCATCGAGCTGCTAGCCGCGATTCCGAGCATCGTATGGGGCTTCATCGGCCTCACGGTGATGAATCCGTTAATCCAAAAACTCTTCCATGTGAACGTCGGCCTGAACGTGCTCAACGCCGCAATCCTCCTCGCGCTCATGAGCATCCCCGTGATGGTCAGCATCGGCGAGGACGCGCTGAAAGCCGTTCCCGACAGCTACCGCGAGGGCGCACTCGCGCTCGGCGCAACACGCTGGCAGATCATCTGGCGCGTGCTGCTGCCCGCGGCGAAGAACGGCCTGCTCGCCGCCGTGCTGCTCGGCGTGGGCCGCGCGGTCGGCGAAACGATGGCCGTGCTCATGGCCACCGGCCACGCGGTGCAGGTGCCGCACGGCATCTTCGACAGTTGCCGCACGCTCACCGCGACCATTGCCGCCGAACTCGGCGAAGCCAGCGAGGGCTCGCCGCACTACCGCGTGCTGTTCCTCATCGGCATCCTGCTTTTCACCATCACTTTCATCGTCAACCTCGTCGCCGACCTCGTGGTCAAAGGCATTCGCAAAAAATGAACATGCCAGCCGACGCACAGCCCGTGGCGCAGTTCGCCGAGACGCCCTTCACGCGGAAAAAGCAGCGCAGCGAGAAAATCGCGCGCGCCATTTTCGCCGTGATGGTCGCATGCATCATCATCCCACTCGTCCTCATCATCGGCTATCTCGTGAAGGAGGGCTTCTCGCTCATCTCGTGGAAATTTCTCACGACCAATCCGGTGAGCGGCATGCGCGCAGGCGGCATCTGGAGCGCGCTGCTCGGCACGTTCTGGCTCGTCGGCGTCTCGCTCTGCATCAGCGCGCCCATCGGCGTGCTCGCCGCCGTGTATCTGAACGAATACGCGAGGGACAACTGGTTCACCCGCGTCGTGAACCTGGCCGTGGTGAATCTCGCAGGCGTGCCGAGCATCGTCCACGCGCTCTTCGGCCTCGGCGCATTCGTGCTCTTTGCACACATGGGCCGCAGCATCCTCGCCGCCTCGCTCACGCTCGCGATCATGACCATGCCGGTCATCATCGCTTCGACGAAAGAAGCGCTCGCCGCGGTCCCGCGGCAATTCCGTGAGGCGTGCTGGAATGTCGGCGCGACGAAGTGGCAGACCATCTGGCGCATCGTGCTGCCAAACTCGATCAGCGGCATCCTCACCGGCGTGATTTTGCAGGTGAGCCGCACCGCCGGCGAGACGGCGCCGATCATGTTCACTGGCGCTGTATTTTACCGTCGCATCGAGGAGGGGAATTTTTTCGCATACGGCCTTGGAGATCAGTGCATGGCGCTCTCGATGCACCTTTTTACCGTGACGACGCAGGTCACGAACGCACCCCAAGCGCTGCCCTTCGCCATTGCCCTCGTGCTGCTCGGCCTCGTGGTGTTCGTAAACCTCACCGCCATCCTCGTGCGCTCATGGCTGCGCGGACGCAAAAAATGGTAACGCCCAAGGTCCAAGTCGAAAACCTCCGGCTCAGCTACGGGCCGAAGGAAGTCATCCACGGCATCTCGTTCGACATCGAGCCGAACGAAATCCTCGGCATCATCGGGCCTGCGCAGAGCGGCAAGACTTCGCTGCTGCGCTGCATCAACCGGACGATCGAATTCACCGTCGGCGCAAAGCCGACCGGCACGATCCGCGTGGACGGCGAGGACATCGCGAAAATGCGGAACGTGTATGAGCTGCGCCGCCGAGTCGGCATGGTCGCGCCGCTGCCCGTCGGCCTGCCGCTCTCGATCTACGACAACGTCGCCTTTGCCCCACGCGCAGCCGGCATGAAGAAGAAGAGCGAACTCGATACGCTCGTGGAGAAATGCCTCACCCAAGCCGCGCTGTGGGACGAAGTGAAAGACCGCCTCGACACGCTCGGCACGAAGCTCTCGGGCGGACAGCAGCAGCGGCTCACCATCGCGCGCGCCCTTTCGCACAGCCCGGAGATTCTGTGCCTCGATGAATTCAGCATCGCCATCGATCCCGTCACGACGATGCGCATCGAAGACGTGCTGAAGGTGCTGAAAAAAGAGATGACCATCATCCTCGTGACCAACCTCGTGCAACAGGCCCGTCGGCTCGCCGCGCGCACGATGTTCCTCTGGAACGGCGAAATCATCGAACTCGGACCGACCGAACAGCTCTTCGGCGACAAGCCGAAGGACAAACGCACGTATGATTACGTGAACGGAATTTTCGGATGAGCGACCAGCAACACAGCATCACCACGCGCGACGTGAAGCTCTGGTATGGAAAGTTCCAGGCGCTGAAGGGCATCAACGTGGACATCAAGCACGGGAAAATCACATCGCTCATCGGGCCGAGCGGCTGCGGGAAGACGACGCTGCTGCGCTGTTTCAACCGTGTGAACGAGCGCTACGGCAACGTGACCACGACCGGCGAGATCAAGCTGCTCGGCAAAAACATTTACGACGAGGACGTGTCGCTCATCGAGCTGCGCAAGTCCGTCGGCATGGTCTTTCAGCGACCGAACCCGCTGCCGCTTTCCATCTACGAAAATGTCGTCTTCGGCCTGCGCATCCACGCGGAATCGAAACCGAGCCGGGGTGATCTCGACGACGCCGTGGAGAAGGCGCTCACGGAAACGGGGCTGTGGAAGGATCTGAAAGATCGCCTCAACGACCGCGCCATCGGCCTCCAGCTCGAGCAGCAGCAGAAGCTCTGCATCGCGCGCCTGCTGCCGCTGAAGCCGCAGATCATCCTCATGGACGAGCCGTGCTCCGCTCTCGACGTGGACGGCACGCGCGCCATCGAGGAACTCATGTGGAGCCTCGCGGGCCGCTACACGATCGTCATCGTCACGCACAACATGGCGCAGGCGCGCCGGGCGAGCGACGAGACCATCTTCATGCTCATGGGCGAACTCATCGAGCACGCGCGCACCGAGGATCTCTTCCTCACCCCGCGCGACTCGCGCACCTCGGAATACATCGAGGGGCGCTACGGGTAGCCGCGCGCCGTGGCACCATTTTCCACTGGCGCTTCCGGTGCACGCGCATTTCACTCCCGCGCCATGTCCAATGCGCTCAGAATTTTCCTCGCCGCACTCGCGCTGTTCAACACTCAGCTTTCGCGCGCTGCGACACCGAAGGAACCCACGGAACCCGGCGAGGCCATCATCGTCAGCGGCGGCCTCTCACTTTACATCTGGGAAAAGTGGAAGGCGCAGCCGCATGACAAGTGGTGGCTGAATTTCATCCGCGCCGCGCAGCTCCGCATCGCGCAGATCCAGCAGCTCGATCCGCAGCGGCAGATCACATGGCTCGTGTACCGCCCCGGCTACATCACGCGCGGACGGCAGGACGGCCAGGACTACATCAGCGCGATCAACGGCATCCGCGAGTCGCTGCATGTGAAGCTCATGTGGTTCGACACGACCTCGCAGCTCCTGAACTACATCAACGCCGGCCAGCCGCGCGACCGCGTGAAAATCAACAACCTCGAGTTCTTCTGCCACAGCAACAAGGCGTGCTTCCTCTTCGACTACTCGAACAACATAGACAGCGCGTCGAAGGTCTGGCTGCACGAGAACGACATGAGGAAAATCAACCGCGGCATCTTCACGAAGGACGCGCTCGTGCGGAGCTGGGGCTGCCACACCGGCGAGAGCATGTCGTCGCGTTTCCGCTCGGCGACGGGCGTGCCGATGTGGGGGCTCACCGGCAAGAGCCAGTACATGACGGACGAGCTGCCCTTGCCCGCGACCGCCGCGGGTCACTGGACGCGCTGACTCACGATCTTATTCTAAATCCCAACCCCGCGGTGATCAGCCGCAGTGCCGGAGTGGGACCGGAAGAGGAATAAGATTAAGAATAAGATGACGACCCCACCCAATTTTCCAAAACACGAATGAAACTCCGCGACCTGCAGGCCATCTACGAAACGCCGTTCTTCGATCTCATCGGTCGCTCGCGCGAGGTGTATCTCGCGCATTGGAAAATGAACGAGGTGCAGCTCTGCACGCTGCTCTCGATCAAGACCGGCGGCTGCTCGGAGGACTGTGGCTATTGCGCCCAGTCGGCGCGCTACAACACGGGCGTCGAACGCGAGACGCTGATGTCGCCGGATGCCATCGAAGCCGTCGCCGTGCGCGCGAGGGAAAATGGCTCCACGCGATTCTGCATGGGCGCGGCGTGGAAGGGCGTGCGCAATGGCGACCCGCGTTTCGAGAGCGTGCTGGAGAGCGTGCGCCGCGTCGCGAAGCTCGGCATGGAGGTCTGCGTCACGCTCGGGCAGCTCGGTGAAAAGGAAGCCGTGCAGCTCAAGGATGCCGGCGTCACGGCCTACAACCACAACATCGACACCTCGCCGGAGCACTACCCGAGCATCGTCAGCACGCACACATTTCAGGATCGGCTCGACACCATCGGCCACGTGCAAAAGTCCGGCATGAGCGTGTGCTGCGGCGGCATCATTGGCATGGGCGAGACGGAACTCGATCGGCTGAAGATGCTCGAAGTCCTCACGAATTTCGATCCCGCGCCTGAGAGCGTGCCGATCAATTGCCTCATGCCCATGCCCGGCACGCCGCTCGACGAGCAGCCGCCCGTGGATATCTTCCAGCTCGTGCGCCTCATCGCCACCACGCGCATCGCGCTGCCGCGCGCAAAGGTGCGCCTCAGCGCAGGCCGCACGCGCCTCACGCGCGAAGGCCAGGCGCTGTGTTTCTTCGCCGGTGCGAATTCCATCTTCTACGGCGACAAGCTCCTCACCGCCGCAAACCCCGGCGTGAACGACGATCGCGCGCTGCTCGACGAACTAAACCTCAAGCCGCAGCCCGCACACACCGGCGAGCACCCCGCCGGCAGCGAGTGCGGCACGGCGATGGCCTGCCTGTCGTAGCCGCGCTGGTGGAGCGCGACCTCCGGGCGCGCTTCGTTTTGCGTGCGCCGGGGGAAACGCGCCCGGAGGTCGCGTTCCACCAACACTCCACTTCCCTTCCCGCGCGCACTGGCGCATCCTTCCCACGCGATGACCACCGCAAACAAGATCACCATCGGCCGGATCCTCATGATCCCGTTCTTTGTGCTCATGGCCCTCTACTACGGGCGGAGCGTCGCGCACGGGCATCCTCAGCAATGGATGCGCCTCACAGCCATCGCCATCTTTGTCATCGCGGCGGCGAGCGACGGCATAGATGGCTACATCGCGCGCCGCTACAATCAGATGAGCAAGCTCGGCACCGTGCTCGATCCCATCGCGGACAAAGGGCTGCTCCTCGCAGCCATATTCACGCTCAGCTTTGGCAACTGGCAGTATGAATTTCCCCTCTGGTTTCCCGTGCTCGTCATCGCGCGCGACGTCGCGCTCGTCACGGGCGTGCTCGCAGTCTATTTCATCAATGGCGACGCCCGTGTGCGCCCGAGCTGGATGGGAAAATCGGCCACCGTCTCGCAGATGGTCGCCATCGGCTGCGCGATGCTTTTCACCGGCAGCGAATGGAAGGCGCGCATCGCGGGACACGAAGTCGCGTTTCTCGACATGCCGGTTTTTATCGCCGGTTTCTTCACGCTCATCTCTGGGTTGTTCTATATTCGCGACGGCATCCGACAGCTGCACTCGAAAGGCCACGGCGAGCCGCAGCCGCCGGGCAAGCTGCTCTAAAGGGGGCAATCCTTCTCGTGCACAGGTCCACTTGCAGCAAACAATGCGCGCAATCAGCCCTCAGACTGCGAATCAATCTTGTATGAAACTCACTGCCTTGAGCATCATCCTCGTCATCACGTTCCACTTGCAAGGATGCATTGTTGGCCGTGTCGTCACGGCTCCGATCCGGTACGGCCTGCATCGCGCGGAAATCGCGAGAGCCGAGAAACGCGGGGAGAGGCGGGCCGAAAAGCGCAGCGAGAAGGCAGCCGAAGACCGGGCGCCCGCCCCAAGTCATATTGACCGATCCGAGCTCCCGCCGCCCCCTGCGGAAGCCCCCGCGAATTAGCGCGCCGCTCCTTTCCTCTTTATCCCGGCACGATGCGCACGTTCCTCCTCACCGTCGCCTGCCTCGCATTCTCCGTGTTCGCCCGCGCCGAGTCCTTTGAGATCAAGGACGGCGACCGCGTCATCTTCCTCGGCGACACGTTCCTCGAACGCGAGGGCACCTACGGTTACCTGGAGACGCGCATGGCCGAGCAGTTCCCCGACCGCAGTTCACCGTGCGCAATCTCGCCTTCAGCGCCGACACGCCGATCGGCTGGTCGCGCGCGTCGTTCGACCCGCCGGCGAAGGGTTTCGAACGGCTGAACCTCTGCGCCTTCCTCATGGAACTCGGCCGCCCCGGCCCATTCGACGCGAGCAAGAACAACGTCGCGCGCACGTGGCAGCTCACGGATTCGGAAAAAGTGGACGGCGCGCTGAAGCCCGTAGCCGCGGATGTAAATCCGCGGGCTGATCGTCTGCCCGGCACCGATCAGCCCGCGCTTTCACAAGCGCGGCTACAGGATGGCGCGCCCGCGATTTTTGCCTACACGCTTGTGGATGGCCGCCTCACGCGCGACCTGCTCGTGGAAAAACTCGCGCTGCTCGCGACCAAAAAGGACGCCGTGCATCTCACCGCGCGCTTCCAAGCTGCGACCACAGGCAAGGCAACGCTGAACCTCACCGGCATCCGCAAAGCGTGGCTCAACGGCCAGCCCCTCGCCCTCGCTAGCGAGCCTTCGCCGAGCGTGGATATGTCCGCCGACGCACACACCTTCACCGTGGAAGTGGACGCCAAATCCCCGCCCGAAGTCCTGCGCCTCGAATCGCCTGCGGTTTCATTCCTCGGGGACTGACGCACGACACGTGAGACGGTGTCTTTGAAAATAGCCCAGCGCTTCAGCGCTGGGAACCATCATGAGTGAAGGAACAAAGTCCCGCCAGGGACGGCAGAACCGAGCGGAGCAAGGAAGCCTGCCGAAGACAGCCCGCGGGACACGCGCGGCGGCGCGTGGCAACCGTTCTTTCGTCCCTGTATGGACTTCGCCCTTTCTGAATCCGGGAACCCAGTGCTGAAGCACTGGGCCATTCTCGAAATCTTGCCCTCGCCGGTCACTGACATGTGACCGCAGAAGCAGGAGCCGATTTTACTTTGCCGCCTGAGCCTCGCGCCGCTTGCGATAGAATTCCCGGATCGCCGCCTCGCTGAAACGCGCGTCGCTTTTCACGCTGTGGATCACGCTGTAGCCGCGCTCGACGAGGCGCTCCGGCGTATCCGGCAGGCCGTAGTGCTGCACGGCAAAAGGCTCGCCGTCGGCAGTCATCCCGTGCAGCCGCAGGCCGGTCGCGCACACGTACATGCTCAGCACCACATCCTCGCTGAAATGCGTCCCGAGCCAGAGGTGCGGGTCGTCGAGAAACCCGTGCTTTGCAAACCGCCGCACGGCCTCGCCGGTGAACGCATACGCGCCGCCGAGGATGAATTCCGCAGGCCGGTAGCCCGCGCGGATCGCCTCCGTGATCTGCCGACGTATCGTCGCACCACGTCCCCACAGATGCACTGTGAGATAGCCCCAGCCCGGCGGATTGCGCCACACGGCGAAGGGGCTCGCGAGCTTGCCAAGCATCTTGCGGAAACTGGTCTGATCGCGCACCGAGCCGTCGCACATGCGGTTGTAAAGTCCGACCATGCCGACATCGGGGCGGGCTGCGAGCGTGCGCAGGATTTTCTCCGCGAAGGGCGCGATGATGAGCGCATCCGTGTCGAGCTTCATCACGAACCCGCAGTCCGCATTCGCGTGCAGCCACGCGATCGCGAGCAGCATCCCGGCGGAGAGACCGCTCGTCTCGCCGATGCCGTGGCCGTTGCGCGTGTTGAAAATATTCACCAGCCGGCAGGTTGCGGTCGCGCGGAATTTTTCATCCAGCCGGCGATCCTTTCCGCCATCGTCAATGAACAGCACGAGCGGCGTCTCCGGCTCGTAGGCGAGCACGCTCGCGAGCACATCGCCCGCGCGCTCCACATCGTTCGCCGACGGGCCGACCGGGATGATGATGCCAAATTTTAACGCGGGCAGGCCGGGTCTCGGTGCGTTCTCAGGTGCTGACATCGCCATGTGCCTACCAACTGCGGTGATGATTCCAAGCCATACGTCGCTCCCCGGAGTGCAAACATCATGCCATCGCTCCCGCCCGCGTGAGCTTGGCCGTGACGCGCGGCCCGGTTCCCGCTACACCTACCCACTTCATGCCCGGAGAACTCCACGCATACCACGACTACGCGCAGCCCGATCCGCCGTATCAGCCGCTCCCGCCCGCGGCCCGCGTGCTCGACGCCGGCTGGAGCGACGGGAACTTCACCGCCGACATCGCCGCGCTCGGCCACCGCTGCCACGGCATTGATCTTTCGGCCGGCGGCATCGCACGCGCACGCGAGCGCTATCCCGGCATCGAGTCCTCGGCGTCCTCGCTGAATGACGACCGCCGCGCAGCCTTCCCCGGTGTCACGGCATTCGACGCGATCTATTCAGTCGAAGTCATCGAACACCTTTACTCGCCGGTCACATTTGCCCGCCGCGCGATGGAAGCGTTGCGCACCGGCGGGCTGCTGATCATCACGACTCCGTATTGGAAATACGCAAAAAATCTGCTGCTCGCGATCACCGGACGCATTGACCGCGCACTCACCGCGCTCTGGGAAGGCGGCCACATCAAGCACTGGTCGCGCGCCACGCTCACGCGACTGCTCACCGGGGCGGGCTTTGAATTCGTCGCCTTCCACGGTCGTGGACGCCCGATTCCCTTCCTCTGGACGAACATGGTTCGCATCGTGCGCAAACCCGGCGCATGAGCCCCCGCGTCGCGATCTGCATCGCCACCCACAACCGGCGCGACGAACTGATCCGCACCCTCGGTGTGCTCGCGGGACTCGATCCTGCGCCGGACGAAGTGCTCGTTGCCGCTGACGGCTGCACCGACGGCACGGACGAGTGGGTGCGGAAAAACCACCCAGGCGTGCGCCTCGTGATTCATCCGCAGCCGCACGGCTCCATCGCCTCGCGCAACGAACTCGGAGCGCTCTGTGAGAGCGACATTTTTGTGAGCCTCGATGACGACAGCTATCCGATCGAACGCGATTTCGTCGCACGAGTGCGGAAGATTTTTGCGGATAATCCGAGGCTCGCCATCGCTTCATTTCCGCAGCGGACGGACGAGTACCCGGAGACGCTCTCGCAGCCGGACTTCGGGGAGCCGCACTTCATCGGCAGCTATGCGAATTCGGCAGCGGCAATCCGGCGCTCCACATTCCGCGACATCGGCGGATACCCGGACTTTTTTTTCCACGCCTACGAGGAGCCGGACTTCGCGCTGCGCTGCGTCGCAGCCGGATGGGAGGTGCGCTACGAAACGGCGGCGACCGTCCGTCATCACTTCACCGCGACGGAGCGGAACGAGATGCGCACGCATCAGCGCCATGCCCGGAACGAGCTGTGGAGCGTGCTGATGCGTTGCCCGCTGCTGCAGCTTCCCGCAGTCGCGGTGTTCCGCGCGGCGCGCCAGTTCGGATACGCATGCCGCCGCGGCTTCGCGTGGGCCGTGCGGGAGCCGAAGTCGTGGTTCGCATTTCTGCGCGGCATCCCGCGCTGCCTCGCCGCGCGCGCACCCGTGCCGTGGCGGCGCTACCTTGCGTGGATGCGACTGCTCCGGAATCCGATCCGCGATCGGGCGGAATGGGACGCGAAATTTCCATTCGAGCCGTGACGCGGATGACGCCCCTCTCCTTTTTTCTCCGCACCATCATGAACCCCGCGCCCTCGCCCGTCCGCCGCAACACTCCCGAATTTGTCTGGCTCGCCGGGCTTCTCATTTTCTGAGCCGCGCAGGCCGCGGCCCTGCTGTCGCAGGCGCCGTACGTGCGCGACGCCGTGCCTCCGTCGCTCGAACAGGATCGGATATTCCTGCTCCTGCGCGCACAGGCGAATGCCCTGCGGTAGGATCGGTGCCGACGGCCCGCGAGTGCTCCGTGCGAGAGAGCTTTGGCGGGACTTTCGCGCACGGAAAATCCACCATCTGGCACACACGCCGCTACTCAGAGAAGTTCAGCCCTGCTCCATTTCGTGATTATACCCGCCTCAGCCGACCGATCCCGCATCGCCGAGCTCGATGTGCTGCGCGGAATCGCCGCAGTGATGGTGATGATCTTTCACCACACGGTGATTTTCCAAAGCATGTTCGGCGACGGGCGTGCGCCGGGGCTTCAGTTTGGCGTGTTTGCAGTACACCTGTTTTTCATGATCAGCGGATTCGTGATCTTCATGACGCTCGCCCGCACACGGTCTGCGCTGGATTTCGCGGTGTCCCGGGGCTCGCGGCTGTTCCCGGTGTTCTGGGTGGCAGTACTGCTCACGCAGACCGTGGTGTGGTGCGCCCCTCTGCCGGGTCTCACCGTGTCGTGGCGCGACGCGATGTGGAATCTCACCATGCTCGCCCAACCGCTGCGCGTGCCGATGGTGGACGTCGTGTACTGGTCGCTCGTCATCGAGCTCGCGTTCTATGCGCTCATGCTCGCGCTTTTCCACGCCCTCGCGCGGCAGCGGCTCGGCTGGAGCAATGCGCGCCCCCTCGTCTTTCTCGGCACCATCTCCTACAGCCTCTACCTCGTGCACCAAAATATCGGCTACGTCGTCATGTGCGCGCTCACGACATTTCCGCGCCCGGTCCAACTGGCCGCAGCCGCAGCAACGGTGATGCTCGCCGCGACATTGCTCACCTTCCTCGTCGAGCAGCCCGCGCTGCGGCTCATCCGGAAATTTTACCGGAGACATCGCCTGGAAAACGGGAGCCCCGCTGTGGAATCCACATGAGGATCTCCTTCTCAGCCACGAACCCCTGCCACATGTGGCCCACCGCGCGCGCCGTCGCCGAGGCTGGTGCGCTCGCGCACTTCTACTCGGGCTATCCTGCATGGAAAATCGCGGATGCAAATCCCGCGCACCTGCGCTGCTTTAGCTTCCGCACAAACGTCGTGTACGGCCTGCTGAAATACGCGCCCGCCGCGCTGCGTCCGAGCGCCCGGCGGCTTTTCCTGTGGCAGGATCGGGGCTTCGACCGTTGGGTCGGCGCGCACTTGGAGCCGTGCGATTTCATCCACGCGATGCCCGGCCAGGCGCTGCACACCTTTCGCGCCGCGAAGAAGCTCGGCATCCGCACCGTGCTCAACCACGCGACCGGCCCGGCACGCGAATGGGTGCGCATCATGCGCCCCGAATACGAGCGCGTCGGCATGAGCCTCGAAAAGGAATGCCCGTATGACGCCGCGTATTTCGAGCGTGAGGACGAGGAATATGCGCTCGCCGATTTCCACTGTGCCGCATCCACCGTCGTGCGCGACCAGCTCATCGCGACGGGCATCCCCGCAGCCCGCGTGTGGGTCGCCCCGTACGGCGCGGATACGAATGCGCGCGTCTTCCGCAGTGCGGAGAAGCCATCCGCGCCGCCATTTTTTCGCATCCTCTTCGCAGGGCAGATCAGCCTGCGCAAAGGCATCCGCACGCTGCTCGAAGCGCTCACGCTCGCGGGCCGCGCGCATTGGAAGATGGAATTCATCGGCTCGCGGTCCGCGGAGACCGCGAAGGACTTCGCAGCGTACCGCGGCGCGACACCGCTCACCTTCCACGGCGCGCTGCCGCAGGAGCACCTCGCACGGGCGATGCGCGACAGCAGCGTGCTCGTGCTGCCGTCGCTCGAGGAGGGCTTCGGCCTCGTCGTGCCGCAGGCGCTGAACTGCGGCTGCCCGTGCATCGTGAGCGATCGCACCGGCGGCAAGGACTGCATCCGGCACCGCGAGAACGGCAGCATTTTTCCCGTCGGCGACGCCGCCTCGCTCGCGGCCGAACTCGCTTGGTGGGAGCGGAACCCGAGGCGCACGTCGGACAACTTCACGTGGACGGACGGCGCTCGCACAATTATTGCGGAGAGCGAGGCAGCCCTCAGCCGATGAATTTTTTCCCGCGACCAGCCAAGAAGCAGACGAACGCCCCGCCGCGCGGGGTCATTCCGCCGGGGCCGCAGCGCCGGCAGCAGGCACCGGAGATGGACGTGTGGGAGTGTCCCCGGCCGCAGCAAAGCGCCACCGTCGCAAGCCTGATCGGGCTGGTCATCACGGCCTTCGCCGCGAGCAGCGGAGGCGCGGCACAGCGCCCCTCCGCGATGGCATCCATCGCTGCAATCGGGACGATCCTGTCGCTCGCCCTCGGGTTCTCGTTCGACGTGCGCAAGGGGCTGAACAACCTCATCCGCGCCGATGTCCTCGCAATCCTGGCATTCTATTTTCTGACGCTCTTCGAGTTCCTTTTTCCGCAGACAAAATTCGATGCGCTGGCCACGCGCGACAACGCCGCGACGGCGATCAACCTCGTCATCCTCGGATTTGCCGGCCTGCTGATCGGGCGGCATTTTTTCCACCCGAAACGGCCGCCCCTCCAGCGGCTGCTCACCCACGAAATCCCGCCCGGAATTTTGGTGCTCATTTTCTGGACCGCATTCTGCATCGGCTACGCGCACCAGTGGGCCTCGCCCGCAGTCGGCTTCAGTCCCGTGAAGTGGCTGGACTACCTCACTCGTCCGCGCTTCGAGCAGCCGTGGGGCCGCGGGAGGCTCGGCGACTTCGGCGCGCTGATCTACGAGCTGAACATGCTCATCAATCTCGTGCCTCCGCTCGCGGGAATCATTCTCGCGCGGCGGC
>Ga0208856_1000252_pt1 | contig 22131 bp, 14 predicted proteins | sample LakMenEpi13Jul12_FD_150690 | JGI IMG/M metagenome (GOLD analysis project Ga0208856, IMG submission 150690) | Freshwater microbial communities from Lake Mendota, WI - 13JUL2012 deep hole epilimnion (SPAdes) | ecosystem: Environmental > Aquatic > Freshwater > Lentic | place: Lake Mendota, Madison...
CCGCCCGCCCCGCCGATGCTGCTCACGAACACCGGTCGAAAATACGGCTCCGATACGGCCGCCTTGCCCGAGGGCACGGCCATGTTCGAGCAGTCGGGTGTCCCTTGGTGGGCAATGGTGCGCGACGGCCGCCACAAGTACATCCGCACGCTCGTGCCGGGCGAGATGGAGGAGGTCTACGACCTGGCGGCCGATCCCGAGGAGTTGACGAACCTCGCCCTCGACCCCGCCCACCGACCCCTCCTCGATCGGTTACGAGACGGGGCAATCGCCGAACTCCACCGCACTGGCGCCAGATTCGTCACCACCCTGCCGTCGGCCAGCACGGAGAAACACTCGGAGAGATCACGATGAAACTGATTCGCAGGCTCGCGTTCGTCGTCGCTGTCGTCATTGCGTCGGCCTCGGGTGGCCGCCCTGCCCATGCCGGCGACGATGCCGCCTGGCTGAAGTCTGGCACGCTCATCTTTGAAGACTCGTTTGACCGCGAGGAGGACGGCAACCTCGCCAAGGCGATCGGCAACGGCTGGAACAGCGCCACGGCCGACCGCGTGCCCGACGTGAAGCAGTCCGACCTCGACGGCGGTGTGCTGAAGGTGATCAACGAGCCTCGCGCCGGCCACCAGCCCCATGTCCACCACGAGGCCGGTTTTACCGACGGAGGGGCGATCGTGCGGTTCAAGCTGCCGGAAAAAGAAAAGCCGGCAACACTCACCGTGGGATTCGTCGATCGGCAGACGCCGGGTGTCCACGCGGGGCATCTCTGCTACGCCCTCGTCTCCACCAAGCCGCCGCAGATCACGCTTGCCGACTACAAGACCGGCGTCATGAACCTCGAGATTCAGAAACGCCGCAAGGAATTCCTCGACCGTAAGGAAAAACTGCCTGAGGACCTGGCGGCGCTGCTCGCGACCAAGTCGAAGGCATTCCCGTGGCCGGCCGACCATGAATGGCACGAGCTCGTGCTCGTCACCGAGGGCGACGAGATGCGGGTCACGCTCGATGGCAAGCCGCTCGGCAGCCACCGCTCGGAAGGCTTCGCCCATCCGACAAAACGCTGGTTCAGCTTCCTCATGAATCCGTCGGCCTGGATCGACGACGTGAAGGTCTACAAGGTCCGGTAAACCCGCAATTGCTCCACTCTTACCCTTGCACTACAATGTCGTGCAAGGAGCTGCGCCATGACAACCCTGACAATCCGCCTTCCCGACGATCTCCGGAGCGAACTTGACAAGCTGAGCCGGGACGAGAACAAGGCCGTCAGTGACATCGTGAGGGAATCCTTGCGGCGGTATGTCGCCGTTGAGCGATTTCGGGCGATTCGCCGGAAAATTCTACCCTTCGCCGAGGCCCAGGGCCTGCTGACGGACGACGACGTGTTCAAGGCGCTTTCGTGAGGGTGGTCCTCGATGCCAACGTGGTGATCGCCGCGGCGGCGGCGAGGGGTTTGTGCGAAGCGATCTTCGAACTCTGCCTGCAGCATCACCAGATCGTGGTCTGTGAACGGCTCCTGTCCGAAGTGCAACGGAACCTCAGTCGTAAGCTGAAACTTCCGCCTGACATCACGGACGAATACCTGCGTTTGCTTCGAGATCACGCCGAGTTTCTCGAGCCAGAACCGGTGCTGTCGGGCGTGTGCCGCGATCCTGCTGACGAAATGCTCCTGGGGCTGGTCGCTCCCGGCCACATCGACGTCATCGTCAGCGGTGATAAAGACCTGCTCGTGCTGAAGCGGTTTGGATCTTCCCGCATCGTCACGCCGCGTGACTTCTGGGAGTCAGCCCGGCGCCGCGACGAATGACCAAGCCTGCGTCTACGACCCGATGATCTCACGCAGCGGGCCGGTGCCGTCGCCGAACGAGGCGGCCTCGATGCCCGAGCCCTGAAGAAGCGCGAGCCATGCGTTGCTCAAGGGGGTGCCCTTCGTGACAACGATGTTTTCGCCAAGCTTCACACCGGCTCCCCGGCCCGTGATCAGCGTGGGGCAGTTGTCGAGCGAGTGGCCGGTGCGGATGTTGCTGCCGTAGACGACGGTCGTGTGGTCGAAGAGGCTCGAGCCATCGGGCTCCTTCGTGGTCTTGAGCTTGGCGATCAGCCCCGCAAGCAGTTCGCTCTGGGCGAGGTCTCGCTGCCGCGACGACTCCACGACGTCGCCCGGACGCCCGTGATAGTGGCTCATCGTGTGGGCCTCGGTCTTGAGGCCCATGCTCGTGAGCAGCGTGGTCACGGGCTGGCGGTAGGTAAGCACCCGCGTGCTGTCGGTCTGGATCGCCGCCACGATGACGTCATACATGAGCGCAATCTCCTCACGGCCCGCGAGGCCCGGCTTGGGTTCGCCGAGCGTGGGCTGCGGCCGCTCTGTGCCGATCCACTTTTCGTCGCGGGAGAGCCGGGTCTCGAGGTCGCGGATGCCCTGCAGGTATTCGTCGAGCTTGTCCTGGTCGGTGGTGCCGAGCGACCGGCCGAGATCGCGGGCATTCTCGAGCGCGTTGTCGAGAATGCTGCGCCGCTGCTGGAGCAGCGCTTTCTGCTGCTCCAACGGCGTCGTGTCCTTGGCGAAGAGCCGATGGAACGCCTCGACGGGGTTCCGCGGGCCGCCCACCGGTTTGCCCCGGGAATCCCAGGAGAGCGAGAGCCCGGGGCCGTGCCCGGAGCCGCCGGCCGCCTCGCCGCAGTCGAGCGCCAGCGACTCGAACCGTGTGTCGGTGCCGAGCGCGCGGCCCGCCACCTGATCAACCGAAATGCTGTTGAAGAAGCTCTGCCCGGGCGCGCCATATTCATTCGCGCCCGTCAACCAAAACGTGCTGCCGTAGTGGCCGTTGCCGGTGTAGCGGTTCCACAGACCCTGCACGACGCTGAAGTCGGCCTTGTGCTTCGCAAGCGGTTCGAGGAGCGGGGGGAGCGTGTATCCGGGGCCCGGCTCGCCGATCTTCGGATACCACTCGTCTTCCGTGACGCCCCAGCCAAACCCCAGGAAGACGAGCCGCTTGGGCGACGCGGCTCCGCCGACGGCCGCAACGCACCGCCGGAAGCCGAGCGACTCGAACGCCGGCAGCGCTATCAGGGCTCCCGCGGTCTGGATCGCGTGGCGACGGTTGATGCGGGTGGTGAGCGGTTTCATGTGGGCAGTCTCCTTCGAAACGTCACTTCGTGCGAAAAGCCTTGCTCTGCACCAAGGCATGGATGAATGACCTGGTGCCGAGGTCGTGGCTGCGGGCGTCATTCACAACCGCGTCGACAAGCGGCTCGTCGCCAAACCCGCAGGGTCGGCCTAGGGCATATTCGACGAGTGCTGCGGTGAAGCCTCGCGCAAATTGCTCGGGCCGCGAGGCCACGATGTCGCGCAGTCCGTCAAAGTCCTTGAACGACGGGCCGCCGTGCAGCGCCCCGGCCGGCTCGATCGTCCAGGTCTTCTTGGTTTTGGGATCAGGCTTGCCCTCGGCGTTGACCGCCATGGAGCTGTCGGTCGTCCGCCACGCGCCCACGGCGTCGAAGTTTTCCAGGCCGAAGCCGATCGGGTCGATCTTGCGGTGGCAGCTCGCGCACTGTGGCTCTTCCTGATGAAGCACCACTCGCTCCCGCGTGGTGAGCGATTTGCCGGCCAGGCGGGCCAGCTGCGGCACGTTCGGCGGCGCCGGCGGCGGGGGATCGTTGAGCAGTTTCCGGAGCACCCAGGCACCGCGCTCCACGGGGCTCGTGTGCTCGCCATTGCTGCCCATGGCATGAACGGCGGCCATCCCCAGCAGCCCGCCGCGCGGCGACCCGGCCGGAAGTGGCACGCGCCGAAACTCGTCGCCTTGCACGCCCTCGAGGCCGTAGTAGTCGGCGAGCAAACCGTTCACGACGACATAATCGGCCTCGAGCAAGTCGCTCAGGCGACCATTCTCCCTGAGAAGATGGGCAACCGTCTCGTACACCTCGCGGCGGGCCGCGGCCTTCGTGCTGTCGTCAAACTTCGGATAGAGCGCGAGGTCGAACTGAAAAAAGTCGAGGCGATCCATCGCCAGCCATTGTGCGACGAACGGTTCGACGAAGCCGGCTGAACGCGGGTCGTCGAGCAGCCGGTTCGTCTGCGATTCGAGCACCGCAGGCTCGAGCAGGGCACCGCTCTTGGCCAGCCCCCGGAGCGTGGCGTCGGGCGGAGCGCCCCAGAGGAAGTAGGAGAGCCGTGTGGCAAGCTCCAGGCCGTCGAGCTCGCGGCGGCCGTCGTCAGAACCCGGCTCGGCCCGGTAGAGGAACCGCGGCGATGAGAGCACCGACACGACCGCCTCGATGAGGGCCTGCTCGTGCTTCGCCCCGAGGCCGCGCCGCGCGGCGTAGATGGCGGCCAGCCGCTCCACCTCCCCCGTGGCCGGCTTCACGCCGCGATAGGACTCAGCAAGAAATTGCTCGACCGCCCGCTTCGCCCGTTCTGGAGGGATCGCATCGGCGTCCTTCGCATCGAGCAGCGGCCGCAGGGCCTTGATGCCGGGCGCGGAGTCGCCCTCCGCCTGGCGCTCGACCTCTATCCAATCGACCCAGATGGCGAGCTCGGGGCCGATGCCATTGGCCTTCACGCCCTCGTCGAAGATCCGCCGCACGGCCACGCTGCTTCCCGTGTCGATCTCTCGGATCGCGAATCGCCGCTTGGCCGGGTCGGAGCCGGCGTCCTTGAGCGTGTACGGAATCTCGATCACCTGCGGGGCATCCAGCGTGCCCGTCACGTGGTGGGCACTGATGGCAGGCATCCGGTCGCCGTAGTGGCGATGGCCGAACTCGATGAATTTTCGCTCCGGGGACGCCTCGGGCCGGGCGGCGCATCGGATCCGGATCACATAGTCACCGGGGGGCCAGTCGGGCGGGATGTCGAAGTTCAGCCGGGAGTTCGAGTTGGGCGTTCGGGGGCCAGAGGGAACGGCGAGATACGCCCCGGTGTCGAGCCCAGGCATTGAGAGATAGTGCTCCTCGTAGGGAATGAACCGCTTCTCCTCGAGGATTACGGTCAGGAACTGCGGGTTGTTGCCACTGTGGGCAACGGCGTCGTCGGGCGACGGGAGTCCCTTGAGCGACCGCCAATGAAACTTGAACTCCTCCTCCTTCTTGAGCGTGGGCCGGGTCTTGGCAACGAAGTCGGCGTTCTCCGGGCTCGCAACCGCGGCGTCGAGCTGCTTGAACCACTCCCGGGCGGCCTGCTGGTTGGCCTGAAACTTTTCGTTCGCCTGCTTGAATCCTCCGAGTGTCTTCTCTGCCTCGGTTCGCAGTTGCTTCTTGATGCCGGCGGCCGCATGTTTTTTGAAGGCGGCAGCGAGCGCGTCCCGGCCGATCGCCTCGTACTGCTCAAACTGGCTTGCCGTCATGAACAAGCTTGCACCCACGGTGTCGAACGCCAGCGGGCTCGTGTCGGCCGGCAGGTCGCTCACGTCCACCTCGACGCCGAGCAGATCGCGAAGCGTGTTCTTGTATTCGCGGCGATTGAGCCGCCGCATCGCGATCCGCCCGCCCTGGTCAGCAAGGCTCTTCCGCGCGACGACCATCGTCGTCGCGAGCACGTCGAGGAAGTCGGCCTTCGCCGCCCGCTCGGGCTGGGGTTCGTCGGCGGGGGGCATCTCGCCCGAGTTCAGCGCCCCGAGCACCTTCTGCCAGCGTTCGGCGGCGGCCACCGTGTCGATGGCGAGCGGCAGGTCATCGACGCGGAAGTTGGCCTCCGGGGCGTCGCTCGCGTGGCACTTCCCGCAGGTGACGGCGAGAAACTCCTTGTGCCGCACCTCGAGCACGGCCCGCGGCGCGGCCGCCGACGCCGACGCCTCGACGACGAACATCACGACGGCAACACCGAAGAAGGATCGCATGCGATGCGGACCAGACGGTGACAAGGTGGTGGGACGGCCTCGCTGGCGAATAACTCCTCCATCATTATTTATCGGCGATTCAGCGTGGGGAGCAATTGGCGCGAATGCGTCGGATTCCTGCACTTGTGCGCCAGTCGGGGTTTCCTGCCCCGCCGGGCTTCATTCGTCGAAGGGAATCGCGCCCGTCTTGGAGTAGCCGATCTTCTTCCGCTTCTGGACGTAGGCCCGCGTCTTCACGAATAGGGCCATCTCCGCCGTAAACCGCGGGTCGCCCCGCCGGGCGCATTCCTCCCGGAGTTGGTCTGCGAGCCGCTTCTGCTCGGCCGCCACCGCAGGATCGCCGACGAGATCGTGGAACTGCCAAGGATCCTTCTCGAGGTCGTAAAACTCCTCCTTCACCAGTTTCACGAGGGCTGCAGTCTCGAGCGGCTGCCCCTGCCCGTCGACGTTGGCATACCGGACGAGGTAGGCATACCGGTCGTCGCGAATGCTGCGACACGAGCGGCTCGTTGGATCGAACTCGCCATGCCATTCGAGGCCCGTGATCATGAAGTCGCGTTCGGGCTCGACGCGGCCGGACTTCCCCGATGCCAGGATGGGAAGCACGCTGCGACCGGTCATGCCGGCAGGCACGACGAGGCCGGCCGCTTCGAGGAACGTCGGCGCAAAGTCGGCGAAGCTCACGAAGTCGGTCACGGTGCGCCCCTTCGGCACCCGGGCCGGCCACATCATCACGAGCGGCACATGGCACCCGAGGTCGTAGGGTGAGGCCTTGCCACGCAGTTCGCGGCTGCCGTCGAAGATCGCCGTGCCGTTGTCAGCAGTGACCACGACGAGCGTGTTCTCCAGGAGGCCGCGTTCCTCGAGGCTCGCGAGCATCCGCGCCAGGTGGCGGTCAGCCACACAGATCTCATACACAAAATTCGCCCGCTCCCGGCGGTTCCGGGGCGTGTCCTCCATGAAGGGCGGCAGCGACACCTGATCGAGCGTCACGCCAAACTCCTTCTCGAGCAGGAGGTAGTTGTCCGGGCCGGAGGGCTCGTGGGGCTCCATGACGCCCGCCCAGAAGAAGAACGGCTTGTTCGCATCCCGCGTCTCGAGGAACCTCGCAAAGTTGCCCGCGTAGTCGTTGGCATGCACGCCCTTGGGAGGGTCGGCGATCGTCTCCCGATCGCACTTTCGCCCCAGCGATTCGCTCGAGATCCCGAGCGTGGGGTGCGAACCGGGCCCCCAGCCTTTGCCCGTGCGCGCCACTTCGTAACCATGGTCGGCGAGGATCTGCGACACGGTCGGATACTTTTTCGGGATGAAGGCCTGGATAAAGCCTCCCTGCTCCAGCTCCCAGAAGTGGCGGCCGGTGAGCACGCTCGCCCGCGAGGGGGCACACGACGGCGCCGTGGTGAAGCCGTTGGTGAACAGTACTCCGTCCTTCGCCACCCGATCGAACGCCGGGGTCGGCAGCTTCGACCAGCCGTAGGCGCTCCGCTCGACCGCGCTCTCGTCGTCGGTGATGAAGAACAGGATGTTCGGCGGTGTGGCTGCGGTCTCGCCCCGGGCGCAGATTCCTGCCAGGGAGATCGCCATCGCTGCCAGGACACAAGACGTACGCATAGTCGTTACTCCTCTTGGGTGAGTGCGAGACCACGTTCATTCCATGCAACGCCGAGACCAGGAGCGGCAGGCACGGCATACCGCCCACCACCGCACTGAAGCGGCTCGGCGAGGAAGGCGTTGGCTGTAGCCAGGACGTTGGGGTTGTATTCGCAGAGGCTGCAATTCGCTGCGGCCGCGGCAACGTGGATCGCAGCGGCCACCTGCGGCCCCATGGCGATGCTCAGGTGCGGTACGACCGGCCCCGGAAATGCGGCTGCGATCTTCATAAACCCGGTGATTCCCACGCGGCCGAGATCGGGCTGGAGAATTTTTGCGATCGAAAGAAACGGCTGCAGTTCAGCGAGCGTGCGGTAACTCTCGCCAAGGGCAAGCGGCGTCGCGATCGCCGCGGCGAGCGCTGCGTGGCCAGCCACGTCTTCGGGATAGAGCGGGCATTCGAGCCAGCGTGCCTTGCGGGCGTCGAGTTCCCGAGCCATCTCAACGGCGTCGGCCGGTGGCAGGTGCCAGAGCGCGTCCACGGCGAACTGCATCCCGGCTGGCAGGGCGTCGGCCACGGCGAGCAGGTCGCGCCACTCCGTCTCGTAGTAGAGCTTCACGAGCGAAAAACCCTCGGCGGCATGGCGGGCGGCGAAGGCAGCCCGCTCGGCCACCGTCGCGCCCGACGTGCCGCTCAGATACGCCGGCACCGTCTGCTTCGGCGCCGCGGCCAGGAGGCTCGCCACGGGCTTGTCGGCAAGTTTCCCGGCCAGATCCCAGAGCGCGATGTCGACGCCGCTCATCGCGTCGAGCATGAAGCCGCCCGAGTGGCCGCGGACCCGCATCGTGGCATACATCCGCTCCCAGAGTTCGGCGATTCTGCCCGGCGAACCGTCGAACTCTTCCCCCACGACGGCCGGCCGCAGGAGGTGCTCGGCGATCGTGCAGGCCACCTCCGGCGCGAGCGGCGCCTGGGCCTCCCCCCAGCCGACCAATCCATTTGAGAGTTCCAGGCGGATGAGTGCCGTCTCGAAATGCACCGAATAGAGCACGGGGTAGGCCGTGGACCAGCGGTAGCCGCCCGATCCGACGAGCGTCGTCGGCGATCCGGCCGTGCCCTTCGCCGCGGCTGCGTCGCGCGGCAGCCGCACGGGAAACGCCGTCAGAGATGTGATGTGCATGGCAGGAGCCTCAGGGCGTGAGCGGACGGCGGACGAGCCGCTGCGTGACCACGTACGAAATCGGATGGAGCACGCTCATCAGCATGAACACGGCGCCATAGCCGAACCACTCGACGGTGAATCCCGTCAGCCACGTGAACAGCGTGCCGCCGAGCCCCGTGCCGAAGGCGAGCATCCCGGACGCGGTGCCGATGAGCGCTTTGGGATAGACGTCGTTCGTAAGCGTGTTTTGGTTGGTTTTCCACGCCATGTGCGAGAACGTGACCACGCAGATGAGCGCGATCGTGACCCACGACTCCGTGCGGTCGATGAAGAGCGAGAGCGGCATCAGGCAGGCAAAGGGCAGCATCACCGCCAGCCGGGCCCGGATCGGGTCCCACCCTCGCGCGACGAGCCGGCCGCTCAGCCAGCCACCCCCGATGGCCCCCACATCGGCCGCGAGATAGGGCATCCAGGCGATCATCCCCATCTCGGCCATGGAAAAGCCGCGCTTCTCGACGAGATACTTGGGCAGCCAGAAAAGGTAGAACCACCACACCGGGTCGGAGAGGAACCGCGCCACGAGCAGGCCCCACGTCTGCGGATGCCCAAACAGGCTGCGCCAGGGCAGTTTTTTTGCGTGGCCGGAGGTGCTGCCCGGCTCGTCTTCGAGCACGAGCGCCCGCTCCTCGGGCGTGACGAAGGGATGCGTCTCGGGCGCGTGGTAAAGCAAGAGCCAGAGCACGAGCCACACGAAGCCCAGGGCCCCGGTGACGAGAAACGCAGGCTGCCAGCCATAGGCGGCGTTGAGGGCCGTGATCACGGGCGGCGCGACGATCGCCCCGATCGCCGCCCCGCTCTGCACGAGGCCATGCACGAACGCCCGCTCCTTCGCCGGATACCACTCGCTCACCGCCTTGAAGGCGGCCATGAAATTGCCCGATTCCCCGAGCCCGAGGAGGAACCGGAGGCCGCCGAGCGACCAGGGGCCGCGGGCGAACGCGTGGAGCATGTTCGCCGCCGACCACCACACCATGAAGCCGGCGAGCGCCCGGCGGGTGCCGAAACGGTCCACGAGGAATCCGGAGCCGACATACATCACCGTGTAGGCGGCGAGGAATGCCGTGAGGATGTTGCCGTATTGGGCGTCGGTCACTCCGAGCTCCTGCTTGAGCACCGGCGCGAGCACCGAGAGCGTCTGCCGATCGACGTAGTTGATCACCGTCGAGAGGAAGAGGAGCCCCGCGATCCACCAGCGGACGTGTGGGATGCGCATCGCTGCCGGCACGGATGCCGCCTCAGGTTCGATCGGCAAGCCGGCGCAGTTCGGCCAGTTCGGCGAGGCTCTGGTCGTCGAGAGCGGCCGTCGGATGCCGCACATGGGCCGACGCGATCACGCCCGCGGCCACGAGGTCGTGCTTCTGGGCCGACACGCCGAGCCCCGGCTGCAATTCAAACCGCAACAGCGGCAGGATGCGCGAGAAGATCTGCCACGCCTCGTCGGTGCGGCCGGCCTCGAGCGCGTTCCAGATTGCCACGAGGTCGGCCGTGCGATCGCTGCCTGGCATCTGGCCGCGCACGCCACGCTGAAATTCCTCGATGAAAAACTGGCAGTTGAGGCCGCCGAAGAGCGTGAGCGAATCGCCCGCCGCCTTCGTGAGCGCCGAACACTTGGCGGGCGTGGGGGGTGCCTCCACCTTCACATACTTCACATGCTCGATCTCGCGGCCCATCCGCGCAAGGAGCGCCGGCGGCATCATCACCTGCGTCATGAGCGGTGCGTCCTGCACCATGATCGGGATGTTCACCGCCTTCGAGATCGCCTCGAAATAGTGCATCAGGCCGTCGCCGTCGGTCTTGAGAAAGTACGGAGGCAGCACCATCAGGCAGGCGGCACCGAGATCCTCCAGTTCCTTGCTCAGGGCCACGGCCGCATCGGTGCCGGTGTGGCCGCTCGACGCGACGAGTGGCACACGGCCGTTCACCCGCTTCGCGATTCGTCGCATGAGGGCGACGCGCTCGGCTGCCTCGAGCGTGTAGCCCTCGCTCGCGTTGCCAAAGAGGCCCAGGCCATGGGCGCCCTGAGCGAGGAGGTGGTCCACGAGCCGATCCTGGCTCTCGAAATCGAGCGAGCCGTCGGCGTGGAACGGTGTGTTGGCGATCGGATAGACGCCGTTGAGCGGGGTGGGCATGGCTGCGGTGTTATAGGGTCGGGACGGGATTTTTCTGATGCACAGGGACCGGGGTGCGGCCCGCAATGAGGCCCGCGGCACGAGCGATCTGCCACAGGCCGAGCGGGCCGGTCTCATCGAGCGAACGCACACGCTCGATGCCAAACACGGCACAGGCTTCGCGATAGCGGCTGCAGAGCGCCGCATCGCCCACCAGCACGCAGGGCGGGCAGGGGCCGCCGAGTGTCGCCAGCACGCTTCGCAACTCCTCGCCGACGAGCAGCCCAGAGAGGTAGTCGAGGGAATCGGCCGCGGCGAGCTCGCCACACAGGAACAGACTGCGGGTCGTGAAGAGCTTGCCGGCGATGCCCGCATCACCGCTCGCCAGGGCCACGTCGAGCCCGCGACGAAATGCGGCCGCCCGCGAAGCCTCCGTGCCGCCCGTGGCATCGCGGGCCGGCCGGCCGACGATCGAGTGGTCGCGGAGCATCGCGAACAGTTCACCGGTCAGGTAGGTGGTGAATCCCGTGACGCTGTTGTTTTCGACCCGCGCCCATTTGCAGTGTGTGCCGGGGAGCACGACGAGTGCCGATGTGGCAAGAGCCGGATCGCGCGCAAGCGCCCCGACGATCTGCGTCTCCTCCCCGCGCATCACGTCGGGAGCTGGCCCGCCCTGCAGCAGGCCGGGCACGAGATGAAGAAGGCCGCACTCCGACTCGAACGGCACGATGCCCGCTGCGATCGCATGCGCATCGGCCGGACATTCCACATACGGCACCTCGCGCCAGCCCGTGCGGCTGCCCACCATCCCCGCGGCCAGCACAGGCAGATCCGGGCACCGTGTACGCCAGTCGCCGGCGACCGTCTCGAACGCCTCGGCGTATCCGCCGGCCGGCAGGTGCTGAATGCCCCAGGGCCGCGATCGTCGTTCGATCACGATTCCGTCACCGTCGAGCAGATAGGCCCGTAGCGCCGACGTGCCCCAGTCGAGGCCGATCAGTGCCGGCTGGAGGTCGGGGGCGAGGTGGGCGTCAGGATGCTGAATCATGTCTGGCGGCTATGCGAAGGCGACATCGTTGAAAATACCAGACGCCTGAAGCGTGGCGGATTCAAACAGAATTTTGCCGCGGCCTTGCAGTCGATGGAGGGAGTTGCCGCGCGTGCGGCTGGCCGCACCCGGTGTAAGTCGGTATAGTATGAGCTATGAATACGAACGTGATTTCGATTCCCGTTGATCCCCCAACAGCCGATGCTTATCAAGCGGCAACAGCAAGGGAGCAACGCCAATTGCAGGTGTTGTTGCGGTTGCGGTTGCGTGAACTCACGAGCCAGCCCATCCGTTCGCTCGATGAGATGCTGGAAGAGGTCGGTCGTCATGCCGAAGCCCGGGGCCTGACTTCTGAACTCCTCGACTCGATGCTCGGCGAGTCGTGACGTGCGGGTGGTTTTTGATACGGGCGTTGTGATCAGCGGCCTGCTGCTCCCCAGATCGGTGCCCCGACAAGCGATCCAGGCCGCACGAACCCGGGGCGATCTCTTGGTTTCACTTGCGACGCTCGAGGAACTCGACGACGTCCTACGGCGGTCCAAGTTTGACGGCTACGTGACCGAGGAACAGCGACTCGAGTTTCTCGCAGCCTACATCCGTGAAGCCGTGGAGGTCCCGGTGAACATCAGCCTCAAGATGTGCCGCGACCCCACCGACGACAAATTTCTTGAACTGGCCGTTGAAGGGAGAGCAACGCATATCGTCTCTGGGGATCCAGACCTCCTCACAATGCACTCATTTCGTGGCATCGCCATCGTGAACCCTCGCCAGTTTCTGTCGACTTGATCGCTGACAGTCGCTGCGGAGCAGTTCGCTGATAAGCCCGAGGCGTGAGCCGAGAGGATTCCCGACGCAAGCCCGAGGCGTGAGCCGAGAGGATGCCCGACGCTCAGTGCCCGCGGGCGGCGGCGCGATATTTGAGCGGCGTCATGCCGGTCGTGCGCCGCATGAGCGTGGCCAGGTATTCGCCCGTGCCGAAGCCGCTTGCCTGCGCCACCTTCGGAATCGGCATGTCGGTCGTGGCCAGGAGGTGCTTCGCCCGCTCGAGCCGCACGCGGCGGATCTCGTCGGCTGGCGACCGGCCGAGCGACTCCTGAAAAAACCGCTCCAGGCTGCGGCGGGCGATCGGCACCGCCTGGAGAATGTCTTCGACCTGAATCGGCTCGGTGGCGTGCTCGCGGATGAAGCCGAGCGCCTGCAGGAGCGCCGGATTTTGAATCAGCAGAGCGTCGGTGCTCTGCCGGGCGATGATCCCGATCGGAGGCACGAGGACGGGCGTCGATGGAACCGATTTCCCCTGCATCAACCGCTCGAGAAGCTCGGCTGCCGTCTCACCGATCTGCTCGGTGGCCACGCCGATCGCCGAGAGCTGCGGCAGGCAGCACTCGCAGAGGAGGGGATCGTCGTTGCCCGAGAGCACGGCCACGTCTTCCGGCACGAGCAACCCCGCGAGCCGGCAGGCGTGGATCACGGCCCGCCCCTGCGAATTGTTCCAGGTGAGCACGCCGACGGGCTTAGGAAGCTTCCGCAGCCACTCGAGGAGAGCGGTGGGAATATCGGCCACCTCGGGCCGGTCGCCGAGGGCCAACACATGGCAGGCGCAGCCCTTCTCGCCCAGCAGTGATGAAAACGCTTCCCGGTGCTCGCGCACGTACGACAGCTTTTGCAGCCCCACATAGCCGAAGTGCTTGAATCCCCGGTCGAGAAAGTGCCTCGCGGCAAGCGCGCCGCTGGCAGCCACGTCGCTGCGGACGCTGGGCACGGAGGCAGCCCGCCCGGCGAGGGCGATGCTCGAGACGTTGACGACCGGCACGCCGGCACGGAGCAGCGACTCGGCCGTCTTCGGCGTGGAGAGCCGCGCGATCACGCCGTCGCCCCGCCAGCCTGCGGGGAGAAGCCGCCGCTCCCCTTCCGGCTCCACCTGCAAGAGCCAGGGGCCGTGCTTGTGGGCGAACGCCGAGATCCCCTTGATGATCCCCCGGCCCCAGCCTGTCGCGGTGGACACGAGCACCGTCACCCGCGGAAAGGGAGCGGGCGGGTGCGTGGCAGGCTGGCGTTCGTGCGAATTCTGGGAGCGGCCCATCCGACCCCTTAGTCAAAATTGTTTCCCAAAGGGTCTGAGTATACCGCCTCCGCCAGCTGCGTGGCGCATTCCGGAAGATTTTCCACGCGATTCCGCCGCATGGCCGCATGCCGCAGGGTGCGGCGTCTTTCCGCAGCCCCCGTGACGTTTTTGCGAAGAAAAAATGCGCAACCGGGCCGTAGAGCCGGCCCTTTTTTCGCACTAAGTTTCAACGGTGGTTTGTGGTGGAGGAACCCGTCCCGGAATATCCCATGCCCGTCGCACCCAACGTGATCACGCTCCGGCCATCGCGCAGCGCTCCGACACTGCGTGCATTGATCTGCGCGGTTGCCCTCGCCGCGCTGCATGGGACCGCGCTCGCACAGACGAGCGGCACGTGGACCAACACGGCCGGCGGCACGTGGGGGAATTCGTTGAACTGGTCGGGGGGCGCCGTTGCCAGCGGCACTGGCGCGTTGGCAAATTTTTCTACGCTCGACATCACGGGCACGCAAACGGTCACGCTCGACACAGCCACTGCACTTGGCAGTCTCACATTCGGCGATACGGCGACGAGCAGCACCGGCTCATGGGTGATTACGAGCGGCACCACGCTCACGCTCGCGGCCGGCAGCGGCACGACGCCCAGGATCACGGTGAGTGGAATGGGGGGCGGCAGCGTAATAATGAGCACCCGGCTGCTCGGCACCTCGGGATTCATCCTCAATGACTCCAATACCCCGAATCCAGGTACGCTGGTGCTGTCCAGCTCGAACGGGTTCACCGGGGGGGTGACGGTCATGGGTGGATCTCTTGGATTGGGCGCCGCCGGCGCGGTGCCAACCGGCAATTCGGTCGTGCTCGATGGGGGTGCCCTGCTCCGCAGCAGCACGCTGGCAGGAACTTTTTCGAATGCGATCTCGATCGGGGCGAACGGCGGTGAGATTCGGAATGGGGCTAGTGGGCAGTGGACCGTCGGCGGCGCTGTCACCGGCACAGGTAGTCTCGTTCTGAATACGATTGGTGCGGGAAATATTGTCTTCGGCAACACATCATCGACGTACACCGGCGGCACTCGGATTCTGGATGGCAGCGCGGTTGCGGTATCGCAAGACGCAGCCTTCGGATCTGGCACGATTTCGTTCGAGGGCGGTACAATGCGGCCGACGAGCGGTGCTGATCGAACACTCGCGAACCCACTGGCTTTCGCGGGCAACTTCGGGTTCGACGTGGCGTCAAAAGCCCTGACTTTCAACGGGCCCGCAACGATTCAGGGGGCCACTCGCACGCTCACGGTGACTGGCACCGTGGCGCTCGCCACCTTCAACGGCTCGATCGGTGACGGCGGCAACGCTCTGGGATTTACCAAAGCCGGTGTCGGCGCGCTCGTCCTCGGCGGCTCCAACACCTATTCCGGCACGACGACGCTCAACGCTGGCACGCTCCGGCTCGGCAATCAGCAGGCCCTGCAAAACTCCACGTTGTCTCACAGCGGAACCGGCACGCTCCTTTTTGACTCGGGCGTAGCCACCAACGCATTTACATTCGGCGGCCTGTCTGCCTCGAGCACCGCCGCCACGCTGGCCCTGTCGAACACCGCCGGCACCGCGATCACACTCACCGTCGGCGGCAATAACGCGAGCACGGCGTATGCGGGTTCACTCACCGGAGCTGGGTCGCTCGTGAAAACTGGCGCGGGCACGCTCACGCTCTCCGGCTCCAACACCTATGGCGGCACCACGACGGTCGCCAGCGGCAAGTTGCTCGTGAACGGGAATCAGTCGGCAGCGGCAGGCGTGCTGACAGTCGATGCGCTCGCCACGCTTGGCGGCTCAGGCACGATTGGCGGAGCAGTCACGGTCAATGGGATCCTGTCCCCGGGAAACAGCCCCGGCGTGCTCTCGATCGCGTCGCTCGCCCTGGGCGGCTCGAGCACGTCGCTCTTCGAGATCAACGGCGCATCGCGGGGCGGGCAGTATGACGGCGTAGACATCTCCGGCTTCGGTGGGCTGACGTACGGCGGCACGCTGTCGCTCGTGTTCGGCAACGGGACCGCGTTCTCTGACAACACCATCTTCGACCTCTTCAGCTTCACCGGCAGCTCTTCGGGGGCGTTTTCGACGGTGGCCTCGACCGGCTACTACGCGGGCACGTGGACGAACAACAACGACGGCACCTTCAAGCTCGAGCAGGGCGGGCAGACGCTCACCTTCAGCCAATCGACGGGCAACATCGTCGTGGTGCCGGAGCCGGCTGCGCTCGCACTTGCGGGCATCGGGGCAGGGCTCGTTGGCTGGAAACTCATCCGCCGCCGCCGATCCGCCTGACGCCAGGCGATGCAGGGCACACGGGCAGATCGGCCGTATCGACGCAGCCAATGTCGAGTTTTTTGTTTTCCGCTCGTACTTCGGCCGGGGTGCATCATGCACCCCTCCAATAAGATCACCACCCTCGTGTTGACGTGATCTGCCGCCGAAATGAGGGAAGGCATGCAAGCAGTCGTGGTGATCCGTCGCGGGCGGCGGATTCGATGCCGCAAAGGTGGTCGGATGGCACGGGCGTGCCTGCTCGTCGCGACCCTCGCGGCAGCTGCTCCGCCGGCATCGGCTGCGCCGCTGGACGGTTCCGCGGGACTCGCGGCGGACCTCGCTGCCGAGGATCGGGCAGCCCTCGTGGCCGACGTGGCCCGAGCGGGCGACGCGCGGCGGGGCTCGAATCTCTTCCACACGCGCCACATCACCTGCACGCAGTGCCATTCGGCGGGCGCAGGCCCGAGCCCGCTTGGGCCGAATCTCGCGGCGCTGCCGGAGGGCGTGCCGCCCGAGCGGCTCGTCGCGCACCTCGTCGAGTCGCTACTCGACCCCTCGGCGGTCGTCCGCCCCGAGGACCGCGGCGCGACGATCGTCACGACGGACGGCCGAAGCCTGTCGGGGATCGTGGCCCGCGAGACGACTGACGAGATCATCCTCCGGGACGCCGCTGCCGGCGGCCGCGAGGTGCCCATTCGGAAGACCGACGTGGAGGAACGGGTCGGGGCGACCGTCTCTCTCATGCCGGCGGGGCTCGCCAACCTGCTCGCTGATCGCGGGCAGTTTCTTGACCTCGTGCGGTTCCTCGCCGAGGTGGCGGAGGGGGGACCGGAGCGGGCCGCGACACTGGCACCCGACCCGACCATGTTCGCCGTGCAGATGCCGCCGGCCTACGAGACCGACATCGACCACGCGGGCTTCATCGCCGACTGGCGAGACCCGGCGAAAGCGAAGACCGCGTTCGACCGCGGCGCCGCGATCTACGCGCGGGTCTGCGCCAATTGCCATGGCACGCTCGAGGCGCCGGGCTCCCTGCCGACAGCACCGCGCTTCGCATCGGGCGCCTTCAAGGCAGGCAGTGATCCCCACGCGATATACCGCACGCTCACGCACGGCGCGGGGCTCATGGTGGCTCAGGGCTGGATGGTGCCGAGTCAGAAGTACGACGTCATCCACTACATCCGCGAGGAGTTCCTCAAGGAGCACAACCCGACCCGCTACACGGCCGTCACCGCCGACTATGTCGCCGGCCTGCCCACTGGCACGAGCCGCGGTCCCGAGGCCACGCTCATCGAGCCCTGGCGGACGCACGACTACGGGCCGTTCCTCTCCGGCAGCTTCGAGGTGGGGAGCGACGGCACGAACGTCGCCCGCAAGGGACTTGCCGTCCGTCTCGACACCGGCCCGGGAGGCGTGGGCCGCGGACGCGCCTGGCTCCTCTACGAACTCGACACGATGCGCGTGGCCGCGTTCTGGACGGGCGCCTCCTTCATCGACTGGGCGGGCATCAACTTCGATGGCCGGCACCGCGCGCACCCACGGGTGGCCGGCGACGTGCAGACGACCGTGGCCACGATGCCCGGCTGGGCCGACCCGGCGACAGGATCCTTCGCCGATCCGCGACCACTCGGCCGCGACAGGAAGCCTTACGGGCCGCTGCCGCGGGAACACGTCACTTTCCGTGCGCTGCACCACGTGGCAGCCGACGGCAGCACGGTCACGGAGCCGCGGTCGACCGTCGTGCTCGACTACTCAGTCGCCGGGACACGCGTGCTCGAGTCTCCCACCCTCGCGCCACCGCTCACCGACGGGGCTGCGCTGATCCCAGTCGCCGTTCGGTCGTTCTCGCTTGGGGCCCGCCCGAGGCTGCTCGCGGTGCGCCTCGCCGCCGCTCCGGCCGCCGCGGCGCTCCTCGGACCGCCGCGCGCGGGCGACACCGCGACGCAGCCGCGGATCGAGACCCGAGACGGCCACGTGGATCTCGTCGTGCCGGCGGGCCCCGACCCGCTCGACGTGAGCGTCGCCGTGGCGAAGTCCGACCCGGAACCGCTCGCCCGCCACGCCACAGACCTCGCCGCGCCCCCGCCGCCACGCTCGCTGGTAGGCCGGCCAGCGCCGCGGCTCTGGGCGGAGTCGATCGAGACGTCGCTCGTGCGAGGCCGCAACGACGGCCCGTTCGCCGTGGACGGGCTCTCGGCACCGGTGACGAACCCGTGGAATGCGCAGGTCCGTTTTTCGGGCATCGACTTCACCGGGCCCGACGAAGCCTCCCTCTGCACGTGGGACGGCGACGTGTGGACGGTCCGCGGCATCACCGCGGCCGCGGGCCGGCTCGAATGGCGACGGATCGCCAGCGGCCTCTATCAGCCGCTAGGACTGAAGGTCGTGGATGGCGCGATCCGCGTGGGCTGCCGCGACCGGATCGTGAGCCTTGTCGACCTCGATGGCGATGGTCTGACCGACTGCTACGAGACGTTCAACGACGACCACCAGGTGACCGAACACTTCCACGAATTCGCGATGGCCCTGGAGACCGATGCGGCCGGCAACATGTACTACGCCAAGAGCAGCCGCCACGGGCTCCCCGCTGTCGTGCCCCACCACGGCACGCTCCTCAAGGTGGCCTGCGACGGCTCGACGACCGAGATCGTCGCCACGGGATTCCGTGCCGCCAACGGCGTGTGCGTAGAGCCCGATGGAACGTTCTGGGTCACCGACCAGGAGGGCTTCTGGTGCCCCAAGAACCGTATCAACCACGTCCGACCCGGCGGCTTCTACGGCAACCTCTTGGGGTGGACAGACGTGACCGACGAGAGTGACGCCGCAATGGAGCCGCCGGCGGTATGGATCACGAACGCGTTCGACCGCTCCCCGGCCGAACTCCTACGCGTGACAAGCCCCGTGTGGGCGCCCATTACGGGAGCACTCATCGAGCTATCATACGGCGAGGGCCGCATCCACCTCGTGCTCACGGAGCCCACCGCGGAGGACGCGGCGGGGCGGTCGTGCACGCAGGGGGGCGTCGTAAGGCTGCCGATCCCCGACTTGCCCACCGGCATCATGCGGGGCCGCTTCCATCCAACCGACGGGGCACTCTACGCCTGCGGGCTCTTCGCCTGGGCCGGCAACCGCACGCAGCCGGGCGGCCTATTTCGCGTGCGGCGCACCGACCAGCCGCTCACGATGCCCGTCGGGCTCCACACGGAACCGGGCGCGATCTCGCTCGACTTCGGCGCGCCGCTCGACCGCTCGGCCGCGGCCGATCCGGCTGCATGGACCGTGCGCACCTGGGGACTCAACCGGACGAAGAACTACGGCTCGAAGCACCTCGACGAACGCGACCGCGCGGTGACGATGGCCGAGGTTTCGGCCGACGGTCGGCGGGTCACGCTCCGTGTACCCACCTTTGCGGCCACTTGGTGCTACGCGGTCGAGTGGCGCACGAAGGCCGCCGACGGTACCCCCGTAAACGGGGTTTTGCACGGCTCCCTGCACTGACCGACGCGGCACGACAACCGGGAGTACGCAGCCAGAGTTGCCCCAACCGCCCGAGGCTGGCCAGACGAACACCGAGCCGACGCCGACGGTCCACCTGCCCTGGGTCGGACAAGACCCATGTCGAGTTTTTCATCGGCCACTCGTAATCCTTAGTCGGGTGGATCGGCCTCGAGTCTGATCCGATCGCGGCCAACCCGGCCCGTGCTACGGTGACACATGGATACGCCTGCGATGAAACAGTTGTTCGAGTGCACCCTCTTCCTAGGCACTCTCGTCGCGTCGCTGGCGTCGAATTCGCTGGCGCACGGTGGTGAATCCGTCGTCTGGTATCAGCAGCCGGCTCAGCTTTGGCACGAGGCCCTTCCCGTTGGCAATGGCCGGATCGGGGCGATGGTGTTCGGCGGCGTGGAGCACGAACGCCTTCAACTGAACGAGCAAACGATCTGGTCGGGGAATCGGTCGGACTACGACCGTGTGGGCGCGTATCAGCATCTGCCGGAAGTCCGTCGGCTGCTGTTCGCCGGCAAGCATGCCGAGGCGGACGCGCTCGTCAAGAAGGAGATTTTGGGCGACCGGCCGCTCGGGTCGTATCAGCCGCTCGGGGACCTGACGCTCCATTTTCATACCGATGGAACGGTGAGCGACTATCGCCGCGAGTTGGACATGAGTCGGGCCGTCGCCACCGTGCGTTATCGCCAAGGCGATGCAGTCTTCACGCGTGAGGCATTCGTCAGCTTTCCCAACAAGGTGCTAGTGGTACGGCTCACGTGCGACAAGCCCGGGCGGGTGAGCTTCACGGCCACGCTCGACCGGATTGCGGCTGCAAAAACTGAAGCGGCGGGCGATGACGTGGTGTTGCGGGGCCGTGCGGATGACGGCGAGCCGACGGCTGGCACGCGATTCCTGGGACAGTTGCGGGTCGTCAATGACGGAGGACGGCGGGCCGTCGTCGACAAGGCTCTCGTTGTGACGGGGGCTGATTCGGCGCTCGTGTTGTTCTCAGCTGCCACGGATTTCGACGGGGCCGTGGGCTGGCAGGACGTGCCACAGTCGGCCCTCGATCGTGCGGCCGAAATGTCGTACGACCGATTGCTGGCTGAGCACCTGGCCGACTACCAGCCATATTTCCGCCGCGTCGACATCGAAGTGGGCGACGGCCCGGAGGAGTTGCCCACGGACGAACGCCTGGATCTCGTGAAAAACGGCGCCGACGATCCGGGCTTGATCGAACTGCACTTCAACTACGGCCGCTACCTGTTGATTTCGTCGTCACGGCCAGGAGGATTGCCCGCCAATCTCCAGGGGCTCTGGAACCATGAGCTGAATGCGCCGTGGTTCGGCGGCTGGCATCTCGATCCCAACGGCATGATGATTTACTGGCATGCCGAGACGCTCAATCTCTCCGATCTGCACGTACCGTTCTTCGATCTCATCGACCGGCTGCGTGTCAATGGTCGCAAGACCGCCAAAGACGTCTACAACGCCCGGGGCTTCGTGGCTGCCCACCGCACGAATGCCAATTTCTTCACGAGCCCGGTCAAGGGCTTCACCGTCTGGCCAATGGGCGCCGGCTGGGCGGTGCAAAACATGTGGGAGCATTATCGCTTTACGCAGGACCGCGAGTTCCTCAGAACGAGGGCCTACCCGACCATCCGGGAAGCCGCCGAATTTTTCTGCGACTGGTTGGTGGAGGACCCTGAGACCGGCAAGTTGGTCAGCGGCCCATCGATCTCGCCGGAGAACTCCTTTGTGCTCCCCGATGGCTCGTTCAGCCAAGTCTGCATGGGGCCGACGCTCGATCAGCTGCTCATCGCCGAGGTGTTCGACAACACGCTGGAAGCCGCTGGAATTCTTGGCATCGAAGACGACACCATCCGCGAGATTCGATCAAAACGGGCACGATTGGCTGGCCCGAAAATCGGCTCCGACGGCCGGCTGCTCGAATGGTCGAAGGAATACGAGGAACGCGAGCCGGCACACCGTCACGTGTCGCATCTGTTCGGCGTGTATCCGGGCTGCAGCATGACGCCGCGGCGGACGCCCGAGCTCGCCGCAGCGGTGCGGAAGTCGTTGGTCGCGCGGATCACCGGCGGTGACGTCAAGAAGGTGAATATCAGTGATGCCAGCAACGTCGGCTGGAGCCTGGCGTGGAACGCCTGCCTCTGGGCCCGCCTCGGGGATGGCGACCGGGCACACGACACGGCGATGAATCTGTTGCGCCGCTGCACCTTTCCAAACTTGATGGACTTTCATCCGCGGGCGAATACGCCTGGTGTGTTCCAAATCGACGGCAACATGACCACCCCGGCGGCCGTGGCTGAAATGCTCGTCCAGAGCCACGACGGGGCGATCGATCTGCTGCCGGCGCTCCCGGAAGTATGGCCGGCAGGCAGTGTCCGCGGACTCCGCGCCCGCGGAAACGTCGAGGTCGACCTCGCGTGGGCGGGCGGCCGACTGCAATCCGC
>Ga0208856_1000254_pt1 | contig 22046 bp, 17 predicted proteins | sample LakMenEpi13Jul12_FD_150690 | JGI IMG/M metagenome (GOLD analysis project Ga0208856, IMG submission 150690) | Freshwater microbial communities from Lake Mendota, WI - 13JUL2012 deep hole epilimnion (SPAdes) | ecosystem: Environmental > Aquatic > Freshwater > Lentic | place: Lake Mendota, Madison...
ATATATTAAAATATATTAAAAAGATTATTGAAAGATTTTTTTAATTTTTTCATGGGATTAGCTTTTCATTGAAAAAGCTACTTTTGAATCTTTTTAGCTCAGAGGATAGAGCGGTAGCCTTCTAAGCTGACGGTCAAAGGTTCAAATCCTTTAAAAGATATTTAAAAGATTATTAAAAAGATTTTCGTTTTTCAATAGTTAATTATAGTATCTAATATTATAATATAAACTATTGTAATGGAGTATAGCCAAATGGCAAGGCATTCGTTTTTGGCACGACTATTTAAAGGTTCAAGTCCTTTTACTCCATTAAATGATAAACATAGTTCAATGGTAGAATGTAAGATTGTGGCTCTTAAGGTTGTAGGTTCGAGTCCTATTGTTTATCTTTAAATTTTAGTTTTATACGGGAAATAGCGCAGTTGGTAGCGTATCTGTTTTGGGAACAGACGGTCATGTGTTCGAGTCACATTTTCTCGTAGGGTATCTAGCTCAGTTGGTAGAGCAATGGACTTTTAATCCATTGGACTGGAGTTCAAGTCTCCAGGTACTCATTTTATAAGGTTTATAATTCAGTGGTAGAATATACGTCTGATAAGCGTACAGTCAATGGTTCAATCCCATTTAAACCTATTTTAGATGGCATGGCTTATGTATATTTAAAATAAAAACTTATTTTAAATATAAAAATATTAATATAACTAATATTAATAAATAAATAAGCCATGTCTACAAAAAAATTATAATTAAATGTTAAAAAAACTATTAGAAATGTTAAAAAAAATTGTATATTTTATAATAAAACGTATTTTATTTTTTTTTTTTAGCCTTTTAATTAAATTTTTATGGGATTTTAATTTTGAAAGTATGTATACTTGTGTGTCTTGTGAAGATACATGGTTATACGATGTTAGTACTAACATTACTACTGATAAATATATTCTTGCTTTTGGGTTATTAACTTTTGTAGGATATAAAATAGGGTCTACTGTATATAAATATTATAAAGAAAAAAGAAATCTTCAAAAACTAAAACATGACGAAGAAACCGCAGCAATTTGTGAAGGAAATCTTCCAAAATATCCAGATTTACCTAGTAATCCTGTAATGGATGTTTTGATTCAAAAACGATCTAATTTGACACCACAATTACCAGACTTTTATCATCAAATATTATGTATTTTAGAAAAGAAGGCACCATATATGCCTGTACCTTTCTATAAATACTTGAATGTTGAAACTTCTAAATTTATTAGTAGAGACTCTTTTTTTACAAATCCTAACAATTTATCCTATATTTTTTTTAGTGATTTTGTTAGACGTATGGAAAATCAAGTTGGGATTAAAAATGCTTTAGTAAAATTTAAGGATTATTTTTTTAGTTTGGTTATACCTGAAAAAATTGATCCTAATTTTTTTAGTAAATGTGTTCATATTACTTATAGTAGATATGCACATTTCTTAAATAGACCTTCGTATAATAATCTTCCGGAGTGTTTTAAAGTATTTAATCCTTCTATTAAACTTTTGGATTATGGTGTTTTATTAAATGAACCTTTTAAACAAGTAATGCGTGTTCTTAGTTATGTCTGTTTTTTAGATTTAAGAAGTTTAGATGCTATGCGATGTACTTTTTTTCGTAAATTGTACACTAGCCCAAAATATACTCTTTTTAAAGAAAATACAGACAGTTTTAGTAATTTAGATTATGTTCATGAAATCTTTTTTGGTTTCATTGAAATTAAATCCAAAATTGTGTATAGATTTTTAGAAAATATAGAAAGCTATATAATTTTGGATGATAATTCTATTCTTGAAGATATTGGTCAATTTTTAGTGCAATCGATATATAATAGTTTTGATGTTTTTTTAGATTTATTAAACATTAATTTCTATGATTTAAACATTTTACTAAAGTTTATTGACTATACTTACAGTTTTCTTTATAATTTATTAGATCCTACAAAAAACCCCAAAGAATGGACAGATTTTGATTTATCAAAATATGTTCGAAGTCTCATAAATCTTTTTAAAAAAGGTTAAAAAAAAAAAATAAAATGAAATATTTAGCGTATTTATTATATCTTGAAAGTTTTGTTTCTATTGTTATTTTAGGAATTCTTTTTTATTTTTTAATAAAAAAAAATTCCGTTAGGTTTTATTCTTTATTATTAGTATGTTTACTTAGTATCGGTATATTTTTAACTGTGTATTACCAAGATTGTTTATTAGCTCAAAATATGAAAGATATAGTATATAACATATATCTTTTAAAAATTTTACTATTAAATGATGGTATAGAAACACACAAATCTCTAATATTATATAAAAATTTAATAAATTTAATTCAGTATATCCAGTGGGAAATTAAGACAGATTTAGTTTATGTATATCCTATAAATATTAAATTTTATAATAAAAGTTTAATATTTAATGTTTTTCTATTTTACAGTAAGATTTTTCTTGTATTTGTTTTTTTTATTTGTTTATTATTAAGTTATTATCATTTTAAAATTATAAAGGTTTCTTTTGATAAATTAGTTATGTTACTAGTTCCAATATTATTAAGTAATTTAATATTATTAGGTGCTTGTGATTTAATTATTGTATATTTAGCGATAGAATTACAAAATTTATGTTTAATATTTTTAATTGCATTAAAGAAAAAAGATTCTTATAATGTTCAATTAAGTATTCGTTTTTTTATTTTAAATAGTATTGGTTCATTGTTTATATTATTAGGTATTGTATTAATTTATAGTATATTTTTAACTAGTAATATGGTTAATATTTATATTATAATGTCTAGTTTACCTTTAAATATAATAAATTCTATTAATTTAGAGTTTTTATTTGCTTTAACTTTATTATTAATTGGTTTATTTTTTAAATTAGCTGTAGGTCCTTTTGGTTTATGGTTAGTAGAAATTTATACGTATGGATTAACCTCTAGTGTTTTAATATATTCATTATTACCTAAAATTGGTTATTTTATATTTTTATTTCATTTATATTTATCAACATCTTATTATTTAGTATATTGGGATGGTATATTAAAAATTATTGGTTGTATTTCTATTTTAATTGGTACGTTTGGTGCATTAAATCAGATATATTTAAAAAGATTATTAGCTTTTAGTTCTTTAAATTATTTTGGTTATATTTTATTATCTTTTATAGGATTTAATCAAAAAAGTTTAATAATTTGTATTTTATATTTTATTATATATATATTTATTAGTATGTATATTTGGTATATTGTTATATATTTAGAAAAGATATTAAAGCGTCAAATTATTATAACAGATTTAGTGGTTTTAAGAGAAAAGTCTGAAATATTAGCATATTTACTATCTTTTTCATTTTTTTTTTTATCAGGTCTTCCTCCTTTTTATTTATTTGTATTAAAATTTATGACATTTGCTATTTTTTTATATACTAATACTAATATTTTAATAATTTTATTTTTTTTAATATGCAGTTATGTGAGCATATTTTATTATTTAAAATTAATTAAAATTATTCATTTTAATCCTGTTGAGATGTCAGATAATATAGAACATGCTGAAATGTATATTCCTAGTATTATTTTTTACTTAATTGGTTTTTATTTTATATGTATTCTTAGTCCTTTTTTTTTTTTATTAAGTGAAAACTTAATATTTAATTTAGATGTATTATTAAATTCGTATCTTAAAGATTTAATTAGTGTTAATGTGTTTGGTCGCGTTTTATATTATAGTAAAGTGGTTTTTGAACGTAAATATTTTCTTAAAGAATATATTAAAACTAAAAATCCATCTAAATTTTTATGGGCTTTACCTAATGAAATTTATTTTAAAACTAAAAATTTATATTTACGTATGTTTTATACTAATATTCATTTTTATGATAAAGAAAAATTAAGTTTAAAAAAATTAGCTAAATTAAAAAAAAGAAGTTATTTTAACCTTTTTAGTAAAACTAGTATGGATAATTTCAATGTAAGTTTTACATCATATCAAACTAAAGCTTATAAACATCAAGATAAAAAATTTAGAATATTTGGTCATACTTTTGATAAAAAATATTATAATGTTTTTACTAATTATTTAATAAAAAATGATATAATAGGTTTTAGAACTCGTCGTGTATTATTTATTTCTGAATTTCCAATGTCTCGTTTTAAAAAATGGATATTAGATTATAAAAAAGTCCGAAAACAAGTTTATAGATTAGCTAGAAAACGATTTTTAGATTCTTTATATGATATATCTCGTTCTTGTAGAAAAGCTTTAGCTCCTTTAGGTATAGATTTTCCATTACTACCAATAACTAAAGATAACCCTTTTTATTTATTTAATTTATATAAATATTTTATATTACCTACTAAACGTGATAATATACTTTTTAATCTTAAATTTAAAAAAAAACCTTTCAAACATATTGATCTATATTTTAATAAATATTTAAAATTTATAGATAAGTATATTAAACCAAAAGTTTAATATGCAAAAAATCCCTAATAACTCTTCTAGTTTAATTTTTTTTAATACACAATTTAAATTTTTTTTAAATTTTTATATATCATGTCTTAAGTTACGTCAAAGTATTCTAATATACTTTGATTCATCTGAAACTACATTATCAAAAAATAATGTAGAAAATGAATTAAAATATTTATGTAATAATTTAAAAAAATATTCTTTAGATATTAATTATATAATTGATTTTATTCCAGGATTTATTTCGAATTCATTTTCTAATAATAATTCTGTTGCTAGTCTTTTAAGACCTGTATTTGATGTTTTTTTTTTTTTAAATTATAATCCTCAAAATCCTAGACATGTTTCATTAGTAAATGATTTAAGTACTTTTCGTTATGAATATGTTATCTTTTCACCCGTAAATATTGATGCTTTTAAAATATCTCCATATAGTTTTGTACGTTTTAATATGAATGTACCGTCTCTTTTTATGCTATTTATTCAAATATTAGTAAATGCTTTTGAAAGATCTAAACTTAATATTTTTGCAAATGTAGAAAAAATTTCTATATTAATTTTTACTATATTTTATTTAAGAAATAAAGTAAAAAAAAAAATGAAAAAAAAAAAAAAATTAGGATTAACTCCTAAATTATTTTTAGAAAAAATGAAATATGTTTATTATAGATTACCTATTAATTATATGAATGATTTTACGTTTTTTACAAAATTTAATTATTATAGATTAATGAAAATATATTATTATTATTTTTATTCCTATTTTTATAAAGATGTTATTACCAAAATTAATTAATTCTAAATATCCAAAATCTTTTAAATTATTAAATAATAATCCAGCATTAAAAATTAATTTTAAGAAAGATTTTAAAAACTTTAATTTTAAAAAAGTAAAATCAGGTCGTCGTAAAAATATTAATCCTAAAGGGCTTGCAATTTTAAAAAAGATTAAATTAGAGTATAAAAAGTATTTAGATTTTTGTGCTATTAAATATGTAAGTCCATGGAAAATATTAAGAAAAAAGTTTAAATATTTAGTAAAAAATATATTTAAATATAAAATTAAAAAAGCACCTAATGTAGTAATATATGAAAAATCAAAAGATTTTTATTTTAATAGTTATTATACGGCTTTAAATTTTGTAAAAACTTCTTTTTTTCCTAAATCTTTATATTTTAAATGGCGTTATTTTAAAGTTTATTATTTTTTAGATTTATTAGAAAAAAAAAAATTTAAAATTCAATTAAAACGTTTATTATATTTTTATAAAGGTAGTTCTTATTTTAGTATTTTATTTAAGTATAAATCTAGAAAAAAAAAATTATTTTATAAATTTAAAAAAATAAAAAAAAAATTAAAACAATTAAAATCAAGTATACAAAAAACTCAAAATATAAAAAAAAAAATAAGATGGATAAAACGTTTTAATGATTATAAAACAATTTTTAATATTTTACGTAAATTTTTTATTTTATATAAAAAAAAAAAAATAGAATATAAAATTTTAAGTTTTTTATATAATAAAAATCGTTTAATACATTTTGAAAAGTTATATGCTAATAATATTTTTTCGCGTTATCAAAACCGTATTAAGTTTAATATTAAATCTAATTTTTATAAACAGTTACAATCTGCTTTATTTTGTCAAGAAAATTATAAAAAGTTTAAAAAAACCTCGGTACTAGCAGCATTATTTACTGAACATAATGTTGCTAATATTTTACATGATTTAACTAAACCTAAAAAAATTGTAAAAGATAAAAATTCTAAAAATATTCCTGAATTACGTGTAATTGAGAATGATTAATAGAAAAATATCTATAATAAAAAAATTAAAACTAAAAGATATTCATCTTCCAGGAGATAAAAATCTTTATAGAACTTCTTTTTTTTGGAATTTTTTAAAATTTCGTAAAAAAAAATGGGGTTATCAAAGAGCTAATTTTTTTAAATCTTTTGAAAATCTTCTTCATAGATTTGATCCTACTAAAATATATATTCCAATATATGATAAATATTTTGAATTAGATTTTCAAAATGAAAATTTTCGTATATTTAAATTTACTCAATTTTTAAAATATAGTTCATTGTTAGTTCTAAAAAAAAAGTTTCTTGGTTTTTTTTATATAAAAAAAACAAAAACATTACGTGATCGTTTAGTTTATAGAAATATGCATAGCAATTTAAAAATTTTTGATACTTTTTTAGATTTAATGTTAATAAGAATTGGTGGTTCTAATCATATGAAACAAGCTCGTCAATATGTTAAAACTGGTGTATTTAAATTAAATTTAAATACAGTTAAAGCTATAAAATTTATGAATAATTTAGATTATGTTCAATTTTCAAAAAAACCAAGAAAATTAGAATATAAATCTAATTTTTATGATAAAAAAGATAAGGGCTATAAAAGTACATATTTTGAGTATATTGCTCCTTTTTTTTATAAAATATTAATGAGTATCCATTATTTTTTTAAGATTAATTCAAAAAGAATTTTTTTAGAAATTTGTTATATTTCTTTAATTTTTTATACATTTTTTAATTATTTTATAGCTATTATGTATATGTGTTTAGAAAAATTATTAAAATTAAAAAAGGATAAAAATTTTATACCAAAATTAGTTACTATATCAAAATTTTTTTGTAATAATTTTTTTAGTATAAATACTAGATCAAGACTTAAAAAGGGTAATTCATATTTTTCTGGTAATCATTTTAATTTTTATAATAAACTTTTATATAATGTAAAAAATACTTTTAATTTTCAAAAATTTTTAAATTTTAATGTAGAACCTAATAAATTTAGAACTTTTTTATCTAAAGTATATACATTTTTTCCAAATATATCAAATTTAGATGAAAATTATAGTTTATGTTATGGTGTGAAAGATTTTTGTTCGGATATATTACCTTTTCCTTTTACTATTAATTATAGCACTTTTGATTTTATATATTTTGATTTTTTTTTTAAAAATCAATGGCATTTTAATGTTAATTGGTATACTTTACGTAAATTTTTAAGATATAATAGAGGATAAATGTTTTTAAAAAAAATCAAAATAAAAAAAAATATGGAAGTTATAAGTTTTCCTGATTATATAATTTTAAAAAATAAAAATACTAATGATTATATGTATTTATATAATACATATAATATTTTATTAAATACTTTATATATTATTAAAGTAAAATATAATTCTCTTACTCATTCAATTGATATTGCTAATAAAATAAAAAATCCTTTAATGCTTTATCAATTTAGAACATTTTATTTAGATATTTCTAATAAAATTAAACAACTAAGTATGTGTAGTAAACTTTCTATAAATATTATGGAAAAATATAAAAAAATTTTTAGTATTCAAAATAATTTAAACTTAGAATTTGAAAATAATATATTATTAATTCAAAATAAAGAAGATAATAAAAAACAAATAAAAGTAATATTACCTTCATTTTTTGATTATGTATTTTATGAAAATAAATTAAAAATTAATATAAATGAACTTTATATTAAATATCAAATATCAAAAGCAGTATTTAATACAGTAACGACTAAATTAGTACATCAATTAAAGGGTGTAAGTGAATTATATCGTGGAGTTATTAATATTCAAGGTTTAGGTTATAGTGTAGCTGTTACTAAATTACAAAATAGTAAATATAATTTATTTTTTAGATTTGGATTTAAAGATAAATTTAACTACATTATGCCTACTAATATTGTAATAGAAAACCCTGATACTGCTAAAACTAAATTGTTTATAAACACTTTTAGTTTAGAGTTATTAAAACAAACTCAATTAAATATTCAACGTTTTAGATATCCAAAAGCATATAAGCTTCAAGGTATTTATCTAAATGATAATTTTCCAAAAGTTAAAAAATTTGTAAAATAAAATGACTTTAATTTTATTATTTGCATTTTTAATAAATTTCTTAGTATTATTTATATTTGGTTTTATTTTAAATCGTTTCGCGGTGTTATTTGTAAATTGTGTATGTTTAAGTATGGCTTTAATAGCTAATATAATACTTTTATGCAATTTAATAATAGATTATGATAAAATTTATATCATAAATCTAGGCAATTGGATAGAATTTGACAGTCTTGTTATAGATTGGGAATTCTGTATAGATTCTATGAATATACTACTATTATTTGTAGTAATATTTATATCATCATTAGTACATATGTATTCTTGGGATTATATGAAAAATGATCCTCATTTTACTCGATTTATCGGGTTTTTATCTTTATTTACGTTTTTTATGATAATATTATTATCAGCAAATAACTTTATAGTTATGTTTATTGGATGGGAAGGAGTTGGCTTAGCTTCTTACCTATTAATTAATTTTTGGTTTACACGTATTCAAGCAAATAAAGCCGCAATTAAAGCTATGGTTATTAATAAAATAGGAGATTTTGGTTTAATGTTAGGTATGTTATTAATTTTTAAATTTTTTGAAACGTTTAATTATCATGAAATTTTTTTATTAGGATATTTATATCAAACTAAAATGGATTTAATATGTTTTTTTATATTTATAGGTTGTATGGGTAAATCTGCTCAAATAGGATTACATATGTGGTTACCTGATGCTATGGAAGGTCCAACACCTGTTTCTGCATTAATACATGCTGCAACTATGGTTACTGCTGGTGTTTTTTTAGTAATTAAATGTTCTTTTTTATTTGAATTTGCTGAAATTACTTTAGGTTTTATGACTATTATAGGTGCATTAACATCTTTATATGGTGCTAGTGTAGGTTTTATGCAATATGATATTAAAAAAATAATAGCGTATTCTACTTGTAGTCAATTAGGTTTAATGTTTTGTGCTTGTGGCTTATCTGCATATTCATTAGCATTATTTCATTTAATAAATCATGCATTTTTTAAAGCATTATTGTTTTTATGTGCAGGTTCTGTTATTCATGCTTTGAATGATGAGCAGGATATTCGTAAAATGGGTGGTTTAAAAAATATATTACCATTTACGTATATATCTATGTTAATAGCATCTTTATCTTTAATGGGATTTCCTTTTTTTTCTGGTTTTTATTCAAAAGAATTAATTTTATTTAATACTTATTTAGATCATTTAAATTTTTCTTTATTTAAATTTATGTTATTATATTTAGCTAGTATTTTAACTGTTTTATATTCATTAAAAATATTATATAAAGTATTTTTTAATAAACCAAATGGTTATCGTATTCGTTATTTAAAAGCACACGAAGCAAGTCCTATTGTTTTAATAATTTATAGTTTATTAATAATATTATCTATATTTAGTGGTTATTTTTTAAAAGATATGTTAGTTGGTAATGGTTCTGTATTTTTAGTAAATTCTATTTTTGTATTACCAAAACATTCAACATTAATTTATGCTGAATTTATTAATAATTATATTAAAATATTAGTTTTATTAATTCCAATAATAGGTAGTGTTATTTTTTATTATATTAAAGATTTTAAATATTTGACTAAAAATAAAAAAGTATATTATTTGTTTTTATTTTTTAATAAAAAATATTATTTTGATAGAATTTTAAATATTTTTAATTTAATTTTTATAAAAAATTCTTTTGAATTTTTTTATAAAATTATAGATAAAGGTATAATAGAAAGTGTTATTAATTCTACTATAAAAATATTAAATAATTTTTCAAATAAAATTAATAATTTAAATAAATTTAATTTATTTTTTTATTTAAGAATATTTTTTTTAATTATTTTAATAGTGTTTACTACATATATATTTATAGGTATTGAAGAATTTTTAATTTTAGATGTAGAACAAATTATATTTATGTATAATACATTCTGTTTTTATTTACCGGTAATTCTTTGGGTATCTTCAATACCTATTAGTATTATTATTATAAAATATTTTTCAAAATAATGAAACCTGTAATTTTTATTATAAATAATTTAGATAATTATTACAATAATTATTATAATATATTAATATTTTTATTATTATGCTTTTTTATTTCTAGTTTAATATTTTTGTTATCTTATATGTTGATAAAAAAAAATTCCTATGTTGAAAAACTTATACCTTATGAATGTGGTTTTGAACCATATGAAGATACTCGTAATATTTTTAATGTTCAGTTTTATTTAGTGGCTTTATTATTCTTAATATTTGATTTAGAAAGTTTATATTTATATCCTTTAGTAACAAGTTTACTTTATTTAGATATGTTTAGTGTTTATATATTACTTGAATTTATGTTAGAATTATTTATTGGATATTTATATATTTATAAATATATTTTAAAAAAAATTATTTAGTAAAATCTTTCCTTTAATTTTTATTATAATTTTAATATGATAAAAATACACAAAAACAAATGAGCTAAAATTATTAAAAAAGGTTTGAAAAGGTGGCCGAGTGGTTAAGGCGACAGACTGTAAATCTGTTTAGTATAACTAGTCGTAAGTTCGAATCTTACCCTTTTCAAACTGAGTTAAGCCTATAGTTCAGTGGTAGAACGTCCCGCTCATGACGGGTTTGCCGTGGGTTCAATTCCTACTGGGCTTAACTAGGCTAAATAGTATAAAGGTTATTACAAAGATCTGCAAAATCTTTTATAATGGTTCAAATCCATTTTTGGCCTTTTATTTTATTTATAAAGTGTTTTTTTTATCATATTAAAATTATAATAAAAATTAAAGTTTAAACAAAAAAAATGTTATTATTTTTATTAATTATTAAATCTATTATTCTTATTATTTCATTATTAATTAGTGTAGCTTATTATACTTTATTAGAACGCCAATTTATGGGTACGTTGCAAAGACGTAAAGGTCCTTTAGTTGTAGGATTTTTAGGGTTATTGCAACCTTTAGCTGACGGGTTAAAATTGTTTTTAAAAGAAATAATTATACCTAGTAGTGCAAATAAAATATTATTTATATTTGCACCGTTACTTTCTTTCTTTTTATCTTTATTAAATTGGGCTATTATTCCTTATAGTGAAACGTTATATATTAGTAATATAAATTTAACCTTATTTTATATTCTAAGTATATCATCTTTAAATGTATATAGTATTATTTTATCCGGTTGGTCTAGTAATTCTAGTTATGCATTTTTAGGATGTTTACGTTCTACTGCTCAAATGATATCTTATGAAATTTCTATTAGTTTTATATTAATTTCTATTTGTTTGAGTAGTCAGAGTTTTAATTTAATAGATATTATAAATAATCAAAGTATGATCTGGAATATTTTTCCATTTTTACCTTTATTTTTTTTATTTATAATATCAATATTAGCAGAAACAAATCGACATCCTTTTGATTTACCAGAAGCTGAATCTGAATTAGTCTCTGGATATAATGTTGAATATTCTGCTATTACTTTCGCTTTTTTTTTTCTTGCAGAATATGCAAATATTTTAATGATGTCTTTATTAACTACTTGTTTATTTTTAGGTGGTTGGTTTTTTTTTGGTTATTCTAGTTTTATATTTTTAATTGTAAAAAGTATTATATTTTCTTTAATTTTTATAATATTACGTGCATTATTACCACGATATAGATTTGATCAATTAATGTCATTAGGTTGGACTGTTATATTACCTTTAAGTTTATTTTTTTTATTTTTAAATATTATTATTTTTAAATTTTTTATGTATTCTTTTTATATAAATTTTTTAACTGTATATAAATATAAAATATGTTAATTAAAAATTATAAAAAGATAAATAAATTTTTAAATGTATATTATTCTTATCTTCGCTTAAATATGTTAACTCATATATTATCAAATAAAAATAAAATTCAACTTAAAGATATTAAAAAATATTGTATATATACTTTTCGTAATCGTAGTGTATTTAGTTCTATGAAAATGTCACGTCATACATATAAAAAGTTTTTAGATAATCGTACATATTCTAATATATATATTAAATAAAATGTTTATTTGGCTTAAAAAAAAAAATAAAAGTTTTAATTTTTATTATAAATTATCTTATGTAAGGTATAATTTTTATTATGAAAATTTTTTATCTAAAATTACAAATAGAAATATGGTAGGCGATTCAAATTATAAAAGTATTCTTTTTAACGAAATCATTTATGTTATATTTTGTATTTTATTTAGTAAATATAAATCTAGTATATTAAATATAACATCTCAAAAATTATATTTTTTATTTAATAAAATCTTTAAAGAATATATAATTGAAATTAAGCAACTTCTTTTATTTTATTTTTATAAAGAAAATAAAAAATATTTTTTATTTAATTTTCAATCGTTTTTAAATGAAATTAATTCTATGTTAAATTTTGATTTTTTTAAAAATTTTAATAATTTAAAGTCTTCTTTTATTTTAGATAATTTAAAAATAATTGAATTTTTTGTTAATACTAATAAAATTATATTAATATTTAATAATATTTTAAATTTAAATTTTAAAAAATCAATATTTTTTAAATCAGATATTTATTCTATTCAAAAACCCTCAATAACTTATAATTATATATTTTATGATTATATATACATTAAAATTTTTAATATTTTTATTAATTTTAATAATATTCTTAATGTATATTTAAAAAAAATAAAACAAGAAAATATATTATATATCAAAAATGATACAAAAAAAAATAAAAAAAAAAGGAGCAAAACTTCGTAAATTTGGTAAAATTGATATTTTAGTTGGTGCTAAAATGTTCAAAATGAAAATACCTAAACATGATTTAGATATTATCAAAAAAGAACAAGAAGCATCTATGACATCTTTACAAAAATATTTAGAAGAAAAAGAAAAAACTATTAGACTTAAACAAGTAAAAGGTTTAATTTTTTCTAATATTAGTGTATCTTGTAAATTTATTAAACCTAAAATAGGTACTTATTTTATACGATTATTTCATACTATATTTTATAACAATATATTAGAACAACTTTTTTATAATAATTATATATTTTTTTGTCAAGAATATATAAAAAAAAAAAAATTAATGTCTATACTATATGTAAAACAATTAATAAATAGTATATGGTATTTAAAAAAAAATTATATAAATTTAAATACTGTATATACTTCAAAATTTATAGATAATATAACAATTTTTGCAAAATCTAAAATGAATTTATATTCTAAATTTGATCCTATTAAAAATATAACAACTAGTATTTTAGAAGAGTTAGAATTTTTTTTTAATATGTTTACTTTGGATAAATTGGATAATATTTTACAAGAAAATATTAATCCTGAAGTATCCTTTTCTTTAAGATATCAACAGACTTCTTTACCTTTTATTCAAAAACTTCCATTTAAAAGCACTATGTTAAAACGTGAATTTTTATTAATGTCTGAATTAAATATAGTTCCTAATCCTTATAAATTAATAGATATATTAAAACTACGTTATAATTTATCTTGTTTAAATTATTCATTAGATGCTATATATAAAATAATAAAACATTGTAAAAATCATAATTATGTAGTTAATTCTATTTATCAAATGTTGAAATTACCACAGTATCCTGAATATATGGAAATTAAAAATAATATTGTTAGTAAAATTTATACAAATTTAGATTTTTTTAATATTTTAGATGTAGAATATACTCGTACTTTTTCTCAGTTACATAAAAAAATAAAATATGATAATAAACCTATAATAGATTTTGTGTATTTTGGTTTAGATAAGTTAAAAGAATTATTAAATATTAAATTAGAGATATATCAAAAATTATTAGATTTGTTAGAAAAAGGTTTGATAGATATTAATATATATTTTCAATTTTTAGTAGAATTAAAAAATATTATTAATATGTTTAAAATGTATTTAAATTTATATGCACTTTGTTTCATACGTGATTTTATGGAATTTTTATATTATTTTATGGAATTAATATTTTTTGTTTCTCAAGAGCTTAAAATTGAAGAACAAAATATTAATGATTTAGGAGAAACGTCTGATCGTAAAAAATATACGCCCTATATTATAAAATTATATAAAGAAAAATTTAAAAATTTTAATGGTTTTAAATATTTAAATTTTTTAAAATATAATTTTTGGAATAGATTTGAAAATTTTCATATTAATTATGAAATATGGCACTATAATTTATATAATTTAATGTTTAAAACATATTTTAAAAATATTAGTGTATATTTTATTAAAAATTCTAATTATATAAAACTTTCTGAATATTTAGGTTTTGATACTTCTAGTTTTGTTATAAATACTTTTGATATTTCAGATTTAAAAATTTTGTCTTTTCCTTATTTTTATAAAAAATATATAGGTTATAATATTTATGAAAATTTAGATAATTTAAATAGATTTAATTATTATATGTTTCCATCTGTTCAAAGATTTAATTTATATATGCATAAATTAAAATTATTTATTAAACATCAAATAAATTTGTTAAGGTCTAAAATTTTAACTTATATTGATTTTTATTCTGTAGTTAATTTATTTGATTTTAATGTTTTTAATACTATTCATTATATTCAATTAACATCTGATATGCTAAAAAAAAAAATATATAATACTGTTGTACAAGGTAAATTGAAATTAATATCAGAACAAATATCTAATTATGATTCTATTGAAGTTCAAAATTTTATAGAAGTTTTAAAAATGACTATTAAAATTTTTTATATATATTACTATACAGATAATATTTTAGAATTAAATGTAAATGATGATTTTTATTTAGATAAAGATCTTTTAAAAAATTTTAATATAAAATCTTTTTTAGAAAGTATTCTAAAACAAGATCTTGAAATTATAACGGATAAAAATTATCAATCATTTGAAGAATATATTATTAGCAGTGCAAAATCTGTAGATTCTTTTTTTATGATTGATAATTTTTCAATTCTTCAAAAAAAATATGAAACTAATAAAATTAAAAATACTTTATTAAATGATGAAGAGTATATTTTTAATGTTAGTAGTAATAACTATTCTTTAAAAGATTCTGATTTTTTTGCAATTAAGCATATAAATACTTTAAATTTATTAGGTACAATACAAGATGAAGATGAGTAATATTTTAAAATATTTAAAAAGTAAATCTTTATTATTTTATATAATTTTTTTTAGTATTTTAATTAGTATATCCATATTATTTATATTTATTTATGTAGTATATAGGTATTGTCACGGTAATTATAATATTTATAATATTATAAATATAATTTCTAATATTTTTGTAGTTTGTAGATATACTTTAAAACTTTTTTATAGAAAGTATATAAGAACTGTTGTAATATATACAATTATTTATATATGGTATTATAAGTTAGTAATCTTATTTTTTTTATTTTTATTATCTATATATATTTATAGTGATAAAATTTTAAGTAACAAAATACTAGTAAATGACGTAACAACTTTATATAATTTTGTATTATATCATTTTTTAAATTTTTTAAAATTAAATAAAATGTTGTATAATACTATAAGGATGGTGGTAGGTTTATTAATTATTACTAAATATGTTAATTTAAAATTATTAATATTAAATATTTTAAAATATATAATATATATTATTATAAGTATACTATTATTTTCTCTTTATGTATACTATATAATATTTTTAATAGATGTAATGTTATTAGATGAAATAGAAGTATTATTATTAGATATAATATTTGTAATAAGTATATGTACTATTGTGTTATATAGTATAGTTCAAATTTTTAAAAAAATATGCATGATTATACCAACCTTTGATATAATATGTATGATTATATTAACTATGTATATATTATATTGTTTTTGTATAACTACAGAATTAATAATACTAGTAATTAATTATGGTGATTTATATGCTGAACGTTTTGGTGATGATTATGATTTTAAAAATGATGATTCTTTTAAATCTTTTAAATAATGGATAATGAAATAAAAATTATAAGTTATTTAGAAAATTTAATAGAAATTACTAATAATATTTATGATTATATTTTAATAGAAGATCTAGTTTCTGAAATATTATTATTTGAAAATTTAGATATAGCTAATTATAAAATAAAAAAAATAATATTAAAGTACTTAACAAGTAAAGTGATAATACCATTCCAGAAATCGTATAAAAGTAAAGTTATTGGTATTTACAATAAACGTGCATATATCGGTATTATTTGGCGTGATAATTTAAAAAATAAAATAATAGAAAGTAAAAAAAAAAATAAAAACTATCATTTGTATCGTCATTATAATCTAATAGAATTATTATCTGATATTTCAAAACAAGAAGATTTTATTAAAATAATAGATAATAAAATTTCTAAAAATGAAATTAATTGGCCTCCTATAAATGTAATATATTATCAACGTATATTATTTGAAAAATTTAAAAATATGGATAATATAAGAATAACTACAGTATTAAATACAGAAGATATAGAATTTATAAATTATATATCTAAAAGTTTAGTATATAGTACAAATATTAATGATACACTAAATATTGAAAGTTTTATATTAAAATATAAAAGTACTTTAAAAAATATTGAATTGTGTATTTATAATAAAATGTTGTCTTTGTATATATATATGTATATATGTAATAATGATATAGATATGTATAATAAACTATGTAAAGATAATAATAATTATTCCTATATTAAAACAATAAAATGAAGTTATATCAATATATATATTATTTTATAAAAGTGATAGATCTTTTTATAGAAGAAGATTCTATATTTTATAAAGAAAATAAAACTTTAAAAATGGATTTATATGATTTGTATAACAGTATATTTATTGAGTTAATTTATACTAGAAATAGTATAGAAGATTTTATATCAATACTTTTAGTCTATTATAAATATTTTATTAAAATAAATAATATATTTTTATATCAACATATATTATTAATAATAGATATATTATTAATAATAAATGTATTAACAAAAAATAAACAAATATACTTAGTAGAAAAGGTTATGGTACCATATTTAATAGAATCTATAGATGATTTATTAAATAAAGATCTTATAACTTTTATAGACAAAACTATTGAATATATTTTAAATTTTTATTTAATTATAAAAATAGAAAATGCAGAGTGTAATAAAATACATATAGTAAACATAAGGTTAAATTTTTTTAAATTTGAAATACAAAATTCTAATGAAAGTTCTAATTATAAATTAGGAATACTTACTCAAAAAGATGTCTCTTTGTAAATATATATTAAAAACTTTAAAATTTTTTGAAACTGTATTAGTAGCAGATAATGCTTTAAACTTCACAGTCAATTTTAATAAAGATTTTTTTTTATTTTTTTTTAAAGAGTTAGAAAAATATAAAGAATGTTTTGAAAAAGAAATTTATACAGAGAATGATATTTATAATTTTATGTATATTATATATAACTTTAAAACGTCTATAAATTCAAACTTATCTCAAATATTAAAAAGTGAATCTGATGTTCATTTGTTTAAAATTTTATATGTAGAATTATTGCATATAGAAGATTGTTTAACTTTAATACATTGTTTAAATAAAGATAGAAAAAAATATCTTTCTGAAATAAATGTATTAGAATTAGATTTATTATATGAGTTTAATCATATATATACTTTAGAATATGATAAAACTAAAAAAATAAGTGATTATATGTTTGATAGCTTTATAGAAAATTCTTTACCATATTTAAATCAGCATTTAAATGCATTTGAAGTTAGATTTGTTTTTAAAAAAATAAATGATGATATTGATCATGTTATTTTTTTTTTATTAAGTAGAGAAGATAATCTTTTTGATATTTATTAATAAGTATCAATATTATAAGATAAATTCTTTTTTTTATTAATTTTATTAAATTTTAATTAAACTATAATAGGTATCAATATTATAATGTAAACTCTTTTTTTAATTTAAAAATAAAAGTTTATTAACGGCCGGAACTCGTTAGACCTCATGTGCAATTATAAACTAACCCTACATACTTTTTGGGAAACAAGGGAATATTTTTAAAATTAAAAAAGAATAAAATTTAATAAAATGGAAGATTAATTTATATTACTAAAAAACTCTCTTGGTGGAATTGGTAAACACGATAGATTAAGGATCTATTCCCTAATAAGGATTATTAGTTCAAGTCTAATAGAGAGTATTTTTGTGGGGTTCTTAGCTCAGTTGGTAGAGCATTGGACTGAAAATCCTTGTGCCATTAGTTCAAATCTAATAGAACCCAAATTGTAAACTATAATAAGTATTCAATATTATAAAATAAACTCTTACAAAGAAAGTAGCTCTTTTGGTGAAATGGTAGCCACGGCAGACTTAAAATCTGCTTTCTTTGGGAGTATTAGTTCAAGTCTAATAAAGAGCAATAAATAAATTAATAATAAAAGGTGTGGTAGATCAACTGGTAGATCATTAGGCTCATGACCTGAGTGTTATAGGTTCGAATCCTATCTGCATCATTTTATTATTAAAAATTTAATATACTCTCTTCGTCTAGTTGGTTAGGACATTATTCTTTCACAGTAACAACATGAGTTCAAATCTCATAGAGAGTATATTAAAAAAATCCATATTAAATATTAAAGCATTTAAAGGATCTCTAGGATTAAAAAATAGGATAGACGTAAATTGATACGAAAATTGCTTACTAGAAAAATTAAACTTAAATTCGGCGAGTAATCAGTTTCTATTTGTTGAAAAACATAAACTAAATAAAATAAAGTGAAGTGAAACATCTCAGTAACTTTATTAAAAACAAATCAAAAGAGAAAATGAAAGTAGTGGTGAGCGAAATTATCATAGGCATAAAATTTATTACATTATTATAAGAAATTCGAAACAAGGTTATAAGTCCTGTAAAATAAAAATGTAATAATAAAATATTAAATCGATAATTCATATATTGATTAAAATAAATGGAGTACCACCTTCAAGCCTAATTAAAGTTTTAATACCGATAGTGAAGTAGTACCGTGAGGGAAAGATGAAAGAGACGTCGTGATTTTGAAAAGACCTTGAAATTAAATGCTTATTAACGGTTGAAGCTATAAAATATAGTAACAACGTACCTTTTGTATAATGGGCCAATGAGTTTATAAAAATAGCACATCTAAAAAAATGGTAGATAAAGAGAAATCGAGTCGTAAATGGCGTTAAGAGTTATTTTTATAAGATCCGAAACTAAGTGAGCTAATCATGAACAAGCCATAGCGGGCTGAACCATTGTATGTTGCAAAATACTTGGATGATTTGTGATTAGGGGTGAAAGGCTTATCAAACTTAGAGATAGCTGATTTTCTGCGAAATCTATTGAAGTAGAGTTTTAATAAGTTAAACTAGGGGTAGAGCACTTATGGGAGTTTTGGGGATTTAATCTTACTTGCTTTTATAAAACTCCGAATACTAGTTGTTTAATCATATACAAGAATTATTTGATCGTATGAGATATAATTAATATAAGATTTAAAAATTTATTAGAAATCGGACGGTGAATTCGAAAGTTCATACGTCGAGAGGGAAACAGCCCAGATTATTAAGTAAGGACTTTAATTAAATCTTAAGTGATAAGAAATTGTGGAAAGACGAAGATAATTAGAAAGTAGGCTTGGAAGCAGCCATCTTTTAAAGACAGCGTAACAGCTCACTAATTGAGTTTTTCCGCATCAAAAATGTAAAGAGGCTTAAAGGTTTATCCGAACTTGTAAAATTATTTTAAAAAAATATTTTAAGAAATTAAAATAAAAAGTATTTAAATAATTGGTAGCAGAATGTTCTGTAAATTGATAAAGTAGTTTTTAAAAAAAATTATGAAGAAATCAGAAACAAAAATATTGGCATGAGTAATAAAAAAAATTATGTTTAATCATAATGACCGAAAGCCTAAGGTTTTCTATTTAATTTAGTAAAGAATAGAGTTAATCGATCTCTAAGGATTAGTAATGAAAATTAAATCTAATGAGAAATTTAAATAATTATTGACGGTTATTTTTTTATATTTTTTATTTTATAAAATAAAGTAGTATTTAAAAATAGTTCTGGAAATACTTAATTATATTAAAAATCGTACTAAAACCACCACAGGTAGGCTGGTAGAGTATACCAAGGTCTTGAGATAACCACGTTGAAGGAACTCGGCAAAATAACTCTGTAACTTCGGGATAAAGGGGGGTTCTATGTTTTTTAAAATGTTTAATTTTAAAAAATTAAAGTTTATCAAATAATTTTTGACGGAACTGAAACAAAATAGGAGGATGCGACTGTTTACTAAAAACACAAGTCTCTGCTAAATTTTAAAATGATGTATAGAGACTGACGTCTGCCCGGTGCTGCAAGGTTAACTTAAGATGTATAATGCAAATTAATTAATCCCCAGTAAACGGCGGCTGTAACTCTGACGGTCCTAAGGTAGCGAAATTCTTTGTCGATTAATTGTCGACCTGCATGAATGACGTAACGATGTCCTCACTGTCTCCAACGTGGACTTAGTGAAATTGAAGTATTCGTGAAGATGCGAATTAATTACAGTAAGACGGAAAGACCCCGTGCACCTTTACTATAAGTATATATTGTTAACGTATTTCGAATTTTTTTTCAGATTTTGTGTAGAATAGATGGGAGTGTAAAAAGCATCAATGAAATACCATTCTAAATTAGAAAAAAGACTAAATTAAAAAAAAATAGTATGTACTGGGTAGTTTGACTGGGGCGGTCGTCTCCAAAAAGGTAGCGGAGATGCGCAAAGGTAGATTAGGTTAGTCTAGTATCTCTAACCAAAAGTGTAATGGCGTTTTAATCTGCTTAACTGTGAGATTGACAGATCAAACAGTAACGAAAGTTGGTCATAGTGATCCGGTAATTCTGAGTGGAAAGGTTATCGCTCAACGGATAAAAGGTACGCCGGGGATAACAGGCTAATAACTCTTTAGAGTCCTTATCGATGGGGTTGTTTGGCACCTCGATGTCGGCTTACCGCAGCCTGGAGCTGAAGAAGGTTCCAAGGGTTCGACTGTTCTTCGATGAAAGCGGTACATGAGCTGGGTTTAAAACGTCGTGAGACAGTTTGGTCCCTATCTGCTGTAAAAAAAAAATGTAAAAAAAACATTTAAGCGAAAATTGAAAGGGGTTAACCTCAGTACGAGAGGAAAAGGGAGTATAAACCTATGGTAAACCAATTGTTTAAAAAGCATTGTTGGAAAGCTACGTTTGTAATGAATAATTACTGAAAGCATATCAAGTAAGAAATCAGCCTTAAGAAATATTTTCAGCTAAAAACCGTAAAAGATTATTACGTTGATAGGTTAAATTGTGATATTTGAGCAATTTTATACTAATATATGAATAAAACTATAATTACCGTAATTTTTAATTTTTTTAGTAGCCACTTAAGAAATTATAAATAAAATATTTTAATATAATAAATATAATATAATTTTTAATATTTTTTTATCAATATGTAAACTATTGTAGAATATTAATATTAAAAGTAATATTTTTAAATTATTTAATAATAATTTATTTCAATATATTTTATTATATTAAAATATTTTATTTATAAATTTTCTTAAGTAGGTACGTGGCTAA
>Ga0208856_1000255_pt1 | contig 22045 bp, 22 predicted proteins | sample LakMenEpi13Jul12_FD_150690 | JGI IMG/M metagenome (GOLD analysis project Ga0208856, IMG submission 150690) | Freshwater microbial communities from Lake Mendota, WI - 13JUL2012 deep hole epilimnion (SPAdes) | ecosystem: Environmental > Aquatic > Freshwater > Lentic | place: Lake Mendota, Madison...
CCGGAAAACTTGTTGAGCAACTCGCGCGGATTCATGCCGCTGGCAATGGTTGGCGTTCAATTCGCACGCAACTTTCCTGCGCCCCGGAGTCCTCCGGGTCAAGGCTGCGCTCACACCGCGGCTGTGCGGCGGTTAGTTCAAAAATGCGCGGCCGTGATGGGCGGAGCCCGGTTCGCCATCTGGATCACGGGCACGCCCGTTCCGTGCAAAACACATCCGCATTTCCCATTTTACAATCCTCGGAAACAGCCATAGTCCACACACACTCCCAATGAGTTCCCCACGACGCCAGACATCGTCCTATCAGCGCATTTGGTCGCCGGGCCGCGCATCAGGCGTGCTGATGTTTTTCTGGACGATGATTTTCTGGGGCACCACGCAGGCGGTGCTCTCGTGGAGCGGCGCGGGCCAGTCGCTCGATCTCCTGAAGCTCAACCTCCGCCATTTTTCCGAGGGCGAATACTGGCGGCTGCTCAGCTACCAGTTCCTCCACGCGGGGCCGGTTCATTTTTTCGCGAACCTCCTCTTGCTCTGCTACGCCGGGCGCGAGATCGAGCCCATCGTCGGGCGCGTGAATTTCCTCTGGCTGTGCATCCTCGCGAATGCGACCGGCGGCGCGGTGAGCATGTTTGTGGGATCCGGTGCCGCCGTGGTCGGCTTCTCCGCCGCGGTCGCCGCGGTGCTCGCGGCCTACGCGACGATCATGCCGGAACTCGAGACGGGCTTTTCCTTCCTCCACATCTTCCCGCTGCGGTTCCGCGCAAAATATCTCGCCGCCGCGATGATCCTTTTCGCCGCCGGGTGCGTGGTGACGGGGACGCTCCGGGAAATCGGCCCGGCGGGAATCCTCACCGGCAGCGTGCTCGGCTGGGTCTGGGCGCGGAGGCTGGGCTTTGGAAATCCGTTCTGGTTCCAGCGCCGGAGATTCGAGCGCACGCAGCGGGAGCAGCGCATCCGGCGGATGAATTCGGACGACTTCGTGCGGATGGAGATCGATCCCATCCTTGAAAAAATCTCACGAGACGGCATCGCGAGCCTCACCCGCGCCGAACGCAAGGTGCTCGACATCGGACGCGACAAGCTCTGCTCGCACGCGCAGAACGGCGGTTGAAAGCAGCGGCTCCGGCGAAATTTGCGCGCGCAAATTCTCAGGGCTGGCGCGCGCGATTTCCTCCGCTAGCCTCACGAACACGATGCACTGGCAGCCACCCGAAAACCCGCTCCCGCCCGAAGCTGACGAACCGTCGAACTGGGATCGCTGGATGCGCCCGCTCTACTGGCTTGCAGGCGCGCGGTGGGAGACGCTCCAGCATTGTCCCGCGACGGAACGCGAGCGCATCGCCGTGCTCGGCAGCACAGTGCTCATCCCGACCATCATGTCCTTCCTCGGCATGATTTTTTACGCGAAAAGCCGCTTCGCCGATCCGCCGTGGCTCGCAGTCCTCGGCATCGCGCTCGCGTGGGCGTTCGTGATCATGAACACCGACCGCATCCTGCTCGCGACCTACCGGCCCTTCCAGCCGTGGTATCGCAAGCTCATGCAGGTCGTCTTCCGCTTTGCGCTCGCCGGCGTCGTGAGCGTGGCCATCGCGTTCCCTTTCTGCCTCGATCAATACCGCCCCGCGATCACGCACCGCATCCAGACGGAGATCCAGGGCAGGCTCAATCTTCTCCGCGAAAAGGAGGCCGCGAAGCGCAAGGAACTCGCGCTCGAACTCCAGAAAATTCAAGAGGACGAGGCGGCGGAACGCAAGCAGACGATCGCAGATTACACCGCGAAGCGCGACCCATTGATCGCGCAACTTCCGGATTTGCAAAAAGCGATCATCAACGTCGAGAGCTACGCCGACGAGCGCATGGAGGAAGAGCGCAAGAAGGCGGGCCAGCCGGACTTTGTCGCACTCGCGAGCGGTTCGACGCGCAACGTGCTCGCGCAGATCGAGGCGCAAAAGGAGACGCTCTCGAAGACCAAGGCCGAACTCGATGAGCGCCAGGATCTCCACCGGCGGCTTGTCGAGGCCATCGCACGCGAGGAACTCGGACAGCCGAATGAATTTTACCCCGAGGTGAAGAAGGCCGGATCGGGCCCACGCGTGAAGGACATGCAGGCGCGCGACCGCGGCGTCGTCACCGAAATCCGCCGGCTCGAAAGCGCCGAATCCGCACAGACTGCGGCGCTCCTCGCGAGCGACCGGCAGCTCGCCGCCGCGCGGCTCACGGACAAGAATGCATACCTCGACGCGCTCGGCAGCAAGCGCGCCGCATTCGTGGACGAGGCAAAGGAGAAGGAACAAATCCGCAAAGAGCGCCTCGAAAAAATCACCTCGGAAATCGCGGAGATGGAAACCGAACATCCGCTCCGGCTCTCGCGCATCACCAAGAAGACCGCCGCACTCGAGGAGGAAAACAAGAGCGGCATGAAGCGCGCCGACGAGGAATTTGGCCCGCCCCTCGCGCGACTCAGCCGCAAGATGAACGGAGTGCTCGATCCGATGGAGGAGACGATCGGCCTCTACAATGTCATCTTCCTCCCCTCGCCCGACGCCGACGACAAGGAGCGCAGCGAGCAGGGCAAAAAATGGATCGCCGGCATCTTCCAGTTCCTCGTGATTTTCGGCACGCTCTTCGTCTTGGATCTCATCCCGATCATGGCGAAAATCTTCAGCCGGCCCGGCCCTTACGACGTGCTCGTCGAGCATCCCGAGTTTGTCTCCAACCAAAACCTGCGCGCGTTCTGGGCGAAATACGGCGAGCACGCGCGCGACTGGTCCGCACTCGGCATGAGCGAGGACTCCAGTGCCCGCCGCCTGCTCGATAGCCACCCGCGCCGCGGCAACGGCGCAGACGTCCCGTAGCGCGCCGCGGGCTGTCCGACTCCGACAGCCGGGACGGCCGTCCCACGGCTTCGACCGCGTGCGTTTTCCGGAAAAATTCACCTTGCCAACCGGACGCTGCGTTCCCATGTTCATCGCCCGCTGCGAACGGGGTCTTAGCTCAGTTGGTAGAGCGCCTCAATGGCATTGAGGAGGTCAGGGGTTCGAACCCCCTAGGCTCCACCAGTTCCGCACGCGGGTTGAAAAAGGCGGATGGAGTTCCGCTCTGGAAGTTTTCACGCACTCTTGATCGGTGCCGTGCGGTCTCCGAGTCACCGCTTGGCCCGTACGCAAGCGCTGCGGACAAAAATGTCCGCAGCACAGTTCTGCATTTGATTTTTCCAAACCGCCCCGGCTCAGTGCGGGACGGTGACTTCGATGAGGCCGAAGCCGCCGGCCTTGCGGCGCTGGAGGATGTTCACCTTGTCGGACTTCGCGTTCACGAAGACGACGAGCTGGCGGTTTGCGGCCATCTCGAGCTGGAGGATCGCCTCGTCCACGAAGAGCGTGCGCACTTCGAGTTGCTCGGTCTCCACATGCTTTGCTTCGGTCTCCTCGTGGAGTTCGAAATGCTCGTCAATGTGCAGCACATGCTCGGCAAACTGCCGCGCCTGGCTCTTCCGCGGGCGGTGGCTGCGGAGCATCTTGGTCTTGTACTTCCGCATCTGCTGCGCGATCTTCGCGACGACGCCGTCAATCGCGGCATACATGTCGTCGCACTCGTGGTCGGCCTCGATGGTGATGTGGTTCGCGCAACGGAGGACGATTTCCGCACTCTGGCGGTGCTTGGTCACGTCGAGGATGACGTGCGCCTCGATGATGCGCGGGTAGTCGAGGTGGATGTGATCGAGCTTCGTCTTCGCGTATTCGCGGATCGCATCCGTGATGCTGACGTGCCGGCCGGTGACTTTGATGGGGACGTTTATGTTGGCTGTTTGCATGGTGTTACTCTTTCGTTCTGTTGTTATGAAAATGCCACCCGTTCCTTGGCCTGCAAGCATCATGCCTTGCAGCCTGCGGGAGGGGATTTGCGGCGGGAAAAATCACATTGAAAAATTTTCACCGAGGTAAAGGCGGCGCGCCTCGGGGTTGTTGATGAGAAATTCCTTCGTGCCCTCCATGAGCACGCGACCCTCGAAGATCAGATACGCGCGATCCACGATGCTGAGCGTCTCGCGGACATTGTGGTCCGTGATCAAAATGCCGAGACCGAGGTCGCGCAGGCCGCTCACGATTTTCTGCACGTCCTGCACGGCGATCGGATCCACGCCGCTGAACGGCTCGTCGAGCATGATGAGGCTCGGCTCCGGCACAAGCGAACGCGCGATCGTGAGCCGCCGTTTTTCACCGCCAGAAAGCGTGAGCGCCATCTGCTTCCGCACATGCGTGATGCCAAACTGTTCGAGCAGTTCGTCGCAGCGCGCCTTGCGTTGCGCACGCGTGAGGTCGCGCGTCTCGAGGATGGCCATGATGTTCTGCTCCACGGTGAGCTTGCGGAAGATGCTCTCCTCCTGCGGCAGGTAGCCCATGCCCATGCGTGCGCGCTTGTGCATGGCCATGTCGGTCACGTCCGTGTCGTTGAAAAACACGGTGCCCGCATTCGGCCGCACGAGGCCCGCGATCATGTAGAAGCTCGTGGTCTTGCCCGCGCCGTTCGGCCCGAGAAGGCCGACGATTTCCCCCTTGCGGCAGTTGATGTCCACGCCGTTCACGACGCGGCGGCCGTCGTAAATCTTCACGAGCCCATCCGTGCGGAGGACGGGCGCGGGGAGCGAGGATTTCACCGGCGGCGGGGCTGCTTCTGCTACGGCTGCTGACATGGTTAGCGCGGTGCTTGGTTGGCTTGGTTCAGATCGCTGGCGTCCAAAATTCTGCTGGTGCTGTAACCGTCCACAAGCAGTTTTCCGGTCCGGTCGAGAGTAATCACGCAGCTCTCTTCGCGCGCGATGGTCTGCTTGGTCATGTTCCCGGCGATGCTCTCGGAAATCTCGGGCCAGCCGTAAAGTTTCAGCGTGCCGGTCATATTGTCGAATACGGCGCGCTTCGCTTTCGCGGTGTAGCGCTGCTGCTTCTTCCCGGTGGCGTCCATCTTGTCCTGCGTGATGATCACATGCCCCTCGGCAACGGCCTTCTCGATACCGCTGCTCGGCTCGCCGGGAGCCTTTTCCTTTTCACCGGGAACCTTCACTTTCGGCGCGACGTTGCTCGCGCCCGGCACCAGCGGCTTTTTCAGATACACCGTGAGCCGGTCGCTCGAGAGGCCGAATTCCGGATCCTTCAGCAGCACTTCGGTCGTGAATGTCGCGAGGTGGTTGCGGTTGTCGAATATCGCCTCGCGGGACGTGATCTCCGTCGGGCCCGGCGGGCGCTTCTCGGGCTTCGCAGCGGGTGCGAGGGGCAATGCGGCCGCGGGCGATCCATCAATGCCGCTGATGTCCAGCCCGAGGCGCGGCGAGGGCGGTGCAGGAGACTTCGGCTCGCCTTGCCCGGAGGCGCTCGCGGCAACCGCGAACAGTATCGCGATGGCGCGGGTAAATCGGACTCTCATCATTTCTTTTTTTCCTCCTCGGGCTTGATTTCTACGGCCGGAATCTCCGGCTTCTTTGGATCGTCAGGAATGGCGGCGCGCGCGTCGTAGATGATCATCTTCACGCCCTCGCCGAATGTGCCAACCTTCGTCTCGACGTTGAACGTCAGGCTGTTTCCGGAAATCTCAAAGTCGTGGCGCTTGATCAGGACGTGCGCCTTCGAGGTCAGCTCCTTCGACTTCGCGTTGAAGACCGAGTCGGGGAGGTTGATGTCAAACTCATGCTCGCCGTCTTCCTTGAAAGTCTCGAGCCGCAGGTCGCCCATCTTGATGTTGTCCGCGTCCACGACTTCGGCGATGCCGATCTGGAAGCTCATCATCAGCTTTCCATCCGGGCTGAAAATTGGGATGCGAAGGCCCTTTTGCGGCTGTCCTTTCGGCACCGGGAGATCGAGGCGGTCCTTTCCCTTCGCAGGTGCTTGTGCTGGCGCTGCTGCCGGTGCGGTTTTCACCGGATCGGCGGCTCCGGCAAATGTTCCGACCATGCCCAGTCCCGCGAAGATCAGACACACCGGAAGGTTACGAAACGAGGCCATGGATTTGGATCAGAGTCTTGAGCAGCGCGGGCATTTGCGCCAGCGGAATCTGGTTCGGCCCGTCACTCAGCGCCCTCGACGGATCCTCGTGCGTCTCGATGAAAACACCGTCGCATCCCGCCGCGACCGCCGCGCGCGCAAGCACCGGCGCGAGGATGCCGTCTCCGCCCGTCTTGTCCCCCGCCCCGCCGGGCCGCTGCACGCTGTGTGTGGCGTCGAAAATCGCGAGGCAGCCGAGTTCACGCATCCAGTAAAGCGAGCGCATGTCGGCCACGAGATTGTTGTAGCCGAATGTCGTGCCGCGCTCGGTGAACATGAAGCGCTCGCATCCAAACGCGCGCAATTTTTCCGCGATGTTCTTCACGTCCCACGGCGCGAGGAACTGCCCCTTCTTCACATTCACCGCGCGGCCCGTCTCCGCCGCGGCCTGGATGAGATCCGTCTGCCGGCAGAGGAACGCGGGGATTTGCAAAAGCTCGATCCACTCCGCAGCCGCGCGTGCGTCCTCGGGCGAATGCACGTCCGTCGTCACCGGCACGCCGAGTTCGCGGCCGATGTTCGCGAGGATCGTGCAGCCGTCCTTCAGCCCGATGCCGCGGTAGCTCTTGCCGCTCGTGCGGTTCGCCTTGTCGTAGCTCGCCTTGAAAATGAACTGCGCGCCGACCTCCGTGCAGATCGTCTTCAGCGCGCGCGCCATTTTCCACACAAACTCCTCCGACTCGATCACGCACGGCCCGAGCATGAACACGGGCGCGCTGCCGCCGAACGTCACGTTGCCGACGGCAAATTGCGGACGCACGCTCACCGCTGCGCCTCCTTCGTCGCTTCGACGAATGCGTTTTGCAGGTGCGCGATTGCGTTAGTGATCGCGCCCTGCTCGTCCGGCGCGAGGTTGCCATCCATCTTCGAGCGCAGCATCGAAAGGTGATCGATGAACACCTTGCCAAGCTGGAGATTCGGCGGCGGCGCGCCCACGGGTTTGCTCGGGTGTTTTCCGAGCGCGAGGAGCGCCTGCTGGGTATGCATCATCACAAACTGGAGGAAAGTTTCCGTGAGTTCGCTGTTCTGCGTGGAGCGTTGGTATTCGGCCATGCGCGCAGAGTACGCCGGATGATGCGCAGGCGGGAAGGAAAAGGTGGGGCGGCGTTCTCTTCCTCCGTTGAATGTTGGACGTTGAGCGTTAAACGTTAAACGTTTGGCCCGCCGCAGGCGCGCTCCGAATCTGGATGCGCGACGTGACATCGCAAGGCCGCTGCGCGGGGCTCAGCGCTTAGCGTCCAATATCCGACATCCTACTTTCAACGCTCACTCCCACAGCCCGAGTTGCCCGAGTTGCCCGCGCCCTTCCTGCGGATGCGCCTCGGCGTTGTCCGGAAGCTTCACCTCCCGGCCGAGCCGCTGCGCGAGTTCGCGGATCGTGAACGGCGCGCAGCCTTCGAAGTGATTGTTCACCGACACGAAAACATTCCCGACTGCCTCCGCGGTCTGCCGGATTTTCACCGCCCAGTTTTCCAGCGACTGCGCGCGCAGCCACGCGCGCTTCGCGTAATGATGCCTGCGCGATCCGTCGGGAAAATATTTCGTCTCCGGATCGCCCATGAGCCGCACGACGGCGAAGTCCGCCGTCTGCGGGAAAAAACCGAACGCCGCGGCATCTGCCTCCGCGAGCGGCGAGAGATCGTTCCACGCCCACGCGACGTTGTGATGCTCGAGCAGATGCACGATCCGCGGCAGATGCCACGCCTCGTCGCGGAATTCCACTGCCCACGGAAAGCCGTCCGGCAGCGCGCGGATGAAATCGCGCAGCGCGTGCTCGTCATGTCTCGGTGAAAACCACCGCGGCGTCTGCACGAGCAGGCACGCGAGCTTTTCCCGCAGCGGCTCCACTCCGTGCAGGAATGCGGCGAGCGGCTCGTCCACATCGCGCAGCTTCCGTTCGTGCGTGATTTCACGCGGCACCTTGCAGGAAAAGCGGAAACTCGGCGGCGTGACTTCGGCCCAGTGCGCGGTGACGTGCGACGCGGGGATGTGGTAGAAGGTCGAGTCCACCTCCACCGCGTCGAACCACCGTGCATAAAATGCGAGCCGCTCCGAGGACGGCAGATGCTCGGGATAGAAAACGCCGCGCCAGTCATCATGCGTCCATGCGCAGGTGCCGATGTGAATTTTCGCAGTGTCTGGCGGGTTCACGCCGCAGGGTCCGCCCGCACCTCCGCCGGTGCAATGCGAAACCGCCTGCTCCGGCAAGCGCGCCCGTTTTTCATTGAGGGCACGGCCGGGACGCTCAGGGTTCTGCCCCATGAACCGGACACAATCCCTGCGATGCCTCATCCTCGCGTGCCTGCTCCCGCAGTGCGGACTTTGCGGTGCGCTCGCGGAAAATCAGACTGTGCTCCTGCTGGAAAATATCGGGCTGAAAAATCTCTACCGCGTGGTTTTTCACGAGTGGAATGTGGAGAACCGCTTTGCGAGCGGCGTCATCGAAGTAATCCCGCAGGACGAGGATTCGTCCACCACGCCGAGCCTGCGCATCCCGTTCCGCGCGGACATCAAGGCCGATCCAAAGAACAAGGGCGTGGAGATTCTGGGGGTCAGCTCCACCGCGCTGGTCGCATTTTTTCCGCCGGAGAAAAGGAAGGGTCCGTTTCCGAGCATGATCTGGAAAATGACCGGGCGCACGGGTGCGAATCCGGTGCTCAAGGCGAAACTCTGGAGCTTCGGCAAGAGCGCGTGGGAATCCGTGGAGATGGAATTTGTAAAGCCGAAACAGTAGCCGCGCACGGGCGCGCTGCGATCCTCGCGCACACCAGGATTCCAAATGTCACCCCAGCGCCAGGCGGCTCTTTACACCGCGCCCGGAATCCGTGGCGGCGGCGGGACGAGGATGCATGCCATGCCTGCGGCTTTCGCGGCGGCGAGGCCCGTGCTCGTGTCCTCGAAGACGAGGCAGCGCTCGGGGACGACGTTCAGCCGGCGTGCGGCTTCAAGAAAGGGATCGGGGTGCGGTTTTCCGCGCAGGTAGTCCTCGGCGGTCACGATGGCGTCAAAGAGTCCCGCGATGCCGAGGGCGCGCAGTGTGCTCATGACGATGCGCCGGTGCCCGCCGCTGGCGACAGCCATGGGGATGCGCCCATGCCATTCGCGCGCGAGCGCCACGACGGGGCCGATCTCCGCGACCTCGTTGCTGAATTCGAGGAAGTATTTTTCCTTCACCGCGACGGTCTCCTCGACGGGCATCGAGTAGCCGTGGCGCTCGTTCAGGATCTCGACGACGCGGCACGTGGGCACGCCCCCAAGTTCGTAAAACATCGCCTCGGGAAAATCCGCCGCGCGCGGGCCGAGCGCGGTCTGCCAAGCGCGGTAGTGCGTGGGCATGGTGTCGGCGAGGGTGCCATCGCAGTCGAAGATGAATGCGGCGAAATCGCCTTGCGGAAGCTCCAAGGGAAACGACGTGGTGGTCGTAAGGTTACTCACAAGGGGCGGGAAGATGCGCAGGTTTTTCCGAAAGGCGAGAAGGATCGTGCGGCGATTGCGCGACGGGCGGCGGATGGTGGAGCAGCAGCGCCGGCCCCTCGTTTGCGCTTTGCGCACGGGGCGTGCTATGTATGCTCTCCAGCCCGGACGACGCCCAACTTTCCCGGTGAAAAAATCACCGCTGCGCGCCGGTCAAATACCAAAGCCCACATGGCCGAAATCAAATTTCGCTGCCCAGAATGCACGCAAAAGATCGCCGTCGAGGCATCCGCCGCGGGCGTGAAGATTGACTGTCCGACGTGCCACAGCCGGCTCGTGATCCCGAATTCCGAGACCGGGCCGGTGGAGGTGCTCGTGAGACGAAAACTCGCGATCGTCGGAGGCTCATCGGATGCGGTGTATGCCGAACTGCAAAAGGCACAGGCGAAAGCCGAGAAGGCCGTGGAGGAGCTGAACCAGCTCCGCGAGAAGCACACCTCGGCCTTGCAGGATGCGCAGAAGGAAAAGGAGACGCTCACCGCCGCGCACAAGGCACTCGAAGACGAGGCGGCAGTGCTGCGTCCGCTGCGCGACGAACTCACATCGGTGAAAAAAAGCCTTACCGATGCCGCGCAGCGCGAGGCGCAGCTCCGGGCCTCCGCGGAAAATGTCGTGGCGACGATTGCGGATGAATTGAAGCAGACCCGCGAGAAGCACGCGGCTGCGATGCAGGCGGCGCTGAAAGAAAAGGAATCGTTCATCGCCGCGCGCAAGGCACTCGAAGACGAGGCGGCTGTTCTGCGCCCGTTGCGCGACGAACTTTCAAAGACCGCGGCGAATGCCGCGGAATTGCGAACGCAGATCGCCGCCGCGCAGAGCGACGCGGACCTCGCACGGGCGGACGCCAAGGCCGCGACCGACGCACACGCCGCACAGCTTGAAGCGGCGAATTCCGCCGAAGCCGGACTTCGCGCGGAAGTCGCCGCCGCGCAGTCGCAGCGCGCGCAGGGCGAGGCACGGCTCACGGAACATGCCGCGAAGATCGAGAGCCTCCACGCGGAACACACACAGATGACCGGAGTCATCGAGGAGCTGCTGCCGCTGCGGGAGGAACTCGCCGTGGCACAGCGTGAACTCCGCACCCTCTCCGAGTCGGCTGCGGAAAAGGTGCGCGGCTACGAGACCCGGCTGGAGACTGCAAAAAATTCCGAGGCCGGACTCCACAAACAGCTCGCCGACCTGGAAGCCAGAAACAAGGCGGCGCAGGAACGGATTACGGAGCATTCGGCCCATATCGAGACGGCGGTGCGGCGAGTGATGGAACTTCAGCCCGAAGCCGAAGCCGCGAAGCTCCTGCGCACCCAGCTTTCCGAAGCACAGAATGAACTCGCACGCCTGCGCAACGACGCCGGACAGACCACGAAGCAGCAGGCCGAGGCGGCACGCAAAAACGAGGCCGCACTCGCCGAGGCACGCGAGTCTGATAAGAAGCTGCGCGAATTCGCGCAGGGGCTCCAGACGAAGCTCGCCGAGGCCGAACGGGAGCGCGCGGCGGACGCGGAAGGACTGGCCGCGATCAAGCGCGAGAACCGGGAACTTGCGAATCATCTCACCACACTGAGCAAGGAACGCGACGACGCGTCGGCCGACGCTGCCGCACAGTCGAAGAGCCTCTCGGCGCTCAAGCCCTCGATGGATTCCGCGCAGGCGGAGCTTCTGCGCCTTCGCGGCGAAGCGGCCACCGCCACCACGGACAAGACGCGCGCCATCGCCGCGCTGGAAAAGGCCACGACCGAACGCGCCGAGATGAACGAACGCAACCGGCAGCGCGACGCGCTTGCGGCGGCAAAGGACGGTGAAATCGAGCACCTCAAGCAGGTCATCGGATCCGCGGAGGCCGCAGCGAAAAATCGCGACACACAATTTCAACTGCTCACCGCCCGCGTGGACAGCCTCACGGGCCTCGCCGCGCAGCATGAAGCCGCCGCGAAAGAAGCGCAGGCTGTCCTCAGCAAGGAACGCACAGCCCGGATCACGGCGGAGGAGCGCGTGCAGGCAGTGGAACGCGCCGCGGCAGAATCCGCGGAGCGCGTAAAAAAGAGCGACGCGGAGAAGGCATCTCTCGCCACCGAAGTCGTGCGCAAGTCCGCCGAACTCGAGGTGCTGCGGAACGAGAACGCCCGCGCAAAAGCCGCGCTCGATCAGGCCAAGACGCAGCCCAAGCCCGCACAGGCCTCACAGTCTGCGGTGCGCGTCCCCTCCGCGCCGACGGAACGCGAAGGTGCGCTCGAGGCGGAACGCGACGCGCTGGCGGCGGCACTCGACCGCGCGAAGCAGCACGTGGGCGTCCTCCAGGTGCGGCGCGACATGCTGCGCGACGAAGTGGCAAATCTGCGGGGCCGCGTCGGAATCGGCGAGAAGGTCACTTCTGCGGGCGAGAAGCCGAACGCAGGCTGACGATTTTCTGGCGCGCGCCCTCGATGAGCAGCCCTGCGCCGAGTCCGACGAATGCGCCGAAAGGCCCGAAGAAAAACGCGCACACCACGAGCTTCATCGCGACCGCGCCCGCACTCTGCTGCGCCGGGCCCTCGACTTGAGGAATCGCCTCCTTCGGCAGGAGCATCCGCGTGGGCGCGGCCAGCCCCGGCCGGTACGGCGCGAGCACCGTGAAGACCATGTAGATCTCCGCGAGGACAAAGCCGGTGATGCTGGCGACCTTGATGATTTTGTTCCGACCCATGCCCGGAATAGAGACGCGCCGCGCCGCGCTGTCCAGCACCGGACAAAAATGTAGCGGCTCAGTTTGAAAGAATTCACGAATGGACACGAATGCACGAGAATGGGATTCCAGCAGGGTGCCCGCAGCGTCCCTCATGGGCATCTCCGCTTCATTCGTGTGCCTTCGTGTCCATTCGTAGTTCGAGTCGGGCCACACCCGGAAAAAGCGCGGCTTGCTAGCAGGACGAATGCTAAATAGACTCCCGCGATTCAAGCCCATGAAAACCGCCCGCCCGCTCCATTTCCTCCTGCCTGCACTCGCGGCGCTCGGATTCACCGCGTGTTCTAGCGTGAAGGTCACGCATGTCGCACCCGGAAAATCCGCGCTCGCATCCCTCACCGAACGCGAACGCGCACAGCAGGCGCCCGCGGTTCCGGTGATGCCAAGCGGAATGCCCATCGCCGCGAATCTGCCCGGCCAGCCTCCGCTCGATACGCTGCCGTCCGGCGCGGTGAAGGTCCCTGGTGCAAACGGTTCCGGATACGCCATCGCCGAGTTGTATTCGCGCGGCACCTGCGCGATGCAGGACGGACAGAATGCGGAGGCTATCGCAGCGTTCGAGCAGACGGTGAAGCTCGATCCCGAGTTCACCCACGCGTGGGGCAAGCTCGCGATCCTCTACCAGAAGGGCGGCGACACCGCGAAGGCCACGGAGGCCTTCAAAAAAGCAAAGCGCCTCGGCGATCCAAACGGCGGCACCGTCTCGCGCGACGGCAACAGCGGCCTGCAGCTCCAGTAACGCGGACAATCCTGTCCGCAGTTTCGACAAGCTGATTCTGCGATCCGCGCAAAGCCCCGCGAAGCCCGCAATTTTCCCCGCTCAGTTCGGACAGCGGAAGTGCGGCATTTTCGATCACAACGAGCATGCTCATCTCCGCGAAGATGCCAGAACTCCCTCGCCGCCGCTCTGAGGCGCAGCGGCGGGGGCGGGAGCGGGAGTGTTCTGCGCACAGGCGATGCCGGCGGAGATGAGCGCGAGGAGGAATGTGCGCGGTGTGTTCATGAGTTGAGTTGCATTGATGATGGGGTGTCCACAGGAGGTTTCGATCCCTGCGTGATCACCACGCTCACCGGGTCGCTCGCCCGTCCGTCGCCCGCATGATGCACGGATATTTCCGCACACGCCGACCGGGCGGAATTTCCAACCCCGCGTTTTCCAAAAAGGCCGTCCCAGCCGTGCGTATTAGACGCTCCGATGCTCCGAAAACGGAGGATGCAGTGAATGACCACGCTGGGGAACCACGTTCATCGGCGCCGACGAATGCCCGGCGTGGGTTGAGCATCAACGATTTTCAGAGACGCAAAGCAATACGCCGGGGAGCCTTTCGGCCCGCCCGCCGTCGGCGCGATCTGGAACCCGAAGTCGCCGCTTCCTCCAGTTTCGCCGTGGTGCGTCGCTGCTATCGGATGTTTTGCGCCCGTTGCGGGACGCGATCAGCCGAAGCTGAGCTTTGCGACGCGCGCGAGGCGGCAGACGTTGAGCACGTCCACGACGCGCTCGTGGCGTGCCTCCATGTTGGGCCGGATGATCACCGGATCGTCCGGCGAATTTTTCGCGGCACTGGCGAGGAATTCCTCGAGCGCCTTGAGTTCGCGATCCTTCGCGCTGGTGGATTTCTGTTCGCCGTTCACGAAGATATTGCCGAGCGCATCCACGTCCACGACGATGGGTGTGCTGACTTTTTCCGCGCTGGCCGCGCTCGGGCTCGGCAGACCGATATCAAAGTACCCCTCCTTGGTCTTCTCGCCTGCGCACGCCATGAAAAACAGCAGCAGCACGAAAACCACGTCCACCATGGGCGCGATTTGAAATCCAAAATCTCCGCTTTCTCCTCCTCCTCCTCCGGCCATTGTGTGTGTTCCTTTCTGGTTTGGGGTTTAGGGTTTCTTCTGCAACTCCTTGTCCACGGCGCTGAACGTGACGTTCGGCACGCCGGCCTGGCCCATGGCGACCATGATGGAGCGGACGTATTGGTATTTCGCGTTCCTGTCCGCACGGATGACGACGCGGAGATCGGGGTTGAATTCTTTTTTCTTGCGGATCAATTCCTGAAGATCGCTGGCCTCGATGTGCCTGTCATCCACGATGATTGCGCCAGTGCCGCTAAGCTCGTTCCAAGTGAGGTTGAGCATGAGTTCGCTTTTCTTGGAATTGGGTTCCGGAATCTTCGCCTCCTTGGCGACGGGAAGGACGACCTCCTTGTTCACCTGCATCACCTGCTCGGTGGCGATGGACATGAAGAACACGAGCAGCACGAGGAGAATATCAATCATCGGCGCGATCTGGAATTCCGGATCCTCCTCGGGCAGGGCGCGCGTGGCGTTCCTGACCTGTTGTGCGTGCGACTGGTGGGCCATCTCGCCTTTTACCAGCTAAGGACTGAGCCGCAGTGCGGGCACGGCGATTGGCCGATGGCGACATTGCCCGCGCAGACGGGGCAACTCGCGGCGGCTGCAGCGGCGGGCGCGCCTCCTGCGGCGCGCGCCGTCTGGGGGATGCCTGCGGCGGCGAAATTTTCACCGACCTGGATTCCCGCGAGTTCGTCGTACGGGATGTCAATGACGAGCGTGTTCACGATGTCGTCGGCGTGAACGATGGACGCCTGCGACATGTTGCGGAAGATGTAATACGCGACGAACGCCGGGATCGCGATGAAGAGGCCGCTCGCGGTGGCGAGGAGCACTTCGGAAATCTTGCCGGCGAGTTCCTTCGGGTTGCCCATGCCGGACGCGCCGAGGACGGAGAATGCGCCCATCATTCCGATAACGGTGCCAAGCAGCCCGATCATCGGCGAGACGACGCCGATGACGGAGAGGTAGCTGTTGCGCGTGCGCAGCAGCGTGGCCTCGCGCAGGCCGTGCTCGGCCAGGCCAGTCTCCACGGCTTCCTTGCCGCGGCCGATGCGTCCGAGGCCGGCCTTGAGGACGTTTGCGAGGTAGTTCTTGTTCGCGTTGCAGGTCTCCCACGATTCCTGGTAATTTCCCGAGCCGATGAGCTGGCGCAGGCTCTCGACGAGCGGCGGCGGCGCGAGCTTTGCCTTCTGCATCGAGATCGAGAGCTGGATGATGAACGTGACCATAATCACGGACGTCGCGAGCAGACAGATCCACACGAAGATGACCATCGGCCCGCCGTGAATGATTTGCTTGATGACGCTTTCGTCCGCAGCAGCCGCATTCGCTGAGGAAAGCGCGACGATGAGAGGAACAAGGACGAACGGGAGGAGACGGTGGATTTGGTTTTTGAGCATGGTGAAAAGGTTTCGGTTCGTGCGGGGGTGGATTTTGTTACGGCGTGGTAATGCCTTTCTTGCGGAGGGCGTCAATCCGCTTTTCTGCATCGAGCACCACGGCGCGCTCCTGGTAGAAAATGGCGACCGTGCGGCAGTAGTTTTCCATCGCCTCGGGGAGCTTCCCCTCGGACTCGGCGATTTTGCCGAGGACGTAGTAGGCTTGTCCGTAGATCTGGCTTTCGGCACGCGTCACGGTTTTCTTCGAGAGCGCGTCCTTCACGAGCGGCTCCGCCACGCGCCGCGCATCGGCGTTGTTTCCGCGCTCGGCTGCGAGGCGAGCCTTCCCGATGCTCGCCGCGACGGCTCCCGTGCCGGGATAGATCCTCTCGAATTCATTGAACGCCGCCTCCGCCTCCGTGAGCTTGCCGAGATTCACGAAGATGTTCCCGACCATCAGCGTCGCCTCGCTCGCCCACGCGATCGGCAGGCCCTTGTAGCGATCCGCGATTCCTTTGATCAGCACGAGCGCCTTGTCCTGATCGCCAGCGTCAATCGCCGCGCGGCCCTGCGCGAATTCCGGTGGCGCGGCCTTCCGTATCTCCAGGATCTGCGCCACGTCGTAGGCGATCTCACCCTGCGCATTTCGGATCGTGATTTTTGTGCCGCGCACGCTGACGATCTGCACATTCACAAGCTGCGCCGGCGGGGCGGTCGGGGTCGGCGGTTTGAAAATCACGGTGTCCGCGCCGGCGACGGCCGGTGCCTGCGCACATGCCGTTCGCGACGGGCCGAGCACGCTCCCCGCGAGGAAGATCGCAGAAAGGAGTTGCAGCGCAGGGAGTGGGAAACTTAGCTTCATGGGCTTGTCTTCAGGCAGGGAAATGCAGCACTCACGCTAAGCACCTCCGCCGGGACGAGGCAACACACTTCCGCAGCTTTTACAAAAAAATGGTTAACATCCTCCGCAGATTCAGCCAGCCGCTCATGATTTTCTTCACGGTGCTCATCATCGTGTCATTCACATTGTGGAGCCCGAGCTACAACAAGTCGGGCAGCAGCGCGCCCGCCGCGGTCATCAAAGGCAAGGCCGTGACCCAGGAGACGTTTCAGCAGGAGGGGCGCACGCTCGCGATCCACGCGCGGCTGGGAGGCCCTTACTCGCAGCTCATCGATCCCGCCGGCGCCGCCGAGGCCCAGCGCGAGTTCCAGCGGAATCTGCGCGAAGGCCGCTTCGTCAAGCCGGAGCAGAAGATCACCGCGGAGGGCGTGGAAAATTCGATCCTCTTCGAGAGCGAGGCCGCCGCGCTCGGCGTCACCGCATCGCAGCAGGAGATCGAGGAACGGCTCGCGCAGACATTCTCCGGGCAGGATGGGAAATTCGACGCGCACCAGTTCGATATGGTGGTGAAGCAGTTGCTGAATCCCGAGGGCTTCAGCGAATCGCAGATCGCCACCTTCATGGCGTCCGATGTGCGCGCGATGAAGATCGCCAGCCTGCTCGCCGCGACGATCCCGCCGACGCCCGCGGAGATTAAAAGCGAATTCATCCGTGAACGGCTCATCACCGAGGCGTCGTACGTCGCGCTGAAAGCCGGGGATTTCCGCGCCGCGCAAAAGGTGACCGAGGACGAAATCAAGAAGCGCTACGAGGAGCGCAAGGATCTCCTCAAGTCCCCCGAGAAGCGGAAGGTGCGCATCGCCGCATTCGTACTCCCGCCCGCGCCGGAGGCCAAGCCCGGCGACAACGCGAAAAAGACCGGAGGGCAGAACGAAACGGAGGAAAAGGAGAAGAACACGAAGCTCCAGAAGCTCGCGGACAGCGCGTATGATTTTGCAGCCGCGCTGCAAAAGGGCACCTCGAAATTCGACGAGGCCGCGAAGGAGGCTGGAGCGACGCTCCTCGAGACGGCGGAATTTTTCTCCAGCGAAGACATGCCCAAGGAACTCGAAGGCTCGCCCGCCGCAGTGGATGCCGCATTCGCACTCACGAAAGAAAAGCCTTACAGCGCGCACATCGTGCTCGCCAAGGGCACCTACGTGCTCGCGCTCAAGGAAGTCCAGCCACCTGACACGCTCCCGCTCGACAAGGTCCGCAAGCAGCTCGAAGACGAAATCCTCGACACCAAGGCCGACGCCGCAATGGTGGAAAAGGCAAACGACCTCCGCACGAAGCTGGCCGAAGCGCGCAAGAACGCGAAGTCCTTCGCCGAGGCCGCGGAGATGCTGAAGGTGAAGGCCGAGCCGTTTCCCGCCTACTCGCAGACGCAGCGCGTGCCGCCCGGCACCCCGCACGCAGGCATCGTCATGTCCGCCGCGGCAAAGCTCGCGCCCGGCGAAATCAGCCCGGTGGTTCCCGGCGCGGGAACCGCGCTGATCGTGCATGTGGACCAGCGCCCCGCCGTGGACGAGAAGGACATGAAGGGAGCCAGCGAGCAGATCGCACAGAACATCACGGCCCGGCGCCAAATGATGGCGTTCCACGCATGGCTTGCCGATCGCCGCGAGGCCGCGGGAATCCTGCCGCGGAAGGAACGCTGAGCCGCCCACGCGCCGCCGCATGACGCCCGAACTCGACGCGCTCTTCGACGACGCCAACGGCGACCTCGCGCTCGGCGACCTCGATGCCGCCGTGGAAAAATACCGCCGCTGCACGGAGCTGGATCCGGAATTCGCCGACGCATGGCACGCGCTCGCGATGGCGCTCATGAAACTCGGCCGCCACGCCGACGCGATCCCCGCTGCGCTGAAAAACACCGAGCTGCGCCCGAACGATCAGCTCGCATGGAGCAGCCTCAGCATCTGCCATGTGAAAAACCACCAGGTCCCCGAAGCCGAAGCCGCGGGTGCAAAAGCGCGCATCCTCTCGTGGGGCGGAAAAATCCGGAAGGACGCGTGAGCGCGGAGCCGCCGAAGTGCGCAGTTCTCAGTTCTCAGTGCTCAGATTCAGAAATGCGCCTACTGAGCACTGAGAACTGAGCACTTGCCCCGCTCCCATTCTCGGTGCTCGCAAAAATCCTCCCGCGGATTATCCATTCCGCAATGCGTCCCACCCTCGCGCTGCTGATCCCGTTCCTCGCCGCCTGCGCAATCGCGCAGGACGACACGACGCCGAAACCCGGCACCGCGCCGAAGCCCGGCGAGAAACCCGCGCCCGTGGAAAATCCACCACCAGCGCCCGTCGGGAACGGCGCGCGCTCCGATCTTCCCACGGGGGGCCGGGTGCAAAAGATTTCCAGCCTGCCGAGCCGCTACCAGTTCCTCCTCACCGAGGCGATGAAGCGCTTCCAGTTGCGCGATTTCAAAGGCGCGCTGGACTACGCCGATCGCGCGGACCAAGTCCTGCCGCCCACCGTGTGGTCGCTGAATGTGCGCGGCGCGATTGCCATCGAGCAGCGGGATTTTGAACGCGGCTACAAATTCTGCTCCGACGCACTGAAGCTTGAGCCCGGCTTTTTTCCGGCGCGCTTCAACATCTGCGAGATCCCGTTCCTCCAGGAAAAATACGCCGAGGCCCGCGGACTGTGGCTGAAGCTCTTCGTGTCTGTGAAGCCCGGCGAATCCTCCGCCGAGCTGCTGACCTATCGCATTTTCCTCACCTATCTCCTCGAGAACGATTTCGATCACGCGAACGAGTGGATGGAAAAAATCCCCTTCCCCTCGCAGACGCCCGCCTACCAGTACGCCCACGCCGCATGGTCACGGCAGAAGGGCGACCTCGCAAAATGGGACGACTGGCTCCGCAGCGCCGCCTACGTGTGGCCCGAGGTGAAGCGCTCGGAATTCACCGATGTGCTTTTCCAACTCGGCTGGCTGAAACGGGAGTGAGGGAGAAGTTGAGAGTTAAAAGTTGAGAGTTGAGATGAGAACACGCGCTGCGCGCAAAGCCGTCGCCGCTCAATTGTCCCCACGGCACCACGGACTTCTCGCAAAGCCTCGAATCTCAACTCTCGCCCCTCAACTTTGGACTTCCTCCTCCGCACCGCCCTGCGACTCCTCGAACCGCTCGCCCTGCTCTGGCTCGCGCTCATCATTCTCACGTTCTTCCTGCGCCGCCGGAAGCAGACGGTCGCGTGGTGCGCCTGCGCGGTGCTCACGCTGCTCATCACAATCATCGGCGGCACGGATTTTTCCTCGTGGCTCCTGCTGCGGAACGAGCGCCCGTGGACCGGTGTGAAGCTCATCGAGCTTCCGACGTGCGACGCCGTCGTCGTGCTCGGCGGCGGCGCGGAGGCCTCGCGCCACGACGTCGGCGGCGTGCGCATGACCATCGCCGGCGACCGCATCCTCACCGGGCTGGAACTCATGCGCTGGGGCCTCGCCCCCGCGCTCGTCATCGGCGGCGGCAGCTCGCGCGTGGACGACGTGGAAAAAATCGAGAGCGACCTCATCCGCACGCGCATCGGCGACTGGAAGCCGCCGAAGTCGTGGGCCATCGTCAGCCTCGGCGCAGCCGCCGACACGCACGACGAAGCGCTGCGCCTCGTCCCGCTCGCGAAGGATCGCGGATGGAAAAAAATCCTGCTCGTCACCTCCGCCGGCCACATGCGCCGCGCGGCCTCCGTCTATCGCGCCGCGGGATTCGCGGTCGTGCCCGCACCGTGCAGTTTCATCGTCGCGGGAAATGCTGCACCGCCGTCCTTCCGCATCGGCATCCCGTCGTGGCACGGCTTCGAGCGCTTCAGCATCTGGCTCCACGAATACGCCGGCTGGAAAATCTACAAGCGCCGCGGCTGGCTCGACGCAGACGCGTGAAGCACGCCGCGCGGCTGATGCATGGAGCGCCGCGCGTCCCCGCCGGTCACCCCGCTCCACGCGCAGCGTCCAATCCCTTCCCCCCACGTTCGCGAAATCTCAGCACCCTGCGTCGAGGAACTGGCGCTGCGCGCTTTGGCTGTAACCGGCGGGGACGCCGGCGCTCCACCGTGCCGCCGCGCACAAAGCAGTCCGCCCTCGCAACAAACTCACACCGCTTTTACAAAAGGATCACAACTGCGGCGGCGGATGCGCTAAGAACTTAGGCACGTCACCCGTCATTGCATCCGTCCATTACATCTAGCCTCAGAGCCCTTCACGATTCACCACATCCCTTCGTCCCATGAAAACACGCACATCCCTCCCCGCGGCCATCGCCCTCGTCACCACGCTCGTCCTGCCCGTCTGTTCGTGGGCGGAGAATGAGATTGGGTTCATCGAAAAGTTCGCACTCGCTCCGGATCGCTCAAAGGTGCTCGGCGAACTCGTCCCCGGCACCGAGGACTATTATTTTTTCCACGCGCTGCATTTTCAAAACACGCGCGACGCTGCGAAGCTCGCGGACGTCCTCGACCAGTGGGGCAAGCGTTTCCCCGGCGAGAGCGCGCAGCGGCGGACCATCCTGAACCGCGAGGCGCTGCTCGCGTACGATGCGACTCCGCAGCAGACGCTCGCGTATCTGCGCGAGCGGCTCGGTTTGCAGTTCAACCATCAGCAGGAGGTGCGTGACAAAAAGCCGGACCTGCCGACGACGCTCGATCCGAAGCGCGTGACGCGCGACATTTTCGAGCGCGACTCGCTCGCGAATGATCGCGGCCTCGGCAGCTTCACCGAGGAGGCGCTGGAGGCGCTGGTGAAAAATGGCGCGCAGCTCGATCTCCAGCAGCGGCGCGCACTGCTCTCGCGTCTCGCACGGCCCGATGTGCCGGGGATCGTGGAACTCATCGCGCTCGATCTGAAGACGCAGGAATCGCGAGGGTTCGGCGAATTCAACATCCACCGCGCGCTGCTGCCCGCGCAGCTCGACGCGCTCGCAAAAATGATCCCCGGCCTTTCGACGCAGCAGGCGTTCGTCTTTGCAAAACTGCGCAAGCTCGCGCCGTCGGCGGATGTGGACATCGAGTTCGACGCCAGCGAACGCGAGGCGTGGCTGGATCGCGTCTCGGCATACGTGCAGACGTTGCCGCCGGCCTTCAACACACTGAAGTCGCGCACCCTTTACCTCCGCCTCGAACACGATCGAAAGAAGGGCGTGTATGACGCGGCGCGCTTCCTCGAATACCTCAAGCTCCCCCGCAACATCCATTATGTGAATCCAAAATGGCTCGAGCGCACGCGCGACACGGTGCCTCTCACCAATCTCGGCGAGGACCTCAGCGATCCCCTGCTCCACGCTCCGCCGGTGAACAATGATGAGCCGCTCGTGCGGGATTATTTCCTGACCATCTGGCAGCGCGCCGCCGCGCAGAATCTCGGCGACATCGGCGTCGGAATGATGGCGCCATACGCGGACTATGTGCGCGACACCTGGATGAAACCGGTGCTCGCCGAGGCGCTCATCACGAGCGGCCAGGGGAATCCCGAGCAGTGGGCTTCGCTGATCACGCCAGCGGAATTTCAAAGGCTGAAGGAGCGCGTGGACATCGAGTTCCCTGCGACGAATGCGCCGCTCTTCAAGCCCGCGAGCGAGGGGCATGCGGGCGACGATGTGCAGTTCGATGTCGTGGTGAAGAACACGCCGAAGGTCATCGTGAAAATCTACGAGGTGAATGCGCTGAACTTTTTCTCCACGCAGCACCGGCAGCTCAACACGGACGTGAATCTCGACGGCC
>Ga0208856_1000256_pt1 | contig 21981 bp, 19 predicted proteins | sample LakMenEpi13Jul12_FD_150690 | JGI IMG/M metagenome (GOLD analysis project Ga0208856, IMG submission 150690) | Freshwater microbial communities from Lake Mendota, WI - 13JUL2012 deep hole epilimnion (SPAdes) | ecosystem: Environmental > Aquatic > Freshwater > Lentic | place: Lake Mendota, Madison...
TGGTGAGATTATCAATCAGATCGCCAAGATGCAGTATATGTCGAGCGGGCGCTTGAAAATGCCGGTGCTATTGCGTGGGTGTATAGGCATTGGTCATTCCGCTGCAACGCATCACTCCGGCAGTTATTATGCAATGTATGCTCAGGTTCCTGGGTTGAGAGTAGTAGTGCCTTCAAACGCTTATGATGCTAAAGGATTGATGAAGCATGCGCTTCGTTGCGATGATCCTGTTATGTTTCTTGAGCATCGGGAAATTCTAACTATCAAGTGTCATGTTCCTACCGAAGATTATGAAATCGAATTTGGTCATGCTGCGATTGTCAGAGAGGGAAAGACTGTTACGGTTGTGGCGTTAGCTCGAATGGTTCATCTTACCATGTCGGTTTGCGAACAACTTGAGCAAGAGGGGATTTCAGTTGAAGTAATAGATCCACGAACTGTATCGCCCCTTGATACAGAAACGATATTGCAATCGGTTGCCAAGACTGGTCGCCTATTGATTGTTGATGAACCACCTGCACCTTGTGGGTTTGCGGCTGAAATTGCAGCGCAGATTGCAGATGCGGGTTTCAACGATCTTGATGCGCCCATTCGCCGTTTGACTGGTGTTTTTACACCTACCCCTTATAGTCCGCCTTTAGAAGCTGTTGTTGTGCCAACAGCGTTGGAAATCGCAAATGCAATTCGAGCGTTGGTGAAGGAGTAATCATGGCACAAGAAATTATTATACCGCGCTTGGGTTGGTCGATGGAGGAAGGGACATTTGTCGCCTGGTTGAAAAGCGAGGGTGATTTCGTTAAGCGTGGCGATGCACTGTTTGAATTGGAAGGCGAAAAAGCTACGCAGGAAATCGAAGCAGTTGATGAAGGCGTATTGCGGATTCCCATTACAGGGCCAAAACCAGGAAGCGTGCATAAAGTTGGAGCTGTCATCGGATATCTTGTTGCGGCAAACGACTCCATCCCTGGGCTTGCTAATCCTTTACAGCAAGTTAATGTTGAAGCTATTAATGAAGCAGATTCGATTGTTGCTTCACCATCGGTCAGACAGTTGGCAAGAAAGGTTGGAGTTCAATTATCTCAAGTCAAGGCGACCGGGCCAAGGGGCCGAATTCTCCAAGAAGATGTTCACCAAGCGAAATCAATCCTTTCAGAAAATGCTCAAGAATCTGTAATTTCTGATGTTTCTAAAATGTTAAGCCAACAGGTTGCTAGTCCTAGGGCTAGACGGCTTGCTTCCAGCTTAGGAATCGATTGGAAGCTTTTGATTGGCTCGGGTGCTGGTGGCCGAATTCGGGAATGCGATGTAAAAGCTGCTTCCACTAACTTGACTTCACCTATCACCACCGCTGGGAAAGCGCAACGAATCCCGATCTCCAAAAAGCGAAGGCTTATTGCCCAGCGATTGGTTGCCAGCCGCCAGTTAACAGTCCCGGTTACACTCACCACCAAGGCTGATGCCACGAATCTGGTCAATCTTCGCAATCAGTTTAAATCAACCAATGGCACACATCCCATTCCAAGTTTTCAAGACATTATTACTAAACTGGTTGCAGAAGTTCTAAAGGAGCATATGTTTCTTGCAGGCAGATGGGATGAAGATGTCATTGTATTGCCTGCGCATCATGAACTGCATATTGGTATGGCTGTTGATACTGAAGATGGTTTATTGGTGCCTGTGATTCGAAATGTGGCTGGATTAAATCTTCGTGATGTAGCAGTGCAATCAAAAAGCTTGGTGCAGCAGGCGCGTGAAGGAAAGATCACCGCAGCACAAATGCAGGGAGGCGTTTTTACAATCACCAATCTCGGAGCGTTTGGAATCGATTCTTTTACCCCCGTAATTAATTATCCCGAGGCTGCAATTCTTGGCTTGGGTGCGATTCGCAAGGAGCCTGTTTTTCTTGATGATGGTAAAGTAGTTGCTCAGTTGCAGTTGGCACTGAGCCTTACTTTTGATCACCGTATCGTTGACGGGGCACCTGCAGCCCGGTTCTTACAAGCTCTGGTGTCTGCAATTGTTAATCCATCGGCATTTTTACTCGGCGCTTAATATACAAGGTACGTGGTATGACTAGTTTGATTGTTGATTCTAGACGCATAAAGATGCGCTCTATTTTAATCGGTTTAGTTTGGCAAAGCCGATCCCGAGCCAGATCCATTAAAAGGTATGGTAAGTTTGAGGATTAAAGTTAATGCCAGTAGTGTGCATAAAGTTAAACCTTGGGAAATAGGCAGAATAATCAAAACGATAATCAAAATTTAGTAGCAATCGATTTGAGGTTATTTCTCTTTTGGTTCTTTGAAATGAAATTCTCCAAAGTCATTCGGGTCATCAAGAATTTTGGTGCTGGAATTAAAAGACCATTGGGAAGTCTCTAATTGGTCTTTGTTTTCAATTCGGATCCTACTAATATTCCCACGCCAAAGCGATGCCTGGCCGGAGTTTTCAATACCAAGGGTTTTGAAAGGGATCGTAAGGAAACCCACCCATCTTGAGTTGTTAACATCAAGTTTTGTCGAATAAGTCCAATCGCCATTCCAATCCGGATCAAAACGGCCAAACCGTGGATCAAGAGGATCTTTTACAAAGCCTTTTGCAGCATCCTGTTTTGACTTTTGGTTAGGATTAACAGTGAAACGGTAAACGATATCATTCCCGGTTTTGGGTTCGAATACGAGGTTGATTTTATCCTGCTTTGCGAGGTCTTCGATCGGGGCTTTTAATAGTTCTTGGGGAAGTTGGTTTTCAATTAAAACATAAAGATTAGATTGATCTGCTAGTATTTTGAATGATGATTTGTTTTTTGATTCTGTTTGATTTTGTATTAAGTTCAAAGAGTGTTTTTCTGCAAGATTCCATTCTTGAGAGTCCACCGCAATTGCTGAGGTTGTTTTTGCACTTCCAATGAAAAGTTTTTTAGCTCCAGGCAATGCTGCATTTCTCATTGCTTTGGTGTCCCAGTTCATTGGTGAGTTTGCGTAGGGTTCCTGATAACCATCGTAGGCAAGTTTTAGGTGCTTTGCATCATGTCCAACAGGTGGAAACATCACATAGGCCCATTCACCCGTGTTTTTTGGGTTTTTGCCATTGGCGGTGAAGAATGAATCGATGAGTGCGTTTCTTTCATCGATTGCATCGAGTAAACGGTTTCTAGAATTTATATCAGGGCGGATTTGGAAAGCATGAGTGAGGTGTACAACCTGCGCAAAAGCCTTGAGGTAATCAAATTCTTTGCGGACCACTGCAAGTCTGGTTTTTGCTTTTTCCGAGTCTGCAGTTTTTTCGGCGGTGGAAAGTTGGTTTTCCATCGATGCAAGAAGAGTAGGGGTGTAAAGGAACCCCATGAGTTGGAAAGGATCCGTTAAATGTTTTCTTCGTTGCCCGTAAATATTGTGATAAACCCAGGCCGGGGCTCTGGTTCCTAGGTAATCTGAATACAATTCAATCGCATGATAAAGCTGATCGTAAAATTGAATCATAGGGGGAGAAGCTTTGCCAAAAGAAGCGCTGCAGAATTCCTTCACGAGAAGGTTGGCGTTAAGATTGATCGGATCATCAAACATTTTTCCCATGGTGTAATAAACAGGCCCTTCAAGCCCATACAGATCACCGGGGCCATCGCGATAAACCGAAGCAATACGATTGCGAACTAATCTTCGAACTTGAGATTCTACAAAAAGTGGTGTACGCATTGGGGTGTAGCGGGTACCAAGGTTTGGGCACCAGTTGTAAATATACGAAGAGAAACCTGCAGGAACCTCATGGTTTAACCACGGTGCGATATCCTCTTCGTTGGTACCGGTTAAAAGTATCCGAGTGTTTTTTGGAAATGATTTAAATGATTTTGGTGGGTTTTCGGTTTGAATATACGACATGATGGTGACACGATTGCCCGGTTTTTCGATCTCAACTTTTTCAGCAAGTGATCGATGAAAGAGCCAAAGCTTTTCACCCCAATCTTTACCAGTGCTGTAAAGCTTTTCGCATTTTTCGCATTGGCACGCACGAAAGCCATCGGGTTGTCCAATATCAACAGCTTTAAAACCTGTGTTAATAGAATTGATCATGTCTTCGTAAATAAGTTTTTGGACATCAGGGTTTGAAATACAATATTGTGCATTTCCCGGTGCATTTGCAGTTCGTTGGCCATTGATGAGTGCGAAATACTCAGGATGAGTTTCGCCATATTTTTCTCTGGGTACTGCCCTTTCGTAAGTGTGGCCTCCAAAGAGTGTGTCAACCATGGGAAAGCGGTTGTGAGCGATGTCGTAAAAACTGCCCCTTGCTGGATGGGCGGTATTGAATTCAATCGAGGGTGTTTTAATAATGTCGAGGTTTGTAGGAATAGTGATGGAAGAAATTTTTAGATATTCAATTGCTGGAGATTTTAGCAGATCAATTTTTGTTGAAGAAGATATCGGCTGCGCAGGGCCAAGGTCGGGATAAAGAAATCGTGTACCAACATATTTTTGTAGAAAATCTACAACGCCTTTCGCTGTACCAAACCGATCCCAATAAGGGCGTCGTGGTTCGATGGATTTTGCAGGCGCAGTTTCATCTCGCCCCGCTATGATAAGATTGTTATCAACAACTTTATGTATATATCCCCACCCATTAAGCTTTGAAACATCAACTTTTTTATCTTTTGCGTAGTTGGTGTTCCCAAGATAAATTGCAGGTTTTGAGGCATCATGTGCCCCTTCTAAGATGATGGGAAGATTGAAACCATTAGCCTGAAAAGCTGCCTGCATTAGTTTTGCGGTTTGCTTTAAACCATCACCTATGGAGTCCGAGGCATTTACTTTCGGGATTACAATCTGATAATCGGTTTTGTTTGATGAGGCCAGAATGAGTTCTGCACCAAAGCCCCGTGCCGCTGTAATAAATATTATTAGTATTACGCAACATATAAATTTTACTGGGTGAATCGGGGTTATTGACGTATTCATTTTATTATCCTGTTTAGATGTCGTTTAAGATTGTCGAAAATAGTTACTTTGAAGGGGTTGTTTGCTTAAGCAAAGATTGGATAGATAATACTGCTTCTGAAATCATTTTTTCACCCGCATCGGCTGCCAAAAAACTACATTCGGCCGCCCCATATCCACCTTCTTTTACAGCTTGAACCGTTGGGATGTATACAACAAACGGGGATCCTTTCCCATGGTATGCCAATCCTAAAATCAAAGTGTTCTTTATTGGTGATTTTGAAGTTAATTCGATTTGATGGCTGATAAAGGGTTCTCCGGGAATTCCAACCAATGCCAAGTCATTATTGATAACAACGGAAAGAATTCCAACATTGCTTTTATTTGTACCATTGCGGTGTGCAAGTGTTAGTAGGCTTTCTTTAATTTGAATGGGGGTGGATTCTGTTTTTGTTGTTTCCTTAAAGGTGGAGGCGATTTTTAAGGCACCCTTGGCCAAAGATATTCCAGCCATGCGAACAATGTTGAATCTATTTTCGCCTTTAAGATTATGAAGGTCGTAGGGATCAAGATCGCCTTGGGCCCCTTGAAGAAACATGCCCATGCAATTATCACCCAGTTCCTGTTCAATATGATCAACCATTGCGCCGGGGAAATCTCGTGAAACCATGCCTGCGCTCATGGTAGCTACAGGATGGCATGCATATTGAACCATTAGTGCTCTGGGTTTACCTGTCAGGTCGTCGATGCGAATGACGCCTACTGTCGGGTCAATAGGTTTGGTGGGCCGTCTATCGGGGTTTTCCCACATTGCTAAAACAGGGCCTCCTTCGCGAACCAACCTTCTATTATGCGCCATGTATGCGCTTTCAAATGGGCCTTTACCTGAAACAAGTTTAGCTGCGAACAGATTGTTCATCGCCTTGCCGATCGCTGCTATTATTTTGTCTTCCGTTTCCGCATACCAAGGGTCAGAAGATAAAGCAGGCCAATCGATTGTGGTGCCTGGGTCTTTCCCATTTCTGGTCCAATCGGGAGAGAAGGGCGGTTTGATTAAAAGCCCACGAGGCGCCATTGCTGCATGGGTATGTGTTGCGCAAAGGATTACATGATCAACACCCCATTTTTTTCTAGCTTCTGTAATCACCTTTAAGGAAGAGAAAACAATTAAATCAACAGACACTATCGCTAGCGATACTTTTTGATCCTTAAGCACTACCACTCGTGCATAAAGTGAATCTCTTTTTCGAAGTGGTTGCCCTACCAAATTTACCGCATCTTTTTCGAGAGGCGTAATATCAACCTTGGCAGTGCCTGCCATCATGTTTGCGGTTTCATCTTTGCCGTGGATTTTCTGTGTAGCGCCAAGCAGTATGAAAGCAACACAAACACTTAATAGCAGGTTAGAGTTCTTCATCAATGGTTCCATTATTTCTTGAGTTCGGTTGCTGTTTCTTTGTACTGTGCCCAAGCTATATCTTGTAAGCTTTTTGCGATATCTGCCGGAATGCTCTCAGGAAATGCTAGGCCGATTGGGGTTCGACCTGTTACCACACTGTAGATTCCGCATGAATAAAGATAAGATCCCCAGAGTCCAGGGTGTGCTTTGTCTTTTGCGAATAGACTTTCCATTTTTTCTTTGGATGGGTTTGCTCCAAAGTATTTGATGTATGCTTCGCTTGAATCAACAATCGGCACACCCAATTCCTTGCCCATGTTTAAATGCAGTCGATGCTGGCGTTCAAAGCCTTTGGGGAAGTCACTTAGTATGGAAGCTGTTCCAAATAATATCGTTTGTTTACCTGTTTTTTTTATCAAATCATAAAAGAGGCGTGCGTATGGTTGAAACGCAGGTTCTTGAACATTGTAAATGTCTTGAAGTACGATGAAATCCCAGTTGCCACTTCCAATCATTTCTCGTGCAGAACCCGCGCCTGTGCCTGCCTCCCAATGAGATTTTAATGATGCGCCACCCTTAATGCATCCACCCACCTTGATTAGCGTGCCGCCTTTATCTGACGCTGCAAGTTTTTCAAGAAGTTGATTCCCCACGATTGTTGGGCATTGACTGTTGCCTACCAATAATACTTTCAAAGTTTTAGGTGATTCTTTTAGGTTGTCTCCATGGGAGATGTTTGCAATGGTTCCCATTAGAAATAAGAAAACCATGCATTTACATAAGGTTAATTTCATTGAGTTAGTCCTTTAATGGTGGTCGTGGAAAGGGATGGTTTATTTTTGAGATTCAATGAGTAAAGCCTCACGGAATTTCTCAAGGGATTCTTTTTCTTTTCCTTGCGCTGCATAAGCATGTCCATAAGCACGCAGAATTTTGATGCGCCATACCGGAGCCATGGTTTTGTTGTCTGCATATTGATCCAATACAGCTAATGCATCGTCTGGTTTAACTTGATCGGTTAATATGCTGGCAATGGCAAGGGTGGTGCTGATTGGCAACCATCCATTTGTTTTTCCAGTGAGTGCAATGATTTTTCGATAGGTTGTAAGTGCTTGTTCTTCATCTTTGAGGTTGTTGGCATAGTTGTCGGCTAAGGTTAATAAAATCAGTTCGCTCTTGGGGTTAAGTGCTAATCCAGCTTTGCAATCGATTTCTGATTCTTTTCCGTTTTTGGTGAAGTAATAGGCTTGGGCCCGCAAATGATAAGCTTCAGCTTTGATGGTGGGTGATTCGGTGTTCCAGGCACCAAAATTTTCTTTTGAGAATTGCTCGATCAGATCTTTCCACTTTCGATCTTTGGCTAGTGCCTGCATTTTTTTGATAGTCAAAGATGAAGGCGTTTCTTGATGGTGCCATTGGTTGAAAGACTTCGGTCGTATTTGAGTTTGAATGCGGTCTTTTAATTTGGTGAACCAAACATCTGCATAAAGTGCAGAGTGAGAGTTAATCAGAAAAACGAAGAAGAATAAAAAGTAATACTTCATGGTAACTTGGTTCTTTTAGGGTAGGCACAAGATGATGTATATTGCTTCGACCATACATCAAAGGATTATTAAACCAGCGGTATATACCCTTAAATTGTCAGAGTTTATCGGCTTGGTGTCAAATGAATTATAGAGCGAAACCATTAGGTCAAAACAGGGTTGATTATTGATATGTAAGTAGGTTTAGTTTTCTTTTACTAGATTCAAATGTAAAAGCATCTGGGTTCTCTGGATTGATTTGCAGCCAATAATGGTTGATTTGACTCGCAAGCAGTTTCTTATTGTTTTAGCTGGTGGTATTTGTTCACCAAATCAATTTGTTTAATCAGATCCTCATAATAATGCCTCAGAGGTTTATTTTTATTTAAAAGGTTATGAAGCTCAGTATCGTATTAACCCTCGTGCTGCTGCGGTGAAATGGAATCGTAGTGCCAAATGGGGAATGTTTATCCATTATGCCTTGCCTAACCTTTGTGGGATCAATGCAAAGCAGGCATTAGCAACGCAAAACAGTCAGATGATGAGTGGAAAAAATTAAAGCAGGGCACTCAGGCAGAGTATGCAAAGATAAAAGAGCAGTTTAAAGCGGAAAAGTTTGATGCTGATTTTATCACGGATCTCGCATTAGAAGCCAAAATGGGCTATATCAATTTTACCACCCGTCATTTATGTGACTAATACATGATTGTGAAAGCGATGAAGGTTAAATTGATTGAGTTTCGAGAATCTTGCAAGTTAAGTCAGGCAGGTAAGGATTACTCTACGCCGTTCACCCCTGATAAATTTGATATGAATCCCAACGAATCTGGGGTACCAAAGAAAGTGAAGAAGCCTGGGACTTAAATTTCAGGAACCGGCTTTTTGAACTCTTTTGCAGCAGCCTCTTTGGGGACATCAATGCTGTGCTTCCCATTTTCTTTAGGAAGATCGATAGTTGTTTGGTAGTCGCAGATTAATTTGCCTCCTTGTTTGTTTAATCCGCGGACATGAATTACTGTTGGACCGCCTGCGATGCCTTTACCATCTTTGTTTCGAGTATCGTAGGAGCCATCTGTAATGTAGGCAACACCTTGTGGTCCAGAGTTTCCTTTGGTGCCATCGGGCGTGAAAAGTACATCGCCATAAGCTACTGGTTGCCCGTTAAATTTTACTTCCCCAGAGATTTGGTATCTGGTGGGCCCTTGCTCGGAGCATGCACAAAAAGTAAAAGTGGTAAGCACTAAAATGCAATTCAGCAATCTCATCTTGTTTGACTCTTTTTTGTGATTAATAATCTGCTACAACTTCTCCGCCATTACGGCTTGCGAGAGGCAATAAAACCTTGTTGAGATCAATTGATTCACGGATGAATCGCACACTACCATCGCCAAAAGCTATGTTGCATCCTCCTGTATGATTGCTACCAATGCTAATATCATTATGGTTTGTGTTGGTGATATATCGGACAGTTCTCATGCTGCTACCAATATTTTTGCATGCGGGGAAATCGTTGTCCCACATACCGCCTCGTTGCCAGGCACGAAGCGCCCCCGGTGTTGCTTCCAACCCTTGCCAAGCCCATTCAGCAATCATCATTGTATTACTGGTTCCATCTATAATATCCCCAATTTTCACAGCGCCGGGAGTAGCAGGTGCGGTTGTAGATAAGGATTTATGAAAGGGAAGAATTCCATCAGCGGCCAAACCTGCTTGTGATGTTGCAGGTCCATTTACATTGTAAGCGGTTCCTGTTGTTGGGTTGGTCCCCTTGGGACCTGCAACCCCAACATAATGCATGGTGTAAGCCATGGTTCCATTAGGTAAATTGTCGATGGCGCTAAGCGAAAGAATTTGATCATAACTTGGGCAAAGGAAAGTGGAGATTTTGTTTCCGCCAAGCAATCGGTTCACATTGCCTGCAGTAATATAAGATGGAAGACTAGGGTCTGCTGAATTGCCCAATGCTGTTTGTTCATTGTAAGGAAGAATCATTACATGCCAGCCAATGCTTGTAACCGTGGCAAGGTTTTTGTTTGCAGGGAAAGATTGATTGTTGTCGTGGTAGGAATGAAGAGCTAAGCCCAATTATTTAAGATTGTTGGTGCATTTCATTTTGTTAGCTGCTTCACGTACTTTTTGTACTGCAGGAAGGAGCAAACCAATAAGAATGGCTATGATGGCAATCACTACCAATAATTCAATGAGGGTGAAACCTATTCGGTTTGTTTTTCTCATAAAAGTAACCTCACGCAATACTTGGATCAACCACATTAAGATAGGTAACTTAATTGTACTTAAAGCCTGAGTTCTTTTGCAACTTAAATAATCATAAGTTCAAAGTTTCATTTTGACCTGAATAAGTCACTTTGAATCACTCCATGGATTATCGAGCGCAACCCATAATCATCAGGTTGGGAATTTTTTACAATAGCTTCGATTGCTTTTTGATCTAATTGAGACGCAGGTGATCCTGTGGAGTAAGTGATCAAATTGCGAGTAACACCCCGAGCTAGTTGTTCAGGGCTTTTGGCTAATATCTCTCTAAGTTGTTTAATACCTGAAAAAGCCGTACCCTCTGGTGATATACCAGTTGAATCAACGGGCGGCCCTTCTTTCCACTTGCTTTTACCCTTGATGGCTGCAGCATCAGCCGTTCGATAATTGGTACGCAGGTTCCCCATTACATCGAAACTTTCTAACGCAAATCCATAAGGATCGAACTTGGCATGACAAGCTGCGCAAGAGCCTTTGCCGCTATGTAAAGCTAATTGCTCACGCAAAGTTTTTGCACCTCGGGTATCAGGATCGATGGGGTCGATATTGGGTGGAGGTGGCGGAATGGGAGTGCCCAATAAACGCTCGGCTACCCAAACGCCCCTTTTTACAGGCGAAGTTGAAGTTCCATTTGCTGTGACTTTCATTGTTGATGCATGTGTCCAGATGCCACCAAATGAAGAGTCTGGCTGAAGTTTTACTTCTTGAAGAGCGAAGCCTTTTGTTTCGGGCATTGAATAATGTTTTGCAAGTCGTTCGTTGATTAGCGCCCACTTAGGCGCAACAAAATCTCGTACACTTAAGTTTTTATCAATCATGTGCTTGAGGGTTTGTTGCGTTTCCATCACGCTGGAAATTTTGAGCAAGTCGTCATATTCAGGGTAAAGATCTGTGTCGGGTGTTGTGTCGTTGATACTTCGAAGCCCCAGCCATTGGTCCGCAAAATCATTGATGAATCGTTGTGATCTGGGATCTTTTAGAAGTCGGTCTGTCTGGGCTTTTAACACTGCTGAATCGGTTAGTTTTCCTAGGCGGGCGATTTCTAGTAGCTCTTCATCGGGAGTGGAATTCCAAAGGAAATAGGAAAGGCGCGAAGCAAGTGCGAAGTTGGTTAATCTTCCTGGTTGTTCGACGATGCAAAGAAAATCTGGGGCAGTCATTAAGGCTGAGATTTGATTCCTTAGGGCGGTTGCTAAAAATACCCCCGCATCAATTTCTTTTGTAAAATTAGCAGTGATTGTAATCATTTCTAAATCTGTAATTTCTCTACGGAAAAGGCGCATGCCCACTCTTTTAAAAGTTTTTTGCATTGTTGCAATAACTTCCTCACGGCTTAGTTTCGATAATTTTAAAGTGGTATTTGGGCGTAAAAAGGCTTCAAGCATATTGGGTGGAAGATCTGCACTTAGCCAGCGGTTTCCTAAAAGAGGCAGTTCTGGTTCTTCGATATCCACCCATTGAACTGCTAGCCCAGGGCCTTTACAGTTTTTGGCTAAGGTGTTCTTTGGAACCTGAACTCCGAGCCCAAAAGGAATTAGTCTGAAACCATCAGAGATTTCTGCAACATCATTGTTGTCGCTGGTTCGAAGGTATATTTCAGTTTCGATAATAGCTGGTTTACCAGGCGGGGCTTCAAGAATTTTCACAAGATCAATCATCTGTGGATAAGCCCCGGTGTGACCTGCATAAATTCCGAAAACTATAGGCTTATCGGTTTGATAGGCATAAACAGAAATGCGAAGTTTGTGTATTCCAGGAATGCGGGTTCCCGGCGCACCTTGAAGTTTGCCCTCTTTGTTTTTTAATCGTAATGGGCCAGAGGTTGTATCGGTGTTAAAGGAAACCATGGTGCCATCTTCGAGCTCGAGAATATGGCCTGCGGATTGCTCGCTAGCCCCTGCCCACAGTCGATATTTGTTTTCAACTGATTTTGGATAGGGTCTCATTACTCGGTCAAGAGTATCTTCTGTGATTTTGACAAAACCTGCTGCACTTGCAGAAGAAAAAGGTAGTGCAGCACTTATTTTATCGTAACCATCTACTCTGCCATCCATGGGAAGATTTCGAACTACCGCTGGTCGAAAGCCAAATAAATCATGAATCGTGTTTGCGTATTCATTTCGATTGAAGCGTCTGAATTTACTTCGCCCTTCTTTTTGTTCCACGCTTGTAAGCCAGTCAGTTAATTCGCCATTTGCCCATGATGCCAGAACTTTTTTATCGGCAGGCGCAAGAGGCTTTTCGCCATTTGGTGGCATTGTTCCTGACTCGATTTGCTCCAAAACCCTAAACCATAATTTTGAATCTGCACTAAATTGTTCAAGTGTGCGAACACCAGAAAGATTAACTTTCCCCTTCTGCTTTTCTTCCCCATGGCATTTGGTGCAATGCGCAGAAAGCACAGGCATAACCTTGGATTTAAATGCAGTTGCAGCATCATCAGCATGTGTAAATGCTGGAAGCATAAAAGGGAATCCTAATACAATGATATAGCAAAAAGTTTTCATGTTCATGATCTGTTTAGGGTAGTGAGCACTGTTGTTATAAAAAACCATCTAGCGGGATTAAAGTTTTAAACTAAGCCTGTGATTGTTCCTGTGCCAGACCCAAAGCTGTTTGTTTCCATGCCGAATCGTTGAAGCATACTGACAAAAAGTTTACCCAATGGCGTGTTGTTTTTTGTGTCACCTGCAATGTGCTGGCCATGCTTGAATCCCCCGCCCGCCAAAAGGATTGGAAGATTGGTGGTTCCATGGCCGCTGGCATCTCCTAAATTGCTTCCTATTAGGACTTGGGTGTTATCTAAAAGAGTTCCTGATCCTTCTTTTGTATCACGCAAAGAAGCAAGGAAGTCGTGAAACACTTGTATTTCCAAGCGCTCTACAATTTTGAGTTGCTCAATCTTTGCGGGATTACGGCCGTGATGAGAAAGTCCATGATGCCCCTCTGTTACGCCTGGGATAGGAGGTTTTTCGTCCATGCCACGAATAAATAAAGAAACAACCCGGGTTGAATCGCTCTTTAGTGCGAGGCGGATTAAATTAAGCATGACACGAGCCCGGCCTATGCTGTCACTGCGATCCGCAAATGGGCTAGGGTATTGTTCTGATGGTTGTGGCTCATCCATTTTTGGCTTTGGTCGATTCACCCAAGCTTCATCTGCTTTGAGCTGTTTTTCCATGTCCCGAACAGCTTCGGTGTAGTCCGCAATTTGTTGCTGATCATTTGAGCTAAGTGATTTTTTAAGTTCGGTAAACCTATCCCCCATGCGATCGAGCACACTCTGTCCGTGTTTGAGCCGGTCTAACTCTTTTTGAACTTCGTTTTTGTTACCTGCCAAGAACATTCGGGCGAAAATATCAGAAGGCTTGCTTAGAGCGGGAACGCCTGCACCACTGGGTGTATGGGTAAGAGGGCTTGCTTCTAAAGTGGAAAGAGAAAGTAGGGGGAAGCGTGTTGCGCCTGCAACATGCTTAGCAGCAACATAATCCAGCGAGACAGTATTGCGAAACCCACCTTTGGTCGGGTGTTTTGCACTAGTTAGAAAGCAGGATTCTGAAGCATGATCGCCACCAATTTCAGGGTGGGAGATACCTGAAAACACAGTGAAATGCTGGCGCAGATCCTCGAAGGATTTAAGGTACTCACTTGGCTCATAATCTTTTCCTGATTTCTCAGGAAAGAAGGATGGGCCATAGAGTCCAAAACTGGTGCAAATATTGACCATTCTTTTGGGAGGCGCTGTTTCATTTGCAAGTGCCAGACTCTCCAACCAGGGAAGGGCTAGTACCACGGAACTGGATTCGAGAAATCGACGCCTGTTAATTACTTTGTTTTGCATTATTTGACTCACTTCTGTTAGTTCAGCCGTTAGGGTTTTATCGAACTTTGTTAACTGCCAACCGGCCAGCTTTGATCACGCCGCCTTGAATGACAGCAATAAATTTGCTTTTGTTTTCTAGAATTGAAATGTCTTTAAGTACATCCCCATCCACAATAAGAATGTCTGCAAGTTTGCCTGCTTCAACTGTGCCAATTTCATTTTCAAGGCCCATGATTTCTGCCCCGGTTCGGGTGGCACATTGCAATACCGTGTGCGAGTTGAGGCCAACATAGTTCACAAAGAAGGTTAATTCTCTGGCATAATCACCGTGTGGATTCCAAGCAAACCCATAATCCCCACCCATGCCTAGTCTTCCACCTGCCAGGAGAATCATTCTTGCACTTTCTGCACCGGCTTCCAAAGTTTCTTTATGGCCATCAATTACACTTTTTGGCATGCCATATTTTGGCCCATGCTCAATACTTGCGTATTCGAAGTAGAGAGCTGGAACGCACGGCACATTGCGTTTAAGCAAAAGATCTAGTGCTTCATTATCCATGAAGGTTCCGTGTTCGATTGCATCATACCCAGCACGAAGGGCGTTTTTGATTCCTTCATTTGCTCTGCAATGGCCGGTAACTTTTAGCCCATGGTTGTGGGCGGTTGCAACTACTGCGTTCATTTCTTCGAAAGTCATGCAAAGCGTATGATGGTCATTAAGATCAGGTGAAGCTGCATCGCCGGTGGGGTAGGTCTTTACCCATTCAACACCGTCTTTTACAAGTTTTCGAACTGCTGCCCTAGCTTCATCAGCGCCGTTGATCAAAAGCACCAAGCCATCCATACCAATCTTGCGAAAGTCTGGATTCCAGTCCATGAGTCCGCCTACACCACAAATTTCTCTGCCACTTGCAACAAGTCTTGGTCCGCTGGAAATTCCGCATTCAATAGCTTTTTTTAACCATACATCAATATTGAAAAGGCTTCCCCCGCTGCGTGCCGCAGTGTAACCACATTCTAATGCTAGTTTTGCATTGGCAGCAGCAAGAAGTGTTACATACTCAACTGGATACTTGATATCCAAATCTTCAAGTGCAGCTACATCAAAATAAGTTGGGTGAAAATGTGCCTCAACAAGTCCTGGAAGAATGGTGCCACCTAGGGCATCAATTTTTTCTGCATCTGGTTCAATTGTTGGTGCATTTTTTTCTGGGCCTGCAAAAACTATTTTCCCATCCTTGATTACCACAGCAGCATTTGGAATTGGAGGTGAATCGGTTCCAACGAAAAGGGTACCGTTGGAAATTACCGTTGTACCAGTGGCAAGTTTCATTGAATAAATCTCAATCTAGCAGGTATGATTCTAATGGTATTACCTATCTACCATTTGATACTAACCTTTGTCCTTGTAGTGTGAAAGGTTAAAAATTTGATCTTGATTGATTGGCTAAGTATTCATTCAGAGCATTGTGCAGACTGTTTGTTTTCTAGGGCTTTTTTGTTGCAAGATTATAGTTTTCCAAAGGTCCTTTGAGATATCGAAAAGTATAAGCGTATTCTCTTCGTAGAATTTGATCATCAGCAAGCATAAAAATGATGTTGGGGCGATCTGCAGAAAAAGCAATGCTTGGTAGCAGCAAAAAAAGGATGGAAATTAATATTCGCATGGTTATTCTTTGTAAAAGCAGCACAGTTGTTACTTACTATAGTTAACACTATATACTAATATTTATGTCAAACGGTTTTTGATATTAACTGAGTTTTCAAACTAAAGGATGAAGGATTATGATTCATGTAATTGCAATAATTGATTTAAACCCCGGTACACGAGATGCTTTTGTTGGGGAAATGAAAAAGATCGTTCCATTAGTAAAAGCTGAGAACGGTTGCATAGAATATGGTCCCGCAGTTGATCTTGCTAGCGGCGCCGCAGATCAACTCCACTTGGGTGAAAACACTGTTGTTGTTGTGGAAAAGTGGGCGGATCTTGATGCGCTGAATGTTCATCGCAATGCTCAGCATATGATCGATTTTCGCCCTAAAGTAAAAGATTATGTCAAATCCATCAAGTTGCAGATTCTTAAACCCTGCTAGTGAGGTGGCATGGGGGCGATTTGCCAAAGATTGCCCCCGACTACTTTAGAGCTTTATTCTTGATGCAATATATTTTTGATGAAGTTCTGATGAGAAGCCTGTCGCCAACTATTGCGGGTGAGGCCATGCCCATATCCTCCGGTGTAAGTGTATTGGTGTGAAGGATTTGAAAATCTTTCCCTGCTTTAAGAACAAACGTGGAGCCATCTTCGTTCAAGAAGAAGATTTTGTCATCATAGGCCCAAGGGGAAGAAGTGAAGGAACCACCGTTTGGGATGCGTTGGGCTGGGTAGATTTCTTTGCCATCCACTGGGTTGAAACATGCAACCAAGCCCCTATCGTAAAGCACATATAAAAAGTTTTTGTAGATGATGGAAGTGGGGTTGTAAGGGCCTGCATTGGGTTGGCACCATGCGATAAACTCATTGGACGTTTCACCTTGTTTAAGTGAGATATTCCCTTCTGCACCGGGTTTAATTGCATAAATGGGTTTTGATCGATCCAGCACATAGCCAGAACTAATGTAAAGCAAACCGTTGTGTTCGTAAGGTGTTGCAATGGTGATACTCGACATTTTTTCGAGAGACCAAAGAAGCTTGCCTTCCAAGCTATAGGAACGAACTTTTCCGCTACCTGCAGTCACAATTTCTGTGCGGAAACTGTTTTGCCATATGTAAGGTGTAGCCCAATTGCTTTTTTCATCGCGAGGTATTCTCAACGATTCTTTGCCTGTTTTGCAGTCCAAAGCCAGAAGATAGGAATCACTTTCATTATCGTTGACAATGTAAAGGTTGTTTTTGTGAAGCACCGGGGAAGCAGCAGTGCCCCAACCAAACCGGGTCTTTTCTGGTTTGAGCTTCTGGCTCCAAATTGGTGTACCTTGAAGGTCGTAGCAAAAAACGCCCAAGTTGCCGAAGTAGCAGTAAAGTCTTTCGCCATCAGTTACAGGTGTTTCTGAGGCGTAACTGCTTTTAATATGGATGGGTGTTTCGGGGATACCTTCGTGGGCCAGTCGTTCCCAGATGATTTTGCCGGTAGATAAATCAAGGCAATAAACTTTGTATTGGTGAACAGTGGTGGGTGGTTTTGGGCGTTCGCCTCCAAAGTATAGACCCTTCTTCGCTTCTTCAGTAGTACCCGAATTTATGACCGAGGTGACGAAAATTTGATTACCCCAAACGATGGGTGAAGACCAACCTCTGCCTGGGATATCCGATTTCCATGCAATGTTTTCAGTAGCGGACCATTTGCTGGGCAGATTGATTTCTGAACTGATTCCCCTGGATTGAGTTCCACGAAACTGAGGCCAGTTGGTTTGGGCATCTAGGCTTCCATAACAAAGCAAAATGCCCAAAGTTGAAATGCATAAAATCATCCGACTTAGAAGATTGCTAATAGCTTTCATGTTCCTCACCTTTTTATTTGGATTGTTTGAATAAAGAGCTTACTTCTTTTTTCACTACTTTACCCATGGCGTTTTTTGGTAACGCTGCTACCGTTACCAGATGTTTAGGGATCTTGTATACAGATAATCTAGCACGTGACCACTCGCGGAATTCTTCCAATCGCAAGGTGGTGCCTTCTCTTAAAATTACTGCAACAGCAACTGCCTCGCCCCAGGTTTCATCTTCGATTCCAACAACTGCACACTCGCTGATGTGCGGGTGTTGAAGAAGTGTGGATTCAATTTCCAAGGCTGAAAGTTTGTATCCTCCGCTTTTAATTATGTCTGTTGAGAGCCTACCCATGATCCGGTAATAACCCTTTTCAATAACAGCCATGTCTCCTGTGCGAAACCAAATTTCTTCATCGAAAGATTCTGAGGTGATTTGAGGTCGGTTCCAATACTCTTTAAAAACCCCAGGCCCCGAAATCTGTATTTCACCCGGTTCGTTTTCAACTTCGATTAATTTCCCCGAGTCAGACTTCAAGCGGATGTTAACCCCCGGCAAAGGTTTACCCACCGAACCCGGCCTGCGCTCGCCATCATAAGGGTTTGAAAGTGCCATGCCGATTTCGGTCATCCCATATCTTTCCAAAAGTTTTTGCCCTGTTAGGTTAAACCAAGTGTTATGTACGGTTGCAGGAAGTGCAGCAGATCCGGAAACCATCAACCGCATGTTTTTAAATCCTGCAATGATGGGATCTCTGCGATCTTTTTCAGTACTTTCAAGCATTTGAATCAGTTTCACATAAATGGTGGGGACTGCCATGAATACGGTGTAAGCATCTTGCTTAACTCTATTTGTAATAGCATTGATGTCGAAACGAGCGAATGGTTCAACCAAGGCCCCGGACCACATCGCGCAGCAAATTACATTGATGATTCCGTGGATGTGATGGAGCGGCAGAAACAAGGGAATTCTGTCAGAAGCTTTCCATTTCCATGCCTCTACTAGACTTTCGATCTGAGCTTCAATATTTGCATGCGTTGTCAGTACACCCTTAGGTTTATTGGTCGTGCCGCTGGTATACAAAATCATTGCAGGGCGTGTACTTTTTATGGCCGGAAGAACTATTTCTTTTTTTGTGTGATGTGATTCGATGACCAACAAACGCACATTTAATTTGTTGCATAAATCACTGATCTCATGTTTCAACTCTTGAGTAGTAATAACTATGCTTGTGTTTGAATCGCTAAGAGAGTATTCCCATTCAGGCTGGGTGGCAGAAAGGCATAGGGGCAACATAATACCTCCTGCTCGCCAAATAGCCCATTGAACACAAACAAAATCTGAATCGGCAGGGATGAACATTGCAACGGTGGAACTGTTTAAGTCACTTTCGTTTTCCAGTAGTTGTGCCGCTAGTTGCTCGGATCGATCCAGCAGATGTTGGTAGGTTTGTTCGCTGGATTCGTTTTTAAAAGCTATGGAATTTCTATGCAGCATTGCTCGTTTTATAATGGGTAGTTCGCTCATGTTCATCCAAAAATAGTTCGTATGAAAATAAAAATAACTGAAGGGCCAAGCAGGCACCCAAGCCCGGTATAGAAAGTTGCAGTCATGGCGCCATAAGGCACCAGTTTTGGATCCGTCGCTGCCAATCCCGCCATCACTCCGCTGTTGGTTCCCATTATTCCACCAAAGATCATCGCCGCCCGGGGGTTATCTAATCCAATGTATTTGGCTAGGAATGGTGTAAGTATCATCACCAAAATTGCTTTAACCAAACCTGCCGCAACGCTCAAGGCAATTACTTCGGAAGTTGCCCCGATGGCACTGCCCGTCACTGGGCCGACGATATAAGTTGCAGAGCCCGCTCCAATCGTCGTAATGCTGATTGCATCGCGGTAACCAAAGGAATATGCAACGGCTCCGCCAACTAAGAATGATAAGGTAATTCCTGTAAACAAAGAAAGTATGCCAATAAGACCGCTTTTGCCGAACTCTTCTGCTTTTACCCCAAATGCAGTTGCAACGATTGCTAAATCTCGAAGCATTGCGCCACCCATTAATCCAATACCAGAAAGAGCTGCAATATCTGCGATACCTTGTTTACCGTTCGTAATAATGCCCCCGATGCATGCCATGACTAACCCAATAAATATTGCGATTGCAGAGCCATGCAGGCGGCCTCTTGTAAGTCGATCTGATAAAAAGTAAGAGATCCAGACCGTAGATCCCATGATGGCAAATGCCACTAACAAAGAATTCTTAATTAATACGATTTCCAATGATTGAAGCGCACTTGGCATGAATCAATCCTTTGCAGGCGAATTAGAGTTTCCCGCTTTTACAAAAAAAACAACAAGTGCAAAGCTTGCCCCTACGGTTAAAGTGCCTGCAAGTAGTGCAACCGCCCCGCCTTGTAACGCTGCTAGTACATTTTGGCTTGCAGCCATTGCTACGACGATAGGAATATAAATGGATCCCCAGAATGCAATGCCTGCTTCGGTGGGGGGCTTCATTCGCCCGCTGCGTTGTAGATAATCGCAGCTTAGTATCAATAAAAGCATGGAGATGCCGACTCCGCCAATATCCGCGTCAACTCCTGCAAGGTTGCCCAAAATTCTGCCTATGGTTAAGCCCAAAAGTAGGCATATTGAAAGTAATGCGGTGCCGTAAATGATCATGAATGCTCCAGATGTTTTTGCAGATGCAATGATACCATTTTTGTTCACTACGGGAAGCTATTAAGTGTGTTAGTAGGAAATGGATGGTATGCCAAAAGCTTCCGCTTTGTTAAGGAAGGCGCAGAAAGACTAACGACTCAAACTCAGCGACTGGTTAGGCATCAGCGGGCCGAAAGACGGGTCGCCCACACCTTGAGACGCGTGTCGCTGCCGTCATTTTGCGCCCTTCGATTTAATTGACATCCTTCGCGAGTTCTATCATCGCCGCCTTGATGCGCTCGGGCTTCCAGTACCCGCTAGGGTCGAAGATTTGCGCAGGGTACATCTTCATCACCTCGTCCAACTGCTTTGCCGGGAGGGGAGCTTTGCCGGCGCTCATCATCACCATGCAATCTTTCCTAGGCACCATGGCCAGCCCTTTGGCGGTGACTTCGGTCACCGAAACGTAAAGGTGGAGAGTTGAGCCAACCCTTTTATGTGGACCATGCCAGCAACGGGTGATTGGCGTGTGTTGCGGGGCGGGTCTTTCGACCTCAATGATTCGGCTGCTCGTTCTTCCTATCGGTTCTTCTTCACGCCGACCGCTCGGATCTGCAGTATTGGGATCCGCTTGGCGAGGACTCCGTAATTACTGCTCAACCCCTGCAGATTCTTCTGTTAGCACACTGATAACATCGTTAATCTCCCCTTGGCTTGAATGTTATAGCGTGTCCTGCGAATTCCTGCTTTTTTTTCTATCAAATGCTAAATAACCTATATTTGCAATCTAAATTTGAATTTTGCAAAAGTTTAGTAATAATAAAGGCCTTCCCCTACCGAAATAAGGAAAAGCCTTTTGTGTTTCAATGAGTTCAAAGAAGTTTACTTTGAACCCAAAATCGCATCTTCAATCATTTTGCCTGGCAACTTGCCTTCCAAAGACAGCATCTTTGCCTTGGAACTGGTCTTCATCGATTTGACAAATTCCAAAATAGGGGTGAGTTCTTTTTCCTGGGCAGCCATCAAACCAAGGAAACCCAAAGCTTGTGCCATCCCTTGATCCATGGTCTCCTTCAGTTTCTTTGAAGAATCCTCATCCTTGGTGAACACATTGATTTTAAGGGTAACATCTTCGTCGATGCCAATACCGCCACCTATTGAATCAATGCCTTCGATGATAGCCTTGTAAGGTTCTGGAATGGCTTTACTAGGAAAAGCACTGCTTACAGCAACCATGGAAATGGCAAGATCGGGATCAAGTTTTTCTACGAGTGCGGAGAAATCTTTGTTTGCAAGCTTGCTGTCAGAGTTAGCAAGAGCTTTTTCAAGATATTCTTTTTGGGTGGAAGCGAGGATGGTGCTGTTGGATGCGATCATCATGAACATGGGAACTTGTTGGTCAGGGAAGAAGTCTTTCAATTCGAAAATAGTCTTATCGCCCGCCTTGTGGATTTTTACATTGTCTTCGTTGTTTTTAGCATCTTCATTAGCTTTTGCTACAAGCTTATCTGCTTTGAACTTGCCTGCAAGGATGATGAGGCATTTTTCCATGTCACCACCACCCGGCGCAGCAATAGTGATGGAATCGATATCTTTGAGTGGGTCGAAACCCATTTCGGCAAGGATTTCGACATCGAAGTCAAGAGCTTTAATAATTTCTTTTTCACCCATTTTTTTTGCAAGGGGGGAATCAATCATGGCACGGAAATTAAAGCGTATAAGAGCTTGAGTATCTGCAGGAAGTTGAACTTTTGGTGCAGATTCTTGAGCGTAAGAAATTGCGAACGAGCCTACTGCCAAAGCCAAAACTAACGCAACAGGTGTAAACCGCCAGAATTTAAACATGAATAAAATCCTTTCAAATGATGTCGTCAAAAGAAACT
>Ga0208856_1000257_pt1 | contig 21981 bp, 21 predicted proteins | sample LakMenEpi13Jul12_FD_150690 | JGI IMG/M metagenome (GOLD analysis project Ga0208856, IMG submission 150690) | Freshwater microbial communities from Lake Mendota, WI - 13JUL2012 deep hole epilimnion (SPAdes) | ecosystem: Environmental > Aquatic > Freshwater > Lentic | place: Lake Mendota, Madison...
TAACCCAAGTTCCGCAGTTCGCGGAGGCCGACTCTGTGTTTATGCGGGTTCCCGGGCGGTGGACGCGGTTTTTCTGCACTACATTTGCCCGGTTCCGGCGGCGCTTGCCGTCGGGGGGGCGGCGAGGATTCGGTTGCGCGTGGGCAGTTCCAGGCCGAGGTGGACGAGCAGTTCGGCGACGTGGCGCTCGGGGCGCGCGACGGTTCGGATCGTCAGTTCGGTTTGCGCTTCGCCCCGGCGTACGGGGATGGCGATGTCCATGCTTTTGATCGTGCTGATTTCGGCGATGAGTTTGCGCGCGCACGTGCCGAGGCCTTTGCCGTGCATCCATTGTTCGAGCACCCGCCATTGCGCCAGCGCGAGGAAGCACACGAGGATGTGCGCTTCGACCCGCCCGGTTTTTTGGTGGTAGATCGGGCGCAGTTTGAGGTCGCTTTTCGCGGTGCGGAAGGCGGCTTCGGCCTGCGTGAGCTGGATGTACCAGCGCCACAGTTTGGCGGGGTCGGTTTCGGTGCAGTTCGTGCGCAGCAAATAGGCGCCGTGGGCCTGGTCTTTCCACCGGCCTTTTTCGAGGTGGCTGGTGATGGTCAAGGCGCACGCGGCTCCGCCCGGGTCGCGCTCGACTGTCGCTTGGATGACTTTTGCCGCGGCGGGATATTTGCCGAGCCAGCGTCCGATCCGGCGTTCGATTGCGCCGGATTTTTGGTCGGGTTTGGCGCGCAGCGCGGTGTCGATCTTTTGCAGTTCGGCGCAGAGTTTTTCCGTCTGGCGCGCGAGCATGGCGCGTTCTTTTTCGGCGCGCGCAGTGCTGCGGCAGAGGACGTATTGTTCTTCGCCCTTGCCGTCGGGGTGCGCGATGAGCCGCGCTTCGAGTCCGCTCTGGACGCTCTGCCAGCCTTCCTTGTCGAGCAGTGCGCTTTCAAAATCACGCAGCTGTGCCTTGGGCGTTCCGACGAGGTAGCGGGCGTTGCGCTCGCGCAAAAAGGCGATGTTTCTTTCGCTCACCATCCCGCGGTCCATCACCCACACGCGATTTGCCTGCCCGTATTTTCGCTCCATGTCGGCGACGATTTGTTCGACGGTCGTCACGTCGTTGCGGTTGCCCGCGAACACTTCGAACGAAAGCGGCAGCCCCTCCGGCGAGCACACGAGGCCGATGCACACCTGCTTGCAATCGCTGCGCTGATCGCGCGAGTAGCCACGCGCGGCCTTCTCGTTTTCCTCCGCCTGTCCCTCGAAAAACGTGCTCGTGACATCGTAAATCAAAAACTCGAACTGCACGCCAAACCAGTCCCGATACCGCTCCATGAGATGCCCGCAGAGCCTGTCCTTATGCGCCCCGAGCACGTCGAGGCCGCGATAAAGACGGTCGTCGTTTATTTTGGAAAGCGGCACGCCCGTGATGTCTTCGAGCGCCGTCCGCCCGTACCAATGTTCCGCGATCCCCAGCTCCGAACGTTGCGCGCAAAACCGCGCGACCGTGAGCACCGCAGCGATGTCGGCCCATGGGACTTCCTCCTTCCCCGGCTCGACGAGCGAGCCGATGAGCTTGCCCAGCCCGAGCCGATGCCACAGTGCAAGGCCCAGCCACACCTCGCCAAAATCGCGCACCCGCTCCACGCGCAACGCAGCGACATTGGCGACTTCCCATTGCGCCGCCGTCTGCGTCGCCGCCGTCTCCGGCGACCCGCCCAGCCCGGCCTGGCGCGCCTTTTTCCCCCGCGCCCGCCCTTCGAGCAAAGCGCCGAGATCCTCCCAGCCCGCTTCGTCGCCGAGTTCGGCGGAATCGAGTTTGCCCAGCGTCGCGACCACGCGCTGACGCGGCCCGCTGGCCGTGCGGTGCGATTCGCACAACGTCCAGTAATCGTAGCTGACCTCGTCCACAACCTTGCGGTGACGGCGTAAAAACATGCCCTACTATCCCAGCCCCCGAGCGTGTTTCGCAATGGGGTCTTCTTCACTACATCGCCCCGCGCCGCCCGCCAACAGGGACGGCACTCCCGCCCGGAACCCGGCCGTCAGAGAAAAGTTTTTCCGCGCGGAGTGCGAACTGCGGAACTTGGGCTATTCGAGCGGCAGCGGTCCTTCCCGCCGCCAGCGCAAAAGAGCTTCGCTCTCGCGCGGCGACGGGAAGAGGCTGCGCCCATCCAGGTGATCCGAGGATCCTGGGCGGCGCCCAAACAGCGGACAACGACCACCGGCATCAGCCTCATCCTCGGCGGCATCCTCGGCCTCGCCGCCGCGCTCGGCATGACGCACCTCATCAAGTTCACCACAGACGGCGCGAGCCTGCCGGTGATCCAGACCGCGAGCGTCATCCTCAGCTTCGCCTTCGCCGTGCTCAGCGGCATCTATCCCGCGTGGAGCGCCAGCCGCATCGCCCCGATCGAGGCGCTGCGCTACGGGTAGGCCACTTTGGAAAAATTCGGACAATGACGCAGCCGCGCGGTCGAGCCCTGCAAGGAGTCGGGGTGCCCTCGCCCCGAGGCTCAAATCAGGAACGCTAGGACTCCGATCGCCGCGCCGGCCAGTCCGAGCACGATCGAGATGATCCAGAAGGCGCGCATCCGCGAGAGGATGGCGACGCTGGCGACGACGATGGCGATTTGCATCGCAAGCGATGCCTGATCGCAGCGGTCGTTGATTTGAGATCCGCGCCCTGCGTCCTTCTGCGCCTCCTCGGCGTGCGTTTTGATTTCCTTCTGCTCGTCCTTGTATCGCTCGGCGTCGGCCTTGAGTGCCTCGATTTTTTTTGCGATGTCGGCGGACGCATTCTGCGAAGGCGCTAGCATCGTCAGCAGTTCGCTCTCCGAGTCGGCGATGCTTCCCTTGATGCCCTTGGCCTGGAAGTAACCCCACTGGTTGCTCGCCTCGTTCGTCTTGATGATGGCGTCGGTCTTTGCGTTGTCGCCCTTGTTGCCGATGACGGCTAGAACGACGGCGAGACAGGCGATGGTGACAGCGACCTGCTTCTCAAACGGGTCGTTTGCTTCGGGGATTTCGGGTGCTTCGGCCACGCGCGCTATTTCGCCGGAAACCAGCGGTAGAGAAAGAAGTAAACGAGCACGCCGGTGACGCTGACGTAGAACCAAATCGGGAACGTGATTTTCGAGAGGCGGCGGTGCGCCTCGAATCGGCCCGCGAGCGCGTGGCGCATGGTGACGATGGCGAGCGGCGGCACGCAGATCGCGAGGATGATGTGCGAGATGAGCATCACGAAGTAGATCGTGCGCCAGGCCCCTGTACCGCCGAACGGCGTATGGACGCCGCGGACGAGGATCTTGTGCGTGACGTAGCAGATGAGAAAAACGCACGACACGGCGAATGCCGCACCCATGAGCAGCCCGTGCGCTTTTTTCGCCTCGCGCTTGATGGCGACGATGCCGGCGCACAAGAGAAGGCCGGCGGTGGCGTTGAGGGCGGCGTTGATGGGCGGGAGATCGGCGGCGGTCATAATTGGTGAAAACGTCCAACTCCCAACTCCCAACTCCCAACTCCCAATGCCGGGCACTCGCTGTCGGATGATTGACGAAATCTGAATGCGCGCAGCGATACACATGCCGGACGCCCCGCGCTGGCGGTGTGCTGCTTTGGACGCTGGGCGTTGGGCGTTGGGCGTTGGGCGTTCATCGTCGTCATTCCTCGATCAGCCGTTTGATGTCCGCAAGCAGGCGATTCTTCTCGGCGCTGCCTTCGCTCACGCCGTCATAGTAGCCGCGGATCCAGCCCTTGCGATCCACGAGGACGAGCTTTGTGCTGTGGATGAATTTTTCCTTTTCGTACACGCTGTCCGCTTCGACGAGCGCGAGCTTGAAGCCCTTGATGCTGAGATCGAAAACTGCATCGCGCGGGCCGGTGACAAATGCCCATCGTGAATCCGCGCCGAGGCTCTCAGCGTACTTCGCCATCACCTCGGGCGTGTCGTTCGCTGGGTCGGTGCTGATCGAGACGAATCGGACGTTCTCATCCTTCGCGAGCGTTCCGTGAAGTTCCTTCATGCGTTTGCTGAGCATGAGGCAGGTGCCGGGGCACGAGGTGAAAAAGAAATCCGCGACCCACACCTTGCCGCGCAGCGATGTCGAATCGAAGGGCTGGCCGCTGCGCTCGGTGAGCGTGAACTGCGGAAGCTCGAACATTTTTCCCATCGGCGCGGCGGGACGTTCGCAACCGGCGAGCAGAAGCAGGAGGAACGCCCAACACCCAACGCCCAACGCCCAACGCCCAATGGCGGACACTGCCTGGCGGCAGACACCTTGGGCGTTGGGCGTTGGACGTTGGGTGTTGGACGTTTTCATCACGCCTTTGTCAAAATCATGAGGCCGAGGATGAGCGGGAGGTAGATGATGCTCGCGAAGAACAGACGGCGCGCGACAGGACGCGAACGGTCTGCAAAAAAGTTCAGCGCGGCGAGAAAGAAGACAGAGTTGATCACCAGCGCGCCGCCGAGGTAGGTGCCGCCGGCCTCGCCGGTGTTGAACGGCACGAGCGTGGCGGCGGTGAGCAGCAGTGTGAAGATGAGGCTCGTCGCGGCGGTCGCCACGCCGGTTTGATCATTGCGTTTCAACATGACGAGCCCCGCACCGCGATACTGGTCGCGATGCATCCATGCAATCGCGAGGAAGTGCGGCATCTGCCAGGTGAAGAGGATCGCGAAGAGCACCCATGCGCCGAGCGTGAGGTGCGTATTTGCGGCGGCCCAGCCGACGACGGGCGGGATTGCGCCGCTCACTGCTCCGACGAGCGTACACCATGCGGTGCGGCGTTTCAGCGGCGTGTAGATCAGCACGTAGATCACGATGGTGCTGGCGGCGAGCGCGGCGCTGAGAAAATTGACGGCGAGCGCAAGCCATGCGGTTCCGGCAGCACCGAGAGCGATGGCGATCCAGAATGCGGCGCTTTTATTCATGCGCCCGGCGACGATGGGGCGATCCAGCGTGCGCGTCATGAGCGCGTCCACCTTCACTTCCCAGAGCTGGTTGAACGCGGCGGCGCTCGCGGCGCAGAGCGCGGTGCCGAGCATGGCCTGGATGAGCCGCAGCCATTCGATGTGCGCCGCACCCATCCAGTAGCCGACGAAGGTGGTGATGAGCACGAGGAGGTTCAGCCGCGCCTTCGTGAGATCGAGCAAATCCGCGAGGATGCCGGGCTCGGCATTCGCGTGCGGGATTTCGGTGGTGGCGGCTGGGTTGCTCAATGGGACGAGGAGGCAGGAGTCAGAGGTCAGTAATCAGCCGCTTCACTGAGCACTGAGAACTGAGCACTGAGAACTCTTTTCACACCGCGCGCAGCCTCCCCGCACGGGCAAAATACAGCGCCGCGGTCGCGCAGAATGCCGCTCCGACTACGACGTGCGTGTTCGTGATGTGCGCCTGCCGCACTTTCCAAATCACGAGCACGCCGAGCGTGAACTGCACCAGCACGAGCGCGAGCAGCGCCCATCCGACGTGCGCGAGACGCGCAAGCTGCGGGCTGCCGGCGGCGCGCTTCGCTGTGCCGATCGCCATGCCGATGACATGGCCCGCGATCAGGATCGGAAGGATGCGCGTGTGGATGAAATGGATCGCGATTTCGTGACTCCACGCGACGGGCAGCAGGCTGCCGGGCTGCGCGGCGGGCCAGGATGGAATCAACATCCCGATGCCCTTGTGCCGGAGGTACGCGGCGCATGCGAGCTGCGCAAAGTAGAGGCCGAGCAGCGCGATGGCCATGCGGCGGAATTTGCCGGCCTTCTTGTGCGATGCATCCGCGAGTTCGCTCCACACGGGCGAGAGGCGCGCGGCGAGGAAGACGACAAGCACGAGAAATGCCTGCGCGGTGATGGCGTGGAAGACGCGGAAGATGATCGCGGATTCCGGCGAGACGTGCGCTTCGATGAGCACGCGCAATCCGCCGAGGATAGCCTGCAGCGAGACGAGCCATGCGGCGGCGAGCGCGAGGATCTGCTCCGTGGTGCGAGGGCCTTTGTGCCTCGCGAGGAGGACGGAGGAAAATGTGAGCACGTTCACCGTCATGCCAACGACGCTGGCGATCGCACCCGCGATTTTTTTCGGATCGCCGGCGATGACCGAGACCGCATCCGGCGGGCACAATTTCCATGCGACAATTCCCGCGACCACACCAGTGATCGGGCCGACTGCGAGCGCGATCCAGTTTTTCCACAGTGCGCAGCCGAGCACGGCAGTCATGATCGCAGTGAGCGTGGCGATGAGGCGGTGCGAGTGTTCGAGCGCCTTGAGCATGTGCTGCGTCCAGCCGGGCGGATTTACGGAGCCGTCGCTGAGCGGCCACGTCTCGAATGCCATGCCCGCGCCGCTCGTGGTGACCATGCCGCCGACGAGAATGAGCGCGAAGGTGAGCGCGACGTAGCACTTCGCGAGCGGGGATATCCAGGGCTGTTGCGGCGCGGCGGTCATCGGTGCGAATCAGTTACGCTAGTGAGCGCCAGTTGGACGTTGAATGTTAAACGCTGGACGTTTGGCCCCCCGCAGACGCGGTGCGAAACTGCGGAGGCGTGCGGGAACTGAAGGGCCGCTGCGCGGGGCTCAACGTTTAACGTCAAACGTTTAGCGTCAAACGTCCAAAGGGTGCGGCCGCGGTTCTGTCTCGCGATTCTTTTTGTGACGATCGGGTGCAAGAATTTGCCCGCCTCCTGCCGTCGGCGGCTACGGATCAATGCGCCTTTTTCTCGCCGTGACCGGAACCGTGCACGGCGGCTTTCTTTGCGAGTTCGGCCTTCTCGGCTTCGATCTGCTTCTCAATTTCGACCTTCTGCTTTTTCAAACTGGCCTGCGTGATGGCGAGCGAATCCTTGTACCACGCGTCGAAATCTTTCTTGTCCTCGACGACGTATTTCGCGGCCATGTTCGAATGTCCGGCTCCGCAGAGCTGCGCGCAGATGATCTGCCATTCGCCGTTCGAGACGGGGCGGAACCACTGCGGCGCTTCGGTGCCGGGGATGGCGTCCTGCTGGATGCGCATCTCGTGCAGCGCGAAGCCGTGGATCACGTCGAGTGAACTCACGCGGACGACGGTGGCCTGATGGTTCGCAAGGTGCATGGTGCCGCCGACTCCGCCCGTGAGGACGTCATCCCCGCCATCGGAGTCGGTGGGATCAATGCCGAGCGGATTGGTCGCGGTGATGAAGCGGATGTTCTGGCGGCCAAATTTCCCATCCGGCCCGGCGTAGTGAAAGTGCCAGCCGAACTGGAAACCGATCGCGCGGATTTTCAGCGCGCCGTCTTTCTCATTGTCGGGGATTTCGTTCACGCGCTTGCCCCAGAGCGGGAGCGCGAAGCCGAGGAGGATGACGGCCTCGATGATGACGACGCCGACTTCCAAATGGGTGGAGAGATGGCTGCGGACGCCGTGGTAGTCGGCCTTCGGATTGCGGGACTTGCGGAAGCGGAATACGCAGACGAGGAAGAACGTGCCCCAGCCCACGAACAGCGCGAGCATGAACCAGTGGCAGAAGTTCAGCATGTGATCGATCTCCTTGCCGTGCTCCGAATGGTTCGGGAGCATGCCCAAGAGTTTGTTCAGATCGAAATAGTCTGTGAGTGCGGCGAGTGTCATTTCAGCATTCTTCGGGTTCGGCAGTCAGGTTCTCGACAAGCTGGACGTCTGCGGGGATTTGCCGGTTTGCGCGACGCCAGAGGTAAAACATCGTCGCTCCGGTCGCGATGAAGATGAAGCCGACCAGCGAGAGAAGCGTCCACAGCGTGGCGTCGGAGGCGATGGCAAGCGCGGAATTCGGGTCGCCCATGCACACGGCGCAGGCGGACGCATTTTCCTGCATCGCCGCGGCCACGGCCAGCAGCGCGAAAAGTGGGATGCAGCGCTTCATAGGATGAGCTTGCGAGTCTTCCACAGGAACCACACGCCGTAGATCGGGAGCAGTGCGGCGGCGGTGGCGAAAATCCATGTGCAGGTCTTCGCAATATCATTCGCAACACACCACCAGGCCACGCCCGCGCAGAGGAGCGTGCTCAGGGTGATGAAGCAGATGTGGAAGATTTTCAGCGACATTAGTGGAGGGTATGCCCCGTCGTCATGATGGGATTAAAATATGCCAGAAGGCAGAGGACGAAAAGTCCGAGGCAGAAGAAGAAGGTGAAGAGCAGCGGGATCCAGATGTTCCGCTTTTCGGACTTCAAGTGCATGAACCACGCGCCGACGAGGCACACCTTGAACGTGGCGACGGCGAGGCCGACTTTCATGTTCATGCCGTGGCTGCTGAATATCTGGTCGAAGTCCACATACGACAGGCCGACGGTGATGACGGTGAAGACGAAGAGCGCGGCACCGACGAGGAGATACGGGCGGATGTGGTGCAGGTAGCTGCCGCCGTGGCCGTGCGCGTCTGAGCCGTGCGAATGGGCGTCGGCTGCGTGTCCGTGGTCGCCTTTGGATTCGGGTGCGTGGGTGTGCGTGTCGGCCATTTTTACAGGAGATAGAAAATCGGGAACACGAAGATCCAGATGAGGTCAACGAGATGCCAGAACAGGCCGGCGACCTCGATACGGTTGCAGAGCTGCTCGGGGTTCGTCTTGTAGAGCTTCGCTCCGGGGCCCCAGAAGAAGATGAACACGATGACGCCGCCGAGCACGTGCAGGCCGTGCAGCCCGGTAATCATGAAGTAGCACGCGAGGTAGGTGTTCAGCTTCGGGTAGAAAGGGCCGAAGCCGTTCACGAGATCCTTCTTGTAGAGCACGACCTCATGCCCTTCGTGCAGATGCACCATCGGCTGCGGGATGAAATGCGCGCGGTCGTGTTCCGCGGACTTCGGCGTGTTGTTCTCCTCGTCAATCGAGGAGAGCACGATCTTGTCCACGTTCGGATCCGTCACATCGGCCCATGCCTTCGGGTGGCCGCTGATGAAAAGGCGCGGCGGCTGGCGGCGCGCGAGACGGCCATCGTCGCCTTCATTGCCGAGATGCTCCTCGTACTTCTCGGCGGCTTCCTTTTTGATGTATGCGCCGAAGTGTCCGAATTTGCTCGGCCACTCGTAGCTGAGTTTCACCGCGAGAAATGCGAGGCCGCAGATCCACGTCGCTGCCAGCCATCCCTTGTATGCCTTGAAATTCCGCATCTTCAACGCCTCCCACGAGAGGATGACGGTGACGGACGAGGCGATCAGGATGAACGTATTGAACGTGCCGACAGGTACGTTCAGCCAGCCGTGCGGCCACATCCAAGGCTCCGCGCCGAGGCGCATGAAGATGTAGCCGGCGAAGAGGCCGCCGAAGAGCATGACTTCGGATGCGATGAACAGCCAGACGCCGAGCTTTGGATTTGCGAGGCCCGTGTCTGGACGTGGCCGAACTGTGTATGGGATTTCCATGTGTCGCGAATTTCTGCGGGCCTAGGCGTGCGGCTTGTCGTCCGGTGTCTTCGAGTCCTTCGGCGGCTCGGATTGTGGCGTGAAGTCCTTCTCGTCACCGGGCACGCTATATTCGTACGGGCCGCGATAGACGGTGATGGGCTTGGTGAAATTGCCGTGCGGCGGCGGCGTGGGCGTGTCCCACTCGAGCGTGGTCGCTTCCCACGGGTTGTCGTTCGGCACTTTCTTTCCGTAGAACATGCTCCAGCAGAAATTGAATACGAAAATCAGCTGCACCGCACCGAGCGCCCATGCGGCGTAGGATATTTTGAGGTTCCAATCCAGCCACGGGCCGACGGTGGCTTCGTAGGCGTTCTTGCCGCCATCCCACCAGCGGCGATGCACGCCGGCCATGCCCTGCATGAACATGGGCATGAAGAGCGCATTGATCGCGATGAGCGACCCCCAGAAGTGCAGCTTGCCAAGCGTCTCGCTCAACATGCGGCCCGACGCCTTCGGATACCAGTGATAGACTCCCGCGAAGATGGCGAAGATTGTTCCCGGCGCGACGACGTAGTGGAAATGCGCGATGACGTAATACGTGTCGTGCATGTAGAGATCCACTGCGTTGAAGGCGAGCGGCACGCCGGTGAGACCGCCGATGCCGAACATCGGCAAAAACGCCGTGGCAAACAGCATCGGCGTATTAAATCGCAACGATCCTCCCCACAGCGAGAGCAGCAGCGCAGTGAGTAATATCACCGATGGCACGGATATGAGGATCGTCGTGGTCTGGAAAAACGCCGACACTTTCGGCCCCATGCCCGTCATGTACATGTGGTGTGCCCAGACGATGAACGAGAGGAATGCGAGCACGAAGATCGCGCCGACCATGGCCTTGTATCCCCAGATTGGTTTGCGGCTGTTGCACGCGATGATCTCCGCAACCATGCCGATGCCCGGCAGGATGAGCACGTACACCTCCGGATGCGCGAGGAACCAGAAGAGATGCTGCCACAAAACGGGGCTGCCGCCGCCGGAGTAGAGGAGCTGCTGTCCATCCGGCCCGACTGCATTCACGACGAGGCCGGTCGGCATGAAGAAGCTCGACCCGAAGACGCGGTCGAAGAGGTTCATGATCGCCGCGGATTCGAGCGGAGGGAAAGCGAGCAGCAGCAGATACGCGGTGATGAATTGCGCCCAGCAAAAGAACGGCAGCCGGCCCCATGTCATGCCCGGCGCCCGGAGCTGGATGAAAGTGGTGATGAAGTTCACCGCACCGAGGAGCGATGACGTGATATTAAACACCATTCCGAGGAGCCAGAGCGTGCCTCCGTTCAGAAGCACATGATGGGACTGATCGGCGACACCGGCGAGCGGCGGGTAGTTCGTCCAGCCGGATTTCGCCGCGCTGCCCTCGACGAAGAAGCTCCACACCATGATCACGCAACTGATGAAAAACGACCAGAAGCTCGCCATGTTGAGCCGCGGGAACGCCATGTCGATCGCGCCGATCTGGAGCGGCATGACAAAGTTACCGAAGCCCGCGAATGCAATCGGCACGATGCCGAAGAACACCATGATGGTGCCGTGCATGGCACCAAAGACGTTGTAGCCCTGCGTGGAAAGCGAGTAGCCCACGAGCGCCTTCGTGTTGGGATCGAGCGCCTTATCAAAGACCGCGTCGCCGAAAATTCCGTGCAGGAGCTTTCCCCAGAAGCCGGGCAGCACATCCGCACCGTGCGCGATGCTCCAGCGCATCACCATCATCAGCCCGAAGCCGAAGAACAGGAATGCGAGTCCCGTGACGATGTACTGGATGCCGATCATCTTGTGATCGGTGGAGAACACCCACTTCCGCCAGAACCCGGGTTCGTGGTGGTCGTGCGCGTGGTCGTCGTGACCGTGCTCTGTGTGTGCTGCTGCGGCGTGCGCCATGATGATGTGCGGTTATTTCGCGGGGAATGCCTTCGCGAGATCCTCGGCGTTCCACGGCGTGGTGCGACCCTTGAATTCCTCACGGACCTTCTCGATGAACTCCGGCGTGACCGGCTTGTCGGCCTTGTTCGACCAAGCGGTGCGGATGTAGTTCAGCACGTCGGCGAGTTTCCCGTTTTCCTTGAGCATCGGGAACTGCGTGTCCACGGCGATCAGAATGTTGTTATATTTCACCCCCTTCACTTCGATCGGGCCCATGTAGCCCTTGATGACGAGCGCGACGAGGCGCTTCGTGTCGCCTTGGACATACTCCGAGCCGTCGAACGGCGGGAATGCCCCCGGGATCCCGAGGCCGGTTGGCTGATGGCAGGCCATGCAGGTCTGCATGTAAACCGCCTTGCCGCGCTCGGCGGACGCCTTGATGTCGTCCTCCGCGAAGACCGCGAGGTTTGCGCAGATGGAAATTGCGAGAGTGAGTGCGAGTTTTTTCATTTTCGGAAGTTGTGAATGTTACTTAGCCGGCGGGAAATTCAACAGTTCAGCCTCGGTCCACGGCGCAGGACGGTCGGCAAATTCGGCGCGAACTTTTTTGACCTGCTCGGGCGTGATGGCGTCGGCCTTGTTGCCCCAAGTATTGCGGACGTAGTTCAGCACATCGGCGAGTTTCGCGTCGTCGTTGATCACTGCCGGGAACATGAGTGCGGGCGGGATCATCGGGCCGGGGAAGACGGTCGCGCCGACTTTCAGCGGGCCATTGATGCCCTTGAGCGGAATCGCGATCGTGCGGCGCGCGTCGCCCGTGACGAGCTCGCTTCCGACGAGTGGCGGGTTCACCGGCGGGAGTCCCATGCCGTTTGGCATGTGGCAGGTGCCGCAGCTCGTCGGGTAGAGCGTGGCACCGCGCTGGATCGAAGCGGCGAGATCGAAGCTGCCAGTTGCAGGTGCAGCAGGCTTGGCGGTGTCGCCGGGCTTGGGTTCCGTCTTTGCCTGAGTTGCGGGAGCACCGGCGCCTTCGAGCTTCGCATCGAGCGGGATTTTCTTGATCTCCTCGACCGTCCACTGGTCGCTGCGATCGGCAAATTCCTTCTTTGCTGCGATCACCTGCGCTTCGGTGATCTCCCCTCCCTTGTTGCCCCATGCCTGCCGCACGTAAGTGAGCACCGCCGCAAGCTTGTTCGGCTTGAGCGCGTTTTCCTGCGGAGGCATCGCGCCATTGTATGCGCTACCCTTCACGGTCACAGGCCCCTTCATGCCCTTGAGAACGACCGCGACGAGACGCTTCTCGTTGTATTCGGAACCGTCCACCCATTCGGAGCCGGCCAGCGCAGGGAACTGCCCCGCCTGTCCGAGACCGGTCGGCTGATGGCACGCCTGGCAGACTTCCTTGTAAACTTTCTCTCCGAGTTGGAGTGCCGTGAGTTCCACAGCAGGGCCACCAGGCCCGGACGTTGCACCGCCGGGCAGCGGGAAAAATGCGGTCGGGTTGCTCTCGTATTCGTTGTAAACCTTCGGGCTGAATCCGCCGTGGAAAATTCCCACATAAATGCCCGCCCAGCACAGCGCGGCGGCGCACACGATGCTCAACCACGTCGGAATCGGCGTCACGTCCGCACTGGGCTCGGCGTGTTCGCGCGCGATGGCGGCGTGGACTTCCGTGATGTCGGCTGTCTCCTGATAGTCGAGACGATCCTGTCCTTCGTTCGGCTGGCTCATTTCTTCGCCTCCTTGGGCTTGATGACGGTGGGCGCTTCCTTCAGCTCGTGGGTGCGGTCGAGCGAAAGTAGGTAATGCGCGAGGCGCTCGGCCTCATGCGTGGGAACGTATTCAAATTTCCCGTCGAACTTGACGGCGTTCGGCGACGGCTTCTCGCCAATTTCCTTTTTCTCAAAAAGGAACGGATACGGCGGGCACTTCGAGTCGGAGAAAATCGTGCGCGGATTGAACAGATGCTTATAGATCCACTGCGCGTTGCGCCCGGCGGGCTTCTTCGTGTCGTCCTCGTGTTCGTTGCGCCAGGTGCTCACGGTTTTTTCCGTGCCGTCCTTTTGCGTGACCTTCATTGTCGCCCCGAAATTTGCGAGATCCGGCCCGAGACGCTGGCTGCCGAGCAGCGGCACATCGTCGTAGAGATAATCGCGCGCGACGGTGCGCCGCGAACCCCATCCACGCTCCATGTCCGGCCCGTATTGCGGGTCGCGCACCTGCTGAGTGTGGCAGTAGAAGCAGCCCTCGGCGACATACACGTCGCGGCCCACGACCGTGCGCTTCTGCGGATAAACGTCGGACGGGGAATTCGCGCCCTCGTCCCACTGCACCTGCGGCTGGAGCGACGAAAGCTGGCTGTGCGGAATGAGCACCATCGCGCCAAGCGAGACCGCAAACGCGCCGAAGATTCCGGTGAAAAGTATGCTGGGTTTCTGCATTTAGTGGCCCTCCCCCGGTGTTTCGAGCAGCGTCGGCTCGCCCGAAGGCTGGCCGATACGCAGACGCATGAGCAGGAAGTGGAAAGCGAAGATGACCTGCGCGCCGCCGAACAGCACGTAGCCGATGTAGGTCTTCACGGGCATGTAGGCATTCGCGATGCCGCTCACATTGTAAAAGCCCATCTTGTCCGCAGTCGGCTCATTCAGCACGAAGCCGGTCGCGAGTCCGCCGAAGAGAAACAGCGCGATGATCGTTCCCGCACCGTAAGCAGTGCCGAAGAAGTGCAGCTTCATGAACGTGCGCGAGAGCCATTCGCAGCCGACGAGGCGCGGCGTGATGTAGTAGATCGCGCCAAACATCACCATACTAAAGAAGCCGAGCGTCACCGTGTGCATCTGGCCGTAGTTCCAAGGCGTGAAGTGCGTGTAGCTGTCCACCGAACGCAGAGCGGATATGACGCTGAGGCCCGCCGCGATGCTGAAGAAGATCGTTCCGACGAATGTGAACCGGAGCGTAGGCGACGAGGCCATGAGCCCCGTGTGGCCCTTCATCGTGCGGACGAAATTCACCGTGAGCGTGGCGATCGGGATGATCATCAGGATGCTCGCCGCGATGCTGATCGTGACGAGATACGCGGGCACCGGCCCACCGCTCAGTCGCGTCATAGCCGTGAGGCCGCCGAGGAAAATCCACGACCAGAATCCGATACTCGCGAGGTTGTAGCTGTAGATCGGGCGGTTGATGACTTTCGGGATCAGATAGTAGGCCGTTGCGAGACCGATGCAGCCGAGCCAGAGATTGAAAAGGCCGTTCTGGAACCAAACATTGACGACATTTTTCATCACGCCCGCGAGCGGCATCGCGCTCATGACTTCGGTCGTGCCGAAAAACCATGGAAAGAGGAAGAACGCCGCGGCCAAGTACCAGACCGAGATGAAGGGCTTCGACTGCCGGCGGTAGCGGAAAAGGATCAGCCCCCAGATGCCGATGAACAGGTAGCCGATGAACAGGCAAGCACGCGCCGCGCGGTGCATTTCGAAATATTCCAGCCCGCTGTTGTAACCGCAGAGGATGGTGATGACTGCGACCGCGACGCCCGCATTCCAGAACCAAGCGCCAAATTGCAGCACTGCGGGCGCCTTGATCGAGACGCGCGTGAGACGGCCGATGAGCCACGTCGCGACGCCCATTCCCGCGAGCGAGCACCAGCCGTAGATCATCGCGGTCGTGTACGCGGGCCACACACGGCCATAGGTCATGTGCTCGAAAATCGGGTTCACAAGCCAACGGATGTGCAGCTTCGCGTAGAGCCACTCGGGACCGAGGATGAAGCCGGGGTTGTGCAGCTTCTTCGAGGCGATGTAGCCGAGCACGACAGACACCAGCAGCCAGAAGATTGCCGTTGTGAAAAACGTGAGCACCGGCCCGCGCGCCGACTGATCAATGAGCGCGCGCTCGACATTCTCGATGTCGCGCCGCGTGACCTCGCCCTTTGGTGCTGAAGTTGTCTCGGTTGTGGCGTTCATTTCGTGGATTCAGGCCAGTTCAAAAGTGCGGGACGCGCGGGGGCGGGGATGCTTGCAATAGTCGGTGCAGGAGCCGCAGCCGATGCACCGCCCGGTGCGGGAGCCGGATTTGCCGGTGCCGCCGGAGTTGCAGCGGGCGCTGCCGGTGCCGGTGCCGGTGCTGTGGGTTCAGGCGCAGGCGCAGCCGGTGCTGCGGGAGCAGGAGCCGGAGTTGCCGGCACGGGTGCTGCAGGAGCGGGTGCCGCAGGGGCATTCGGGTCTGCAAAAATCACCGTCTTCGCGCCGCCGCCCATTGCGTTTGGCATCATCGGCGCGGCATTCGGATCGAGCACCGGCAATGCATCCACCTTCACTGCGGAGACCTTCGGCTTCCGATCCTTGAGGTTGTTCGCGACGGCTTTCATCGCGAGTTCAATCGGCATCGTCACGTCGCCCTTCGCCTTGTCTTTCCATGCGACTGCACCGATGAGCGCCTTCTCTGCCTCGGCCTTCAATTTGTCCGACTCGCGGAAACGGATCACGCCGCGCAGGTCGTCGAGCTTGTCGAGGTTGGGCTGTGCGCCGCCGTTGTATTTTTTCGCTGCTGCTTTGAGCAGTGCGTCTGTGTCAGCGGCTTTCTTCTTCGCATCGTCGCCCTTCGCATCATCCGGCGCGCGGAGGCCGAGCGCGATCTGCTGCGGGCGGAGTTCGGTATTTGACGAGGGCGATTTCACCCACCACCAGACGGCCGCCGCCACGACACAGAACGACACGATGCCGCCGAGGCCGACAAAGAATCCGCCGGGTGTGGTTACGTTTGCTTTCGAGGACATGTCAGTTGGAAGCTTTCAGCGATCCGGCGAGGCGCGGATCTTTCGTCGGGAAAAGATAGCCCTGGCCGAGGTGACGCAGGAATAGCAGCCCGAGGCAGCCGCCGATGCCGAGCCACGGGAAGATGGCCGCGAGTGCCGCGCGCAATGAGAACCCGCCCGGACTCCATTCGGGGATCACGATGAGGAAGATGTCGAGGAACTGCATCAGGAGAATCCACACCGCGGTAAAATTGATGAACCTCGACTTTTTCAGCCCCTGGAAAAGGAGCGGCACGAACATGAAGAAGAAGCGCCCGAAGACGAGCAGGTGGCTGAAATAATTCCACGTCCCGGTGTTGCGCACGCGGAAGTAGATCGTCTCCTCGTCCAAGTTCGCATACGTGATGAGCATGTATTGCGAGAAGCCGATGTAGGCCCAGAACACCGTGAAGGCCAAAAGAAACTTGCCCATCAGGTGATAGTGCTCGTCGTTCACGACCGAGAGGTAGCCGAGCTTCCGCAGCCACGAGATGACGAGGACGATGAGCGCCATGCTCGCACCCGCCGCGCCTGCGAAAAGATACACGCCCCACATGGTCGAGAACCAGTGGTGGTTCAGCGCCTTCATCCAATCAATGCCGGAGAAGGTGAGGCAAATCGCGAGCGTCGGGATTCCAAGGATGGCCCAGAAGCGCATCGAGAAGGTGTGCTTGGCCGCACCATCGTGATCCTGAGCCACGCTGCGCTTGCGGAGGATGTGCGAGATTGCTCCGAGCAGGGCGAAAAATGCGACCGCGCGAAACCAGAAGAACGGCTTGTTAAGGTAGAGCGACTTGCTGCCGGCCATTGCCGCATCCTTCGTCGGTTCGGCACTCATCCACGCGTAGAGAATCGTGACGCACAGCGCGATTGGGACGAAGAAAATCGCGATGTATTTCAGCAGCGATGCGAGATTTTCCACCTGTCGGCGGATGACCACGGACCACTCGGAATCCGTCGCGTGATGCAGGCAGTTCCAGAAGAAGCAGCCGCACAGCACGGTGAAAAAATACATGAAGGCGAACAGCCAGACATGCGCGAAGAGCTCCTTGTTTGCGAAATAGACGACGCCAGCGCCGAGAAGTCCGACTGCGGCGGCGACGCTGAAGACGCTCCTCAGCAGCGTGCCTTTCGTCGCGTCGAACTTTTCCGAATTTGGGACGGCAATGTGTTGGCTCATTTCTGCTCCTGAAGTTTCTTTTGCTCCGCCTCGGGGAGGTCGGCGAGCTTCGCGCTGGCCGCGGTCTGGAGGGCGCGCACATACGCGACAATCGCCCATCGGTCCTCGACGGGAATCACGGGGCCGTATGCACCCATTGTGTTTTTGCCGTGCGCGATGGTGTTGTAGATCTGGCCGTCCGGCTGCGCGCGCAGCAGGTCATCCACGAGCGGACGCACGGTTGCGAGGCCGAAGCTTTTCACGACCCCGTTCCCCTGCCCCGCCGCGCCGTGACAGATGCCGCAGTAGATGTCGTAGCGCTGCTGGCCACGCACGAGCAGTTCCACGCCGCGTGCCGCAAGTGCGTCAGGGATGCCGTCGCCGTACACGTCGCCCATGCGTCCCGTGTTGTAATAGTCTGGCTGGTTTGAAAAACCGCCCATGCCATTCACGAGGTTGTTGCCCTCGGTCTGGAAATAGCGGCCTTTGAGATTGAATCCGACCGGCACCGTGCCCGCGACCGGCAGCCGCGCGGCGCGCGAATCATTGAAGAAATCGCTGCGATGCTGCGGCTCGTATTTCGGCTGGTGGGCCATGTCGTTGAACCACTCGACCGGCGTGTGGCCCATCTTGTCGCCACGGAAACCGGCGAAGCCGATGCCGACGACTGCGAGGATGATGAGTGCTCCGAATGATGCTTTCAGCATGGCCTAGTCGTGGTCAAAAACTTCGGTGACGTGTTTGCCGCCGATATCGGCGAGCAGCGCCTTTGCCTTCGCGTCCGAAAACAGCGGGTCGCGCGTTTCGATGACGAGGAAAAATTTGTCGTCGGTGACTTTTGCAAAGCGGCTCCAGTTGAACAGCGGATGATGGAAACGCGGCAGGCCGTTGCGCAAAATCATGCCGAAGGTCGCTCCGAATGCGCTGAACAGAATCGTCAACTCATACATGACCGGGAAGAAGAACTGGAGCGCGCGGACGCCGTGCGTCCAGTCAATCGGCTTGCCATTCACGATGATCGGGTAGATGCCGAAACTCGTGATCGTCACGAGGCCGAGGCCGGTGAGAAATCCCGCGAGACCGCAGACGAAGACAAATGCGGACAGCCAGGATTTTTTCATGCCCATCGCCTTGTCGAGCCCGTGGATCGGGAAAGGCGAGTGGCAGTCCCACGCCGTGTAGCCGGCATCGCGGACTTTTTCCGCGGCGTGGTAGATTTCCGCGGCGCTCTCGAATTCAGCGCCGATTGCGTGGAGTCGTTTGCTCATGGCTAGTGTGCGTTGAGCGCCGCCCCCTTCGGCTGTTCGTGGTCGTGCCCTTTTGGATCGTGATGCGGGTCAGCCTGCGGCGTGACGGCCTTTACCTCGAAGGCGCAGACCATCGGCAGGAACCGCATGAAGAGCAGGAACGCGGTGATGAAGAATCCGAATGTGCCGACAAACGTGAACACCTCGACCCACGACGGAGTGTAATGCCCCCACGAAGACGGCAGGAAGTCCTGCGCGAGAGTAGTGCCGATGATCACGAAGCGCTCATACCACATGCCCGCATTCACAAACTGGCAGGCGATGAACACGACGATGTAATTTCGCCGCATCGCCTTGAACCAGAAAATCTGCGGCGTGATGACGTTGCAGAACATCATCGCAAAATAGTGCCACGCGTACCAACCGGTCGCGCGGTTGTAGAACGCGTTGTATTCGTAGAAATGACCCGAGTAAATCATCGCGATGAACAGCTCCATCAGGTAGGCGTAGCCGACGATCGATCCCGTCAGCAGGATGATCTTCGCCATTTTGTCCACATGGTTCCGCGTCATCATGTCATCGAGCTGCGGATACAGAAGCCGCGCAGGAAGCATGAGCGTTAGCACCATTGCGAAGCCGCCGAAGACGGCACCTGCGACGAAGTAGGGCGGGAAAATTGTCGTGTGCCATCCGGGGACGATCGACGTGGCGAAGTCGAACGACACGATGGAATGCACCGAGAGCACGAGCGGCGTCGAAAGGCCGGCGAGGATCAAATACGCCATCTCGTAGTGCTGCCAGTGCCGGTTGCCGCCGCGCCAGCCAATGGCTGCGATACCGTAGGCCCACTGCTTGATTTTCGACTTCGCGCGGTCGCGCAGCATCGCGAGATCGGGGATGAGGCCGACGTACCAGAACAGCACCGACACCGTGAAATACGTGGAGACTGCGAACACGTCCCACAGCAGCGGCGAGCGGTAATTTTGCCACAGGCCGTTCCAGTTCGGAATCGGGAAAAGATACCACGCCTTCCAAACGCGACCGACGTGGAATCCGGGATACAGACCGGCGCACATCACCGCGAAAAGCGTCATGGCTTCGGACGCACGGTTGATGGACGTGCGCCACTTTTGGCGCGTGAGGAAAAGGATCGCCGAGATGAGCGTGCCCGCGTGGCCGATGCCGATCCAGAAGACGAAGTTCGTGATGTCCCAAGCCCATCCAAACGGCTGGTTTTCACCCCACACACCGACGCCGTTTGAGACTTGGTAGCCGAGCAGCAGCGGCACGAGCAGCGCGATGGGCGAGAAAATGAAGAACGCGATCCACCACCAGCGGCGCGTGCGCTCCTCGCAGATCACCGAGACTTTCTCGGTGATCCAGTTCAGCGAACGATCGTGGTTCACGAGCGCCTCGCGCTCGAGTTCCGGCGGGCAGTGAAGCACCACCACTCCGTCTTCGCTCACAAGTTTGGCAGCATGGTCGGACATTACGCGTGTCCTCCCTTTGCATGGCCCACGATCGCGTCCTTCGGTGCGTCAGGCATTTTCAAGTTCGGGTTCATCACTCGTGCGAGGTAGCTCACGCGCGCATTCACGCCGATGTAATCGAACAGGCGGTAGTCGCGCGGGTTGTCCTTCATCTTGCTCACGGCGCTCTTCGGATCGTTCTTGTTGCCAAAGGCGATCGCGCCGGTCGGGCACGCCTGCTGGCACGCGCTCTGGAAGCTGTCGGTCGGCACCTGCACGTCTGCGGTGTCCTTTGCTTTCACCTTCGCGGCGATCTTCGCCTCCTGGATGCGCTGCACGCAGAACGTGCATTTTTCCATGACGCCACGCATGCGGACGGTGACGTTCGGATTCTTCGACATCTTCAACGTGTCGGGCATTCCCTTTTCGTTGATCAGATTCCAGCGGAAATATTTCTCCTTCGATCGCTCATTGAAGTCGAAGAAATTGAAGCGACGGACCTTGAAAGGACAGTTGTTCGCGCAGTACCGCGTGCCGATGCAGCGGTTGTAGGCCATGATGTTCAGGCCGTCGTCGCTGTGGACGGTTGCGTTCACCGGGCACACCGTTTCGCACGGTGCGTTTTCGCAGTGCTGGCAAGGCATCGGCTGCATGACCATGCGCGGCTCATCAATGTTGATGGTCTTGTCCTCGCGCGCATTCATGCTGCTCACGAAGTAGCGATCCATGCGGATCCAGTGCATCTCGCGGCCCTCGATCACCTGCTCCTTGCCGACGACCGGGATGTTGTTTTCGCTCTGGCAGGCGATCATGCACGCGGAGCAGCCGGTGCAAATGCTGAGATCAATCGCCATTCCCCACTGGTGATGCTTGTCCGTAAACTCAGGATGCGAATACGCGCTCTGCGGAATCGGGTAGCCCTTCTTGTCACGCTTCTCCGCCTCGGCATCCATCGCACCGTGCGCGTGAAGCCAGTGCTCATCCTTCGCAAAACCGGGCTCATGCTTGTGCGTCTCCGCAGTCGCCTCGCGAATGACATCCGCGCCGCGGCCTTCGAGCGCGCCGTGCTCCTGCGTGATCGCGATCGGATACGCCTTGCCGTCAATCTTCCGGACCTTCGCACCGCCCGCGATGTAGTGCGCGGCCATCGTGCGCAGCTTGTAGGCATTGAAGCCGACGCCGCCGATCTTCGCGAACCATCCGCCGTGCGACATGTAGTTGCCCGTGCGTCCGCCCACGCGTCCGTCGAAAGTGCGGCCATAGCCGACTGCAATCGTAACGCTGTCATCCGCGTGACCAGGGATGATCAGCGCCGGGATGTCGAGCGACGCGCCATTCACCTCGACGGTGAGCCATGCGCCGTTGTCGAAAACAAATTCGCCATTCCCCTGCTTCGCGTGCAGACCGAGCTTCGTCGCAGTCGCGGGGCTGACCAGCGCGGCGTTGTCCCACGTCTGCTTCGTGATCGGATCTGGAAGCTCCTGCAGCCAGCCATTGTTCGCGTGGCGTCCGTCGTCCACCTTCGCGCACGGCGCGAAGACGACCTCGATGCCCTCGGCGGACTTGTAAGTTGCGGCCAGTTCCGCGACCGATGCAGCGTTCAGCGCAAGCGGCTCGCGCTCCGCCTCACTGCCCGCGAGGTAACCGTCGTGCAAGAATTTCGCCCACGACTCAGTGTCAATGCCGCGCGCAAGCTGCTTGAAGGTCGCCTGCACGAGGTCGAGGCCTTCGCTCTTTTTGCCGGTGATGAGAAAATTAAGGAGCTGGATCTCCGACCATCCGCCGTGGAGCGGGAGGATCATCGGCTGCTGCGAGACGATGCTGTTGTCGCTCGCGCGACCGTCGCCCCACGCTTCGAGATAATGCGCGGCGGGCACATGCCACTTCGCCCAATGTTGCTTCTCGCCGTCGAGGGTTACGCTCGTTTCGTCCTCGTAAAGCCCGTGCCGGATCACCGTCACGTTTTGCAGGAGCTTCGCGAATTTCAGATCCGCGGGCGCATTAAATGCCGGGTTTCCACCGAGGACGAAGACCGTCTTGACGTTCCCGCCCGAAATTCCCTGCGCAAG
>Ga0208856_1000261_pt1 | contig 21790 bp, 15 predicted proteins | sample LakMenEpi13Jul12_FD_150690 | JGI IMG/M metagenome (GOLD analysis project Ga0208856, IMG submission 150690) | Freshwater microbial communities from Lake Mendota, WI - 13JUL2012 deep hole epilimnion (SPAdes) | ecosystem: Environmental > Aquatic > Freshwater > Lentic | place: Lake Mendota, Madison...
ATTGTGTGATGACATCCAATGATCTTGCGATAGCTAATTATTTTATAGCTAATTATTCCGGTCCGCCTAATAAGCCTTGCAACGGTACCGCTGCCCAAAAAATTGGTTTAAAATCGGGTACTCCTGAAGTGGGTTGTGATGCTGCGCATTATTGGAGTTTTCATAATGGTGGCTCTGTATTTCTTATGGGCGATGGTTCCACTCGCATGATTTTTAATTCCAGTAATACGATAATAGGTGCTTTGAGTACTCGATCTACCGGCGAACTATCCAACATTCCGTGATATCAAATAAGGTATTCAAAATGAGAAGCGCACTGCGAAGTATTGGAGTTGTAGTGTTATTGTTCTGTTTGATTGGTTGTGGGGCTGAAACGCCTGCGCCCACTCTTGTGGAACAGCCTGTAACTCCCCCTCAGGATTCTGGCGCAGGAAAGGATATAAAGTCTAGGATTCCTCGCCAGCCGGGCAGTCAAACTCAAGGTAAATGATATACCGAAGTTTTGTTCCCTGCTTTTGTTGAGGCAGTTTCAAAGTCTCTTTGTTTGAATTCACTTTAATTCGATTTCCACCTTTTCGATTTTCCCTGTGAAGGCAAACGGAACTTTGTATTCCTGACTAACTGGTGTGCCGATGTTTCGGCCTACTAGTAATCCGAATCCTGTCATTGCGCTGTAATTAAAAGCGGATTTGATTCCTGTTAAGCTTGCAACATTTTTGCCATCGACAAAAAGCTTGATGTCGCCCGTGATGAAATCAGGCTTCGAGTTTTTTGCAGTGGGCGTGAAATGGATTGATAGGTTGTGTTTTCCGGCAGGTATTTGATCCGGAGAAGAAACAGTGAACTCTTGGATTTTCAAATAGTTGTGCACAAAGTGAAGCTTTTTGTTTTTCATGAAAAGTGACCAGCCTCCAAATTCACCACCACTACAAGCCAGAACCCCCTCTGCTCCTCCCTCTGGTATTTCAACATATGCAGAGATAGTGTGTTCTTTTCCCATTATTTGTGGGGCTGCAAGTGGGTGTAGGATAGAAGTGCCTGGGTAAAAAGCGTAAAGCTTTTTAGGAAGAGCGGCAACTGGGCGTGTAGGGTCTGCTGCTCGTTCGAAACGGCGATCATCTAGGGGGAGAACATTGTATTTCTCAGCTTCAGTCATCCAGAGTGTTTGCAATTGCGAAAGTTTCTCTGGGTGTTTTTTTGATAAATCGTTGGACTGAGTAAAGTCGTCATCTGTGTAAAGTTCCCAAATGTCGTCATCCCAGGAAGAATCTTTTTTGTGCCAAGTGACTGCGGTCCACCCGTCAGACCAAATGGCCCTGCTGCCTAACATTTCGTAGTACTGGACTTTTTTGTTGGTCTTGGCTTTTGCATCAGAAAATGTGTACGCCATGCTTACGCCATGAAGGGGCATTTGGGAAACGCCATTGACTGAAGTTGGTGCAGGTAGGCCGGTAAGTTCCAGAATGGTTGGAACAACATCGACTAGGTGATGGTACTGGTTTCGAATAGAGCCACCATCTTTTATTTTGGCAGGCCAAGAGACTATAAACGGATCGGTGTTCCCGCCCGCATGGGTATCTTGCTTCCATCGTTTGAGTGGGGAGTTTCCAGCCATTGCCCATCCCATTGGGTAGTGTGGGTCGGAAGAAGGCCCACCCGCTTGATCAAGATTTTTGATCATCTCGGGGATTGTATCGGGGAAGAAACTGCGATAGCGGTCGGTGTTTAGTGTTCCGTTTTGCAAACCCTCTTGAGAAGCTCCGTTGTCGGAAACAACCATGATTAGCGTGTTGTCGCGGATTTTCATTTCATCTAGAACATTAAACAATCGTCCTAATTGGTGGTCAGCGTGGTCAAGATACCCAGAAAAAACCTCTTGAAGTTTGCAGTAAACTTTCTTTTGGTTGTCGCTTAATTTGCTCCAAGGCTGAATTCCAGGATTTGCAGGTGGAAGAATGGAGTTGCTGGGAATGATTCCCATTTTCTTTTGTCTTTCAAAAGTTTCTTCCCGAACTTTATCCCATCCTTGGTCGAACTTGCCTTGGTATTTTGCAATGTAATCTTTTGGGGCGTGAAGAGGTGCATGGCAGGCGCCAAGGGCTAGGTAAGTGAAAAAGGGCCTTCCGGTGTTTGCCTGATGTTGGTCGCGAATATTGTTGATAGTGACGTCCACTAAATCTTCGGTGAGGTGATAACCATTGCGAGTCGGGGTGTCAATGAAGTGGTTGTCCTGACATAAAAGCGGCGCCCATTGATCGGTTTCGCCCCCGAGGAAACCATAGTATTTTTCGAAACCCATGCCAAGCGGCCAACGATCGAAAGGCCCCGCTGCAGTGTAAGCCGTGTATGGCGCGAGGTGCCACTTGCCCAATGCCATCGTGTTGTAGCCATTTTGTTTTAGTGTTTCAGGAATCATCGCAGCGCTTTTGGGGATATTTCCATAGTTGCCCGGGAAGCCAGTTGCTCCTTCCGTGATGGCAGCCAGACCGATTGCGTGATGATTTCGGCCGGTTAGCAAAACGCCACGGGATGGTGAGCAAAGGGCAGTCGTGTGGAAGTTGTTGTAGCGAAGTCCGGTCGAGGCAAGTTTGTCGATGTTTGGAGTTTGGATGGGACCACCATAGCAGCCTAAATGTCCGTAACCAACATCGTCTAGTACAACTAAAATAATGTTGGGTGCGCCTGCGGGTGCTTTCATAGGAAGCGCAGGGTTCCAATCTGGTGTAGACTCTTTGAAATTCTTTCCGATTTTGCCTTTGAATTCTGGTTGTCTAGGGGGTAGCACAATTCGGTTTTGCTTGCTTGTAAGTTCTTCGGGTGAAGACTGTGCATGTATTTGTGATGGAAGGTTCCAGAAATTTGTGACCTGTTGGCTAACAATTCCCGCAAGGATCATAACCATTATGGAAAAAAGATATCTAGGATTCATGGTGACTTTCATGGTTAGAGTCGATTGCTTTAATAAAAGATTGTTTAGCATTATGAGTTTGACTGTTAATTAAAATAATTCCAACCTTTTTTTACGCTTTATGAAAAATGGAAGCAAGAAGTGGTTTAGCAATTAAAAGCTATTGTGATGGCTTGGGATCCATAGAAAACGGTATGTTGTATTTTTTGGTCGCAACATGCCTTGTACCTTGATATAAAAAAAGCAGACAAAATATTTATTGGAGGTATTGTTGTGCATATTCCAGCATTGACACTTGTGAAGCAAATTGCAAAGCAACCTGAAGTTAAAGATGTTGCAGGGGAAACCCTGTTGCAGTGGAAAAACTCTGGTTTGCACCAGAAAATCAAGCCGGGCGCCAATGTTGCCATTGGTGTTGGTAGTAGAGGTATTGCCAACCTTGCCGTAATTGTGAAAGCAACGATTGAGTATTTCAAAGGGATTGGAGCCAAGCCTTTTATTGTTTCGGCTATGGGAAGTCATGGTGGAGCTAATTCGCAGGGGCAAAGGGAGTTGCTTGGAGAGTATGGGATTTCCGAAGAGAATCTTGGAGTTACGGTAAAGACGGACATGGACTCTCTTGTTATTGGCAAGAATTCTTGGAATGAGCCCGTTTATTGGGATAAAAACGCCTTGGCAGCGGATGCGGTCGTGACTATTTCGAGGATAAAGCCACATACGGATTTTCGAGGCCGCTTTGAAAGTGGTATTGCGAAGATGCTTGTGATTGGCCTTGGAAAACGCGAAGGTGCCTCCCAGCACCATCGGTGGGGTTTCAAGGGATTGCGCGATATGCTTCCCGAAACTGCTAAGGTTATTCTTGAGAAGACGAATTTCATTGGTGGGTTGGCGGTGTTGGAAAACGCGCATGAGCAAACAGCTAAGCTTGAGTTTGTATCAACCCAAAATCTGATGGAAGTTGAACCCAAATTGCTTGATGAAGCTCGCCAATTGCTTGGTAAACTTCCTTTTCATGACATTGATCTTCTGGTAGTGGGTGAGATAGGTAAAAACTACAGTGGAGCAGGCATTGATCCCAATGTGGTAGGAAGGCTTCTCATTGAAGGCCAAAACGATTTTGAGACCCCTAAAATTATTCGCATGTGTGCATTGGATCTTTCGCCCGAAAGCCATGGTAATGGAACGGGAGTTGGTATTGCAGACTTAACCACGGATAAATTGCTTGCATCGATTGATCCGGTCCCTTTTCGTATGAACAACCTCACTGCTTGTTTTCTTTGGCGATCCAAATTGCCCATTGCCTTTCCTAACGACAAGGAATGCATTCAAACTGGGTTAGAAACTTGCTGGCAGCCAGATTTAAATGCCATTCGCATGGTTGTTGTTCCTAACTCCTTGGAACTTGCTGAATTGTATGTTTCTGCACCATTACTAGAAGAGGTTAGAAAAAACAAGGATCTTGCAATCAGTGGGGATTCATTCGAGCTTCAATTTGATGATAAGGGCAATTTAAATCAAAAGGCTCTTTTCCCCCATAGTGCTCAAGGTAGAAGAGTTTCTAGTCATCATTAATTCCGTTTGGTTAAGCGGGTTGGGATGTAGGGAATAGGCAGGAGTTGCAAAATGCTCCTGTCTTTTTGTTTTTAATGGCATCTTTCACTTCTTTAGCCCTGTTTTGTAAAAATTGATTCAAGAAACAGCTTGACCACTTTGGGTTTCGGGGTAAGAGTCCATTGGATATAGGTGGGGATCGTCTTCTCCTTTTTTAAGGGAAGGCTTTTTGGGGTTTTGAAAATATATAGGCAGGATAGTTTCCCGCACGCTGGTATGGATACAGGTCGCCTGACTTTAGGCGCATCGTGGGGATGAGGTGCTCGGCTGTGTTTCGTATTACATTGACAATCCTAGGTCTGGCTCTTTTGCTTTCAGGCTGTAGTTCCTCCGGGAATAAAGCTGATTCAAAAGACCCAACACAGCCTTCCTCACCCTTTGGCATGTTTCAGAAAAAACCAGACACCAAAAAGGACTTGCCCGCTAATCCTTCTGCTATATCTTCCAATCCTACCGGTAAGCCAAGTGGGGTCCTTGCTGGTCAGGTTATGGATCGGAATAACCGTAGGCCTGCGGGCGTTATTATTCAAGTGGTTGATTTGCAAAAAAACACCCCGGATGGAAAGTTTGATATTACTGCTGATTCACAAGGTTATTTCACCATCAACAATCTTCAACCAGGTAGAAACTATCAGCTTGTTGCCCGGGTAAAGGATGGGGAAAAGTTTTATAGCGGCACAATCTTGGCCACGCCTCCAAATCCAAGGGTTTCAATTTTCGTGAAGGAAGAGATTGGCGCATTCCCGGCCCAACAGAATCCCAATGATAAAACAGCAGGTGCCGAGCCAAATGCACCCGCAGCCCTAGACAAGCCAAAAAGTGCCGAATCTGCCCAGGATGGCAATGCCCCTGCAAGTACAACCTCGTTACCTAATGCTGATAAAATCGCCCGGGATAATCTTGCGAGCAATTCGATTCCTGGTGCTATTCTTTCAATCCCGCCCCGAGGCAATGATCAGGGTGGATATTCTTTGCCTGCGCCTCCTTCGTTGCCACAAATTGGCAATGTGATCTCGATTAATTCATCGGGAGTTCAGAATCAGCCTGGGTTTTCTGGTATTGAGAATTATTCAGCATTGCCAACGCCCGTTCCATCCTGTGTTTTGGTGGGGCAAAAACTCGACAACTTCAGCCTTTACGACATGAATGGTCAGGTATGGGAATATAAGAAAAATAAGACTGGAAGAATGGTTTTGCTCGATTTCTGGTTTAGTTCGTGTGGGCCATGTTTGCAATCGATTCCGCACCTTGTTGAGTTGCAACGAAGGTATAAGAACTTTGGTTTGGAAGTGGTTGGAGTTGCATACGAAAAAGGCACACCTGAAGAAAAGGTTGCAAAGGTAAGGCCGATAAGGGCTAGATATCACATGAATTATACAACCCTTTTTGGTGGATCTGGGCCTGAACCATGTCCTGTGCGCACTCAATTTGATGTCACCAGTTTTCCTTCGTTAGTGCTTTTGGATGAGGAAGGAAACATTGTGTGGAAAAATCAAAAAGATGAGGGTGTGGATCAAAGGCAATTGGCTGAATTGGAGTTGGAAGTTCGCAGGGGTTTAGGGATTCGCACTAAATAAACTGCGGCTCTATTCTGCCTCGCCTTCCTGTCTTGCCCGTTTCCTTTTCTCGTTCCTTCCACTGGATTATTTTAACCCTTTCCTGTTAATCTGCTCTTCTTGAATTCTCAAGGAGGGTGAAAATTATGTGTGGAATCGTTGGTTATACTGGTTTGAAACAAGCCGATCTTGTTCTCGTTCCTGCTTTGCAAAGGCTTGAATATCGCGGTTACGATAGTGCAGGGCTTGCCACGATTTTTCAGGGCCGCATTCAACTTCGAAAAAAAGCAGGTAAGATTCACAACCTTGTGAAATCACTTCAAGATTTTCCCGTGCTTGGCACGACAGGGATTTCGCACACCCGATGGGCAACTCATGGCCCAGCAAATGATGTAAATGCGCATCCCCATTTGGGTGGGAGTTCTTCCATTGCTTTAGTGCATAATGGCGTGATTGAAAACTATTCCAGTTTGAAAACATTTCTCGAAGATATGGATTATCATTTTAAAAGTGAAACGGATACCGAGGTGCTTGCTCATCTTGTTTCCTACCACTTTGATAAGATTTCTGCGGATATCCCCACCGTTGATAATTTAGTTCAAGCGGTAATAGCAGCTCTTTCTTTGGTTAAAGGAACCTATGGCATTGCCCTTGTATGCCCATTGTTTCCCAATTTGGTTATTGGTTCGCGCTTGGGAAGCCCGTTGGTTCTTGGCTTGGGTGATGGTGAACATTTTTTGGCGAGTGATCCGAGTGCGCTGATGGGTTTTTCCAACCGTGCCATTTATCTTGATGATAGGCAAATTTGCGTCCTTACCCCTGATTCGTGGTCAATCCTGGATATGAAACAAATTCAAATCAGCCCCGTGATCGAGGCCTTGAACCATGAGGTTTATTCCCCAGATAAAGCGGGGTTCGATCATTTCATGCTTAAGGAAATTCATGAACAGGCCGAATCGCTTGAGAATGCACTTCGAGGCAGGCTTGATGAAGATGAGTGGACTTCACGTTTCGGAGGCTTAAATCTCGATTCCAAACAGCTTAGGAATATTGAGCGAATTATTCTTACCGGATGTGGCACAAGTTATCATGCTGGCTTGGTGGGCGAATATTTGATTGAAGAACTTGCCCGAATTCCCGTTGAAGTCGAATACGCATCCGAGTTTCGTTATCGAAATTCCCCAATGAATGGCAGAAGTATAGTCATAGGCATTACCCAATCAGGGGAAACTGCAGATACACTTGCAGCCATTCGTGAATCGAAGCTTAAAGGGATACCATCTTTAGCTATCTGTAATGTTGTAGGAAGTACGATTGCGCGGGAAGCTGATGGCGGTGTTTATCTTCACGCGGGCCAAGAGATCGGGGTTGCCAGTACCAAAGCTTTTACGAATCAAGTTGTTGTGCTTGCGATGTTAGCTCTTCATTTGGGAAGAATGAGGCACCTTTCTGCATTTCAAGGCGCTCAAGTTGTAGAGTCTTTAAAGGAATTGCCAGAAGCTGTTCGTCAGGTATTGGCTACAGAAGCGCAGATTCGTGAAATTGCACTGCGTTACTGCAATTCGCCTCAGATACTGTTCATGGGCAGGCAGTATCTTTACCCGGTTGCACTTGAAGCAGCATTGAAAATGAAGGAAATTAGCTACATCCATTCAGAAGGATACCCTGCTGCAGAGATGAAGCATGGGCCGATTGCGCTTGTGGATCGAGATACGCCTTCGGTGTTTTTAATTTCTCGTGGGCTGATGTTTAATAAAGTCATGAGCAATCTTGAAGAGGTAAAAGCAAGAGGTGGACCTGTTATCGCAGTGGCTTCAGAAAGGATTTCCGAGCTTTCGAGAAAAGCTGATGAAGTTATTGTTGTTCCTAAAGTTGCAGAATATCTTCAGCCTGTAGTTAGCAATATTCCTATGCAATTGTTTGCCTATCACATGGCTTTACTTCGCGGGTGTGATGTTGATAAGCCAAGAAATCTTGCCAAAAGTGTTACGGTGGAATGATTTTAAAGGGTGTTAAAATCGTGGTAGGCAATATGTTCATTATTGCCTGCAGGCTTATTGCCAGGTCTAATTAATAATCCGGTACCCATGCCTGCAGCTTTTGCAGCATCAAGTTCTTCGGTTACATCCGAAAGGAATAGAATTTCAGAAGCATCGACACAAAGGTTGTTGGCGATGTTTTCGTAGCTTGAAGAAGTTCTTTTGGGGCCTGAGGTTGTATCGAAATGATGGGTTATCAGCGTTCCAAGATTTCCTGCAGTAGTATTCGCAAAGTAAATTTTTTGAGCAAGGATGCTCCCCGATGAATAAATTGCAATGGTAAGGTTTGAACTTTTCCAACGATGGAAAGCAGTAGGAACATCTTCGTAAATATGCCCTTTTAGTTCTCCGTTGTTAAATCCTTTTCTCCAAACCAGGCCTTGCAAAGCTTTTAGCCCTGTTGCTTTACTATCTTCCTTCATGCGCTGGATAGCCAAGGTTACGATGCGTGTTATTTTTTCAGTCTTAGAAAAAGTTCCTTCTAAAAAAACTGCAAGGGTGGGGCAATTTTCGTTTTGCGCGAAAACTTCAAGGGCATCGATTGTTTCTTTGGTTTCAAAACTAGAATCTAGAAATCCCTCTAGATTATTGCGCGCATAATCAAACATTGTCGTATGCACAAAATCAATTGCAGAAGTGGTCCCTTCGATATCGAGAAGAACCACTTTGTATTTTTCGCTAATCATACTGATAACTTGGTTTCCATGTTTCCTTCGCCTGTTAAATAAGTGGGGCCCCAGCATAAGGGCGCATAATTTCCATGGATGCCACTATCAATATACTGGGGAGTCCAGCCTGATTTATCCTGAAACAATCGTATTGCCCTTATAGTTCTATCTTCGCATAAACCAAACCAGTGTTTAGTGCCCCGAGGAACATTAATAAGGTCGCCTGCTTCAACTTGAATAGCAAAAATAGGCCCGCTTGTTGGGTGTATATGAAAAAGGCCCTTCCCTTTTAGAATGAATCGAACTTCATCCTCAGAGTGGGTGTGTTCCATTTTGTACTTAGCCATCATTTCGTCAAGGTTTGGTGTTTCAGGTGAAACATTCATGACATCAGCGGTTACATAGCCACCCTTTTTCTTAAGTACTTCTATTTCTGGTGCATATGCTTTGAGAATATCATCCGCATCCGCTTCAGGGTTGACTCTTTCAGCAAGCGGCCATTTTTCGTAAAAGATTCCGTGTGGGTTAATGAATTCCTGAATTTCTTTTTCAGATTTCAGCGCCCTGTTTTCGTCTGGTATTAATACAACTGCCATTTTAATCTCCTATAAATTATTATTAGTCTCGCAGAAGCAAGCTTCTGCCTGTTACTTCAAAAAGAAATTCCAAAGTTTCAACATGTCTTTGCGTTTCTTCAAGGTTTGAGCCCCAAGCGTACAAACCATGTTTTCGGATTAGAAACCCAAAGGGTACAAAATCTTTATTTGAAAAAGTGCGCTCATTCACTATTTTTGCCAATGCTGTTATATCTTGGCTATTAGGGTAAATATCGATCCAAATGCGGGTTTCATGGCTTTTGATTCCTGAAAGCCCTTTAAGCATTTCGTAGCCTTCCACCCAGAATCCACCTGTGGCTCCATATTTCTCAGAAAGCAATGTTCCCCAAACCGAGTGAACATGCAGCACCGAATTGATGTTTTCTTTAGCGGTCAACATAAGATGCAAAGCTGTTTCGGCAGAGGGCTTTTCTTCTGTTTTTATTAATGGGGTACCTTTATCATTAAGTACTAGAAAATCATTCATCCCTAAGTTTTCTTTGTGTTTGCCACTTGCTGTTATGAGAAGTTGGTAAGGCTTTTTGCTGATAAGTGCACTGTAATTGCTGCTGGTTGCAAGCGACCATCCCCTGCGATGAAACTGTTTTCCAAGGGAGATGATTTTAGCCTTTAATTTTTTGATATCCTTGTTAGGAGTGGCCTTCGCTACTGCTGGCTTTTTAGTTTTCTTCGGTGCTACATCTTTGGTAGTTTTTTTCATGATTAATCCACTTTTATTAATTCGAGAACCTAATCTTTAATCTAATGGATAAGCATGAAAAATCAAAAGAAATGATGATGAAATAATACATCACTTGGATGTTTTTATTGTTTTACATTTGCTTTTAAGTGATTTTCAGAGCTTCTTTCAATAAACAAGGTTCACTGCCAGATTCTTCTTTGCGGTATCGTGCCAGTAAACTCTTAGATCGTTGTGCTAGCATCCGCCTTACTTCGCGTCTTTCACCTTTGATTCTTGCTATACTCATTGAATCATAGGCTGTAGTCTGATGCCTCATCCATGCGATAACTGCAGCTTCCGCCCTTCTTTCTACTGGAATTCTTTTGGTTCGGGCGACCGTACCACTGCCAACAGGGGTTGCGTGATCTGCAACAACTTTTGCAAGTTTATTGGCCAACTCCGAATGATTTGGGTGGAATGCCAGAAATGCAACTACAGCTCCGGTAAAATCTTCCACGTATTCTAATTGAACTTTATCTCTTCGCTTGGCTGCGCTTTCTTTGCGTTTGCTATAACTTTCAGTTGATCTTTCCGCTTCCAATTCTAGTCTAGTTTTTTCAATGGTAGTAGCAGCAGCCCAAATGCCTTTGGAAAATATCCTGCGGCCTTTCTTTTCTTGCACCACCCAATACTCCCCAGCAGCTTTTACCCGCCTTGTTAAACCGGCATCTCCGGGGGGTAATAAGCTCCAACCTTCGGGAACTGCGACAATTATATCGTATTCGTTTATAACACTATTGGGCCTTGGCCCTGGTCGGAATATCTTTTCGATCATTCTTGTATCGCCTCCTTGCGATGATGATTTATTTTAAAAGGTTAATTGTTTCATTGATAAGTGAAGCATGAATAATGATAGCAAGGCCCAAACGATGGCGAATTTTGCTAGTGCCGTAAATGAGTTTTATATCCTCATCCAGGAAATGTTGGGCAGTGACCAAACCTAAAATAAGTCTGGTTTCATCCTTGTCTGATTCAGTTCGGCTTGGTTTATAAAGAAATACGGGGCCACCGCTATCTCCTTCGAAAATGTTTCCGCTCATTAGAAATGTCCGTGTTTTTGCTGTGGGATACAATGGATAAGTTGCGATTGAACCATTTCTTAGAATTGGAAAACCAGCGGAGTTAGCCTCGGCACGATGCGGGTATCCCAGATTTGCAATTAGATCTCCCACATGGATTTTGTGTTTTTGCAGTAATGCATCGGAAGCAAGAAGATCGGTTGAAAGGTTAGATAAGTCTGAATTCTTCGGTGGGGTTACCCAAAGTACGGCAACATCTTCGGTTGGGTGTTTGGCCCAAAGGGGCTTGCCATCTTTTCGAATGGTAACTTTTACAGGGTCTTTGATGTATTCGCCTTCTGCTTTTTTTGTTCGGAATATGACGGTGGTTTCATCTCCTAGCGTGTTATTTAAAACATGAGCCGCTGTAATTAATATGTGTTTTTCTTCGTTGTTTTTCTTCAGAATGAAACCAGTTGCAGTCGATTTTTCATGCATTATTTTAAATGTTGCCCGCATTAACTGGGTGTTAAGATCTTCATCCGCTGCAGAATTTTGCGATGTTATAAAAGTTGAACCAAGTAGCAAGAAAAAACACCGTATCCAAATCATAGGAAATCTTTCTTATAAATTTGTGAGATTAGTTGGCTAGAAAAAGTTGCGCATTCCTAATCATTAATAATTATATTTTAGCTACTCTGGTAGATTAAACTAATGTAATGAGTAAAACCATGAATGTAAACTATTTGCAATGATTCTTCTTAAGGTAACAATTTAAAAAAAAGATTTTAATTACATAAGGTCATTTTTGGTATGCAAGGTTAAGTTTAATTTAAACAGTAATAAGTGGTATATTTATTACTACATATTCTGAGGTTTTCAGAAAAATGATTCAAACAAATAGGCTCATTAATACGATTGTTTTATTGGCGTTCATTTTTATGGGTGCTTTTACAAATTGGTTTTTAACTTTAGGTCTTCCGCAAAAGATTGCAACGCATTTTAATTTCGCAGGCAAACCCGATGGTTTCATGACACTTCAGAACCATCAATCATTTATCACCCTTTCTACGATTTGTTTCCCTTTGTTTATGGTTTTCATGGTTGGCGTATTACCTGCGTGGTTTCCTTCAACGGTGAATATTGCTCATCGTGATTATTGGTTTGCCCCCGAGCGAAAAACTCAAACTCTTGATTACTTGTTTAACATGGCTTGTAAACTTGGCGTTCTCATGGTTTTCTTTTTCGTTGGGCTTAATGTAATCATTGTTCTTGCCAATAATTCTAATCCGGTTCTTATGCCTAAACTTCCTTTTTTTGTTGTTATGGCCCTGTTTTTGCTTGGTTTATTTTCGTGGGTTGTTGTGCTTTTCTTGAAATTCAGAAAAGTTGATCTTTTAAAGAAATAAGTTTTAGTAGGTGTTGTTCTTCGTATTTTTGTCAGTTTTTTGATATTCAGATTTACTATCAATTTCTCGCATAATACAATTAATTATTACACCTTTAGAGAGGCAATATTTATGTTTCGATTTTTAATTCTATTGTTTAGCGCGACTCCTTTGTTTGCTTTGGAACCTGCAAACATAGTAATAATTGCCAATAGAGATATGCCGGAATCAATTTCTGTTGCAAAGCACTATGCAAAAAAGCGGAATGTTCCTGAAGATAATATTGTTCTGCTGAGTCTTCCCAAGGGTGAAGATATTCTACGCTCAGATTTTGAAACTAAGCTTGCAGAACCATTGCGGGAAGCGCTTAAATCCAAGAAAGATAAGATCAAAGTAATATTGACTGTTTATGGAGTGCCTTTGCGGGTAGGTGCAAAGGTTCTTTCTGGTGCTGAAAAAGTAAAGGCCGATGAAATTAAAAAGCAACTTGATGACTCGCGTAAAGAACTTGAGATTGCTGAGAAAGATAAAGCAGAAAAAGATAAACTTGAAGGCTTAAAGAAGAAAATTGCAGAGCTTAATTCTCAACACCGTATAGCCATCGCGGTCGAAAGCCTTGCATGTGTTGATAGTGAACTTATGTGCTTATGGTGGCCTGCGTATGAGTTTAGTCGCTGGCAGCCAAATCCTCTTTATTGGAAAGCTCCCAAGGAGTTAAATAATCGTTTTCCCAACACATTGATGACTTGCAGGCTTGATGGCCCAACTGTAGAAATTGCTAAGCGGCTTGTGGATGATGCAGTTGAAGTTGAAGTAAACGGGTTGAAAGGGAAAGTTTATTTTGATGCTCGGGGAATTAGTTTTAATTCAAAAAACCAGAGTGATTCAACCGGGTACGGTGGTTACGATGAATCGTTTCGTGAAGCTGCTGCATTGCTTAAATCTGCAGGGATGGATGTTACTTTGGATGTTAAGGGTGCATTGTTTGAGCCTGATTCGTGTAAGGATGCAGCCCTGTATTCAGGTTGGTATTCTCATGCCAATTTCATTGATTGTTGTAAGTATGTTAAGGGGGCAGTAGCTTGGCATCTTGCAAGTAGTGAAGCTGTTACATTAAGAAATCCTGCGAGCAAAGTTTGGTGCCCAAACTTGTTGCAAAAAGGAGTTGCAGCAACACTTGGTCCTGTTGCGGAGCCTTATACCATTGCTTTTCCCAAACCCGCAGAGTTCTTTGGTTTTCTTATCACTGGAAAATATACATTGGTAGAAACTTATTCCCGGACCACATATCTTACTAGTTGGATGACAGTTCTTGTTGGCGATCCTTTGTATAATCCCTACAAGAATTCTCCAATGATTAAAGAATCATTGATTGAACCAAGTCCCAAAGTACAAAATATAAAATAACAATGATGAAGGGTTTGTTTATGTTTAATGATAAGTTTGGCAGGCGCAAATTACTCAAAGTTACTGGTGCGCTTGCAGTCAGTTGGGATCTTTTCGCAGCCGAAGATGCTAATCTTCCTAAAAAACGAGTCATTACCAAGGGCCCCGGTTATCATTGGTTTGGTTATTACGACAAACTTGAGTTTGACCCTTCCAACAGATTTGTTCTTGGTATGAAAGTTGATTTTGAACATCGGTCCCCTAAGCCGGATGACTCTATTCAAATCGGAATGGTCGATCTGAAAAATAATGACCAATGGATTTCTCTGGGTGCTAGTAAAGCTTGGTGTTGGCAACAAGGGTGTATGTTGCAATGGTTGCCAGGTTCCAAATCTGAAATCATTTGGAATGATCGTGAAGATAATCCCACACCACATTATGTTGCTCGCATTATGGATGTGAATACAAAAAAAATCCGAACCATTCCCGCTCCGATTTATGCCGTTTCTCCTGATGGTAAAAGTGCAATTGCTGCAGATTTTCGTCGCCTTCATGATACCCGGCCAGGTTATGGGTACAGTGGCGTACCTGATCCATCTATAGAGCTTGCTCCTAAAGATTCTGGTTTGTTTCATATTGATCTTCAAACCGGAAAACAAAAGCTTTTATTTTCGATGGCTCAAATTGCAGCGTTTGGGCCGCAGACTGATGACATGATCGGGGCCAAGCATTGGTTTAATCATTTGTTGTTTAATACCGATGGTACCCGCTTTGTTTTTCTTCATCGTTGGAAACCGCAGTCTGGAAAAGTAAGTTTTAAAACCCGGATGATTACTGCTTCAATTGATGGGTCTGATCTTTATATCTTGGATCCATCTGGAGCAACTTCGCATTTTATTTGGCGCGATCCACAGCATATTCTTGCATGGACACAGCCCAAGGATAAGCGCCCTGGTTTCTACCTGTTTAAAGATAAGACTTCAGAAATTGAACAAATTGGTGCCGGCGTTATGACTGAAAATGGCCATTGCACCTACCTTCCAGGTAACGAATGGATTCTTAACGACACTTATCCTGACAAGCAGAGGATTCAGCACCCTTATCTGTTTCATGTTAAATCTGGCAAGAAGGTTGCGCTTGGGGATTTTCTTTCCCCTGCCCAGTATGCCGGAGAATGGCGCTGCGATACCCATCCGAGGTTTAGTAACGATGGTTCTATGGTGGTTGTAGATTCACCTTACGAAGATAAAGGAAGGCAGCTCCATCTCATTGATATTTCAAATTGTAAAAAGATTTAATGGCTTAAAATATATGTTCTAATTTGGTTTATCCATTATGGTTCTTTGCAGATTTTGCAAATTGATTGACCTGATAGTTAAAGATAAGTTTTTTCTTTTCAAATGGTCTAATCATTTTTATCATTGTTAAACCGCTTAAGTTTTATTACCTTCGAATCTCTTGTTAATGGCTTTAAAATGCAATCAGGAAGAGGCTTAAAAGCTCATCTTCATTGCGTTTAGAGTCGTTTGATAGCAATTAAAAATGGATTTTTAGCTGATTCGATGGGCGTAAAGGTTAATAGGTAGAATTAAGGGCTGATATTTAAGAGCCACCTGTGGAATTCGAATCCACGACCTACGCTTTACGAAAGCGTCGCTCTACCAGCTGAGCTAAGGCGGCAATATCATTAACATAAATAAGAAAAGCCTTTCAGGCAATAGAAGCCTGAAAGACTTTTCTGGTTCAACCCAACCGCTACTTTTCTTTTTTATCTTCTTCCTTGGCAGCATCTTCTTTATTAACAGGGGTACCCTTAGGGTTAGGCTTGGTGGTAAAGACTGGATTAGGATTAGGCCCCATTTCGAAATAATTTTTAGGGACCCTGTAACCTGACATTTCTAAGTATTTTCTCAAATCAACAGAAATTACACCGTTTTCTTTCGCTGAAAGGCGCATTTCGTTGATTGATTTGGTGAGCTGTGTCATTTTTTCATTAATAATGCCACGAGGAGCTTTTACGGAATCGATGCCATCACCAATAATAAGAAGATCAGTTTTCGGAGAGATACCTGGAGTGTTTCGAACTTCCAAAGTTGCAGGATCAAGAAAAGCATCAACCAAAACGCCTTGCCTCTCAAGTTGGGTTATCAATTCGTAGATCTGATCTTTGCCATCACCTGTTAGGTCAACGATACCCATAATTGCAATTCGTTTTCTGGCATTTGGGTTCCAAGTTGGGTTGTAGAGAACATCGCCCTTAAGTATCGGATTTTTATTTGTATCTTTGACAGTCAAAATTTTACATTGGGAGAGATGTTCGCCAACCACATTGATTACTTCTAGTGTTCCTTTGATTTCAGGAATCGGGCGTCCATCCGTCCCTATTCCATGAATGCTAAAAGTATCTTGGGGATTGACTCGATCGCCATGGCCTACATTGATGTAGGGCAATGCCCCTGTGCGATCGATGCTAACGATTTTGTAATCTGGACGAATGTTTTTCCCGAGGTCGTTATTTTTGGTTTTGTTAAGAACAAGTTGGTCAGCCAAGGCGGTTACTTCTAAATCTTTGTCTTTTGATTTCTTTTCGAGTTTGGCAATTTTTTCAGTAAACTCTTCGTTTTCTCGATTGCGTTCGGTTTTCTCGGCTGTTAAAGCCTTGGTTAAATCGTCTTTTTGTTTTCTAAGTTGATCTCTAAGACTAGCAAAATCAGCAAATTCTTTTTTTGCGGTGTCAGTAAGGCCTGCGTATTTTTTATTGATGTCTGCTTTAAAGGCAGCAAACTCATCTAAAGCCTTTTTCTCTGCTTCTTGAGCCTCTTTTTTTTCCATCTCCACTTTGTCAAATCGTTCTTTTAATGCGAGGTATCTTTTGGATTGAAGAGTAGTGATTTCTTCAAAAGTGTTGCTTGGTTTTTTTGTTGCCTTGTCGAATTTTAAAGTTAAATCTTTATCTGCAGCATCTTTAAAAGCCATCTTTTCAAGCATTTCCATTCTGGTTTTTACAAGTTTTAATTCTTCTTTATTAGGGTCATACTTGGCATCTTTGGGGAGAATGGTCTCATCATCAGCTTTAGCTCTTAAGCCTTCATAAATATCCAAATCCTCGGGTTTAAAACCATTAACGGTGGAAATGTAGGTCCAGTAAAGCATTGACTGAAATCTGTAGAAATCGATTAGTTTCGCTTCGTTTTTTTGGGTTGCATCGGATTTGTCTTTTTCTGCTCTAAGTGTTTCTTGTTCAGAAAACCCGAAGTAGGTGGAAACACCTAGGCCAATGGTTGCAAGAATAAAGAATACCAGTGTGACAACCAACCCTTGTTTCGATTCACCCTTAGGTGAAGAAGAACTTCGACTTATTGCTTTAGCTGCCATGATCCATCACCTTGATACGAAGTAAACGGTTTTAAGAAAAACCTACACATCTCCAATATGATTGTAAATCATAAGCTGAAGTAGTCAATTAATGCAAACAAGTGTTATTGGAATCATGGCTGTTTTTTTCTGCAAATAAGGATAAATCGTGCTATGGAGACCTGATAGCTACCTCATTATTATAACTGGGTAAGAGTTACGAATAAGGTGAATCCTTTGTTTTTTTTCAGTTATTCCTATGAAAAGGTGCATGCCCGATATAAATTGCTGAAGATGTCCATTTTCATTAAAGAAAGCTTAAGTTGCTCATGGGTAATAATCCCGAAACTATGTATCTGATTGATTCCATGTCTTTGATTTTTCAGGTTTTTCATGCCATTCCAAACATGACTAGTCCAACGGGGACTCCAACTAATGCGATTTATGGGTTTACCAGGGATTTAATGTTTTTGCGAGATAAAAAACCAGATTACATCGTTTGTGGTTGGGATAGGCCTGAACCCACTTTCCGAAATGTGGCTTTTCCAGAATATAAAGCCCATCGAGATGAAGCGCCCGCTGATTTGATCATGCAATTGCCCATGATCCAGCAAGTTTTGGATGCCTTGAATATTCCTTTGATAAGTATCGCTGGATTTGAAGCGGATGATATTCTTGCAACGGTGGCGGAGCATGCAAAATCTAAAGGTATAAAAGTCTTTCTTGTTACCTCGGATAAAGATTGTAGGCAGTTAATTGATGAAAATGTCACCATGTACAATATCAGAAAGCATTTGGAATATGGGCGCGCTGAATTGCTTGCAGATTGGGGGATTACACCAGCACAAGTGGTGGATTTGCAGACATTAGTTGGGGATACCGCGGATAATGTTCCGGGTGCCGTTGGAATCGGGATTAAAACAGCTTCGAGCTTGTTGCAGGAATTTGGTACGATTGAAAATATTTACGCAAATATGGATAAGATCAGCGGGGTGAAGCGGAAAGAGAATCTTGCTGCATTTGCTGAACGAATTACTTTGGTTCGCAATCTTGTCACTTTGGATCGCAACTCTCCGGTTGAATTTGATTTGGAAGGTTGGCGTTTAAGAGAAATTGACGCTGGTAAATCGATATCCCTTTTTCAGACGTTAGGGTTTCGTGGGATATTGGCACAAATAGAGAAATCAGCTCCACAAGAGCAGGGGCTATTTAAACAACAAAGCTCGGCGCCTTCTATTATTCAGGAAACAGTTCATGTTCATCCTGAAATCCCTTTGTTCACCAACAGTCGCTCTAAGCTTTCGATTGATTTACCAATCCAATTAAGTGGTCGGGGTGATTGGGAATATGATTATACCCTAATTAATAACGAAAAAGATTTTGAAGTTTTGGTTAGCAAACTCCTAGAGTGCAAAAGGTTTGCATTTGATACCGAGACCACGGGTTTAGACCCTTTTACTTCGAAAATCGTAGGCATTTCTTTTTCTCTGGAAAAAAGCAAGGCTTGCTATGTTGCAATTCGTACTCCCATGGGGGAACCCAGTTTAGATGAATCTTTTGTTCTTGATAAATTGAGGCCCATATTTGCAAATAAAGACATCCTCAAGGTAAACCAAAATATCAAATTTGATCTTTTAGTTCTTCTCGTCAATGGTATGACGACGGAGGGCGTCGCAGGCGATAGCATGATTGCTGATTATCTCTTGCATTCGGGAGAGCGAAGCCATGGGCTTGATGAGTTGGTAAAACGCTATTTGAATCATGAAATGATTTCGATTACCGAGTTAATAGGAGTAAAAGGCAAAAACAAAGTTCAAAAGTTGATGAGCGAGGTAAACTCGGAGGTTGTTGCACTTTATGCATGTGAAGATTCAGATGCAGCTTTTCAATTAGCCAGTTTTCTTGAAGATGAAATTTCGAAAACCGTGGTGGATGGAAGCAAGGATCGCCTACTGGAACTTTACAAAAAGATTGAAATCCCTTTAGTGAGCGTTTTGGCAAGGATGCAGTTCCGTGGGATATGTATTGACGCAGAGTTCTTGAAAATTCTTGGCGTTGAGATGGCCTTGGAGTTGGAGCGGGTTGAAAAAGAGATTCATATTCTTGCGGGTAAACCTTTTCAAATCAGTTCACTGCCCCAATTACGAGCGGTGCTTTATGATGATTTGCAATTGCCTATGTTGAAGAAAACTGGTGTATCTAAAGAGGCAAGCACGGATCAGGAAACGTTGGAAAAGCTTGCAGTTCTTGATCATCCAGGCGCGGCGATACCTCGAAAGATTTTGGAATTTAGGCAACTCGCCAAGCTTAAAAGCACCTATGTAGATGCAATTCCTGAATTGGTTCAACCTTCGACGGGTAGAATTCATGCAGCTTTTAACCAAACAGTGACTGCTACGGGAAGGCTTTCTTCCAGCACACCAAACTTGCAGAATATTCCAGTGCGCAGAGAAATGGGGCAGCAGATTCGAAAAGCTTTTTTACCCAAGGAAGGCTGGGCGCTTGTTTCTGCAGATTATTCTCAAATCGAATTAAGGCTTTTGGCTCATTTCTGTGACGATAAAAATATGATCAAAGCTTTCGAGGATGAAAAAGATATTCACTCCCAGGTGGCTTCCGAAATTTTTGCCATTCCGGAAACCATGGTTTCCCCCGACATGCGAAGAACTGCCAAGACAGTAAATTTCGGCATCATTTATGGTATTAGTGCCCATGGCCTGGCCCAAAGATTGGAAATCGATCGGTACGATGCTTCCAGATTTATTGATGCGTACTTTGCTCGTTATCCCAATGTGCTTAAGTATCAAGACGACTTACTTTCTAAGTGTAGAAATACGGGTTATGTTAGTACGATTCTTGGCAGAAGACGACGAATTGATGGTATTCGAGATCGATCCACTTTTCAGCAGCGTAATCAGCCAGAGCGCGAAGCTATCAACATGGAAATTCAGGGATCTGCTGCAGATCTTATCAAGCTTGCTATGATCGGGGTTGATCAGGCTTTGAGTGAAAATAATCTGGAAGCAAAGCTTTTATTGCAGATCCATGACGAACTTGTGATCGAATGCCCTAAAGCTGAAATCGATGCGGTTAAGAAACTTTTAATTACCGAGATGTCTTTTAAGCCTAGAAAAATGTTAAACCTGAAGGTTCCGATAACGATAGAGGTTTCTGCGGGGCCAAACTGGTTGGCGCAGGAAGAAATCAAATGAATGCAAAACCCGTAAACAAGCCCGTTATTGGAATTGTAGGCGGCATAGGCAGTGGCAAAAGTGAAGTTGCTAAAATGTTTGCCCGTTCAGGTGGAATGTTATTTGATGCAGATTCCGAAGTTCGGAACCTATTTACGGATGAAATCGTTAAAAAAAAGATTCGGGATTATTTTGGGGCAACGGTTTTTGATTTAGATGGAAATGTTTCTAGGCCGGTTTTGGCGAAAGCGATTTTTGATAATACCGAACGTAGGTTGTTTTTGGAGTCAATACTGCACCCGTTGGTGTTAGAAAAAATTGAGCATAAGATCAAAGAACTTTCAGAATTCTCGGAATCTTCATTTATCGTGCTCGATGTGCCCCTATTATTAGAGAAGAACTGGCGAAAGCTTTGCAGTTTAATTGTGTTTATTGACTGTAATGACGCTGAAAGGTTAAGGCGTTGCTTGGCCAGAGGTTGGACCGAGGCCGAATGGAAAAACCGAGAAAATGCACAAATGTCCTTGACTAGGAAGGTCTCAATTTGTGATCATATCATAGATAATTCTGTAAGCTTTAATCATACGGTTAAGCAAGTCAATGATTTGTTGAAACTTTGGAACCTGCCTTGATAGTACTCTTCCAGTACAGAATGTTGAAAGTTTGATGTGTTTGTCGTAATTAGATAAAAGTCCTCTATGCCGGAATATGGATTTTCTGGTAATGAAATAGGTGGTTGCCCGCTCCATTTGCAGATCTGATTAATTAGCGGGATATTTTCTGCCCCTGATGTTTACTGGTTTTTACACATCTCAACCAGAGAATTATTGGGCCAGATAGGAGATTAGTAATGGCGGAAGCCAAGGGTAAGAAAGATAGTTCAGTAAGCAAACCAAAAGCACGGGCCAAAGCACCTAGTAAAACAGCTAAAACTTCAGATGAAGTTAGGTTGAATGCTCCTGAGCAATCAGATGACATTTTGTTTAGTAATCCTTCCGATAATTCGCCTGCAAAGGTTTCGAAGGAAGATCCACCAGTGCAAACTGTTGAAGCTTCGGATGATGATTTGGTGTTCACGCCCAAGAAAAAAACACCGGTAAAAGTGAAAAGTGTTGAAAAGGTCGACGATAAAACTCCCGCCAAGGATTCTTATACCTCAAAAGTTGATGCGGTTGCCCCAGATGAAAATGCCGCCGTTGAGGCCCCAAAGGTCAAAGATGTGCCAAAATATACAGCTAGTCCTGAAGATATGGCTGAAAAAGTTAAACCCGAGAGTAATGTAAAATCTTCCTCGGATTCTTTTTCGGCTGAGAGTGAAGAAGCTAAATCGAAGGGCTACGATGATGAAGTAAA
>Ga0208856_1000262_pt1 | contig 21773 bp, 23 predicted proteins | sample LakMenEpi13Jul12_FD_150690 | JGI IMG/M metagenome (GOLD analysis project Ga0208856, IMG submission 150690) | Freshwater microbial communities from Lake Mendota, WI - 13JUL2012 deep hole epilimnion (SPAdes) | ecosystem: Environmental > Aquatic > Freshwater > Lentic | place: Lake Mendota, Madison...
TGGCATAGACATAGCCACCCACAGATATGAGCTGGGCAAAAATAAATGCAGCTACAAAGCCACCCAATAAATTGCCTAAGCCGCCCATGACGCAAACCAAAAATGTGATGGGGCCAAACGACAGGCCAATGGCGGGGTGGATGTCGTATTGCAGCACCAACAAACAAGCGGCCAGACCTGCCAATGCGCCGCCCATGGCCGAGGTGATCAAATAAATTTTCTCAGGATTCACGCCCATCAAAGGCATGATGCTGCGGTCTTGGCTGATGGCTCGAATGGCAGTACCCGCGAAGGTTCGGTTCAAGAACAAATAAGTGGCGGCAATGGCTACCATGGCTACGCAAAAAGCAATTAGGCGCGCCATCGACAAGCTGATATCACCCACCATCAAACTTGGCATGCGCACACCTATGTTTTTGAAATCAATGCCAAAGATCACCGTCACCAAAGCTTGTAGAAAAAACAAAACACCGCCCGTGACAAGCAATTGATTGATCGGCTCTGCCGACAAAACCGGCCGAATGATGAACCAATGCATCGCCATGCCCAAAGCGGCCACGCCCACAACGCCTAAGATGAAAGCCACAGCCAAAGGCAGGCCCAACATGGTGTGTGACCAATAGATGGCGTACATGCCCACCATCATCAATTCGGCGTAGCAAATCCAGACCACATCGATCACGCCAAAGATCAGGTTCAAGCCCAAAGACAAGAGTGCCAGCAAGCCCCCGAGCAATAGCCCATTGAGAACCGCTTCGAGTAAAAATATGTCAAAAAATTCCATCACACCCCCAGATAGGCTTTCTGAACTTCATCGCTGGCCAACAATTCGGCGGCAGTTCCGGAAGCGCGAATTTTTCCAATTTCTAGCAGGTACGCACGGTCGACCACCTTGAGCACTTGCTGGATGTTTTGTTCAACAATTAACACGGTATAGCCTTCAGCGCGAATGCGATGCATCAGCTCAAAAATCGATTGCACAATGACGGGCGCTAAGCCAGCTGAAGGCTCATCAAGAAGCAGCAGTTTGGGCCCGCTCATTAAGGCCCGCCCGATGGCACACATTTGTTGCTCGCCACCTGACATGGTGCCTGCCAATTGCTTTCGCCGCTCAGCCATGCGTGGAAATAAGCTGTAAACATACTCCAAGCGCTCTTGCAATTTGGCACGGGCAGCAGGGTTATAGGCCCCTATTTTCAAGTTGTCCTCAACACTGAGACGCGGAAACAAACGCCGCCCCTCTGGCACTTGTGCAATACCCAGTCCCACCACCTCATGCGAGGGCAGGTCTCGGTAGGATTGGCCTTGCATCTGCATGGTGCCAGCGGTGGCTTCAATCAATCTAGAGATGACGCGCAAGAGGGTACTCTTACCTGCGCCATTAGGGCCGATCACGGCTACAGCTTCGCCGGCTTTAACGCTCAATGACACGTCAAACAGCGCTTGAAAACTGTTGTATCCGGCATTGATATTTTTTAACTCCAACATCACGCGTCCTGACTCGACGCATTTCGCGCAACTTGTTGTTGAATACTTTGGGCGTCCGTGCCTAAATACACTTCAATCACCCGCGGGTCGTGGGTGACTTCGGAAGGCGAGCCCTGTGCGATCAACTCGCCGTGGTCTAGCACCAAGCATCGATCTATGACTTTCATCAACACTCCCATGATGTGCTCTACCCAGATGATGGTGATGCCGCGTTCATCGCGAATTCGCTTGAGCATTTGCGCGGCTTGTTCCATTTCTGTTTCGTCTAATCCGCCCAAACTTTCATCGGCCAGCAGCAACTTAGGTTGCGTTGCCAAAGCCCGCGCCATTTCGAGTTTTTTCAAACCTGCCGCGCCAAGCCCATCGACAAGGACCCCAGGGTTGCGTGGCAAATCAATCAAGGACAAGGCGTCTTGCGCTCGGCGCGCGGCCTCACCTCTAGTGATGGGTTCACTTGAGCCGTAGAAAGCGGCAAGCGCGGTGTTTTCAAGAATCGAGAGTTTGCGAAAGGGCCTGGGAATTTGAAAAGTTCTGGCCACCCCACGTTTGCAAATATGTGAAGACGACAAGCCCAACATAGGCTGGCCATCAAACATGACATGGCCTGATGTGGGTTCAAACATACCCGCCAATAAATTAAAGGTGGTACTTTTTCCGGAGCCATTGGGGCCAATCAGGCCCACAATTTCTCCGCGCTGGACTTCAAAAGAAATTCGGTTGACGGCGGTGAAGCCACCGAATTTCTTGGTTAGGTCTTGAACAATTAGCACAATCAATTAGCGTATGAATTGCCTTTTGGAAGCGGCATGACAGGGTCACGGCTCTTGATGGCTCTAGGCCAGACCACGTATGTGTCGTTGCCCGAGTACTGATGCACTACGGGGGTAGAGCGTTCGTTTTGGCCAGACATGGGATGTCCTGGTGGGAAAAATTTGACGCCATAACCTTGAATGGTGCCGCCTTCTGGGATGTCAGTTTCTAATGCGGCTTTGCGCAATGATTCTGGGTCGTAGCCACCGTATTTTTTAATGGCGCGCGGCATGACATCGCTCAATAAAATCCAAGTTTGGTTAAAGCCCATGGACACGTGCGTGGGAATCTCGTCAGCTTTCACTTCGGCTTTGTAGCGCTTAATCATCTCAGCAGTCAGAGCGCCCATACCTGGTCTGAGTGTTTTAGGGTCAAGCAGTTGAGCGGCTACAGGGTCCACATTCATGATCAAGTTGGCATCATCTTTGAAAGTTGCAAACAACTTGTCAAATTGACCATGGCCTGCGCCATGACCAATTAGGGCATCCCACTTCAAACCTTGCTCTTTGGCTTGGCGCAAGAACAAAGTAATGTCGGGGTTGTAGCCCGTGTGCAAGATCACATCAGGACGAGCACGGCGCAACTTGGTCACCAAGGGAGACAGGTCGGGGGAGGTTGCAGCGTAGCCTTCTTTCAAGACCACTTGCATTCCCAATTGTTTGCATACTGAGTCATTGCCTGATGCAACGCCTGCACCGTAAGGGCCGTCTTCATAAATGATGGCCACTTTGAGATCTTTTAATTCTTTGCCCAATTTGGCTTTGCTGTTTTCACCTAAAAAGCGGCATGAAGCTTCGCCCATTTGATCAGAGTGAACTTGCGCTCTAAATACGTTTCGCAGGTTCTTGTCTTTGAAAACAGCTGAAGACACGCAGACATTGGCCCACATGAATTTTTTGGCTTGGTCAACGCGCTGGGCCATGGGGACGCATTGGGCAGAAGAGAAAACGCCCATGATGACGTCTACCTTTTCTTGGTTCAGCAAGCGTTCGGTTTCATTGATGGCTACTTCAGTTTTGCTTTGTGCATCGACGTAAATGGGCACAATTCTGTGACCCTCAACGCCGCCGCGTTCGTTGATCAAATCAATGGCGTATTTGGTACCCAGATAGCTGGCATTGGAGCCGCCAGCGGCCAAGGGGCCAGACATATCAAAAATCACACCCACCTTGATTTGTTTGGTTTGTGCCATGGCGGTGCCTGATAACCACAAACTTGACACCATGAGAGCAGAAAGAAATTTCTTGAACATGAAGGATCTCCTTGAGTTGTGCGAGCTCAGCCCATGTGTCGGCAGAGATGACATTAGCAAAGTAACAAGTTTGCAGCCATTGCAATATGATGAAAACCCTAGGTCTGACTGGAAATGGTAAACATACTTTAAGAAGTTCTGGGATTCCCCCAATTTTGCAGATACTCTTCATAATGAGGACTTAAGTAAGGTCACAAAAAGTAATCAAAATGAAACCCAATAAAATTAAGCAACTATGGGCTCAAGGCAAGCCTGTTAGCTTGGGATGGATCTCCATCGCCAACACCTTTACAGCTGAAATCATGGCCAGACAAGGTTTTGATGCGGTGTGTGTAGATATGCAGCATGGCGTTACGGGCCTGAGCAATTTGATGGAAATGCTGCAAGCAGTTTCAGCAACCGATGCAGCGCCAGTCGTGCGTGTGGGCTGGAATGAACCCGCCGCCATCATGAAAGCCTTGGACTTCGGCGCCTCAGCCATCATTGTTCCCCTTATCAATAACGCCGCGGAAGCCCGTAAGGCAGTTTCGGCTTGCCGCTATCCACCAGTGGGTGACCGTTCGTCAGGCCCTGTCCGTGCTTTGCAAATTCACGGCCCAGATTATTTCTCTAAAGCCAATGACGAAATCCTGTTGATGGCCATGATCGAGACAAAAGAAGGCCTGAACAATTTGGAAGAAATTTGCGCGACACCTGGCGTAGATGTTATTTACATTGGCCCCGCTGATCTTTCTTACGCTTTAGGTATGGCGCCACGCGCTGACAACCCAGACCCGCTTCACATGTCCACCTGCGACCGTATTAAAGAGGTGGCCCATCGCCATGGCAAAAAGGTGTGCATGCATTGTGCAAGCGCTGAGTTTGCAGCAGCATCGGTTAAGCGTGGCTTTGATATGGTGATGATCACCTCCGATCTCACATCCATGATTGCTGGCATCAAAAAAGAAATCATCGGCTTTCACGAAGCACTCAAAGCCAGTTAAGGCGCGTTTAGCTGTGCTTTGGCACTGAAGGTGTCCGAATTTTTGTAAATCCCGTTTACAAATCAATTAGATGCCCGTCGAAATCAACACCCCTTTGTCTAGTCACAAACTTGTCATATTTTATTTCTATAATTCAACAATTATTCATCTATTGGCAGGAGGTTCAGCATGAAAGTCGGCATTAATGGCATGGGTCGAATCGGTCGTTTAGCTTTGAGAGCTGCAATGGGCGCAGCAGATCGCCCTGAAGATGATCCTCGAGGATTGAACCGACTTGATGTTGTTCATGTCAATGAACTCAAAGGCGGAGTTGCCGCAACGGCGCACCTGCTGGCCTTCGATTCTGTTCAAGGCAAATGGAAAGCAGACATTCGCCCAGATGGCGATGAGGCCATTCTGATCAAAGACAAACGGATTCGTTACACCTCTTTCGGCACATCTGCCGAAATTCCATGGGGTGAATTGGGCGTAGAAGTTGTACTCGAATGCACAGGGAAATTTCTCACACCTGAAACCATTCAAGGCCACCTAGATCGCGGTGCAAAGCGCGTTATTGTTGCAGCACCTATCAAGGTTGGCGGCGTACTCAATATTGTGGTCGGCATTAACCACGAGTTGTACAACCCTGCCAAAGATTACATCGTTACAGCAGCTTCTTGCACAACCAATTGCTTGGCACCCGTTGTCAAAGTGATTCACGAAAACTTGGGCATCAAGCACGGTCAGATCACAACCATTCACGACCCAACCAACACTAACTTGGTTGTCGATGCGCCGCACAAAGATTTGCGCCGTGCGCGCAGCGCTATGGTGAGCTTGGCGCCAACGTCAACAGGCAGTGCCACCGCAATTGCACTGATCTACCCTGAACTCAAAGGCAAACTGAATGGCCATGCGGTGAGGGCGCCAGTACTGAATGCATCTTTGACCGATTGCGTCTTTGAACTTCAACGTTCGACTACAGCAGAGGAAGTTAACGCTCTTTTTGAAAAAGCTGCAAATGGACCATTGCTCGGCATTCTGGGTTATGAAACACGTCCTTTGGTCAGTGTTGACTATGCACGTGATACCCGCAGCTCAATCATCGACGCGTTGTCGACCATGGTGACTGACGGAACTCTGCTCAAGGTTTATGCCTGGTATGACAACGAGATGGGCTATGCATGCCGTATGGTCGATTTGGCCTGCTACATGGAATCAGTGGGTATTTAAGATGAACTCGTCTGATCGTCAACTTCCCGTCGTGGTGCCTGCTGTTCGAAATTACATGATCGTCACGGCAGCCTACTGGGGGTTCACGCTCACAGATGGGGCACTGCGCATGCTGGTGCTCCTTCATTTTTACAAACTGGGTTACTCACCCTTCATGCTGTCTTTGTTATTTTTGCTCTACGAAGCAGCTGGCGTGCTGGCCAATTTGATTGGCGGCTGGCTGGCGACAAGGTTTGGTATTGCACGCATGCTCACTGTGGGTCTGATGACTCAGATTGTTGGATTCATTCTCTTGTCACAACTTGATCCGAGTTGGACTGCGGCCATGTCTGTTGCTTGGGTGGTCATTGCTCAGGGTATTTGTGGCGTTGCAAAAGATCTGACTAAAACTGCCAGTAAGTCAGCGATTAAGATCACGCAGGCTGAAGCCAAAACCCAAAGTAACGGTCAGTTGTTTAAGTGGGTCGCTTGGTTTACTGGCAGTAAGAATGCCATGAAAGGTTTTGGCTTCTTTCTTGGTGGCGTTTTACTGCAAGCAGTCGGATTTCAGTGGTCGTTGTTAGCCATGGCCGGATTACTGGCTTTGATTTTGATCGGCGTCATCAGCAGTTTGCCTCCCATGATTGGCAAGAGCAAAGCCTCCAAATCAGCCAAAGAATTGTTTTCAAAAAACCAAGGCCTGAATGCACTTTCTGCTGCTCGCGTTGTACTCTTTGGAGCCCGCGATGTTTGGTTTGTCGTGGGAGTACCTGTATTTCTTTATTCTGTTGGCTGGACCTTCACCATGGTGGGTACATTCTTGGCAACTTGGACAATAGGGTACGGCTTAGTTCAAGCCCTTGCCCCCAATATCGTCAAGCGCAGTGAAGACGGTCTTTCGAGGGAAGTACCAGCCGCTCGCTGGTGGTCTTTGGCTTTGGCATTGATTCCGGCTGCCATTGCTGTGATTGTCTGGTATGACGTTCCTAATCTTGAGTGGTGGGTTGTGGGTGGTCTTGGATTGTTTGGATTTGCATTTGCGGTTAATTCCTCAGTTCACAGCTATTTGGTATTGGCCTATGCAGGTTCAGAAAAAGCAGCTGAGGATGTTGGGTTTTACTATGCTGCGAATGCCTTAGGGCGCTTCTTTGGAACCTTGATGTCAGGCTTGTTGTTTCAGTGGGGGGGTCTGATTTATTCACTCATCGGATCTGCTGCAATGCTTTCCATATGTTGGATGGCCACTTTGCGATTACCAGTAAAGCCTATGTTGCAACTCGAAAGTAACAAGGATTCAACATGAACACAGTTGTAACTTCAGCAGACCCACAGTGGGTTGTCAAGGCGCTTTGCGCTTTAGCGCAAATCAACCGGTTGAACGTTTTTCGTTTGCTGGTTGTTACAGGGCAGGATGGCATGTATCCAAGTGATATGGCTGCAGCGCTAGGTGTCCCTTCCAACTCACTCTCTTTTCACCTTAAAGAACTTCTTCATTGCGAACTTGTGTCACAAGAGCGTGAAGGACGAAACCTGCGCTACAGAGCAAACCTGAGTCGTATGCAAAATTTGTTAGTTTATTTAACTGACGAATGTTGCAAAGGCCAAGCATGCTTTGAATTGCCATCCCTTGATTGTCAAGACCCTGTTTTTCGGTGCTAATCAAAAGCTAGGAATTGAAAACTGCATCCCTATCAAAAATTACCTATTTGAGTTAAGCACCAGACGGAAACGCTCGGTATTTTTTGGGGATGTACCGTTACCCCAATTTATAACGTTGGCGGATTATTTTTTTTCGCTCAATATAAATTATCTTTGTATAAATGAGGCTATTTGGGTCAAAACCTTCCTGCTTGTGCGAAGATTTGCGTTTAAAAATTCAGAATTAGCTCGTCATGAAAAAAATCAAAAAAATAGGTGTTTGTTTGCTTGGCTGTTTTTTGGCAACGGGTGCTTTTGCCCAGCACTCCCACGGTAAAGGTAAATTGCAATTGAAATTGGAAGGACAAACACTGATGGGCGAGATGGAAATGCCCATGGAAGCACTTTTGGGTTTTGAGCATCTGCCTAAAAACAAGGCCCAGTCCGAAGCCATGACCCGTCTGCAAAACGCAGCAAAAGACGCTTCCTATTTCATTGAATTGCCTGCAGATGCCAAGTGTCAGCAAAAAGAAGCAAAAGCCGAATCTTCGATGTTCCAAGGTGTTGCCTCAAAAGGCCACAGTGATCTCGATTACAGCTTTCACTTCGTCTGTCTAAATCCCCAAGCGCTCACTAAAATTTCGTTTCCTTTTTTCAAATCTCACATCAAATCGCATCAACTCAAGGTGGAATGGGTAGGGGACAAAGGGCAAAAATCCTTCACTGTTCGCTCAAGCAAACCTTATTTTTCACCATGACCGAATTGGCCATTGAAGTTAAAGATCTTGAGTTTGCTTGGCCTTGTAAGGCAGCTTTTCTTCGCGTTCCCACATTGAGTCTTCAGCAAGGGCAGACCTTGTTTGTGGGCGGTCGCAGTGGCAGTGGAAAAACCACTCTTTTAAGTCTTCTAACGGGTGTGCACTCTGTTCAGAAGGGGCTCTGCAAAGTTTTGGGCTGCAACTTGACTGAAATGTCTGCGTCCCAGAGGGATTTATTTCGAGGCAGAAATCTTGGACTAGTGTTTCAGCAATTTAACTTGATTCCTTATTTGACAGTTCAGGAAAATATTGAATTACCCACCCAAATTTTTGCCAGCCGAGCGCAACACGCAATCGACCTACACGGTAGTGTGACTGCTCAAGTTCATTCTTTGTGTGACTCCCTTCATTTATCTAGGCAACTCATGGCTCGCCCAGCTCACCAATTGTCTGTAGGGGAGCAGCAAAGAGTGGCCTCAGCCAGAGCCCTTATGGGGAGCCCTGCATTGATCATTGCAGATGAGCCAACATCTGCTTTAGATGAGGAGAGCAAGGCCAACTTCATGACGCTCTTGTTGTCAACAGCGCAATCGCAAAATGCCAGTGTCATTGCTGTAAGTCACGACACACGCTTGGCTGATCAATTTGACCACCGTTATTTTTTGTCTAGCTTGGAGAATCAGAGTGCTGTGGCTTAAATTGGCATTGCGAAGTGCTTGGTCGCGCCGCTATTCACTGAGCTTGGTGTTGGTCTCTATTTCTGTGTCGGTTTTGGTATTGTTAAGCGTGCAGCAATTGCGACAAGACGCTAGACAGAGCTTTTCCAACGCACTGACAGGTGTCGATTTGGTGGTGGGTCCGCGTGGCAGTGCCAGCGACTTGCTGCTTTACAGTGTGTTTCAAATTGGACAACCCACTCAAAACATGGCCTATGCTGATTTTGAAAAAATCAAGTCTTTGAGCACTGTGTCATGGGCTTTACCCATTCAACTTGGCGATTCATTCGAGGGCTTTCCTGTTCTAGGGACGTCCATCGATTTTTTCAAGCATTACCGAACCATGAATGGGCCACTCACTTGGCGACAAGGGCAATCTTTTGTAGACCCCTCAATCAACCCTGAGGGCATGCGCCAAGTGGTCTTGGGCGCAGAAGTGGCTCAGTCTAAAAAGTTGACTTTGAATGACAGCATTGTTTTAACGCACGGCTATCAAAGTTTGGATGCAGAGCATGCAGACCATCCCTTTGTCGTGGTGGGTATTTTGCAAGCGACGGGCACCCCCCTTGACCGAACAACGCTTATCTCTTTAGAGGGCTTTGAGGCATTGCATACTGGCTGGGGCTTGGGCTTGCGTCCTTCTGCATTTGACAGCCCAAAGTCCACCCTGAATTCAGAGTCACAAGTCTCAGTGGTACTGCCCACCGAGTTGACTGCGGCTTGGGTTGGTTTGAAGTCTAGAACCGCAGTTTTCAAGGCAAGAAAAGAAATCGAAGATTTTGCGAGCCTTCAAACCTCAATACCGCTCATGGCTGTTTTGCCTGGGGTAGCGCTTGACGAACTTTGGCAAGTGGTGCGAGTGGTAGAAAATGCGCTGATTGTGATGGGAGTTTTGGTCGCTGTTTGCGCTTTGCTCGGCGTGGTTGCGGTCCTCCTTGTGGGCTTGGCGGCTCGCCGAAAAGAGCTGGCCATCTACCGTGCCTTGGGTGCTAGACCACAGTCTATTTTGATGCTCATTGTTTGGGAATCATTTTTAATTGGTGTTGCTGGTATTTCTTTGGGAGTTGTCATGACGCAATTGGTTGCGTTTATTTTCCATGACGTCTTGTTGCAAACTTACGGTATCAAAGTTCATATGGGCTGGCCTTCTTTGGCTGCATGGGGCAGCATTGGTTTGCTATTGTTAGGAGCGTTGATAGCCAGTTTGATACCAGCTATCAGGGCCTATCGAATGTCACTCTCTGATGGATTAAACCCACCTTCAATGGGTTGAAATGGAGTCTCAAACTTTGAATCATTCTGTTTATCTGATGCGCAAGTTGGGCGTAGTTCTCTTGATCATGCTTGCCCAAATTTCGTTTGGCTCTGCGGCATTCGCCCAAACCCCTGGTTACGAAAAAATCACTTGGGATGATCTGCTCAATGAGGAGTGGTATGCCCAAATGCGCAAAGATATGGCCACTTACGGCCGCATGGCTTTTTTAAAAGATGGCTCTGAAGAGGCTGAAAAATTGATGAAAAGCTTGCGCCAAAAATTGGATGAAGCGCCAGTAGCACCCAAGTATATTGGGCGAAAAATTCGAATGCCAGGTTTTGTGGTGCCACTCGATGCTGTTCGGGATGGTCGCAGAGAGTTTTTACTGGTTCCATATTTTGGCGCGTGCATTCATACACCACCGCCCCCTGCAAACCAAATTGTGTTGGTCAGTCCCCATTCAAAACTCAAGTTATCGAAACCCCTTGAATCCATGGACGTGGTGTGGGTTGAGGGTGAATTGAAAGAAGCCAGAACACAAACTCAGTCTGGTGTGTCGGGCTATTCACTTGAAGCAATTCAAATCTATCCCTACAAAGCGTTGCATCAGAATAAGAAATAAGGAGGCGTCGAGTTCTCAACAAGATTGGCACCAAAAAGAATAATTTAAACGGGCTTTGATGTTCCAAAGCCCCAAAAGCGTGCAAATATAGGGTTTTGGAAGTTGTCATGAAAGTTGCTTATCAATTGAAACTAGATTTGTTCAATTATTTTGCTTCTTTTCACATTGACCGCTTTCAAATAAACATGTCTCAAAACCATTATCAATTGGAAGTCATTCAACAAGCCAACCCTAGGTGTGATTCATGCGGCTTTGTGTTGCCATCTCAGACTGCCTCGACTGGACTTCGCTGCGGTTTAAATTACTTCAAGAGCAACTACATCATGCGGAAGTTTCAACTCATGCAGCATTTCCCAGAAGTTCATGGTTACAACGCTTGCGAATCTTGGGACATTGGACTGGTTCCACACGAACTTCATGGTGGTTTTACTTTTAATGCACCTAGAACTGGTGACTTTTCGACAAAATCAGATGCATAAAATTGTGATTGTGGGCGGTGGTGCTGGTGGTCTTGAGCTTGCTACTCGTCTTGGCAAGTCATACCGACGAGATAAAGACGTCAGTGTCACTTTAGTAGATAAAAATCGCACCCATATTTGGAAGCCTAAGCTTCACGAAATTGCATCTGGCAGTATGGATTTTGGTGATCACGAAGTTGATTACATGGCTCATGCCCATTGGAATCATTTTATTTTCAGGATCGGAGAGCTCAAGGGCTTGGATCGATTGAGTAAGACCATTGACTTAGCGCCTTACTTAGATGCCGAAAATACCCCTGTCACCCCTGTGCAAAAAATTGAATACGACACCTTGGTCATTTGCATTGGTAGCCTGAGCAATGATTTTGGAACGCAAGGCGTGAAGGAATATGCTCTTAAGCTTGAAAATCAAATGGATGCCAAGCTGTTTCATTCCAAAATGGTTAACGCATGTATCCGTGCGCATCACCAATCTGAACTGATTGATCAAAGCCAGCTCCACGTTGTAATTATTGGTGCAGGTGCAACTGGGGTAGAGTTAGCTGCTGAATTACATCGAACCACACGTGAGGTGGTGGCGTTTGGCTTGAGTGGTATTGATACAGACAAGGATTTAAAAATTAGCCTGATAGAAGCGACAGACAGAATCTTGCCTGCTTTAAATCCTCGGCTCTCACATGCGACGGAGCGACTGATTGGCAAATTGGGTGTGAAGGTACTTACAAACTCCAAGGTGATGGAGGTGATGCCAAACGGGATTCGACTTTCCGATGGCCAATTGATTGAGTCTCAATTGGTTGTTTGGGCCGCTGGTGTTAAGGCACCCGATTTTCTGAAGAATTTTGGAGGCTTGGAGACGAACAAATTGAACCAAATTGTGGTTCAGAGGACTTTGCAATCTACTCTTGACTCCGATATTTTTGCTTTGGGAGATTGCGCCGCTTGTCCTTGCACAGAAGAAGAGGGCGGACGCGCGGGAATTGTCCCACCCAGAGCACAAGCAGCGCATCAGCAAGCAACCCACATGTACCGCCAAATTCAAAGACGGTTTGCTAAAAAACCACTCAAGCCTTATCACTACCGAGACTTCGGCTCTTTGGTTTCTTTGGGAAAGTTCAGCACAGTGGGCAACATGATGGGTGGTGTCATCGGTAAAAATTTGATGATCGAGGGTTATTTTGCCAAACTGATGTATTTGTCCTTGTACAAGCTTCACGAACTCACCATTCATGGGTTTTTAAAGACTGCTCTTTACACGCTTGCCAGAGTGCTGACAAAGCAGGCTAACCCAACCGTCAAGTTGCATTAATAAGCTTTAATTTGGTGCGTCACATTCAGTTTTAGTGCATTGAGATGACCAATTTGGCGCGTAAAGAGGTGCCAGCATAGTGCGTGTGCGGCACGATCCATGCTTACCGAAATTACCCCTTGCTTGGAAAACACGAAGTTCCGATGAGCAGCACTATATTCAATGAGATGAGCGACGCGCAAGGCATCGCCCGCCCGCATTACCAAGCCTTTGACAATTGGCTCAAGGGCGTGTCGGCTGATACCGTGCACGCCAAGCAAACTGAGGCCGACCTGATCTTTAGGCGCACCGGCATCACATTTTCACTCAATGGCGATGAAGGCGGTACCGAGCGACTGATTCCTTCTGACTTGATACCGCGCATCATCCACGGCAAAGAATGGACTCAACTGGAAAAAGGCCTAGTGCAACGCGTCAAAGCAATCAATATGTTTTTGCACGATGTCTACCACCACCAGCAGATTTTGAAAGCAGGCTTGATTCCCGCTGAACAAGTGCTGGCGAATGCGCAGTTCATGCCAGTGATGTTGGGTTTGGACTTGCCACACCAAATCTACGCGCACATTACCGGTGTGGACATTGTTCGGCATTCAGACGGCGATTTTTATGTATTAGAAGACAACTTGCGCGTGCCATCGGGTGTGTCCTATATGTTGAGCAATCGCTTGTTGATGATGCGATTGTTTCCTGATTTGTTTCGTCGCTATGCAGTACGTCCGGTCGAGCATTACCCGGCGCTACTTTTGCAAACCTTGCGCTCGGCCAGTTGGGTGGACCAGCCCACAGTGGTGCTGCACACGCCCGGGCGTTTCAACAGCGCTTACTTCGAACATGCGTTTTTGGCCAAGCAAATGGGCATAGAACTGGTCGAAGGCTCGGACCTTTTTGTGCGCCAAGGCAATGTGTACATGCAAACCACTGAAGGCCCGCAGCAGGTTGACGTCATTTACCGCAGGGTAGACGATTTGTACATGGACCCTTTGAGTTTTGCACCAGACTCACTGATTGGTGTGCCCGGGCTGGCATCGGTCTACCGCCAGGGCAATGTGGTGATTGCCAACGCGCTAGGAACAGGCGTTGCGGATGACAAATCCATTTACCCCTATGTGCCTGACATGATCCGCTTTTACTTGAGCGAAACGCCTATTTTGAACAACGTGCAAACCTGGCAATGCCGTAAGCCGGACGAGTTGTCTTACGTACTGGCGAATCTGTCGCAACTGGTCGTCAAAGAAGTTCACGGCGCAGGCGGCTACGGCATGCTGGTGGGCCCGGCCGCTAGTAAATCTGAAATAGAGAGTTTTGCCAAACGCTTAAAAGCCCAGCCGGACAACTACATTGCGCAGCCCACGCTCAGCTTGTCTGCGTGCCCAATTTTTGTCGATCAGGGCATTGCGCCGCGCCATATTGATCTTCGCCCATTTGTGCTCATGGGCAAGGATACGCGTATCGTTCCTGGCGGTCTGACTCGCGTGGCTTTGCGCGAGGGCTCACTGGTGGTCAATTCATCCCAAGGCGGAGGCACCAAAGACACCTGGGTGCTGGAAGATGAGGACGCGCTCTAATGCTGTCAAGAGTCGCTGCTCAACTTTATTGGCTTTCGCGTTATTTGGAGCGTGCAGAGAACATGGCGCGTATTTTGGAGGTCGGTCAATCACTCGCTTTACTGTCTAAGTCTGACAGCAGCAGCGCCGCACCGGAGATGGTGAGTGAACCGCTGGTCATCACTGACACGTTGGCAGCGTTCGAAGCTACAGGCCGTTCCATGCGCGCAGACCAGGTGGCGCAGTTTTTGGCCTGGGATCCGGATCATCCTTCTTCCATCTTCAACTGCGTACAGTCATGCCGCGAAAACGCGCGCTCAGTACGCGGCGCCTTGACGGTGGAAATGTGGGAATGCATCAACGACACTTGGCTTGAGTTACTTGCGCGTAAAAAGAAAATCAAAGGTCCAGATCACTTGGTGGATTCCACTTTTTTTGAATGGATCAAGGAACGCTCGCACTTGTTCAGGGGCGTGACCTTTGCAACGATTCAGCGCGACCAGCCCTACCACTTCATTCGACTGGGCACATACCTTGAGCGCGCCGACAATACTGCGCGCATACTGAGTGTTAAAACACAAGTAGAACAGGCCGAAAGCAACGATCTGGTGGATGACTATTACCGTCTGGGTGCGGTACTGCGTTCAGTCAGTGCGCTGGAGGCCTACCGCGACACCTACCGAGACGCCATAGACACAGATCGCGTGTCTGAGTTGCTGATCTTCAACCCACGCGTGCCGCGATCGCTGCATTTTTGTCTGGATGAAACCGATTTCATACTAAAGCAATTGCCACAGCAAACAGGACGTGAGGCCCGCAAACGCTGCGCGAACCTCTTGAGCAATCTAAAATTCGGTAGCTTGAGCGAGGTCTACGCCAGTGGTCTTGGAAACTACTTGGAACTGTTTGTTAAAGAAAACATTGCGCTGGCCCAAGCAGTGCAAACCGATTACCTGGAGTCCATTGCATGAAATTACAGGTATTCCATGAAACCAGCTATCGCTACGAGCAGCCGTTGCGCCGCAGCATACAAATGCTCCGCATGACCCCGGCCAAAACCCAGCGGCAAAACGTTTTGAATTGGCAACTGGATTTGCCCGGTAAAGCCACCCAGTGGACAGACGCCTATGGCAACCTCTGCCATTGCCTGGTCCTGGAAAACGCCAGCCAGGATATTGTGTTGCGCGCACGCGGTACGGTGGATCTGATCGTGTCGGACCAGGGCGAGCCCGAGGGTCCGGTACCGCACGCCGTGTACTTGCGGGCCACAACGCTAACCAGCATGGACGCTGCGATGCAAAACTTTATCGAACCATTCCGCGCTACAGTCAAGTCGCGCCCTTATATGGCTATGCATGATGTGATGCTGGCTTTGCTTGTGCGCATGCCCTATGAAACCGGTATTACCCACGTGGGCGATTCGGCGGTGGAATCATTCGCCAAGGGCAAGGGCGTGTGCCAGGACCATACCCATGTGTTTCTGGCCTGCGCGCGCTACCTGGGCGTACCGGCACGTTACGTCAGTGGCTATCTGCACTCAGCACAAAACGAACAAGTTGCCAGCCACGCATGGGCCGAAGCCTGGGTGGATGGACGATGGATAGGCTATGACGTCAGCAACTCCAGCGATGCTGACATTGGCCACATACGCCTTGCCCATGGATTGGACTACGAGGACGCAAGTCCTGTGCGAGGTATGCGCATAGGTGGAGGCAAAGAGTCTATGCACAGCTATGCAAAAGTAGAATCCTATATCTACAATCAGCAATAGGGCAAGACATGACTTACTGTGTTGGAATGGTTCTCGAAGAAGGACTGGTGTTCGCCTCAGACTCGCGCACCAACGCGGGTGTTGACCATGTGTCAACTTTTTGCAAGATGACGGTCGTTGAAACGCCGGGCCAAGGCGTCATCGTCTTGCTCAACAGTGGCAACCTCGCGACCACACAGCAAGTGGTTAGCCGAATTAAGCAGCAAGCCATAGATGCTCAAAAACCGCTGACCTCACACGCATCTATGTTTAGCGTGGCAGAGCTGGTGGGAAGCGAATTGCGTAAAACCATTCATACCGCTGTGAACGAAGCCCCCGAGCAAAGCGACGTGGATTTCACAGCCACCTTCCTGGTCGGCGGCCAAGTGCGGGGAGAAGCGCCTCGCTTGTTCATGGTTTATCCGCAGGGCAATTTCATAGAGTCAACGACGGATACGCCTTTTTTTCAGATCGGTGAGAGCAAATACGGCAAACCTATTTTGGATCGCGTTGTTCAACCCGAAATCAGCATGACTCAGGCCATCAAATGCGCATTGGTGTCGTTTGACTCAACTATCAAAAGTAATTTATCGGTAGGTCTGCCTATCGATATTGCCATGATCAAAACCAATGATTTACAAGTGACCAAGCGACACCGCATCGACTCCGAAGACGCCTACTTCAGAGATTTACGAAGCAGATGGAGCCAAGGTCTGCGTCAAGTGTTCGGTCAATTACCCGATCCGCATTGGATAAAGTAAGCTGTGAGCTGGGTTTGTTACCAAAGAACTGTACTTGAAAAGTTAGACGCTAGCTTGTGGACTCAACCCTGAAAAGTTTCCCAGACTTACTTTTACCCTTAGTCAATTATTTCGCGGTAGGGATTCAATTGAATTTGGCATTCCCGTCCATAGAGCATAAGTACCATGCCCTTTTCTTGTGTGCATGGGTGCTTGTTGACTAACCAAAACTTCAAGACCTGCGGTTGCGCTGTCAATGATCGGCAACGAGATTAAGTTTTGAATTTGTTGCGCGTATCCGGCCAAGCCGGCACCGCCTAGGATGATGGACTTCACATCAGGCTTTGCAGCCTGTTCGCAGGCTTGTTTCAAGCATTCAATGGCCATGACCGGATTGGCTTGCAGTTCTGCGCCCGTCGCAGCCACCGTTTCAATGTGCCTTAGCTGATTGCTGAAGCCTAGGCTCATTGCCAAGCGCTGAAGCATTGGCTTCCAGCGCTCACCGCCAGTCACAATGGAAAACGGCCCCAGCGCTGATGCCTGAATGAATGAGGCTTCGGCCAATCCAGTCACTGGGTAAGCTGCCATTTCACGAAGCGCAAACAACCCAGGATCGCCAAAACAGCCAATGAGTACGCCGTCAATTGCTTGGTTGGCTAATTGGTTGTGATCTGCCCAGGCCTCGATGCAGGCATGGGATGCAACGGCATGGCTTGCTTCGCAGGCAATGTAACTTGCACCAAAAGTAGCAGTAGCAAACTCTAAATGCACATTTTCTGACGTGCAAGACATTAAGACTTCTTGCAAGCGCCGAGTTGTCAGGGCATTGGTATTGGGGTTGATGACTAGAAAACGAGTAGGACTTGTCTTATGCATTGCATTTTGGTGCGTTTGGGTGATAAATTTGGTGCATTTATTTTTCTAATCCTCATTTTGAGGCGTCAGAAATTCAAAATGACAGGCATGTTTTGTGCTGAAACCTAATTGGTTCGAGATAACTAATTTATCTTAACTTTTCAAATGATTCAATACAAGGAGTATTCATGAAGCGTCGCGATTTACTGGCCGTTGCTGCGTCTACGGTGGCAGCACCCTGGGTTCATGCCCAATCGACAGCTTGGCCCACGAGAGGCCCTATTCGTCTCATCTGCCAATACCCACCAGGCGGCTTGGTTGACACGGTGGCAAGACTTTTGGCACCCCACTTGTCTCAGGCACTTTCCCAAACTGTCGTTGTTGAAAACAGGGCCGGAGCCGGTGGTTTGATTGGGACTGAATATGCGTCTAGACAGGCAGCTGATGGGTATACCCTTTTGGTCAGCCATGCGTCTGTTCATATTTATGCGACAGCAACTCGGAAAACCATGCCTTTCGATCCTGTGAACGATTTCACACACATGGGGATGTTGGTAGAAGCGCCGATGCTCTTATTGGTAAGGGCTCAATCTCCTTATCAGACGCTTGCTCAATACATCAACGCCGCCAAAACCAAACCAGTGCGTTACGGCACATCTGGCATTGGTTCTGCCAATCATCTTTACGGTGAATTGTTGAAAATCGAAGGCCCAGCCAACGAGCACGATCACGTGCCCTACCAAGGCAGTGCGCCTGCTATGCAAGATTTGCTGGGCGGCCAAATTGACAGTGTTTTTGATCCCGTCACAACCAATGTCAATCAACTCAAAGCAGGCTCATTGCGCGCATTGGCCGTTTCTACGCCCAATCGCTTGCCAGCATTGCCCAACATTCCAACGTTTGCAGAACTGGGCTACAACTCACTCACAGGATCGCAATGGTTAGGTCTTTCTGCCCCTAAGAATTTACCTGCACCGATTGCACAGCGAATTACGGCACTGATTCCCGAGTTGTTGGCCAAGCCCGACATCATGGCTCGTTTAGAAGAAGTTCAAACTTTGCCCCGCAGAACACCCGTTGTGGGCGACGAGTTCACCAAACTCATTCAGTCTCAAATCAACACTTGGACCGCCGTTGCGAAGCGCGCCAAAGTTGAAGTGATTGTGTAATAGCGACGAATCTCACAGTTGACTATCCCAGAGCGGCAGATCTCCAACCCTTTTGGGTTGGGTCTGCTGCTTTTTTTTAGTTAAGATATTTGATTCATCTACAAAAAGTAATTTATGACTGAAGTCGATTTCGATCAAATAAGCAGCTATGAACGGTATAAGCTGATGGCAAGTCTCATTGTCCCTAGGCCAATTGCATTGGTGACCAGCCTTGGTGCAAACGGTGTAGTGAATGCGGCCCCATTCTCAATGTTCAATATGATCGGCGAAGACCCGCCTATTTTGATGATCAGTATCAATCGACTTCAAGACGGTCAACTCAAAGATACTTCAGCCAATATTTTGCACAATGGTGAATTTGTTGTGCACATGTCGGACGAGCCTATGGCAGAAAAAATGCACGCCTGCGGCAAAAATTTTCCATCTGATGTCAGTGAATTGGCTGCTGTAGGACTTACTTCTACACCTTCGCACACAGTGAAGCCACCTAGAATTTTAGAAGCACCTATTGCATTTGAATGCGTGCTTCACGAGAAACTCGAGACCCCTAGCCGGTATGTGTTTATCGGACGGATTAAGTGGTTGGCCGCAAGAGACGGGCTCATTGACACGAAAGCATGGCGAGTTAATCTGAAAGACTATCGACCTGTTGCCAGGTTTGGTGCGAGTTTTTACACCAGGCAGAACGATCGTTTTGCGATATCAGATAATATGGGCGAATCGCCCAAAAATAATTCTGCCATCGATCAAATGTAAGACCATGTCGTGATATTTCGAAAGCGTCATCGACAAGCTGTGGTTGTTCTTCTGAGCGTAATTCAAATATGGCGGATCAACGATACCGCAGCCTTGGAGCCTACGCCCACCATGGCGCACCAAGCGCGAAGCACCAGATTAGGTTGAGTTGGACCACGTGCCGCAGCCGCCTCATCGCGGTGAGCTACTTCGTCAGCTTGACAATCAAGAAGGGTCTGGCGCAAGTTATGGAGGTGAGGCTGTGAGGCCAGAGCAAGAATTTGCTCCTCGTAGTGGTGGTTGACAAAGGTCTCGACTGCCTCGATCGTTGCATAAACTGCCTTTGAGCCGAACAGCGCGGGGAGGGCGCCAGTTATAAATCCGGCTATCCGCCATAGGGGAAGTAAGCGACTGTAGTGAGCTGAAGGCAAACAGCCAGAAATAAGACGCAGGTGCTTTTGCTCGGTGGCCAAGTGATGCTCAGCAAAGTCGCGCAAGACCGGGTCGCGCGCGAATTTTAGAACCCCTTGGTAAATACAGACAGCGCCTACTTCGCCTGCGTGGTCAGTGCGCAAATCAGCAAAAACCCATGACGGGAGTTTGTCTTCCGGACCGAGGACCACGTGGCTGGCGTTAAAGATTTGTGCTCTCAAACGCCCAGTAACTTCTTGGCATCCGCCAGCGCTTTCATTGATTCGGTGTGCTTGCCTTCCTTGTGCAACTTTTCACCCTCTGCGCGTAAGGCTTTGACTTTGGCCATTTCTGCTGCAGGCAAAGTTGCAGTCGGCAATTTTGCGTCGATGGTGCGCATCTCACCAGGGCAACCATGCGCTAAAGCCGTGGATGCAAAAAACATAACAAGTGAACCAATAAGAAGTTGTTTCATGGAGGTCTCCAAAAGTTGAAGTTCAAATATATTGCAATAGTCCACAAAGCAAGTATTTGTGGCTGAACTTGTCCCCAGTAAATGATGGAGAATTAGATTTAGTATCGCCACATGACTTACGAAGAATGGAGTTGCCAATGACCGTCAATTTTTCTTTTAAAAATATTTTCCCAATTTTAAATTTAGGCCTTGTACTTACTGGTACTGCGTTATTTTTGCAATCTGCAAATGCTTCAGAGACATCTTGTATCACTGCAGGGAGATTCAACGCTGACGGAAAGTGGTCGCCACAGTTTCAATCTGTCAAATTATTAGACGATGCTGGCCGAAGCTTGACTGTCAAGCTTAAATCTGAGTTAGCACTAGTGCGCGGCGTTGAACTTTTGGAGCCTGCTCTTTTGTCTGGGTGTGAAGGTGACCGAGCCTTGACTCGTGGCACAGATGTGATAACCAATAAAGCCCCTGCCCCTGCTGCAAAGCTTGGTCGACATAATGTCATTGGCTTAGGATTCCCGAAGCTTCAAATTGGTGGTGAGTTGGTAGAGTTAAAGTTACAGGTGAGTGCTGACCAAATGGTCATGATCACTCGTTAAATTTACTGGTTAGAAGCTTTTCATGCAGGGCTTGCTCCACCTGTTGATTTAGAAGCAACTCACTCTGAAGCATTGGAAATTATCACGTTGAAACAGCTACAGCTTCAAGACAACTAAGGCCACTAAATCGTGTACGGACGTATCAAGAGAGCGCAAATACAAGCCAAGCTGACAACGCTAGGTGAACAAGTAGACAAGGATATTGACTGTCCCTTGTGCGAGCGAAGTATTCCACCTTCTCAAAGAGATGCCCACCACCTCGTTCCCAAATCTCATGGTGGCAAACAAACTGTTGTTCTGCATCGGATTTGTCACCGGCAGATTCATGCGTTGTTCAATGAAACAGAACTTGCGCGCCGCCTGAACAGCATTGAATCATTAAGAGCTAGTGAAGAACTTCAGCCATTTATTAAGTGGGTGAGATCAAAGCCGGAAGAATTTTACGAGCGTACTTATAAAAGCCATAGGTTAAAGTAAGCAAGATAAAGAACCAGCGAAAAGTTGGCGTTAAAAAGCAAAAAGCACCGCGCAAGGCAATGCTTTTTTAGGTGGCTTCTCGACCTGGGCTCGAACCAGGGACCTACGGATTAACAGAAAACAGTTTATTTAAAATATGCTTGTTTTATGCGGTCTGCAAGCCATAAAACTATGATGTGCAATAAACTGTGTAATTGCCTATTTTCTGATGTTTTAGCAAGGCGTCCAGCTCTGGACACTTTGTTACTCTTGACGCTTGGTCACTCTGGCCGGTATCAGAGCGTCCAGAGTCTGGACGCTCGGGATGCTCTGGACGGGAGGGGGTGTCCAGAGTCTGGACACTTTGGTTTGTGTTGAATCAAGTTGAAGCGACAGGCATGTAGCAGGTCAGTTTTCCAAGCAATTTAGTAGATTTTGCACTCAGCGCTGTCACTTTGCGCGGGAAAAGTTAGACGGTTGGGTTGGGACTCGCGCTTGCTTTTGGAAAAGTTAGACGCCATGCAAATCAAATTGTCATCAAAAC
>Ga0208856_1000263_pt1 | contig 21739 bp, 18 predicted proteins | sample LakMenEpi13Jul12_FD_150690 | JGI IMG/M metagenome (GOLD analysis project Ga0208856, IMG submission 150690) | Freshwater microbial communities from Lake Mendota, WI - 13JUL2012 deep hole epilimnion (SPAdes) | ecosystem: Environmental > Aquatic > Freshwater > Lentic | place: Lake Mendota, Madison...
AACCGCATCATCGGCCACTACGAAGTCCCGCTCACCCACCCCGGCCGCGACCGCGAGCGCGGGCGGCTGTGGCGCATTGTTTACAAAGGCGACGCCGCGCGCAGCCGTAACGCGGACAATCCTGTCCGCACGCTCCCGACCGATATCGCCGGCTGGATTAAAGAACTCGCCTCGACAAATCCCACCCGCCGCACCCTCTCGCTGAATGAACTCTGCGATCGCTACGGTGCGGAGGCTTTGCCCGCGATCAAAGCTGCGTCTTCGTCGGCAACGAATGCTTTTCAAGAACTGAATGCAGTCTGGGCGCTCTCTCGCCTCGGCGCACTCGACGAAGCCGCTCTCCTAGCGGCACTCACCGGCAAGGAACCGCTCGTGCGAACGCACGCCGCACGAACCGCCGAAGGTTTTGGACTGCGGCAGTCCTCTGCCGCTGTGGAACAGCCGCAGCGCGCGAAGGTCGGCGGGGAGTCCGGCAAGCCGGCGGTGGAAAAGCGGCAGAGGACTGCCGCAGTCCAAGGCGCGTTGCGCTCCGCCGTCCGCGATTCAGATCCATTCGTAAGGCGTAATGCCGCCGAGGCACTCGCGGCGCATCCCGCGCCGGAAAACGTCGCACCCCTAGTCGCACTGCTGCGTTCAACTCCAGCCGACGATGATCACCTCATCCACGCCACGCGCATCGCGCTGCGCAACCAGCTCCGCGATTCCGCCGTGCTCGCGGGCCTCGCGCTCGACAATCAGACTGCGGAAGAACGCGCTCTCGTGCTCGATATGCTCCTCGCCGCATCCGGCGAAGCTTCCGCGGAATTCCGCATGAAGTTTTTTGAGAACCACGAGGGCATCTCAGGCGCGCTCTTCGCAAATCACCTCCCGACCCTCGCGCGCAACGTCTCCACCGAACGGCTCGAATCCCTCTTCGCACTCGCGCAGCGCAAGCTCGGCACGAGTCCCGAGGAACTCGCCTCCGGCCTCGACGCGCTGCTCTCCGCGCTGGATCAGCGCCGCATCGCACCGGGCAAGACGCTGCACTCGTGGGGCTCGCAGGTCGTCACTGCGCTGCTCACCGCAACCGAGCCCGCGGCGGTGTGGACAAATTCTCCCGTGGACGGTGCGCCGCCCTCCGAGAATCCGTGGGCCGTCGAGCAGCGGAAGTGCGCCGATGGAAAAAGTGCCGCATTCATGTCCAGCTTTCCGCGCGGCGAAAAGCTCACCGGCACGCTGCGTTCGTCTGCGTTCACGCTGCCCGCGAAGCTCAGCTTTTCCCTCTGCGGCCACGACGGCCAGTCCGACAGTCCGGCGATGAAGACCAGCTTCGTCCGCCTGCGTGACGCGCAGAGCAACACCGTGCTCCGCGAAGCCGCGCCGCCGCGCAACGACACCGCCCGGCAGATCACCTGGGATCTCGCCGACTGCGCGGGCAAACGCGGCGTGATCGAAATCACCGACGGCAATACCGGCACCGCTTACGCATGGCTCGCCGTCGCGCGCTTCGAGCCGGAACTTCCGGAGCTGAAGCTCGCCGAACCGCCGAGCGCCTCGCGCCGGATGCCGACCGCGGTGAATCTCATCCGCACGCTGAAGCTCACGGGCTTCGACGAGGCGCTCTCGAAAGTCGCCTTTACGTCCGCAGCGGATGCCGACACGCGCGCCGCCGCCGCACGCGCGCTGCTCGGCAGCAATGCGGAGAAAACCATTCCCAAAATCGCAGCGGTCGTCACCGACTCCGCTGCATCCGCATCGCTGCGGGAAAAACTCGCGGCTGCTCTCGCCGAGACAAATTCCCCTGCGGCCATCGTCGCAATCAGCACGGCGATGCGCGACGCACCGCACCGCCTCCAGCAGTCCTTCGCGACCGTGCTCGCCGGATCGCGCAATGGCGCTGAGGCATTGCTCACCGCGTGCAAGGACGGCAAGGCGCCCGCACTTCTCCTGCGCAACAAGTCGATCGGCGATCGGCTCAAGGCTGTGAAAATTCCCGGCCTCGACGAACGCATCGCCGCGCTCACCGCGAATCTTCCGCCTTCTAACGCCGAACTCGACAAGCTGATCGCTGCGCGCAGCAAGGCATTCGATCCCGCAAAGGCGAGCGCGTCACGAGGGGCCGATGTCTTTGCGCGCAACTGCGCGGTCTGCCACGCCATCGAGGGCAAAGGCGGCGTGCTCGGCCCGCAGCTCGACGGCATCGGCGGACGCGGTGCGGAGCGCCTGCTCGAAGACATCCTCGATTCGAACCGCAACGTTGATCGGGCGTTCCGCATGAATGTGATCACTCTGAAAAACGGCACCGTCGTCGCCGGCCTCCCGCGCCGCGAGGAAGGCGCGCAGCTCGTGCTGGCCGACGCCGCCGCGCAGGAGACGCGCATCGCGATCGCCGATATCACTGCTCGCAAGGAGACCGAGACCTCGCTCATGCCGCCGGCATTCGGCGAACTCATCCCGCCCGCAGAACTGAACGACCTGCTCGCATTTCTGCTCGGAAAAAAGCCTGCGAAGTAGCCTCCATTCGTAGCGGCGCTTGTCAACGCGCGGGCTGACTTTGCCGCCGGTTCGTGAGGGACGATCAGCCTGTGCTGTGACAAGCGCAGCTACGGAGAATGCGCGCGCAGCAGCGCACGAACCCGCGTGAAGTGCTCGGGCGAGAATCCCATCGCGAGTTTCAACTGGTAGTCGCGCTCGAGTACGTTCGTGATTTTCCGGCAGCGGCGGTAGTCGGCGAATGAAATGGCTCGGCGGAGCAGCGCCCACAGGCCTGAGACCGGCACCGGGAAATCGCTGCCGTGCATCAGCCGTTCGCCGAGCAGGCCTGCATTGGTTCCCACGCAGCGGTGCGCGTTGCGGCCGCGGCGCGGGACATTCCATGCGCTCGTGTCGCCGTGCAGGTTCGGCCATTTCGCGAGCATGTCGGTGAAGATGTGGAAATAATCGGGATCGCCGAAGCCGCTCTTCGTTGCCGCGTGCGCGGCGATCACGGGGACGCCGCATTCGAGCGGGAGCGTGAGCACGCGCGGGTCGGAATACGCGGCATTGATCACCTGCACGGTGTGCTCGCCGCCGGTGTGCGCGAGCAAAGGGAGACGCGCTTCCGCCATGCGCTCCCAAAATTTCCGGTAGCGCGTGTCGTTGCAGTCCACGTTGTGGCAGTTTGGCAGGAGCTTCAGCACCGCTGCGCCGCCGGCGATGCAGCGATTGAGTTCGTCGAGCGCGTCGGGCCGCGCGGGATGGATGCTCACTGCGGGGATGAATTCGGGATTCTGCCGCGCAAGACGCAGCACGTAGTCATTCGGAACGTGAAAGGAACCGGTGGCTTCCATCTTCGAGCCATCGGCGCGATAGACCTCATCCTGCGCGAGAATGACTGCCGCGCCGAGCGACGATTCGCGCAGGAGCCGCAGCAGATGAGCGACGTAGCGTTCGTCGAAATCATCCGCATGCAGCGACGACGCACCGAGCCCGATGTGCCGCAGCATGTGTGCGGCAAGCGGCTTCTGCCACCACGTCGCGCCGAGCCGCAGCCAGCATCCGCTGCCGGATTTGCCATTGCCGACGATGTGAACGTGGCAATCAATCGGAGGCTGAAGTTGCGGATTTTGCGTGGTCATTTGCGCCAGAGCTTGCGTGATTTCAGCCACTCCGCGACGAGCGTGCGGAACGCGCCCGCCGCGGGCGATGTGCAGGCGTCGGCCCAGACCATCACGAGATCCACGGACTGCACCGGCACGAGTGGACGAAAGACGAGCGGCCCCCCTGCCCCGAGCGTGGCTACGCTGTCCGGGATGATGCCGATGCCTGCGCCCGCCTCGACGTAGCTGAGGACGGTGTGAATGACGCTCGGCGTGTGCGTGAACCGCGGCGTGAATTTTGCACGCTGGCACGCGGTGAGGATCGCATCGTGCAGGCCCACGCCTTCGCGGCGCGCGAGAATCACGAGCGGCTCGCCCGCGAGCGCCCGCCACGGCACCTCCCGTTTTTTCGCGAGCGGATGCGCTGCGGGCAGCACGCAGTGGAACGGTTCGTGTCGAAGGAGCGTGGTGTGCAGGCCGTGTGCGTGCTGCGCGAGCACGGGGCGCGTGAGGCCGATGTCGAGACGGCCGCGCGCGACCATTTCCCACACGCGCTCCGGTGTGCGCTCCTCCAGAATCACGGAGACACGCGGATAGCGTTTGCGAAATTCCGCGAGCAGCCGTCCGAGAAATGCCTGCGTGGGGGCGCCGATGTAGCCGACGCGTAGCTCGCCTTCCTCGCCGTTTGCGACTCGCTGCACCTTTTTCACAGCATCGTCCACGCGCTGGAAAAGGATGCCGATCTCGTGCAGCAGCATCGCACCCGCCTCGGTGAGCGAGACGGCGCGGCGGTTCCGCAGCATGAGCACCGCGCCGATGTCTTCCTCGAGTTCCTTCACCGCGCGGCTCAGCGCGGGCTGCGCGATGTGCAGCCGTCGCGCGGCCTTGGAAAAGCTGAGTTCCTCGGCGACAGCTTGGAAATATCGCAGGTGGCGGAGTTCCATGAGCTGATAACGCACAGGCATGACTGCAATCGCAAGAATGGATTTCCGGTATCAGCGATTTTCCGCGAGCGTCGCGGCTTCCGATGAACAACGTCCAGCTCGCCGTCCAATTTTTCCTGCAGCTTGCCGTCATTCTGCTCTTCTGCCGGATCGTCGGCGCGATTGCGGCGCGCTTCGGGCAGCCGCAGGTCGTGGCGGAGATGATCGCGGGCGTGCTGCTCGGTCCTTCGCTCTTCGGGCTCCTCGCGCCGGAGTGGCAGCAGTGGCTTTTCCCGTGGGACAAGACGCAGCACGGGCGCGACACGCAGAGCTATCTTTTCCCCGCGTCGCAGCTCGGGCTTGCGCTTTACATGTTCATCGTCGGGATGGAATTCCGCACGGACATCATCGGCAAACGGCTGAAAAGTTCCATCGCGGTTTCCCTCGCTGGAATGGTCGCGCCCTTCGTGCTCGGTGCCGGGCTCGGCTGGGTGTTCTTCCACCACACGGAGCTTTTCCCAAAGAAGACCTCGCTCACCGAGGCGATGCTCTTCCTCGGAGCCTCGATGTGCATCACGGCATTCCCGATGCTGGCGAGGATAATCCATTTCAAAAAGCTCGCCGGCACGACGATGGGCACGGTGGCGATTGGCGCAGGCGCGATTGATGATGCGACCGCGTGGTGCCTGCTGGCGGTGGTGCTCGCGAGCTTCGATCAAAACATCAGCCACGCGGTTGTGAACATTGTCGGCGGCATCGGCTATCTCGCCGTGTGTCTGCTCATCGTGAGGCCGCTGCTCGCCCGCACGCAGTCGTGGATGCAGAAGGGCGGCCAGCTCACGGACGGCGGCCTCGTCATCGGGCTCGCGCTCATGGCGCTCGGCGCGTGGTTCACGGATCTCATCGGGCTGCACGCGGTGTTCGGCGCGTTCCTCATGGGCGCGGCGATTCCGCGTGGCGTCTTCACTCGCGATCTCATTGCGCGCATCCAGCCGCTCGCAGTCGCGCTGCTGCTGCCGCTTTTCTTCACCTACTCGGGGCTGAACACGCGCATCGGCCTGCTGAATTCCGGCTACCTGTGGCTGATGTGCGGTGCGGTGCTCGTCGCGGCGATCGTGGGAAAAGGCGTGGCCTGCTGGCTCGCAGCGCGCGCGACGGGAATCTCAAACCGCGAGGCGCTCGGCATCGGCGTGTTGATGAATGCGCGCGGGCTGATGGAGCTGATCATCATCAACATCGGGCTTCAGCGCGGGATCATCAGCGAGGGGCTCTTTGCGACGCTGGTGATCATGGCGGTGATCACGACGCTCATGGCCTCGCCGATCTTCGAGCGCCTCGTTGGGACGGGGACGTTCAAGGCGGAGTAACGAGGGGAATCCTGCCTGCGCTTGGAGAATCTCCGGACAGGATTGTCCTCGTTACGTCAGAGAATGCTCAGAACTTTCTCCACGACGTCGAGCGGGCGCGGGAGCTGGCGTTTTTCGAGTTCGGGCGAGTAGATTGCGGGAGCGTCAATGCTTGTGACGCGCAGCACGGGGGCGTCGAGTTCGTCGAAGATTCTTTCCTGGATCATCGAGGCGATCTGCGCGCCGACTCCGCAGAAGGGTTTGTTTTCCTCGATGTAAACGGCGCGGTGCGTTTTCGCGACGCTCTCCAGAATGGTCTCTTCGTCGAGCGGGCGGATGCTGCGGAGATCGATCACTTCGGCGCTGATGTTGTGCTCGGCAGCGAGGATGTCGGCGGCGGTGCAGGCGGTGAGCGCGGCGCGGCCGTGCGCGATGAGCGTGATGTCCGTGCCGACGCGCTTGATGTCGGCCTTGCCGAGAGGGATGAGATATTCCTCCTCGGGGACTTCCCATTTTTCTCCGTAGAGGAGCGTGTTTTCCATGAACATCACGGGGTCGTTGTCGCGGATGGCGGACTTCATGAGGCCCTTTGCGTCGTAGGCGGTGGCGGGGCACACGACCTTGAGGCCGGGGACGTTTGCCATGAAATTTTCGTGGTTGTGCGAGTGCGTTGCGCCGACGTTCGTGCCGCCGTTCGCGGGCCCGCGGATGACGATGGGGCAATTGATGAGGCCACCGCTCATGTAGCGGACTTGCGCGGCGTTATTGATGATCTGATCCCACGCGACGGTGGCGAAGCTCCAGAACATGAGTTCCATGACTGGGCGGATGCCAAGCATTGAGGCGCCGACGCCCATGCCGATGAATGCGGCCTCGCTGATGGGCGTGTCCATCACGCGCTTGCTGCCCCATTTTTTCCAGAGGCCCTTGGTGACTTTGTATGCGCCGTCGTATTCGGCGACTTCCTCGCCCATGAGGACGACGTTTTCGTCGCGCGCCATTTCTTCGTCAAAGGCTTGGTTGAGTGCGTCGCGGTATTCGATGAGTGGCATGGGAAGTTGAGAGTGGAAGGTTGAGAGTTGAGAGGCCGTCAGTTCGGTCGGAAAAAATCGGCGAGCTTTGTGAGCAGGCGGCTCAGGCGAGAATCGCTGATCCAGCCGAGTTTGCCGTGCAAGTTGCGCGCGGGAATGGAGCCGAGAAATGCGAGCCGGATGAGTGATGACTGCCTGAGCCTCGCTGTGGAAAAATCGGCATCGTCCGGGCCGATGATTTCGTCAAAGCCTTTCACTTCCTGCTGAAGCTGCGTGCTCAGTCCGCACGCGATGAAATCACCGAAGGGCGGCGCGCTGCGCAGCAAGAGAACGGGGCGTGTCTTGATCAGACCGTCGGCTTGCCGGAGCGGCGACAGTCGAATTTCTCCTGCATTCACGGGATGCAGTCGGCCTCTGTGTATTCCGGCTCGTCCGGCCCATAGGCGCGGGCGAGACCCTGCGCGGCGAGCCGCGACCAGTCCTCGCGCCAATGCCCGAGAGAGTCATCATTCGGAATCACCGTCACGATGAGCTGGCTGTTCGCCGGAATCTGGAACGGCTCGTCGATCTGGATGTGCTCACCGTCGTAGTGCGCCTTGAGTGAAATCGCCGCCATTGCTGCGCTCCTAGTCGTGGAAAAAATGCCGCCCCGTGCGCCCGGCCTCCGTCTGCCGGTCCACCTCGAAATACACATCCTGCATGATGCTCTCTTCGCCAGCCACCGGGCTCTCGTCGGCGAACTGCGCAGACGTTGCCGCTTCGGTCTTCGCCGCTTCGTCAATCACGTCGTATTGCTCCTCGGTGAGAGTGCCTTCCTCGATCAGCCGGCGCTTGAAAATCTGAATCGGGTCGTGGCTTTGTTTGTAGTGCTCGATCTCCTCCTTCTGCCGGTAGCCGCCGGTGTGCTTCGAGTCGGCGACGCTGTGGCCGTAGTAGCGGTAGGTGGAAATTTCGAGCACCGTCGGCTTTTGCTCCGCATGCGCACGCTCGATCGCGGCCTGCACGGCGGCGCGCACTTCGTAGATGTCCGTGCCGTTGCACTTCGCCCAGCTTATCGCAAACCCCTCGGCACGCTCGGCGAGGCAGCTTTTGAAAGCGGAACTCCGCGCGAGGCTCGTGCCCATCGAGTAGCCGTTGTTTTCGATGATGTAGATCACCGGGATGTCGAAGAGCGACGCCATGTTCAGGCTCTCGTAGAAGCAACCCTGGTTCACCGCGCCGTCGCCCATGAAGCACATCGCCGCGCCCTTCACTCCCTTGTATTTCAGCGCGTAGGCGAGGCCGAGACCGAGCGGCGTCTGCCCGCCGACGATGCCGTGGCCGCCCCAGTAGTTTTTGTCCGGCGCGAAGAAGTGCATCGAGCCGCCCTTGCCCTTCGAGCAGCCAGTGGCCTTGCCAAACAATTCGGCCATGCACTCGTTCATGGTCATTCCGACTGCGAGAGCATGGCCGTGGCAACGGTAGGCGGTGATGACGTGATCGTCGTCGCCCATGAGCGATACGCATCCTACGGCCACGGATTCCTGGCCATTGTAGAGATGCAGGAAGCCGCCCATTTTTTTCTGCGTGTATTGCCGCAGCGACTCGCCCTCGAAGCGGCGGATGCGCACCATGTCGGTGAGGAGCCGCAGCTTTCTCTCGGTGGAAAGTTTGGCGTTGATCGGAGCCGTGGAAAAATCGGTGGTCGTGACAGCGGTGGCCATGAGTTGCGGTTCGTCGGTGTGGAGATTTGAGGAGCCCGCGCGGTCGCGGTGGTTCGTTCGGTGGATGTTACGGGGCAGCGACTAAAGCGCAACCCTCAATCCCGCCACAGCCGCAGCTTTCGCGCCGCGCGGTGCATTCGTTCGAGGATGCGTGTGTTTCCGTGCGCGGACTGTGAGTTTGAGACCCCTGCGAAATTCCGCGGAGGAAGCAGAGGAGGAACCACGGATGACACGGATGGCACGGATGAAGACATTTTTTCTCTGAATCCCATCCGTGTCATCCGGCCTCCGGCATGGGGACGCGTCACTTCGCCGCCGTCGCCAGGCTCGCGGTGAGGTGTGAGCGGAGTTCGCGCTGGATTTTTGCGAAGTCGCGGTTCGCATCCACGATCGTGAAGCCGTAGCGCTTCTGCATGCGCCCGAATGTGCGCTGGATGAGCCCCTGATAGATGAGGAAGCTCTCGAACATGTCGCGCGAAAGGCCGAGATCCATGCCGCTCTCCCAGTAGTCGAGCGTCGCGTTTTTTTCGAAGTTGCGCAGCACAAGCTCGCCGGGATCCGTCTGAAGGTAGAAGACGGCATCCGGGATGAGCGCGGAGCTGTAGAGGTTCCGTGTCCATTCCGGCTCCGCGCCGCGCACGATGTCGCGCGCCATGAGCGTGTAAATGTAGCGGTCCGCGAGGACGATGTAGCCCGCACGGAGTGCCGGGATGATCTCATGCACGAGCTGGTCGTAGAAATCCGTCGCGTAGAGCAGCGACATCGTCGTGCGCGTAAGCAGGCGCGACTGCTTCGCATGCTCGATATCCTGAGCGAGCAGCGGTGAACGGCGCAGGCCCATGTGCTTCACCGCGTAGCCGCTGGCTTCCAGCCATTCGCTCAGCGCCTTGATATTCGTCGAGCGCCCGGAACCGTCCGCACCCTCGATCGCGAACAGGCGCCCCACGAGGCGCGAGCGGCCCATCTCGGCGAGCGGGCTGCCAAAGGTGCGCATCATCGGCCCCGCGAGGTTCGGCTGGTGCATCGGCGGCGGTGAAAATGACGGCGTCATGAGGTCATGCCGCTGCGCGGCGGCCTTTCGTTTTCTTGAAATCGGACAGCCGGAATTTCTGCCGGAGAATCCGCCGCACCTCGGCCTGCTGCTCGTGGATGTCGCGCGTCGCATCCAGCGTCGTAAAATGATAGCGGGGCGCGAGCATCTCATACTGCTCGAGGATCCGCCCCTGGAAAATGCGGAAGCTCTCGTAAGGATCCGGGCTCAGCCCGAGATCCATGCCGGCCTCATGGTATTTCAGCTCGGGCCGCCCGTCGAGGATGCGCCCCAGCGCGACCTCCAGCGGCGCGCGGAAATACAGCGTCACATCCGGCTGCACTGCGAAACTGTAAAGCCGCTCCACCCAGTCAAAATCCACGCCGCGCACCACATCACGTGCGAACGCCGTGAAGATGTAGCGGTCCGCCAGCACGATGTAACCCGCCTGCAGCAGCGGAAAAATCTGCCGCTCGTAGCGATCCGCAAAGTCCGTCGCATGGATGAGCGAGAAAGTCGTCGGCGTGAGCAGCCGGCTCATCTTTCCCTTGCTCGTCGAAGGCTTCACGAGGCTCGATGAATTCCACTCCGTGAAGAAAACGCGCGCGCCCGAAAGTTCAAGCCAGCGTTTGACGAGATAGATCTGCGTGGATTTGCCCGAGCCATCCAGCCCCTCGACAGCGATGAGTTTTCCAGGATACTTGGGGCACTTTGAAACCACGCCCCCATGCTGTGCGTACGCCTTTTTTTCGCAACAAAATATTCCGGCGAACCGGCATGAGCGGATTCCGCGCAGAATGCCGCGAGCGTTCAATTTTCAACCTGACGTGCGTTTTCTGGACTGGTGAATTTCGAGCGGAAACGAGAGGCTTTAGCTCCGCGTTGAATTTGGCGGCTTATGTTTTTCGGAGAACAAGCCTTTCATCCGTGCCCATCCGTGAAATCCGTGGTTTATTCTCCGTCCCTTCCGTGGAAAATCTCGGGAGGGTCAACCCTCGAAGGATCGGCCTCACCACGATACGGAACATTTCATCAGTTTATTTCGTCGGCCCCGTTCCGGGTCGCCGGCTTCGGCGCGAGACACAGGCTGGAATACGGCGGATTGAAACAAAAACGTCTCTATAAGAAAACTATGGCAATTAAACAAAACGAAACATCGCTGGCTAGGCTTGCTCGGAAAGCTCGCCTGCGAGCACACGCGCCGTATTCGAAGTTTCTTGTCGGTGCCGCTCTGGAGTCAGAAGGCGGTAAAGTGTTCAGCGGGTGTAACGTAGAGAATATTTCTTACGGATTAACAATATGTGCGGAGCGCAACGCGGTCTTCGCCGCCGTCGCCGCCGGAGTCCGTTCATTCCGACGAATCGTCATTGTGGCGGACTCCAAAGAACCAGTCACTCCATGCGGAGCGTGCCGACAGGTACTTTCAGAATTCTCGGAAAACATGGAAATCATAAGTATAAACCTAAAAGGTCAGAAATTCCGGGCCTCACTCGCGGAACTGCTCCCCCGCTCGAAAGCCGGAATCCTCGACCATCCATGTTCCACGTAGAACATCAAGTAGCCAAGTGTGACTTGATCACGCCTCGATTCGTGATAAATCCGACGACTAGACAACACCTCAACTGCATGGCATCCGCTTGGGAGGCGCTTGAGGGTCTTTCCGTGGATGACACATGCGGTGAAGCTCTGAGTTACCAACATTGCCGCGCCCGTGACTTCGAGAGTCCATCCACGTTGACGCCCGGTGCATTGAGATACACGGATGACACCGCGATGGCGCTGGGAATATTGGAATGTTTAAGTCTCTTCAAAACAATCAAACAAGATGCGCTTGCGTGGGTATTCGCGAAGAATTTCAAATCCGATCCGGACCGTGGCTACGGAAAAATGACACCGCGAACTCTGACTCAACTCTCCGAAGCTGGATCGTGGCGGACGATTTCAGCGTCAGCCTTTGGAACAGGTTCGTTTGGCAATGGATCAGCGATGAGGGGCGGTCCACTCGGAGCGTATTTCTCTCAGGATCTTGGCCAACTTTGCGCTGCGGCAACAGCGTCAGCCCAAGTCACCAACTTTCATTTGGAAGCCAGGGCTGGTGCAATCGCGGTTGCAATCGCTACCGCCGAAGCCGTGAACTGCCGTCATCTCCCGAGGGACGAAGCATGTGCTTCAATCTGGCAAAGTGTAATCAAGTGGACTCCGGAAGGAATGACCTTGAGCGCATTGAAATTAGCGCACACATTCCAGTCAGGGAGCACTGCGGACGAAGTGGCGAGAGCCGTCGGTTGCGGGCATGAGATTTTCTGCCCAGATACTGTGCCTTTCGCAATCTGGAATACCTGCCGTTCCATCCATGATTTTACAGAAGCCTTGCTCAGCACGATCGAAGTCGGTGGCGATTGCGATACCAATGCCGCGATCGTCTGCGGAATTGTAGCAGCCTACGGAACAGATGCCGGCATTATCCGAGCACTGGCGTGTTGCGCGCGAAAGTCTCCCTGCCATCGCACTGAAACAATGACACCACTCGCTCAGACAACGAACTGCCCTTCAAGAAATTGAGCATGTTCATTCATCCTAAAACCTACGACGTGCTCGTCATCGGTGCTGGACACGGCGGCATTGAAGCAGCTTCTGCGGCGGCGCGACTTAGCGCCGAGACACTGATTTTGTCGCAGTCCCTCGACACGGTCGGCCAGATGTCCTGCAATCCCGCAATCGGCGGTCAGGCAAAAGGTCAGATTGTCCGGGAGATCGATGCGCTGGGCGGTGTCATGGGCTTGAATACGGATGCGACCGCGATTCAATTTCGCCTCCTGAATTCCAAGAAAGGCCCCAGCGTGCGCTCGCCTAGGGCGCAGTGCGACAAGAAGGCCTACCAATTCCGCGCAAAGGTCGAACTCGAGCGAACGCCGAACCTTGACCTGATGCAGGCCAATGTCACCCGAATCCTCACGGATGACAACGGCGTCTGTGGCATTCAGACCAATATGGGGATGCAAGTGAACTGCCGATCCGTCGTGGTGACGACTGGCACCTTCATGCGCGGCCTCCTGCATGTCGGACTAAAAAATCAGCCTGGCGGGCGCATGGGAGACACCGTCTCCAGTCTGAGTGACTCGCTTCAGGAGCTTGGCCTTGAGATCGGCAGATTCAAGACCGGAACGCCGTGCCGCTTGAATGGGCGGACGATTGATTTCTCAAAGTGCGAGAAGCAGCTCGGTGATGAAGTGCCCACGACATTCAGTTTTCTGCCGGAGCGCCTTGAGCGAAAGCCGCGTGAAATATTCTCACTGAATTTTACCGCTGATGGGACGTTCCATGTGGAACAAATCCCATGCTGGATGACCTACACGAACTCCCGCACGCACGACATCATCCGCAATAACCTCGACAAATCACCGCTCTACGCGGGCAAGATCGAGGGCACCGGCCCGCGGTATTGCCCATCCATCGAGGACAAAGTCGTAAAGTTCGCGGAAAAAGAGCGGCATCAGCTCTATCTCGAACCAGAAGGCCTCCACACACTCGAATACTACGTCAACGGAGTCTCAACGTCGCTGCCTCTGGAAGTCCAATACGCATTCATCCGAACCGTGCCCGGACTTGAAAATGCCGAACTGCTCCGTCCCGGCTACGCCGTCGAATACGACTACTGCCCGCCGACCCAGCTCCGCCACACTCTCGAAACCAAGGCGATCCCCGGCCTATATCTCGCCGGACAAATCAACGGAACCTCCGGCTACGAGGAAGCCGCAGGGCAGGGGCTCCTTGCCGGCGCAAATGCCGCGCTTAAACTGCAAGGCAAACCGCCTTTGATCCTCGGCCGTGCTGATGCCTATCTCGGTGTGCTCGTGGACGACCTCGTGACCAAGGGAACTCCCGAGCCATATCGCATGTTCACGAGCCGTGCCGAACACCGCCTGATTCTCCGCCACGACAACGCAGATTTCCGCCTCACGCCGATCGGCCAGAAATTCGGTCTCGTGGATTCCATGCGCTGGGAGAAAACGAAAGAAAAGCTCGCCAGCCTCGACAGACTCCGCCGAAACGCCGAGTCCGCCACGCACGACGGAATCAAGATCGCCGCCTGGCTGAAGAGGCCTGATAATTATGCAGTGAACCTCCCGGAAAGCACCCGCACAGGGCATGATCGGACAATCTGGGATGCGCTGGAGATTGAGTTGAAATACGAGGGCTACATCTCCCGTCAGCAAATCGCGATTGACCGGCTGAAACGCCAAGACGACAAGCGCATCCCCGCGGGTATGGATTTCCTCGCCATCCGCGGCCTGCGGGTGGAAGCCCGGCAAAAGCTCACCGCCATCCGGCCAGAGACGCTCGGCCAAGCCTCACGGATCAGCGGCGTAACCCCGGCCGACCTCGCGCTGCTCGCGGTCTGGATCGAACGCCCCCAGCCGTCAGCGTCTCTTTGATCACCGAGGACATCACGAACCCATTCCTTTCCCGCACCACAACCCCATCACCCATGAAAATCCCGCACCTCTTTTTGACCATTCTGCTCTGTGCCGCCTGCCCGCAGAGCCAAGCCGAACCCGCGAAATCCCCAGACAAACCCATCTCCAAACTTCACGCGAACGACATCCAAGATTTAAAAATCGGCGACGCGGCCCCGGATTTCAAGCTGCTCGGGATTGACGACAAACGGCACACGCTCGGGGACTACCGGGCGGCGAAAGTCCTCATGGTGGCGTTCATCTCGAACCATTGCCCGGACTCGCACGCGGCGGAGGCGCGGATCAAGAAACTCATCCGTGACATGCCGGCGGGTCAGTTTTCGCTCGTCGCCATCAACCCGAACAGCCCTGACGGACTCAGTATTGATGAACTGGGCTTTTCGAAATACAACGACGGGTTCGACGACATGAAAAAGTATGCTGCGGACGAGGGGTTCAATTTTCCCTACCTCTACGACGGCGAGACGCAGGCGATCGCCAAGGCCTACGGGTGTCTCGCCACGCCGCATGTCTTCGTCTTCGACGCGGAGCGCAAACTGCGCTACAAGGGCCAGTTTGACGACTCGCGTTTCGCTGACGAGGCGACCGTGACGAGCCAAGATGCCCGCCATGCAGTCGAAGCCTTGCTCGCAGGCAAGCCTGTCCCGGTCGAAATTACCAAGCCGCATGGATGCTCCACTAAGTGGCTTGACAAGAAAGACTTGGTATCCAAGAAAGTGGAAAAGTGGGACAAAACGCCCGTTGATGTGGAGTTGATAGATGCCGCTGGAGTGGTGGGACTGCGCAAGAATGGCACAAGTAAGATGCGGCTATTTAACGTCTGGGCAACCACTTGCGCTCCATGCGTTGCGGAGTTTCCCGAACTCGTCACCACGGCACGGAAGTTTGGCCTCCGCGATTTTGAACTTATCACGATCAGCACTGATGACCCAAAGGATTCTGCGAAAGTGAAAGCATTCCTCGAAAAACGCGGGGCCGGTCTGCTCGACCGGCTGAAGCCTTCGCTCAAGGCCGAAGGCCGCACGACAAACAGCTACATTTTCAAGGAAGCCGACACCAACGCGCTCATGAAGGCCCTCGACCCAGAATGGCCCGGCGCGATCCCGCACACCGTCCTCGTCGGGACCAATGGCGAAATCCTCTGGCGTCACAATGGTGCCGTGAACGGCGAGGAACTCCGCACAGTGATCCTCGAAAAGATGGGCCGGTTCTATCGGCCGTAGTTCGGGAGCGAAGGCGAAGCAGTGTCCAAGGAAGGTCACGGACCCGATGCGCTTGCTGTCGGGTCGTCCGACATTTCCCTCGAATGCCCTGCGATCCACCTCCGGCGATCAAAAGAAGGGGTGCCGCGCAAAGCCGCAGACGCGCAGAGGTTTGATCGGACGTGCCGCAAATTTTCCTCCGTCCTTCCGCTCTTCGCGTCCTCGCACCGCTGCGTGAACCGCCCCACCGCTCCCGCGGTCACTTCATTATCCGCAGATGCGCGAAACGCACGGCCCAGTCCTCGGGCAGCCGGAGCGGTTTCCCCTCGGGCATTTTGATCAGCGCGAGGCTTTGTTGGCAGGACACCATCAGGGTGCCGTCCGCGGGGCGCACGACCTCGAACTCGCACCAGAACCGTGCGCGTTCCATGCGGCTCATTTTTCCGCGGATGATCAGGCGGTCGCTCAATTTTGCCGGCTTGCGGTAGTCGGCCTCGGTGCGCAGCAGGACGGGATAGACTCCGCGCGCGGCCATCTCGACCATCGCGAGGCCGAGCTGTTCGGCCAGCATCGTGCGCGCCGTCTCGATCATGCGCAGGTATGCGAGATTGTGGACGACCCCGCCGCAGTCCGTGTCGAAAAACATGACCTGCTGTTCGATTTCGATCGTCGGCGTCTCGGGTGCGCCGTCTCCTGCGGAGTGTGGATTCACACTGCGGAGAAAATCGCGCCAGCGTGCGCGTGAACAGCAATTTCCCTCGCTCCGCCGGTGGGCGCTCACGGCAGACATGTTGACTTTTTGTTTCCCAATCGCGCAATCCGCGCTACATGCCTCGCGCTCTCCAGCCTGCGGGCGCGGACACGACCACCTGATTTTTCCTCACCTTTCCAAATGGCCAAATACATCGAAATGCCGAAACTCGCAGACACCATGACGGAGGGCACCCTCGTGAAATGGCGTGTGAAGCAAGGCGACAAGGTCGCAACGGGCGATGTGGTCGCCGAAGTCGAGACCGACAAGGCCACGATGGAAATGGAGGCGTTCGACGACGGCATCCTGCACAAGCTCCTGGTCGCCGCCGGCCAGAAAGTCCCGTGCGGCACGCCCATCGCGCTCCTGATCGGAAAAAATGAGCAGCCTCCCGCGGACGGTTCGCTTCCCGCCGTCGTCGCGAAACCGGCCACGGTTGCGAAGACTGCGTCACCAGTGGCATCCGTCGCTGCGACCGCTGTCGCCCACGCGACCGGCTCGCGTACTGCGACCTCAGCCTCCGGATCTCGCGTGAAGGCTTCGCCGCTCGCGAGGAAAATCGCCGTGGCGTATGGAGTGAATCTTTCCGCACTCCGCGGCACCGGCCCCGGTGGCCGCATCGTCGCACTCGATGTGGAAAATGCGCCCGCCACTTCCGCAGGCGGCCCCTCGGTGCCGATCGTTCCGCCAGTGGCCGCTGGCGCTGGTGACACGGTGATCCCGCTCAGCGGAATGCGGCGCATCATCGCCGAGCGCCTGCTCTCCAGCAAGACGCACCTCCCGCATTTCTACCTCACGATCGAAGTGGACGCTGCGCCGCTCATGAAGCTCCGCGCCGAGGCAAATGCCGCCGCCGAGACCTCCGGCGGGCAGAAGCTCACGGTGAATGATTTCGTGTTGAAGGCGGTCGTCACCGCCGCGCAGAAAGTGCCGCAGGTGAACGCGAGTTTTGCGGGCGATTCGATCATCCAATATGGCGCGGTGAATCTCAGCGTCGCCGTCGCCGTCGAGGAAGGGCTCGTGACGCCCGTCATCCGCGACGCGCAGAAAAAATCGCTGCGCGAAATCAGCGACGCCGTGAAGGATCTCGCGACGCGCGCGCGCAACAAGAAGCTGAAACCGGACGAATTCGCAGGCGGCACGATCACCGTTTCGAACCTCGGCGCGTACGGCATCGACCAGTTCTGCGCGATCATCAATCCGCCGCAGGCACTCATCCTCGCCATCGGCGCGATTGTGAAAAAGCCCGTTGTCGGCCCCGGCGACACCATCGTGGTCGGCCAGCGCGTGAACATCACACTCAGCGCGGATCACCGCGTGGTGGACGGCGCGGTCGGCGCGAACTACCTCGCGGAACTCAAGAAGCTGCTAGAGTCCCCCGCGCTGATGCTGATGTAAAATGTGGGGGCCGACAATCTGTCGGTCCGACTCATTTGAAACACGGAGATCGTGCGGGCAAGGACTGGTCCGCAAGACGTGTTGATTCGGGTAGCGCCGGACGCCCGCGCTACCCGAGGCACGCCGGCCTGATCCGTCTGCGTAATTGGAAGTTGATTGCTTGATCTTCCAGATTTTCCGCAGTCACTCGCCGCGCGTGAGCTTGCCATCGGCGCGCGGCAGTGTGTCATCGGCGAGGCCGAGCTTCGCGGTAAGCGCGATCCATTTTGTGGCGAGCGCTTCGTCGAGCACGCGATCCAGTTCGACGGCGTGACTTGGGAACGCTTCGAAATACTGGCCGTGCAGATTTTTTCCGCGCTGTACCGGCTTCTGCAGCATCACGCGGTTCTCGGAATTTTGCGTCGCGGTGAAGCGGAAATTGTAGGCCTGCAACTGTGCGTCCTCCTGCTCCGGAGCGAGCGGTTCGTTGTACTCGCTGTGGCCTTCGCGACCGACGCGATACGGCACCTTTGCGGCGGCGATGAGGTCGCCTTCGTAGGTGGCATCAATGTAGAAATCCGCCGTGACCGTGAGCGCGGTGCGCCCGTCATTTTCGATCCGTGCGACAAGGCCGATCGAGCTGCCGGTCGCATCGCCCGAGAGCCGTGTGCCGAAGACGCGGCGGTTTTTCCAGAGCGTGATGTTTGGCTGCTCCGCGATCATTTGCTCGAACACCGCGAGGTTCACTTTCGGCTCCGCGAAGACTCCGTTCCAGCAGTCGCGCACCTGCGGGGAATCCGCGCCGAACGCATCGCGGTAGTGCTGCTCCACGCGCTTGGAAAATTTCAGATACGCGCCCATGAGCCCTTCACGTGATCGGAAGTCCGTGTGCGAGAGTCCGCTCGTGATCATGCTGCCGATGCGATCCGTCGGTTCGACGCGCAGTCCCTTTTCACCGTCCTCCGCCGCGCGAGCTGCGACTGAAGGCCGGGATCAAGATTACGATTGAGAATACGATTAAGAGAGGAGGCCTGGCGCGACGCTTGTGTTGACGCTTGTGCTTGGAACTGCGCGCGGCTTCTGGCGATGCTGCGCGCCACATGCAACTCGCCGTGCTCAATCCCGGTGGCCGCGACCCCGAGCAGCGCTTCCCCGACGGGGCGGGCGCGGTGGACGCGCGCGCGCATGCGCCGGTGAATTATCACGCGTATGCAGCCTGCACTCGCGGGGGATTTTTCCGCGACGTGCGTGCGATTCCTGCCGAGATGCGCCCGGTGCTCGTGCTGCTGCGGAAGGATCTGAAACCGGCGCTCGTCGCGGTGAAGGCGCTGAAGGCCGAGGGCCGCACGGTCGCGATTTCGTGGAAGGAGAGCGGCCAGCACCAGGTCGCGCAACAGCTCGACTCCGCGGCGAATCTCTCGCTGTTCCGCGAGATCTGTGCACTGGCGGATGGTGCGCTCAGCAGCACACCCGAGCTCGTGCGGCTCTACATCAGCGGCGGCGTGAACGTTTCGGAGTTCATTCCGACACCGTATCCTCTGGACGATACGCGCTGGGATTTTTCGCGTCCGCTCGCGGAGCGATCGGGCGTTTTCATCGGCACGCGCGAGTGGGATGTGCCGTCGCGGAATCATGCCGCGGCGCTGCTGCGCGCGAGTGTGCTTGGTGTGCCGGTGACGGTCTTCAATCCCGACGGTCGCAGCGGACGCAAAAAGCTCGATGCGATTTTTCCCGGCGGCTCGCTGCATGTGATCGAGAAGCGCCTCGATTACCCCGGCTACCTGCGCGAGATGGCGAAATGCCGCGTGGTTTTCCAGCTCGATTCCAGCGCGGTGCCAGGGCAGGTCGCAGGCGACGCGCTGCTGTGCCGGATGCCATGCACCGGCGGAAATGGCGCGGTGGATCGCGTGGCGTTTGGCGAAGGCGCGGATCTCAGGAAGCTGCTGGACGACGATGCGGCGTGGCACGCGGCGGTGAATGCCTCGCAGGCGCGTGCGCGAGAGGCGCTGAGCTTTTCCGCGTGCGCGGTGCGGCTGCGGGAATTCTTCGGTTCGCTCGCCGGGGCGTAGCCGCGCTTGTGAAAGCGCGGGCTGACTTCCGCATTTGATCCACATGCCGGTTTCCGTCCGCGGTGTCGAGATTGGCCCACGCTTTTACAAGCGCGGCTACAGATCACTGCAAGACGCGCTCGCGAGGGATGCCGCAGAGGTCGAAGATTCGGAGGATGGTGTCCTCGATGAGATTGTTTGGGCAGCTTGCGCCGGCGGTGATGCCGATGGTCGCGGGCGAGGCGGGGAGCCAGTTGTCGGTCGTGGTCTCGCTGTGCTCGTGCTGCTTGAAGTGCGTGATGCGCGCGGGCGATTCGAGCTTGCCGGCGTTGCGGATGAAGTATGTGGGCAGCACGGCCTCGCCCATTTCCGCAAGGTGCGAGGTGTTTGAAGAATTGTAGCCGCCGATGACGAGCAGCAGATCCATTTTTTTCTGAAGCATGTCCTTCAGTGCGTCCTGCCGCTCCTGCGTCGCGCCGCAGATGGTGTCGAAGAAACGGTAATTTTCCTTCACGCCCGTTTCGCCGTCACGGTCGCGCACGGCGGCCATGATGCGCTTTTGCACTTCCTCGGTCTCGCCGCGCATCATGGTGGTCTGGTTCGCGACGCCGACGCGGCGGAGATGCTTGTCGGGATCAAAGCCCGGGCTGTATGCGCCTGCGAAGCGCTTGAGGAATGCCTCGCGATCGCCGCCTTTGCGGATGTAGTTGCAGACGAAATCGGTGTCATCGAGCGAGAGGACGACGAGGTAATGGCCCTTGCTCTCGTGCACGGCGCGACTCGCGGTGGCGCGCGTCTCCTCGTGCGAGGCCTTGCCGTGGATGATGCTCGTCATGTCTTCGGCGGCGTTTTGCTTCACGCGTTTCCACACGCTCATCACGTCGCCGCACGTCGTATCCACGATCTGCACGCCGCGATCTTTCAGCCGCGCGAGCGTGGTCACGCTGGTGCCGAATGCGGGGACGATCACGACGTCCTCCGGGCCGATGTCGTCCACGTTTGCCTCGCCCTTGCTGTCCAAAATATTCACCACGCCCATGTCGGCGATCTGCCGGTTCACCTCGGGGTTGTGGATGATTTCGCCGAGGATGAAGACGCGCTTGTCGGCAAAAACTTTCCGCGCCGCGTACGCGAGATCGATCGCGCGCTCGACGCCGTAGCAGAAGCCGAACTGCTTCGCGAGATGGACGGTGACGCCGTCCACCGTGAGCGTGCCGCCGGTGGCGCGGATGCGCTCGACGACTTCGCTGCGGTAGTGCGACTCGACCTGCGTCTGCACGGCGGCCATGACGTCGGGCGTGCGGAGGTTCGTGCGTTTGGCGGGCGCTGGCGTGGCGGTGGTGGACATTGGATCGGGAGCGTAGCTGCGGTTTTGAAAAAGGAAAGGCGTCCGCAACTCACGTCGCGGACGCCTTTGAAAAAACGAGGCTCGAAAAAGGCTACTGCTTGAGCAGGAGCGGGCCTGCGGGATCCTTGAACCAGCTCGATGCCATTATCACTTCACGCGGCGGATCGGGGTCGCGGGCCTGATCCAGCTTCCGCACGGTGCGGCCGTGGGTGGCGTCTTCGGGCTGTGACGAGGCGATGTTCACCGGGGTGCCGATGCGGACGAGCGCGTAGAAGCGTGCGGCGGCCTCGCGGTGCAGGCGGATGCAGCCGTGGGTGCGCGGATACGGGTGGACGAAGCCTTCGTGGAAGCCATAAGCGGGCTTCCATGCGCACCAGTAGGCCATCGGGTAGCCGGCGTCCGGCTGGCTCACGCGGCGCTTGTCCTTGATCTTTTCGATGATGGAGTAGCTGCCCGAACCGGTCGCGCCACTTGCGCCGACGCAGCCCTGCACGGCCATGAGCAAGCGGTCACCTTCCATCACGTAGATGTGCTGGGTGGAGGTGGAGACTTTCACGCGCACTGCGGCCGGGTTGTTCGGCGCGTAGGCTGTGCATTTGTATCCGCCGGTGGAACTGCCGATCTGGTTGCCGCACGAGGACAGGAGTGTGACCCCTGCGAGCGCGAGGATGGTGTTGAGGAAGTGTTTCATCAGGCGCGGAAGAAAGGCGGATCAGCCGGGATTGTCAACCGCACGTGGCGCGACAAGAGGACCAGAGCCACCGCGGGCGCGCACTGGATGGAAGCGCGTGTTCCGTCGCGTCGTCAGCCGCCAGAACTACCTGTGTTTCCACGATGTGCGTAAAATCCCGGCGCGCTTGGCAAAGGTGTTGCTAGTACCTAGTTAAACAAGTTCGCGTATTTACTGGCGAGAGTTTTCGCCGTGAAATTGACCTTGGTCCATTC
>Ga0208856_1000264_pt1 | contig 21736 bp, 14 predicted proteins | sample LakMenEpi13Jul12_FD_150690 | JGI IMG/M metagenome (GOLD analysis project Ga0208856, IMG submission 150690) | Freshwater microbial communities from Lake Mendota, WI - 13JUL2012 deep hole epilimnion (SPAdes) | ecosystem: Environmental > Aquatic > Freshwater > Lentic | place: Lake Mendota, Madison...
CTCTCCGGGGCGGCGAGGAAGAGAACGGCGTGGGCGATTTCTTCGGGCTGGCCGGGGCGGCCGAGGGGGACGTGGGCGAGCATGGCCTGGACGCGATCGTTGAACTGGCCGTTCTCGCCGTAGAAGAGCTGCTTCGTGCCTTCACTGAGGATGGAGCCGGGGGCGATGCAGTTGGTGAGGATGCCCTGCGAGCCGAGTTCGATGGCCATGGTGCGCGTAAGATTGACGACGCCGGCCTTGGCGGCGGTGTAGGCGCACTGGAGGCGCGCGGGGACGAGTCCCATGACGGAGGAGATGTTGATGATGCGGCCGGATTTGCGCTGGAGCATGTGGCGCGAAGTGGCCTTGCTGACGAGGAAGAGGCCAGTGAGGGTCACGCGGAGGATGCGGTCCCATTCCTCGGCGGGAAAGGAGTCAATGTTCACGCGGTGGGCCACGGTGTTGATGCCGGCGTTGTTGACGAGGATATCAATGCGGCCGTGCGCGGCGATGATCTCGCTGATGGCTGATTCAATCTGTTTTTCATCGGTGACATCCATGCGGATCGCCATGGCTCCGGGCGTGGCGGCAGCGAGCCGGCGGGCGCCTTCGAGGTTGATGTCGGCATAGACGACTTTGGCGCCGTTCGCGGCGAGTGAGGCACAGATGGCTTGGCCGATGGCTCCGGCGGCTCCGGTGACGAGGGCGACTTGGTTATCGAGTTGGACTTTCATGAGTGGAAAAAATTACACGAGGCCGAGGAAGGGCTGTTCGATGAGGTGGCGGAGGGTTTGCAGGAAGCGGGCGGCGGCGGCGCCGTCGTTGACGCGATGGTCGAAGGTGAGGCTGAGCGTGAGGCGGTCGCGCGCGGCGAAGGTGCCGTCGTCGAGCGGCACGGCCTCGCGCACGATGGCGCCGATGCCGAGGATGGCGGACTCGGGTGGATTGATGACCGGGGTGAATGCCTCGACGCCGAGGCTGCCGAGATTGCTGAGCGTGAAGCAAGCGCCCTGCATGTCCGCGGCGGCGAGCTTACCGGAGCGGGCGGCGGCGATGAGCTTTTGCGATTGCGCGGCTATCTGGGTGAGCGTGGAGGAGTCCACGTTGCGAATGACGGGGACGAGCAATCCGCCTTCGGTGTCCACGGCAATGCCGAGGTGGATGCTCTCGGGGAGCAGGAGGTGATCCTCCGCCCAAGTGGCGGCGAGCGTGGGATGCTGGCGCAAGGCGGTGGCGGTGAGCTTGACGAGGATGTCGTTGATGGTGGGAATGACGGCGAGGTTCGCTTTTTCGCCCATGGACTTGAGCTGCTTGCGGAGGGCGAGCAGTGCGGTGGCATCGCAACGTCCGGTGATGGTGACGGGCACGGTGGTCTGGCGGCTGTGCATGAGCCGCGCGGCGATGGTGCGCCGCATTTGCGTGAGAGGAACCTGCCTCATCCCGGCGGTTGGGATGGCAGTTGCCGCGGCAAGGACATCGCGCTCGCGGACACGTCCGCCTTTGCCGGTGGGTGCGAGCGCGGCGAGCTCAACGCGGTGCGTCTCGGCGGCGCGACGGGCTCGGGGGCTCGCGGGGGTCTCAGTGCGGGATTTTGTCGGCAGGAGAATGGTAGCAGGAGAATGAATGAGTTTATTCTCTCCCGATTGGGGCGGCTCGCTCAACTGTCTGGTCTTGATCTCAGGTTGATTGGCAACCGGTGCGCTCTCGCCTTCGGCAAGCAAGTAGCCAAGCACATGGCCGACTTTGATGATGTCGCCTGGCCTTGGGCCGTCGGGGGCGATGTGCAAGATGCCGCTATCGATGGCTTCGACCTCTTGCGCGGCTTTGTCGCTTTCGAGCGTGAAGAGCGGTTCGCCTTCTTTGATGAGGTCACCATCTTGCTTCAGCCACGCGAGGAACTTGCCTTCCTCCATGGACCAGCCGAGCCGGGGTAATGTGATGTTGATAGGCATGACGTTGATCTATTCAGCGCACAGTTCGCGGATGGCTTGCGCGATGGCTTCAGTGTTCGGCACCACGGCCGCTTCAAGCGTGGGGCTGTAAGGCGTGGGCGAGGCTTTGCCGTTGAGGCGGCGGATGGGAGCATCGAGGTCGTCAAAGCCGCGGTCGGCTAGTTGCGCGGCGATCTCGGCTCCGATGCCGCAATGGGCGAAATCTTCGTCCACGATGATGAGGCGGCCTGTTTTTGCAACGGACTGAATGATGGTGTCCACGTCGAGCGGGGCAACGGTGCGGGGGTCGATGAGTTCGACCGAGATGCCTTCAGCGGCGAGCGTCTCACACGCCGCGAGTGTCTTGTGAACCATGAGTGCGAGCGCAACGACGGTGACATCGCTGCCTTCGCGCACGATGGCGGCTTTGCCGAAGTCGATGAAGTATTCTTCCTCGGGCACGGGTCCTTTCACGGTCATCAGCTCGCGATGTTCGAGGAAGAGCACGGGGTCGTCGCAGGTGAGCGCGGTTTTAAGCAGACCTTTCGCATCACGCGGTGAGGAAGGCACCACGACACGCAGGCCGGGGAAGTGCGCATACATCGAGTAGTAGCTGCCGCTGTGATGCGTGGCGGCCGCGTGACCGATGCCGATGCAGCCGCGCATCAGCACGGGCATCTTCAGTCGCCCACTGCTCATGTATTGCATCTTGGCGATCTGATTGACGATCTCGCCGACGGCATCGAGCACGAAGTCGGCGAACATGAAGTCCACCACGGGCCGCGTGCCGGTCATCGCTGCGCCTCCTGCGAGTCCGACGAAACCGCGCTCGCAAATGGGTGTGTCACGCAACCTCGCCTCGCCGTGAATCGCAAACAGGCCGCTGGTCGTGGCGAAGTTGCCGCCGCGCACACCGATGCCTTCGCCCATGACGAAGATCTTCGGATTGCGCGCCATCTCTTCGGTGAGTGCTTCGAGTGTGGCCTTCATGAAGGTCAGCTCGCGTGTGGCTGACGATGTCGGCGGTGCCTCCCGATGAGCTGCGCTTGCTGACGAAGCATAGACGTGAGTGGTGGCGCTCTCGGCCGTCGGGTAAGCGCTCTTTTCGGCGAACTCATGCGCCGATTCCGTGAGTGTGCCGACCTCTTGCTCGATGGCGCTCAGCTCGGCATCGGTCGCGAGTTTTTGATCAAGCAGATGCTTCTTCAGTCGCGCGATGGGACACTGTGCTTTCCACTGCTCCACATCTTCACGCGTTCGATAAGTGAAGTCGCCCATGCCTTCGGCGTGCGCGCGGGTGCGGTAGGTTTTGCATTCGATGAGTGTGGGGCCTTCGCCGTTGCGAGCACGCTTCACCGCCTCGCGAGCGGCGGCTTCCACGGCGAGCACGTCGTTGCCATCCACTTCGATGCTGGCGATGCCATACGCCGCGCCGCGAGCCGCCACGCTGGGATTGCCCGCGACACTGGAAAACGGAACCTCCGTGGCGAACTGGTTGTTCTCGCACACGAACAGCACCGGCAGCTTCCAGATGCTCGCCATGTTCAGGCCTTCGTGAAACGCGCCGTTGTTCGCCGCGCCATCGCCGAAGAACGCGACACCGACATTGCCTGTCTTCATGACCAAGGAACTGTAGCCCGCGCCGGTCGCTTGCAGGATGCAGGGGCCGACGATGCCGCTGGTGCCCATCATGCCGATCTCCGGCGCAAACAGATGCATGGAGCCACCGCGACCGCGCGAGCAGCCGGTCTCGCGACCAAAGAGTTCCGCCATGAGCTGGCGCGGCTCCATGCCTTTGGCGAGCGCATGTCCATGGCCGCGGTGCGTGCTGAAGACGGCGTCCGCTTCATGCAAATGCGCGCACACGCCCGTGGCGATGGCTTCCTCGCCGACATAGGTGTGGCAGGCACCGTGGATGAGTCCGCGCTGATGCGATTTTGCGAGTCGCTCCTCCACCATGCGGATGACGAGCATGGTGCGGTAGAGTTGAAGCGGTGATGATTTGGCCGTGATGGAACTCATGCTGATTTAGGTTTGAGACGCAGAAAGCTGATGATGGCGCCGCCGACGATGAAGCAGGCGGCGAGGAAGTGGAGACACTGCATTTCGCCGTAGCCGTGCGTGCGAAGCCAGCCAGTGACGTGGTTGCCTGCGTAGCCTGCGAGGTTGGCGCCCATGTTGATCAGACCGGTGGCCACTGCTGCGGCGGAAGCGGTGAGCGTGAGCGATGGCAGCGTCCAGAACGGCGAGATCCAGAAGAACGCGCCGAAGGCCGTAAGGCAGAGCCAGATCATCTGCGTGCCAAAGCCTTGCCCTGGAATCGTGCTGCACACGAGGAAGATGCCGGTGGCGATCATGCCGCCCGCGGCGTGCCACTTGCGGTCACCGGTGCGGTCTGCGGTCTGCCCGGAGATGAGCACGCTGAGAATGCCGCAACTGTAATAGATGCCGCTGTAGAGCAGTGTCATTTGATCGGAGCCGCCGGAGAGATTCTTCACTGTCGTCGGCAGCCAGAAACTGAGCGCGTAGCCTCCGCTGTTACCCACCAGCACGCCGACTACCAGCAGCCAAACTGCGGGCAATCGCAGCGCCTGCCAGACGGAGACTTTGCCCGTGACTTCCTTTGCCGCCGCTTCGGCAGCAAGCACGCCTTCGAGGTGATCGCGCTCGGCCTGCGTGAGCCATTTTGCATTTCGAGGTCGATCCGTGAGGCACGCGAGAACAATGAATCCCAACACCACAGCAGGCAATCCCTCCACGATGAAAAGCCACTGCCAGCCATCGAGTCCGAACCATTTCACATCCAGCAGCAGCGACGACACCGGCGCACCGAGCGCGAGACTGAACGGCACGGCTACGAGTAAGCCCGACAGCGCCCGCGAGCGATCATTCTGCGCAAACCAGTGCGTGAAATACACGATGATGCCGGGAAAGAATCCCGCCTCCGCCACGCCGAGAAAGAAGCGCGCCCAGTAGAATTGCGATGGCGTTTTCACGAAGGCCATCGCCGCCGAGATGAAGCCCCAGGTGATGAGAATGCGCGCAAACCATTTCCGCGCACTCCATCGCTCCACCAGCAACGCGCCCGGAATCTCCAGGAAGAGATAGCCGATGAAGAACACGCCAATGCCGAAGCCGAACACACTCTCCGAAAAGCCCAGCGCCTCGCCCATGCGCAGCTTGGCAAAGGCCACGTTCGCACGGTCGAGGTAGGAGATGATGTAGAGCAGGATGACCAGAGGCAGCACACGCCAGGCGACCTTGCGGCGGAGGGCGACGGGATCGATGGCGGAGGGAGTCATGGAGCGGTGGAGTGGTGGCGCTTCCGACTACGGGTTAGACTCGGCCACAACTGGATTGGTGAGCGCGCCGATTTTTTCGATGTCGATGGTCACGGTGTCGCCGGGCTGGAGGAATACAGGCGGCTTCATGGCGGCGCCGACGCCTTGGGGCGTGCCAGTGAGGATGACAGTGCCGGGCAGCAGCGTGGTGCTGCCGCTGAGAAACTCGATGAGGGTTGGCACGTCAAAGATCATGTCGTTCGTGTTCCAGTCCTGCATCGTTTTGCCATTGAGGATGGTCTGGATGCGCAGTGCGTTCGGATCGGGAATCTCGTCCTTGAGCACCAGACAGGGGCCAAGCGGCGCAAAGGTGTCGAAGGTCTTGCCACGGCACCATTGACTGCCACCGCGCTTGATCTGCCAGTCGCGGGCGCTCACGTCATTGGCGCAGGTGTATCCGAACACGTAATCGAGCGCGTTCGCCTTGGAGACGTTCTTGCAGGCCTTGCCGATGACGACGGCCAGCTCGCACTCGTAGTCCACTTCATCGCTAGCTAGATGGCGTGGCAGGATAATGTCATCGCCGGGGTTCTGCACCGCGCCTGGCGATTTCATGAAGAGCACCGGATACTGCGGGATGGCGGCGTTGCTCTCCTCGGCATGTTTGCGGTAGTTCAAGCCGATGCAAAAGATAGCCGTGGGTGTCAGCGGCGCGAGGAGCTTGCCCGGCGTGATGATTTCATCAGTGACGCGGAAGTTGCCGAGAATGTCTCCCTCGACACGGCGGGCGGTGCCGTCGGGCTGAAGGGCTGCGTGCTGGATGGTGCCGTTGTTGGCTTGGTGGCGGATGATGCGCATGGGTGGTTGTGGTTGAGGATGTGAAAGGCGTGGGGTTCTATTTTCCGGTGGTGTAGCCGCCATCCACGGTCATGGCGCTGCCGGTGACAAAGGACGCCGCGTCGCTGGCGAGATAGAGCGCGGCGGAGGCGATCTCGGAGGGCGCGGCCATGCGTTTCATGGCATGCGGAGCCTCCATCTGGCGGAGATAGTCGTCGGGATTCTCATACTGGCGCAGCATGGCATCCACAAAGGGTGTGCGAACGCGACCGGGGCAGATGCAATTGATGCGCACGCCCGTGGTGCCGTGGTCCATGGCCATCGCGCGGGTCATGCCGACGACGGCGTGCTTGGTCGTCGTGTAGGCGAAGCGCGCTTCCATGCCCATGAGTCCGGCGATGGAGGCGATGTTGACGATGGAGCCGATGCCGCGCTCGATCATGCCCGGCAGCACCGCGCGGGAGAGGTGATACATGCCGAGCACATTGACCTTCCAAATCCTTTCCAAGTCGTCGGGCTTGGTGGTCAAAATGGTGCCGACGTGCCCGACACCCGCGTTGTTGACGAGCACATCGCAGCGTCCGCATTTCTCGGTGACAGTGCGCACAGCGACAAGGCACGAGGACTCGTCGCTGACATCCAGCACGAGCGATTCCGCGCGATGGCCCGCCTCGCAGATCCGAGCGGCGGTTTGTTGCGCGGCAGCTTCGTCGCGGTCGGTGGCAAACACGAGCGCTCCGGCTTCGCCGAAGCATTCCGCGATGGCGGCTCCGATGCCGGAACCGGCGCCGGTGACGAGGGCGATTTTATCAGTGAGTCTGATCATGGTTGGGGATGGAGTTGCAGCCTCTCCGCAGCCTCGCGTGTGGTTTTCTCGAACAGCGCCGCATTGCGCGGTTGCTTCAGATCTTCGTCGAAGGTCGGAATCATCTGCCTCATGCGCTCGTGGCCATCTGCGCAGGCGAGCAGATGTGGCAGGCAGGTTTTGATGACTTCGAGCGCGATGTTCGCCGAAACCGATGCGCCGGGCGAAGCTCCGAGCAGCGCTGTGAGGGAACGGTCGGTCGATGAGAACACTTCGGTGCCGAAATACACTGCGCCGCGATCCGCCTTCTTGATGGTCTGCACGCGGATGCCCGCCTGCAAAAGCCGCCAGTCCTCCGTGCGCGCATTCGGGTAGTATTGGCGCACGGCATTCATCCGGTCCTCCATGCTCTGCAGCCCTTGCGTCACCAGATAACGCACTAGTGATCGGTTATGCACGCCGGCGCGCAGCAGCGTGGTGAGATTGTTCGCGCGAACGGAAAGCGGCAGATCGGTCCAGCTTCCGGTGTGCTTGAGGAAACGCGTGGTCCACGACGCAAAGGGACCAAAGAGGAGCTGGCACCGCCCATTGAGCCGCCGCTGATCGAGATGCGGTGTGCCAACGTGCGGGGCCGCTGGATCAGCGACGCCATAGACTTTCGCGTTGTGCTTTGAGCAGACGGAAGGTTCATCGCAAACCAGCCACTGCCCTCCGACGGGAAACGCGCCAAACCCCGCGACCTCGGGGAGTCCCGTCGATTGCAACAAAGGCAGGCTGCCGCCGCCTGCGCCGACGAAGACGAACTTCGCACGCTGCTTGCGCTCTTCACCGGAAGCCATGCAGCGCAAGGCGACATGCCATTCGCCATTGCCGCGCCGAAGTTTGGTCGCCTTCCATCCGGCGGCCACACCGCAGTGCTCCTGCTGCGCCAGCCAGCCGCATAGACGGCGGGCCAGCAGGCCGAAGTTCACCTCGGTGCCCTCGCCTGTCGTGGCTGCGACCGAACAAGCATCGCGCCCTTCCATCACCAGCGGAGCCCATTGGCGAATGACCGAGGGGTCCGTGGTGTGCGTCATGCCGCGGAAGAAATGATGCTCCACCATCGCCGCGTGCCGGGTATGAAGGAAGTCCACATCGTCCGGTCCCTTCACAAAGCAGACGTGCGGCACCGCATGAATGAAGTCGGCAGGCTCTCCCATCACTCCCTCGGCGGCCATGGAACCCCAGAACTGCTTCGAGTGCTCGAACTGCTCAAAGATGTGCAACGCCCGGCTGATGGGCACGCCACCGTTTTGATCGCGTGCCGGGGTGTAGTTGAGCTCACAGATGCCCGCGTGGCCCGTGCCCGCGTTGTTCCAGCCGTCCGAAGCTTCACGCGCCAGTTCGGGCGTGATTTCGAACATCTGGATGCGCAGGCGCGGATCGAGCCGCTTGAGCATCACGGCCAGCGTCGCGGACATGATGCCGCTGCCGACAAGCACGATGTCGGGCGTTTCAATGATGCGCGATGCGACGCCGCAAATCGCTCCGACCTCCGAGGGTGGGCGACGCGCAGCGCCATCATGCGCACTTATCTCCACGGGCATTTCCATCGGCCTGATTTCAGCACCAATGGGCACCCTGCACCTCCACATGCACGGCGTAGAGGCTGCGGCTGGCGGTCATGAAGAGGCGGTTCCGGCGCGGGCCGCCGAAGCACACATTGCTGCACACTTCGGGCAGCACGATCTGGCCGATGCGTTTGCCTTCGGGAGAGTAGATGTGCACGCCATCGTAGCCTTCGCCCACCCACCCCATGCCGGCCCAGATGTTGCCGTCTTTGTCGCAACGGATGCCGTCGGCAAGCCCGGCGACCTGCTTGCCGTTGAGTTCCATTTTCATCGAGGCGAACTCGCGGCCGTTCTTCAGCTTCGCGCCGTCGATGTCCCAGACCTTGATGTTCTTCGGCGCCTCGGGGTAATGCGTGGCACCGGTGTCGGCCACATAGACCTTCTTGTAGTCGGGCGAGAAACAGAGGCCGTTGGGCTTGAAGATTTCGTCAGTGACCTTCTCCACCTTGCCGCTTGGGTCGATGCGATAGATGGCTTCTTTGAGCAAGAGGTCGCCTTTGTTGCCCTCGTAGTTCCCAAGGCTGCCATAGCCCGGATCGGTGAACCACACGCTGCCATCGGAATGCACCGCCCCGTCGTTGGGCGCATTGAAGGGTTTGCCGTCGAACTTGTCGGCGAGGACGGTGAGGCTGCTGTCAGCCTCGTAGCGCACCACGCGGCGATTGCCGTGCTCGAAGGAAATCTGGCGGCCTTCCCGGTCAAAGGTGTTGCCATTACTGTAGCCAGCGGGCTTGTGGATCGTCGTGACCTCGCCGTCATCTTGCAGCCAGCGATGCTGCACGTTGTTCGGGATGTCGCTCCACACGAGGTATTGGCCCCATCCGCTCCACGCAGGCCCTTCGGCCCAATACATTCCGGTGTGCAGTCGCTCGATGGGCGCGGAGCCGACCCTGTATTTTTGAAATGCCTTATCGAGCGCGATGACGTCCGGTTCGGGATAACGGATGGGGGCAGCGCCGGGGCCGAAGTCTCGGGCAAACAACGGAGCGGCAGCAAGAGAGCTGATGGAAGTGAGGAAGGAACGACGTGTGGTCATGGTGTTGGTGGATGGTTGGAGTGGTGGAATGATGGAATCACCTCGGGGCGGTGACGCCGTTGACGATATTCGGCAGCGTCTCACCGCGCACGGCTTGCAGAGCGATTCGCGCGGCTGTTTCGCGCAGCATCTTGTGCGCTTGCGGACTACCGGAGGCGATGTGGGCGGCGAGGATGACATTGGACATCTTCAGGATCGGATGATCGGCTGGAATCGGCTCGGGATCGAAGACATCGAGCGCGGCACCGGCGAGATGACCTGATTGCAGTGCTTCCGTGATCGCTGCGCTGTCGGCAAGATCGCCACGGCCCACATTGATGAAGACGGACCCCGGCTTCATCTTGGCGAACGCTGCGGAGTTGAAGAGCTGTTTCGTCTTCGGCGTGGACGGACAATGCGGCGAGACAATGTCGCTCTGCGCGAGCAACTCATCGAAAGACGCTGCGGCCACCGCGCCTGCTTTGGCGATTTCATCCGCGGCCACGACGGGATCAAACACGAGCACACGAGCTTTGAACGCGAGCAGACGCTTCACGACTTCCCGCCCGATGCGCCCAAAGCCGACGATGCCGATGGTGAGATGTTTCAGCGCCGACATCGCGGTCAACGGCGTGGCGAGGCCCCACTTGCCCGCGCGGATGTCGAGCGCGTTCGGAACCACCTGCCGCGTGATGGCGAGGATGAATGCCAGCGCGTGATCCGCGACTTCGTCGATGCAGTAGTCCGGGATGTTGCACACCGGGATGCCACGCTCGCGTGCGGCTGTGGTGTCCACATTGTCGTAACCAATGCCATAGCGCACGATGGCCTTAGCTTTGGTCATGGCGTTCACCACCTCGGCATTCACCGGAGCAAACTGCGCAATGACTGCATCGGCATCTCGCACAAGTTCGGCGAGGTCAGCGGGTGAACGCTTCTCTTTGAAGGAGACGACCTCAATACCTGCGGGTCGAAGAATGGATTCCTCGACGCTGAGATCGGGGAAGGTGTAGTCGGTGATGGCAATTTTTGGCATAGTCGTGTGTGTGAGGTTATTCGCCGATGACGCGGACGGTGGTGAGTGACTTGATGAGGCTGTGGTCGTCCCATTTCCACACGACGCGCTTCTCCTTGTCGTGCGTGACCTCGACGGCGTGGGCCCCCTTGCCCTCCTGACCGCGCAGGAAATTGCCGACGAGGAGATTGCCGTTCTTAAGCCGCTGGACGCTGGAAACCCAGGTGATGTTCAGCTCCGGCGCGTCCTTCGCCCCGAACTCCCACACGATCTCCTTTGCCGGCGTGACCTCGATCACGCGTTTCTGCGTACCGCAGGAGATAAGCGTGTTGCCATTGGGCAGCCGCTGCCCCTCGCCCGCGTTGGCGACCCCGGTGTATTCCCACACGACCTTGCCGCTCGGGTCCACCTCGCGCACCGCCCCCTCGCCTTCATGCCCGGCGAGGATGTTGCCGTTTGCGAGCTTGTGGATATTTCGCACCTGAAGGTGGGCGCCCTTCTCGGTCGTGGTCAGCGGCGTGACATGCACGATCCCGCCCTTTGGATCCACTTCCACCGCCTGCGGCGGCCCCTGCTCCGCGACCAGCGTATTGCCATTCGCGAGCCGCTCGCAGCCAAAGACCTGATGCGACTTGCTCACGTAATCGAACACCTTCTCACCACGCGAAGTGATCTCGCGCACGCCGGTCGGCTGGCCGCCATAGCCGAAGAGGATGTTCCCATTCGGCAGCACCTGGAAGATGACCGTGGTGCTCGGTGGCTTGAACTCCCACACGAGCTTGCCGTCGGCATCAAGTTCGACGAAGCGGTTCGGCCCTTTGCCATACTCGGTGAGGAGGAGGCGATGCTTAATAGGCGCGTCAGCAGCAGAGCTTGGTGTGGTGAATGGCAAAGCGAAGGCGAGAAGGACAACAAGGAGTCGAGTGATATGGGTCATTGGCTGTGTTGATTTGGGTTGTGAGATATGAATGCACCTCAGCCGCGACTGAGGTGGTTCAAGCGGTCTGAGCTAGCGGCTTGCACCGCATGTGCCGGCGGGAGACCTAGACTTCCTCCAGCATGAGTTTCGCATCGCCGAAGGTCTTCGGGCGCACGTCCATCTTGTCCATCATCGACATGAACAGGCGGCAGAGCTGGCGATCGGGCTTGTCTTTGTAGTCGAGCGCACGTCCGCCCTTGAGTCGGCCGCCCGCGCCGCCGAGGACGATGATGGGGAGCTGGTCATTGTCGTGCTTGGCTCCGGCCATCATGCTGGAGCAGTGCATGAGCATGGTGTTGTCGAGCAAGGTGCGCGGGCCCTCTTGAATGGCGTCGAGCTTTTTCGCGAGGTAGGCGAGCTGCTGCATGAAGAGCTGGTTCACCTTGAGGAAATCCTCGCCGTCGGTGTGGCTGAGGAGGTGGTGGATCATGTAATCAATGCCGTGGCCGGCTTGCTGCACGCTCGGGAGATTTGGAAAACGCAGGGCGCTGTGATCGTTGTTGAGCTTCAGCGTGGTGATGCGCGTCGTGTCGGTCTGGAAGCCTAGCACGAGGATGTCGCACATCAGCTTCATGTGCTCCGCGATGTCCTGCGGGATGCCGTCGGCGGGGCGCGCGATGTTCGGCTTTTCCAACGTGGGCCGCCAGCCTTGCAACTCGCCGCGTTTGCCGGCGTTTTCGATGCGCTTCTCCACCTCGCGCACGCTGTCGAGATACTCGTCGAGCTTGCGCTGGTCGCTGGCGCTGATTCCGCGTCGCAAGTCCTGCGCGTCGGTCAGCACGGCATCCAGCACGCTTTTGTCCGCGGGCGAGGAGTCGTCCTTGAAAAGGCGGTCAAAGGCCAGCGCGGGGTAAAGCTCCAGCGGCGTCGGCGTGGTGGGCGAAGACCACGAGATGTGCGAGCTGTAGAGCATCGAGTAGTTCTTATGCACCGACGGGTTCGACTTCTCGCACGCCAGCACGAGGCTCGGCACCTTTGTGCTGCGTCCGTAGGTCTGCGCGAGCAACTGGTCGAAGCTCGTGCCCGAGCGGATCTCGCCACCGCTCGCGATGGGAGCGCCGGAGAGCATGTTGCCCGTCTGCGAACTGTGGATGTTGCCTTTCCGCGCCTCCGCGTGGAACAACCCGCGCACAAAGAGCATCCTCTCGCGGAAATCTTTCAAAGGCTCCAGCACGCGGCCCAGCTCCAACGCCTTGCCCTCGCCCTTGGCCCACCATTCCTTCGACTGGAAGCCGTTGCCCGAAAAGGTCACGCAAAGCCGCACGGGAGCTTCGCTGGCGGGTTTGTTCTTCTTGGGCTCATCGCCCCAGACATTGACGGATTCCATCCAAGGAAGCGCCATGGTGACGCCGATTCCGCGCAGAAATGCGCGGCGTGAGTAGTGATGTGTGGTCATGGATTGCGTGCGGTTGGTTGTTGGAGGTTGCTGGGACGAAGGCTGAGCACGTAGGCAACGACGTCCCATCGCTGCGGAACGCCGAGCGCGCCGGCAAAGCTGACCATCGGCGTCCCGCTCATGCCAGTCGTGAGTATGCGAAAGATGTCGGACGGTCCATCCCCGCATCGCAGGTGTGGCTGGCGGAGGTCCGCGGGCGTGACGGACTGCCCCCATGCGTCCTTCAGGGCTTGGGCGGCGGGCCCGTTGCCATCCCCGGCCGGCCCGTGGCATCCGGCGCACATGGCCGAGAAGATGACCCTCCCCTTCTCCGCGTGCTCCGCGCGGGCCCCTGCATCGGCCAGCCAGGCCGGCGGCGCGGGAAACTCGATCGCGGCAGCGTAGTTGTCCGCTTTCCGCCAGCGCCGTGAGAAGGACTTCAGGTATTCAATGGTCGCATCGAGATCCTTTTCGCCAAGGTGCTTGTACATTCCCATCGTCGTCCCGCTCAGGCCCCCGGTGATGGTGCGGCGAAGGTCATTGTCCGTCGGAAGCTTGTCGTAGGGAGTGCTCCGGAATTTGAAAAAGCCCTCGCGAAAGGATCTGGGCTTGACGGGGAGATCCTTGGCCATCTCGCCATTTCCGTCGCCGCGATCGCCGTGGCAGATCAGGCAGTTCTGCTCATAGACATGGCGGCCCTGCATGTAGAGTTCGTAGCTGGCGCCGCCCCGCGCTTTCGGCGCGTCTTCCGCAGCCAGCGGAAACGCCAGCATCGACATCCATGAGAAGCCGATGCCAGCGAGGGCGGCGCGCTTTCTGATCGCAGCCACGGCCGCCTTTGACAGCATCGCGGTTTGCTGCGACACCCAAAGAAAAGCGCAAGTGTCGAGGAGGTATCTCACAGGCCCCACTCTTTGAGTTCCTCCGCCGTGAGCGGCGCGAATGCCGATGCAGGAGATTCAAACGGCTTCCCTGTGCTTTCGCCCACCTTGGGACGCGGCTTCTGCCTGGCTTTCTTCACCGGCACGAGCATGGCCACCGCATTCTTTCCGCGGGCAATGATGAACTTCCTGCCCTTCTCCACATCCGCAAGATAGCGGGGGAGGTGCGTCTTGGCTTCGTGGGTGGTGATTGTGGTCATGGCTGTGAGAGTACCGCCGCCGGCATGTTATTCAACTTAGTCCATCTTGTAATCCCTCCCGCGCACCTCGCGGAACTGCGGGCTGCGGACGATCGACTCGATGACGGTGGCGACGCCGTGATCGCCGGCCTTGAGCTGGGTGAGCATGGAGGTGATCAGCGGCTGGTCGGAGAGTTGCACGCTGCGTCCGAGCGCGTAGCCGAGGAGCTTGCGGCTGAACTGGCGGAGGAAGTCCTCGCCGCGCGCGGTTGTGAGGTAGGCGCGGAGGCCGTCGAGGCCCTCGATGGTGGTGCCGTTTGGCAGATTCGTGCGGGTGTCAATCGCGAGCCCGGCCGCGTCCTTGCCGCGGGCGCGGCCGATGGCATCGAAACCCTCCAGCGCAAAACCGAACGGATCGATGCGCCTGTGGCATCCGGCGCATTTTTCGTCGCTGCTGTGACGTTCGATGAGCTGGCGCTCGGTGAGTCCGGCGGGCGCTTCCTCGGGCAGGACGGGCACGCCTTTCGGCGGACGCGGCAGTTTCTCACCGAGGACGACTTCGCTGAGCCAGTTGCCGCGCAGGATGGGACTGGTGCGCGAGGCCCCGCTCTGCTTCGCGAGCGTGCTGGCAAACCCGAGGATGCCTCCACGGCCCTTTGCGCGAACGCCATCGACGCGCCGCCAGTCATTCCCTTTCGCATCGAGGCCGTAATGCTTCGCGAGCGCCCCGTTCACGAACGTGTGATCCGCATCGAGCAGCGAAAGCACGGGGCGGTTCTCCTGGAACAGATCCATGAAGAAGCGCACGGCCTCCTCCTGCATGTCGCCCCGCAAACTGACGAACGTCGGGAAATGGCGCTCGCTCTTTTCATCGAGCGTCGCGACATCGCGCACGTGCAGCCACTGGCATCCAAACTCCGTGGCAAGACGGCGCACCTTCGCATCCTTCATCATGCGCCTGGCCTGCGCCGCCAGCACTTCGGGATCGCGCAGCCTGCCATTCATGGCGAGGGCTCGCAGTTCATCGTCCGGCGCCGACGACCAGAGAAAGTAGCTGAGGCGCGTGGCGAGTTCCCAATCATTCACCGGGCCGGTCTTGTCCGGCGCTTTCTCGCCGCGATACAGGAACGCGGGCGAGGTGAGTACGCGGACAAGCATGAGGCGTGGCTCGAAGGCCATGAGACCGGCGATCTCCTTTTCCGTGAGGGAACGCCTCCATGCCTTCTCCGCAAAGGCGAGCACGGCGGCTTTTTGCGGCTCGATGACGGCCTTCTTCTGCTCCTTGAATTTCGCGGCGGCGGCCAGGATGGGCTGGCGCATCGGCTCGAAGGCCTTGGGGTCGGCGTCCTGCGTGGCGTATTGCCATAGCTGATCGAAGACATCGACCTGCTTGAGCGGAGCCTCGCTGACGAAAAGCAGATCATCCCATGCACGGTCGAGTTCGCGGACCTCGGAGTCGGCCAACATGAGGCGGCGCAGATGCTCGTCTTCGCGGTAAAACAGCGTGAGCGTGACCACTTCATCCACGGGCACGATGCGCGGATAGCAGAGGGAAATGGGGAACAGGGCGCGGAACTCGTCGAAAGCAGATTCGAATCGGCGACGGGCCTCGCTGACGTCGTTCACGATGACCGGTGCGCTGTGCCGGGTCACGAGGTTGTTGTCGGACCACTGGCCGCCCTTGAGCGAAGTCTCGGATTTGCCTGCGACGGGGCCTGTCGCAGCATCCGGCTTCTGCGAGAGCACCTGCATCTGCACGCTTCCGGCGGTTTTCGATGCCAGCCTGCCGGTGACGACAAACTCGGCGCCATTCGCGAGTGCGGCAGGGATCCGGACTTCGAGGACGGAGGGCACCTTGGCCTTCAAGTCGGCCGGTTGGGACTGATCCGGCCGCTCCTTGGGAAGACGCGGCGACAACGGCGAATTGAGCGGGAAGTCCTTTTCCAGGAACTGCCGCACCTTGGCCGCGAGTTCCGGCGATGGGTTCTTGCGCCACTCCGCAATGGGTGCGGGCAAGTTGGGCGCGCCACCCACCGCAACCGGCTGGCTGAGAAAATGCCACTGTCCATGCGGATTGCCTGCGAGGATGTTTGGCGACACGTCCTTTGCGAGGTCCCACGTCTTCGCGCCGTCGCTGAGCGTCAGATTGACGGCAGTGAGGTCGCAGATGTGGCTGCCATCCTTCGGGCCGATGACCAAAGCGACGACCTGTCCGGCCTCGACACGCAGGTTCTCGAACGGGCCGAGTTTGAAAACCTCTTTTCCCTTCGTTTCGCCTTTCGCGAGGACTTCGCTGATGGGACCGCGACGCACTTCGAGTGCCCAGGTGACGCCGTTGCCGCATTCGGTATCCGCGTCGCTGACATCGCCGTGAACACGCAGCGTGCCGGCCTTTTCGCAGCGCCACGCAATGACGGCGGCACGGGTCGGCGAGGGATGCGCGGCGACTCCGTGGGCCTTCATCTCACCAGGGATGCGCACGGTGGCGTCGGATGAGTTCGCGAGCACGGCGAGATCCTGGTCGCCCTTCCATCCCTTGATGAAGTTGTAGTCCGGCGTTCTCTCCATCTTCTTCGTCAGCAATGGCTCGAGCTTCGGGGTGCCGTAGCCGAGATATTCGCGCCATGCCGCGGTCATGGCGGGATCGGCGGCGTCCTTGCCGGCTGCGATGGCGGCGAGGCACTGCTCGGTGCTGGCGATGACTTTCGCGCGTTGCGCTTCGAGGTCCTTCACGAGCGCAAGCAGGCCGCTGATGGGCAGATCGGGTCTGCCCTTGGCGACAAGGCGCGGGTTTTCCCAGACGACCTCGTCATCCGCGCTGCCGTCCCCTGCGTCGGAGGTCGCAAGGTAGAGCGTCACGTCGCGATCCGGGGTGAGCTTCACGCGCATCTCGTGCTTGGACACGAGCGGCGTCACCGGCTCCTGCCATGACTTCGGGCCATTGAGCTTGCCGATGTGGCCGACGTTGGCGAATCGCCACAGGACTCCCTGCCACGGTTCGATGTCGGCGGCCGCGAGCTTTTTCTCGCGGAACTTCGCGCGCAGCGGATCCAGCAGCACGGACGGCTTCGTGCCCGTGAGTGCCTCGCGGAGGATTTGGAGGTACTTGGGGCTCAGCCCGTCGGCGCTGCCGCGGCCCTGCAGCGCATCGAGATATTTCGCGAGCGGCAGACGCCCGTTCCCGGTGCCGGTGTCGAGCTTGATGCCTTGGGCGACAGTTTGCGAGCCAACCCCTGTGTTTGTGTGCTTCGCGTAAATGGCACGGATTCGGCGGAGGGATTCATCCGTCCAATCCTGCGCCGAAGTGCTCGGCGACCAGCGAAGCCCGTTCGGGGTGAAAACGGCGTGCGCGGCGATGTCCTTGGCAGCGCCGAGATACTTCGTGAGCAGCGCGGGCGACATGACGAGCGCCGCGCCGGTGTTCGTGAATCCTTCGCCTGCGGCGCCATCGACGGGGAACTCGCTGAGGGGATCGAGCGACTCCACGCCCGTCAAATCGCGGATCGTGTAGCTGTATTCCATGTTCGACAGCCGCCTCAGCACCACGGGGCCGGGATCGCCCGCGTTGGCGAGCGCCACCTCGTCGAGCATCGCCCGCATCCAGCCCGTGAGCAGCTTCATCTGCTCCGGCGAAGGCCGCGGCTTGTCCTTTGGCGGCATCTCGCCGTCGCGAATCTGTTCCAGCGATCGCTCCCACACGACCGGATCGTGCTTCACAAGCGCGACCGACGTGAATCGCTCCAGGTCCAGATCCCCCTTCTGCTTCTTCGTCGAGTGGCACGTGATGCAATACTCCTCCAGCATCGGCCGGATGGTTTGCTGGAAAACCTGCCTTTGATCGGCAAAGGCATGGGAGGCAAAAGACGCGATGGCAATGAGTGCCATCCATTTTTTGCAGTGCATCTTCTTGCCGGTCCTCATGCGATTGTCAGGTTGCCTGCTGGTTTCATGGCTGCGTCTCCAGGGTTGCTCCGGGACGGTGATGGTGAAGTTGGCGGTGCTCATGAGAGGCGTTTTCGCTTTTGTGGTAAAGGGAGTTGATGGGACGTCAAAGGCATCTTCCGCCGGTTCAGACACCCGGAAGCCGCTCGGTCGAGTCGTTGAAGCGGTCGAGCTTCAGGCCGCCCCAGTCCATGAGGCTGAGGAACAGGCTGCACATGCGGCGGTTGGGCGCACCGGAGAAGTCGAGCGCGCGGCCGCCGCGGAGCTTACCGCCGGCCCCGCCGAGCAGGACGACCGGCAACTGCTTGGCGTCATGGTTGCCGTGGATCATGCTCGAACAGTGCATGATGGTGGTGTTGTCGAGCAGCGTGCTCTCGCCTTCGCGGACCTCCGCCATCCGCGCGCAGAGATAGGCGAGCTGGGACATGAAGAACTGGTTGACCGCGACGAGTTCCTGCGGCTGGGTGTGGGCCATCTGGTGATGCTGATCTTTGGCACCGACGTGCGCGTGCGTGAGGATCGAGCCGTCGTTGCAATACTTGAGGGTCGCGATCCGCGTGGAGTCGGTGCGGAAAGCGAGCAGCACAATGTCGTTCATGAGCCGCCAATATTCCGGGATTTCGCCGGGAATCCCGTCGGCCGGCCGCGGGCGATCGGGGGCGGTCAGGCTCGGTTTCCAGTCGCCGGCAGCGCGCTCCTTGCCGGCCCGTTTGATGCGGCCTTCGATCTCGTGGACGCTGCCGAGATACTCCTCGAACCGCTGACGGTCCGTGAGTGAGAGCCGCTTGCGCAGGGACCGGGCGTCTTCGAGCACGGCATCGACGACGCGGCGGTCGCCGCGGTTGCGGTCGGTGCGGAAGAGCTGATCGAAGGCCAGTGCAGGCCTCGTCTCGGTCCAGGTCGGCGACACCTCCGAGCTCCAGGAGATGTGCGAGCTGTAGAGCAACGGATGCCCGTCCTGGAGGCCGGGGATCGCATCCTCGCAGCCCAGCACCAGCGACGGGATCCGGGTGCGGTCGCCGATCCGCTGCGCCATCACCTGGTCGAAACTGACACCCGTGCGGACCTCGGTCTTCGACATGGGCGCGCCGCTGAGCATGTTCCCCGTCTGCATGCAGTGGATGACTCCGTTGTTGGCCTGTTCGTTCCACAGTCCGCGGAGGAAGACCATCCGCTCCTTCCATGGCGCCAGCGGAGTCAGGCAGGGCCCGAGTTCCATGGCGGCACCCTCCCCCTTGGCCCACCAGTGCCCCGAGTGGAAGCCCATGCCGGTGAATGTGACGAGCGTGCGTGTCGGTGGCTGATTGGCAGTGCTCGCAGCCCGGACCGGGCGCATGCAATCGAGCAGAGGCAGTGCGAGGGTCGCTCCGATGCCGCGGAGCGCGTGGCGGCGGCTGATGAGCCAGTTGTTGCGTTGGATGTTCATGGGGTGAGTTTGGGTCGAGGTTCGGCGGTTCAGAAACAGGCGGATGGTGACGAATGGCTGGTGTCAGGGCGATGTCGCGACGGCGACCGCCGGCCGGATGCAGCGAAACTGCTCGCTGCGGACCATGACGAGCAGGGCGTCCGACCAGCGCCCGCCGGCGGCCATTGTCCTAGTCAGTTCATCGACAAGCTTCCGGTCCGACAACTTCACGGCGCGGCCGAGCGCGTAGCCCGTCAGCTTGTGGGCAAGCGCCCGCAGCACATCCTCGCGCCGGGGGCCGGCGACGTAGGCCCGCAGGCCGGCGAAGTCGTCGATCTCGGTGCCGTCGCGAAGCGTCCCCCGGGTGTCGCCCGGTTTCAGGTCGCGGGCGGGCCGGAACCGGCCGAGGGCGTCGAACCGCTCCAGCGTCATGCCGTAGGGATCAATGCGCGCGTGGCAACCGGAACAGGCTGGATCCTGACGGTGACGCTCGGTGATCTCGCGCACGCTGAGCCCGGCGGGCGCGGACTCGGGCAGCGGCGGCACGTTGGGCGGGACCTTCGGCAGTCGCTCGCCGAGCATCTGGGCCATCCACGCCCCGCGCTTGATGGGGCTCGTACGGGCGGCCGCCGACTGCTTGGCGAGCACCGCGCCGAAGCCGAGCAGCCCGCCGCGGCCGTAGGCGGAAACCTTTTCGACGCGGCGCCACTCCGGACCGCTTACGCCGGGGATGCCGTAGTGCTTGGCGAGGACGTCGTTGACGACCACGGCGTCGGCGGCGATCACGTCGGCGACCGGGCGGTCATTCACCAGGAGATCCTCGAAGAACCGCACCGGCTCCTCGGCCAGCGTGTCCCGCAGGGCCGGCGTGAACTCGGGAAAGTGCTTCAAGCTCCGGCCGTGGTTAGCGACGAAATCCCGCACCCCGAGCCAGCGGGCGCCGAACTCCTCGGCAAGGCCGCGCATCCGGGCGTCCTTCACCATCCGGCGCAACTGCTGCTCCATGACCGCCGGCTCGTGGAGCCGCGCTGCCTTCGCCCGCAGCTCGTCGTCGGGGATCGAGTCCCAAAGCAGGAAGCTCAGCCGCGTCGCCAGTTCGTCGCCCGATACCGGTTGCCAGCGCGGACCGGTGGCCGGTTTTTCCACCCGGTAGAGAAACCACGGCGAAGAGAGGACGCGGGCGAGCGCGGCGCGGAACGCCGGATCGTGCTGGATGCCCTCGGCACGGTCGGCGCGGTACGACGCGAGAATCGCCGCGCGTTCGTCGGCGTCGAGCGGTCGTCGCCAGGCCCGTGCGGCGAAGGCCAGCAGCGCCTCCAGATGCCCCGGCTCCGCCGCGACTTGGGCCGCGAGGAAGGCCTTCTCCTCCCGTTTGATCCGCTCCTCGAACTTCTGGATGTAGAAGAACATGATCCGCGCGCCATCGTTCGGCTTGCGGTAATACTGCACGAGTCCCGCATACGCGGTCGGGGTGGCGAGCGCTTGCTCGCTCACAAATTCCAGTTCACTCCACAAGCGGTCGATTTCCGCCCGGCCTGCCCCGTCGAGAAGGAGCCGACGGAGCGGCTCGTCTTCGCGGTGGTACATGAAAACGCTGCCTTGGGCGTCCCGCGGGATGATCGGCTCGAAGAGAACCGCCGGCGGAAAGAGGGCGCGAAACTCCGCAGCCGGCCTGGCCCGCTCGGCGGCGACGCGCGGATGGACGATCTGGGCGGCCCGCGGATCGTCCGGCGTCGCCTTGGCGACCGGCTCGGCAAGGTTACCGCCGCCGCCGTTGGCGGCTATCAGGAAAGCCCGAAGCGCGGCCGTTTCCGGACTGCCTTCGTCGAGGCTCACATCCGCGCGGAGGAACCGCGGCAGCGTGAGCGACTTCAGCAGCGGAGCCGGCAGTTTCCGCAGATCGATGACGACTTCGGCACCCGCCGCCGTGACCAGAGCCGACTTGGGCACCGGTCGGCCCTGCGGATGAATACCAAACTTGAGCCCGGACGCCTCGACGGCGGCTCGCAATTCCGGCTGCTCCGCCAGCACCAGCGTGGGCCCGTCGCCTCCCTCCAACCGCAGCCGGTCCCAGACCACGAAGGTGTCGGGCTGCGCCGGAGCAACTGGCAACGCGACCAGCCGGAAAACCGGTTCGCGGGCGGCGCCCTCGACCCGCTCGCGGGCGACCACGCGGCGCAGATCCTCCCATGCGGGAAAGCCGTTGCCGACGGCGATGACGGCATTCTTCTTGTAGTGGCCCAGAAACAGTTGCTCCTGCGTGGCCTTGATCGCCGCCAGGACCGGCGCCGGATCGGTGGTTGCCGCGCGCCATTGTCCCCGGATGGGGTCGAGCACGGGCGAAACGGTCTTCCCGGTGAGTCCGGCCCAGAGTGCAGCAAGGTACGTGGGGTTTAGTTTTTCCTCAGCCGCGACCGCGGCGATGGCGGAAGCGCCACCGCT
>Ga0208856_1000265_pt1 | contig 21573 bp, 15 predicted proteins | sample LakMenEpi13Jul12_FD_150690 | JGI IMG/M metagenome (GOLD analysis project Ga0208856, IMG submission 150690) | Freshwater microbial communities from Lake Mendota, WI - 13JUL2012 deep hole epilimnion (SPAdes) | ecosystem: Environmental > Aquatic > Freshwater > Lentic | place: Lake Mendota, Madison...
CGCGCCCGCCGTGGGCGGCAGCATCACGCCCACCATCCGCTCGTCTGGCGCGAGCACCCGTTCGAGCACGCTCCGCGCGGCAAGCACACGGATCAAGAGCTCGCGGCCCGTGAGCCGCGTGCCGAGGGAGTCGGCCATCTTGAGCCGGTGGGCTGCCGAACGGCAGGCCCGGAGCATGCGCCGCTGGAGGATCATCGGGAGCTCCGTTATAAGGGGACGGGAGTGATTTTCGTCCACGAGAATCACTCCCATCCCTATTAGAATCCCGGCTCCTTCTATCCGCCAAGCCGAACGGACTCCCGTATGCCCCGTTACCAGCCCTCCCGGATCGAACCCACATGGCAGGCCTGGTGGGAGGCGCACGGCACGTTCACGACGCCGCGGCTGCCCGCCGGTCGCAAGCTCTACGCACTCGACATGTTTCCCTACCCGAGCGGCGACGGGCTGCACGTCGGCCACCCGGAGGGCTACACCGCCACCGACATCGTCTCGCGGTTCGAGCGGATGCGAGGCACCAGCGTGATGCACCCAATGGGCTTCGACGCCTTCGGGCTGCCCGCCGAGGAATACGCGATCCGCACCGGTACGCCGCCGCGGGAGAGCACGAACCGCAACATCGAGACCTTCACCCGCCAGCTCAAGATGCTCGGCTTCAGCTACGACTGGAGCCGGGTCGTGGCGACGACGGACCCCGACTACGTCCGCTGGACCCAGTGGATTTTCCTGGTGCTGTTCGACACCTGGTTCGATCCGGCTCAGCAGAAGGGCCGACCGATCGCGGAATTGCCGATTCCGGCCGACGTGGCCGCCGCGGGAGAGACGGCCGTGGCGACGTATCGCGATTCGCACCGGCTCGCCTATCAATCGGAGGCTCCGGTCAACTGGTGCCCCGCGCTCGGCACTGTGCTCGCCAACGAGGAGGTGATCGGCGGCGTGAGCGAGCGGGGTGGCCATCCGGTCGTCCGCATTCCTTTGCGCCAGTGGATGCTGCGGATCACCGCCTATGCCGATCGGCTCGAGAAGGAGCTCGAAGGGCTCGACTGGCCCGCGAGCATCAAGAAGCTGCAGTGCGACTGGATCGGCCGCAGCACCGGCGCGGAGCTCGATTTTTACATACCTCCGGCTGGATCGGCCGGAGGGTCGTTCGAAGTCTGGAAGCAGGCACGGTCTGCGAGTGGCTTCCCCGAGAAGCCGGGCAATGACGTGCTGCGGATCTACACGACACGGCCCGACACGCTCTACGGCGCCACGTATATGGTCATCGCGCCCGAGCATCCGCTCGTCGATGCCCTCGCGACGCCCGGCCAGCAGGCCGCGATCGACGCCTATCGCGACGCGGCCTCCCGCAAGAGCGACCTCGACCGTACCGATCTGGCCCGTGAGAAGACGGGCGTCTTTACCGGCTCAGCGGTGATCCATCCGCTCACTGGCCAGCCCGTGCCGGTGTGGGTGGCCGACTACGTGCTCGCGACCTACGGCACCGGCGCGATCATGGCCGTGCCGGCCCACGACGACCGCGACTTTGAGTTCGCGCAAACCTTCGGGCTGGATGTCATCGCGGTCGTCGAGCCCTTGGAACGCTCCGTCGCGCCCGGTGAACTCTTCACGGGCGACGGCCGCGGCGTGAACTCCGGCCCCTACACTGGCCTCGGCACACGGGAGTTCATCGCGCAGGTGTCGGCCGATCTGGCCGCGGCAGGCCTCGGTCGTGCCGCCGTCAACTACAAACTCCGCGACTGGCTCTTCAGCCGGCAGCGGTTTTGGGGCGAGCCGTTTCCGATCCTCCACGAGCTCGACGCCGCCGGCAATCCCACGGGGATGATCCGCGCCGTGGACGAGCGTGATCTGCCGGTGCCGCTCCCCGAGCTCGCCGACTACAAGCCGGGCGACACGCCCGATCCGCCGCTTTCCCGCTCGGGGCCCGAGTGGCTGTTCGTGGAGCGGGACGGCAAGCGCTACCGCCGCGAGACCAACACGATGCCGCAGTGGGCGGGGTCGTGCTGGTATTACCTGCGATTCCTCGATCCTGCGAACACGGAGCGGTTCGTCGCCCCCGAGGTGGAGCGGGCCTGGATGCCGGTCGATCTCTACATCGGCGGGGCAGAGCACGCCGTGCTCCACCTGCTCTACTCGCGATTCTGGCACAAGGTGCTTTACGACCGTGGCCACGTCTCGTGCCCCGAGCCATTCGGGAAGCTCGTCAACCAGGGCATGATCCTGGGCGAAGTGGAATTCACCGGGTATCGCAGCGCGAAGGGGGGCTGGGTGTCGGCCGGAAAGCAGGCGGAGGGTGACACGCCGGCCCGGGTGCCCGCCGATCAGGTGGAGAAGCAGGGAGAGCATTTCGTGCTCCGCGACGCGCCCACGATCCGTGTCGAGAGCCGGGCCTACAAGATGTCGAAGAGCCGCGGCAACGTGGTGAACCCCGATCAGGTGGTTCGCGACTTCGGTGCCGATTCGCTGCGGCTCTACGAAATGTTCATGGGGCCGCTGGAGGCGACAAAGCCCTGGAGCACGACGGGCGTGAGTGGCGTCCGTGGCTTCCTCGACCGCTGCTGGCGGCTCGTCGTTGACGAACGGGCCGACGAGCTCGCGCTCGCACCGCAGGTCTGCGACGATCAGCCGACCGACGACCAGCTGCGGGAGCTGCACCGCACGATCGACAAGGTGACGAAGGACATTCAGTCGCTTTCATTCAATACGGCGATCGCGAAGATGATGGAGTTCGTCAATTTCTGCACGCCGCTCGAGCGGCGGCCCCGGGCGATCCTCGAGCCCTTCGTGACCGTCCTCGCCCCGTTCGCCCCGCACCTCGCCGAGGAGCTGTGGGCGCTGCTCGGCAGGCCCGCGCCCGTGTCGCTCGCCGCCTGGCCGGCCGTGGAAGAGCAGTGGCTCAAGGACGACACGGTCGAGATCCCGGTGCAGATCCAGGGCAAACTGCGTGGCCGCGTGGTCGTGCCGGCCGGCGCCGACGCCGGGGCGATGCAGGCAGCGGCCACGGCCGACCCGAAGATTGCCGAGCTCCTCAAGGGCAAGCAGGTCGTGAAGGTCGTGGCCGTGCCCGGCCGGCTCGTCAACTTCGTCGTGAAGTGAGCCAGCGAGCGGATCAGGCGAGGGGGTCGGCGAACGCTCGAGGAGCCTTGGTTCGCTGTGCTTTCCTCATTTCGGGCAGTCCCGTAGCATGGTGGCCGCGGCGAGACGACCCCCCGGCAGGAAGGATTCCTCATGAGCGTGCAGCGTGTCTTGGCTTTGGTGCTCGGCGGTGGTCGCGGCACGCGGCTCTTTCCGCTCACGCGAGACCGCTCGAAGCCGGCCGTGCCGCTCGCCGGCAAATACCGGATCATCGATGTGCCGCTGTCGAACTGCATCAACAGCGGCGTGCAGCGGATCTACGTGCTCACGCAGTTCAACTCGGTGAGCCTCCATCGCCACATCCGCCGCACCTACACGTTCGACCCGTTCAGCGGCGGTTTCGTGGAGATTCTGGCGGCCCAGCAGACGCTCGATAACGCCGGCTGGTATCAGGGCACGGCCGACGCAGTGCGGCAAAACGTCCGCTACCTCCAGCAGCCCGACATCAAGCATGTGCTGATCCTCTCGGGCGACCAACTTTATCGCATGAACTATGCCGACATGCTGGCCACGCACAAGGCGCGGAACGCCGACGTGACGATCGCCGGGATCCCGGTCCATGAAGAGGCTGCCTCGGCCTTGGGCATCATGCGGGTCGACGGCGAGGGCCGCGTCGAGGGCTTTCTCGAGAAGCCGCAGACGAAGGCGGAGCTCGACATGGTGCGCACCGACCCGGCTTGGATCGACCAGCAGGGCATTCCGTCGCTCGGCCGCACGCTCATGGCGAGCATGGGTATCTATCTCTTCAACCGCGACTGCCTGCTCGACCTGCTCACGAAGACCGACTACCAAGACTTCGGGCGTGAGGTGTTTCCGGCGGCCATCCGCTCGAAGCGGGTGCACCTGCACCCCTTCGACGGCTACTGGGAGGACATCGGCACGATCCGATCCTACTTCCAGTGCAACCTCGACCTCGCCGGGGCGTCACCGCCCTTCGAACTCTCCAGCGCCGAGGCCCCGATCTACTCCCGCGGCCGATTTCTGCCGCCATCCCGCATCGACGGGGCGAGCGTACGGGCGAGCCTCTTGTCGGACGGCTGCATCATCGAGCAGGGCGCCGTCATCGAAAATAGCGTGATCGGTCTGCGGTGCCGGATCGGCCGCAACGTGGTGATCCGCAACTCCGTCGTCCTGGGGAATGACTTCTACGAATCGGCCGACGACCTCGCTGCGGCCGCGGCGCAGGGGGTTCCACCGCTGGGTATCGGCGAGGGCACCATCATCGAGGGAGCGATCATCGACAAGAACGTGCGCATCGGCCGCCGGACGCGCATCGTGAACGACCACGGTTGGGAAGAGCTTGCCGACAGCGACCGGTTCACGATCCGCGACGGCGTGGCCGTGGTCCCCAAGGACGCCATCGTCCCCGACGGTTGGCTGCCGGAGCCCAGCCTCGTCAAGACCTCCTGACGACGCGTCGGCCGCGATCTCGGCTACAGCGGGCTCCGCCTGTGGCGTCGCAGGCTGCTTGACGACCGGCGGCCAAGGTCGCGGTGCGGCGTGCAGCGGCAGAATGCCATTGCTCCTGGCCCAGAAGTCATTCTGGGGCGCGGACCCATTGGGCACCGGCCCCGAGTAGTCAAACGGATCGGGGCACATCGTGCATCCGGTCGCACACGCGATCACGGCGCAGCCAGCCCAGCCGACGACTCTCCGGGGCCACGATCGTTCGGTCATCCGTCTTTTCATCCCCATCAGACGGCCTCCCGATCCCGGCCCCGCGGCCACCATCCACCAGCCCTCCACAAGCGGCTGTTCCCCTCCCCAACGACCCGCACTATTGATCGGACCGCTACGACCGGAACCTTGAGAAAAACCGGCTGGTAACGGCTTCGGGCTCCCTACAGCTCGACACCCATGCGCCGCATGAGCAGCTTCATGTCGTCCCAGACGTGCCGCTTGGCCCCGGGATTTCGCAGCAGATACGACGGGTGGTACGTGCAGAGCACCTGCGCCGTGCCGTGCGTGAACCAGCGGCCGCGGAGTTTGCCGATCGGCTCGGTCGTCTGAAGGAGCGCCTGGGCGGCGGTCGTGCCGAGGCAGCAGATGAACTCGGGGGCGATCAGTTGCAGCTGCCGCTCGAAATACTCCCGACAGTTCGCTACCTCGTCGGGCAGCGGCTGCCGATTGTCCGGCGGTCGGCACTTGAGAACGTTCAAGATGTAGACCTCGTCGCGAGTGAGCGTGCAGGCCGCGATGATCTTGGTGAGGAGCTGCCCCGCCGGCCCTACGAATGGCAGGCCCGAGGCATCTTCATCCGCACCGGGGGCCTCACCCACGAAGCAGATCCGGGCGGTCGCCGAACCCGCTCCGAAGACGGTGTTGTGCCGGGCACACGCGAGCGACTCACAGCGGCGGCAGACGGCCACTTCCTTGCGAATGACATCGAGCGCCTGGTCACGGGTGCCGGAGGCCGGCGCAGCAATGCATGCTCCGGGCTTGGGCGGCGCGTCCCGCACGGCCGAAAGTACTGACGCCGCAGTCTGCTGGCTGAGGCGCCGCGGCAGATCGGTCACCCCGGCTGCCGCCAAACTCTCGAGCCGTTGCTTGATCGCCCGCGCCGAATGCCTAGCCATGCACGTACCTCCCTACAAGCGAGCCCCACGAACAGACGAGGTGAGGGGGTCGGCGAACGCTCGAGGAGCCTTGGGCCGCCGCGGCCCACGCGACGAGACTTTTGCCGCCCCCGAACCGGCGATGCTGTGACCTCGGGTAGCCCCTACAAAGCCCTGCGGAATCGCTTGGGTGCCCGACCTTTTCCGAGCAGCGCGGCCGCTGGCGGCTTCTTCGCCGCTTCGGGCTCCGGCTCGGCCGGTGCTTCGGCGGCCGCCTCCATGCCGACGCGCACCGTCAGCGAAGCCTGGGGCCGACGGTCGAACGCCTCGAAGCCTGCGATCTCGTCGCGCCTGAGCAGCTTTTCGATCCGCATCTCGATCCGCGTGAGCTGAGGCCCCTCGTCGGGGGCCACGAACGTGTAGGCCACGCCCTCGCGGCCCATGCGGCCGGTGCGGCCGACACGATGCACGTAGTCGTCACAAAATTCCGGGATGTCGTAATTCACGATGTGCGACAGGCTGGAGACGTCGATGCCCCGCCCCACCACGTCGGTGGCCACGAGCACCTTCACGGCACCTTCGCGAAACTGCTTCATCACCCGATCGCGCACACTCTGCGCCAGGTCGCCGTGGATGCACGCGATCTCTTCGGGATTGCCCGCATTGCTGCGGCTCCGCCGACGTGACAGCCGTTCGAAAATCTTGTCGGTGCCGCGCTTCGTGCGGCAAAACACGATTACCTGCCGCGGATTTTCCCGCTCGAGCAGTTTCTCGAGAAGATCAAACTTGCGCGTGGGATCCACCGTGAAATATGCCTGCTCGATCGTCTCGACCGCGATTTCACCCGTCGAAAAGTCGAGGATCTCGGGATCGCGCATGTAGCGCGTGGCGATCGTCTGCACCGGCGGAGGAACCGTGGCCGAGAGCAGGAGCGTCTGCCGGCTGTCGGGACAGCGCCGCAGAATCTTTTCGATGTCGGGGCGAAACCCGATGTCGAGCATCCGATCGGCTTCGTCGAGCGTGACGATCTCAAGGGCGGAGAGAGAAATCGTGCCCCGACTCATGTGGTCGAGGACACGGCCTGGCGTCCCGACCACCACGGCCGGGTGCTTCGCGAGTTTGTCGATCTGCCCCTTGATCGGCTTGCCGCCATAGACGGCCACACAGTGGATCTTCGTGCCGTGCGCGAGTTTCTCGAACTCATCTCGCACCTGCACGGCGAGTTCACGCGTGGGCACGAGCACCAGGGCCCGTGGCCCGCCTCCCCGCCCGGGCTGCATCACCCGCTCGAGGATCGGCAGGACGAACGACGCAGTTTTGCCAGTGCCCGTACGGGCTTGGCCGAGCACATCGACGCCCGCGAGCGCCCGCGGAATCAACCCTGCCTGCACCGGCGTGGGCGTGGTGTAGCCAGCCCGGTCGACTGCGGCGAGCGTGGCCGCCGAGAGCCCGAGCGTGTGAAAACTGCCCGCAGCCGCATCGGCCGCATGAGCCTGGGTGCCCTGCGATTCAGTCGCAGACCCCGCATCCGATCCGGCAGGCGATCCCGGCTCCGCCGGCCGCCCGCCCCATGATTCAAAAGCCACTCTCACTCCTCGTGAAATCTGCCCACCGCCATCCGCGAAGGGTCGTGAACACCTGTTTCGATGACAAAAACTTACCACGACACCGCCCCACCGGCAAACACGCCGGACCGACACGGCCTGTTTCCCGCCCCAGACCCAACCCGCACCCGACGACTCCGGGCTCTCCTCACCCCTTTGGAGGACAGGCTTCAGCCTAACTATGGACTGCCGGATTGGGCGCGTTGGGGATCACAGGCTGAAGCCTGTCTTTCACACGGGGGCGCGAAGAGCCTGGCGGCACGACCCGCTCAGCGGTCGAAGATTTTCTTGATCGCCCACACTGTCGCGGCGCGGCCGGCACGGGCGATCGACCGCGTCAGCGGGATGTGCTTCGGGCATACGGCCACGCAGTTTTGGGCGTTGCCGCACTGCTGAATGCCGCCCGCCGCCGTCAGCGATGCCAGCCGTTCATCGGCGATCAAGCGGCCGGTGGGATGGCCGTTGAACAGCACGGCCTGGCTGATGGCGTGCGCACCGATGAACCCACGATCGAAGGCGGCGGTGCGCCGCTGCTCGAAGTCGGCCTCCGATTCATCGTCCCTGCGCACGGCCTCGATCTTCGTGTATTGCGGGCACGCTTCCAGGCAGCACCCACAGCTCATGCACGTCGAAAGTGGGTAGGCGTCTTCCTGCTCCTCCGGCGAGATGCGCGGGCCGGCACCATGGTCATACGAGCCGTCGACGGGCACCCAGGCCTTCACGCGCTCGAGGGCGCGAAACAACCGGCTGCGGTCGACCTTGAGGTCGCGGACGACCGGAAATTTCGACATCGGCCGCAGCTCGATCTCTCCCGGGCTTTCCTCCAACAACCGATCGACGAGCGCCGAACAGGCCATGCGGGTGCGGCCATTGACGAGCATCGTGCAGGAGCCGCAGACCTCCTCAAGGCAACTGCAATCCCACGCCACCGGCGCCACCTGCCGGCCATCCTCGGCCCGCGCCCGCTCCGCAATCTTCTGGAGCACGCTGATCACGTTCATGTTGGGCTCGTAGGGCACGGCATGCCGCTCCCAATAGCTCTCTTGGCCGGGAGCATCCTGCCGCAAGACCCGCACGTGAATCGTCTTGGCCGCCGCGTGCGGCTCGGAATCATGCCCCGCGTCAGTCGGGGAGACAGCCTGGATCATGGGTGATACCTCATACGTCGGCGATGGGAGTCAGACGCCGGCCCCGACGGCAACGGCTGCTTTCGCCGCCGAGCCCGTGGCCTTCCGTTGACCGCGTTCCTTCCACACTTCCTCGATCACGTCGCCGCCCACCAGGCCGTAGAGTCTCGGCCGCGGAGGAATCAGCGACGTGTCGATGTCTTCATACGAAATCTGCGGGTGGCCGTCGGCGCCATGCCGTGCGACCGTGCTCTTGAGCCACTTTCGCGTGTTCTCCTCAAAACGATCGCACCATTCCTCCGCCTCGCGCCGCTGCTCGACGGGATCGGTGGCTGCAATGCCCGGCATCGAGAACGCGGGCTTGAAGTGGGCTCCACGGCATTCGTCGCGGAGAAGTGCGCCTTTCAGAATCAACTTCGCGATCGGGAACATGTCGCCCAACGACTTCGTGAACACGACATTTTGATTGGTCCAGTTGCCGCTGTCGGACAGCGAGCACCGCTGCCAGCGGGCCTCGAGGTCGCACACCTCGCCATACGCCGCCACCAGCTGCTCGTTGCGCCGCACGACCGTGGCCACGCGTGTCATGAGGCTGCCGAGATCCTGGTGCAGTGCGTAGGGGTTTTCGTCGCCGCCACGCCTCGAAAGCAGCGATTCATGCCGCTGCTCCTGCCGCCGGAGTGCCGCCTCGAAAAGCCGGCCAGGCTCGCCGGCAGGCTTGGAGCCGGTCGCCGAAACGATGCTCGGAGCGACGAACAGCCCGCTGAAGATGCACGACAGCAGGGAGTTGGCCCCCAGCCGATTGGCACCGTGATATTGGTAGTCGCATTCACCGATGGCGTAGAGCCCGGGGATGCTGGTCTGCTGATTACGAACGGCCCCCTCCTCCATGCCGCCATCCGCCGACCGCTGATAATCGACCCACAGGCCGCCCATCGAATAATGGACGGCTGGAAAGATCTTCATGGGGACCGACCGCGGATCGACACCCTGGAACTTTTCGTAAATTTCGAGGATTCCGCCGAGCTTGCGATCGAGCATCTCCCGCGACAGGTGCGTGAGATCGAGGTAGACGCACAGCCGATCCTTCTCCACGGACAGGCCGTCGGTGGTGCAAATGTCGAAGATCTCGCGTGTGGCGATGTCGCGCGGCACGAGGTTGCCGTACTTCGGATACCGCTCTTCGAGAAAGTAATACCGCTCCGCTTCGGGGATCTCGCGAGGGTCGCGGGCATCCTGCGGCTTCCTCGGCACCCAGACCCGCCCACCCTCGCCGCGAGCGCTCTCGCTCATCAGCCGCAGCTTGTCGGCACCGGGGATCGCCGTCGGGTGCACCTGGATGAACTCACCGTTTCCATACGCGGCACCGGCCTGATACGCCCGGCTCACCGCGCTGCCGGTGCAGACCATCGACATCGTCGAGCGGCCATACACGAGGCCGCAGCCACCGGTGGCGAGGATCACCGCGTCGGCCGGAAAGGCGTGGAACTTCATCGTCACGAGGTCCTGGCAGATCGCGCCGCGGCAGCGACCGTCGTCGTCGAGCACGGGCTCGAGAAAGTCCCAGAACTCCCACTTCTTGACGCGGCCCTCGGTCTCGTAGCGCCGCACTTGCTCATCGAGGGCGTAGAGCAACTGCTGGCCGGTGGTGGCGCCGGCGAAGGCGGTTCTTTTATACAGCGTGCCGCCGAACCGCCGCTGGTCGCGAAACCCCTCGGGCGTGCGATTGAAGGGCACGCCCAGCCGGTCCATGAGGTCGATGATCCGCGGCCCCCAGTCGGCCATCTCCTTGACCGGGGGCTGATGCTGAAGGAAATCACCCCCGTAGATCGTGTCGTCGAAGTGTTTCCACTCGTTGTCGCCCTGCTGCCGCGTGAGCGCGTTGACGCTGTTGATGCCCCCCTGGGCACACACACTGTGCGACCGCTTCACGGGCACGAGGCTCACGAGGTCGACCGCCACGCCGAGTTCGGCCATACGCATGGTCGCCGCGAGCCCCGCGAGACCACCTCCGATGACGAGAACACGCCCTTGTGCCATCGCGGTCAGCTCCCTTCGGATGAGTTTGGTGCCGACACCGGCACGGCTGGGACTGCATCGGGCACGTGCACGGCCGGTCGACCGACCGACTCACGACCTTCGAGCATCCGCTTCACTTCGTCCATACGATTCTCGATCACCTTCGCCTGCTCGACGTCCACACGCCGCATCCCAGCCAGGGCGCCGAGCCCGGCGCCGCCAAGCAGGATGCCCACGGCGACGCTCACCCAACTGGCCCGCCGCATGGCCGCCGGACTCGTCCACAGCCCCCACGTGATTCCCTGCGTCCACAGGCCGTTGGCGAAATGAAACACGGTCGAGAGCACGCCGATCGCATAGATCGCGGCGATCCCGATCGGTTGGAGGGCGACTGCCGTGGAACTCGAAGCGTGGTGTGGGTCGAACTTTCCGCCGCCGAGCGGAGCCCCCATCCAATGCAACTGGATGACGTGCCACATGATGAACGCGAAGGCGATCATCCCGGTCGCCCGTTGGAGCGTGTACCGCACGTTGCCCACATAGGGATACGATCCGACATTCGGCAGACCGCCCGCGATGATCGCGAATCCGACGGCCGCGTGAAACAGCATCGGCAGGAAGATGAAGGCCCACTCGATCGGCACGAGCAGCGGCCCCAACGAGTGAATCAGGTCGACCCGCGACTGAAACGTGCCGGGGCCCGCCAGCACCGAAGCGTTCGTCACGAGATGCACGACCAGAAACGCACCGACGGGAATGAGCCCCGACAGCGAGAACAGCCGATAGATCAGGAACTGATGGCGGGTAAAGAAAGACTGGTCGGAATCGGACACGTTCACAGGGTGGCCTCGGTGCAAGTCAGGCGGGGCGGGCCTCAGGGAGTATAGGTTCGCCTCCTCCAGCGGCAACGTCTCCGGGTCGATTTGGCGGCGCCCGGCGCCGAATTTATACTTTTCACGGCGGCGGTTCGTGGCCGGCACGGAGGGTTAGCGGTGGCGGACGACGGCGGATTGTTCGAGCATCCCACGGGCGGCATTCCTCCCCTCCCCGGTTCGGGCCCCGCGCTCATTTTGGCATCCCTTCCCGATGGCGTCGCACTCGTCGACGTCGCCGGGGGGCCGGCCGCGGACCGAGCGTCCGCGACCGTTCGCTGGTCGAACGAACGCTTCGCGACCTGGTGTGGCCCTCGGAAACCCGAGGGCCACGATTTTTTCGAGGCCCTGTGCAACCCCGAAGTGGTCGGCCCGGATGCCCGTCCCTTCGAGACGGCCATCGCCACTGGGCAGGTCGTAGCCGTGACGCTCCGCACACAGGACAACCGCTATCTGCATCTCCTCGCCGCGCCGGTCGCCGGCACGCGGCAGGTTGTGGCAGCCGTTCGCGACGTCACCCGCGAGATCCTCGAACAGCAGAAGCGGGCCGCCATTCACCAGGCCGGCCAAAAACTCGCCGATCTTTCGCCGTCGGAACTGGCCGACATGACGGTGCAGGAGCGCATCGAACTGCTCAAGAGCAACATCCTGCACTATGCCAAGGATCTGCTGCAGTTCGACGTGGTCGAAATCCGCCTCCTCGATCAGCAGACCAGCAGGCTCGAACCACTCCTGGCCGAGGGCATGCAACCGGAGGCCGAGGCCCGCATTCTCTACGCCCGCCCGGAGCACAACGGCGTGACCGGTTTCGTCGCGGCCACGGGCAGATCCTATTTTTGCGTCGATACCACGAAGGATCCGCTCTACCTCGAAGGCTGCAAAGGGGCGAAAAGCTCGCTCACCGTGCCGCTGATGTTGCACGATCAGGTGATCGGCACCTTCAACGTGGAGAGCCCCGAACCCGGCGGTTTCACTGAAACAGATCTCCAATTTTTGGAGATCTTTTCCCGCGACGTGGCCGCCGCGCTCAACACGCTCGAACTGCTCGTGGCCGAAAAGGCATCGACCGCCGCCGAAAGCATCGAGGCCATCCACGGGGCCGTGGCCTTGCCGGTCGACGACATCCTCAACGACGCCGTCAACGTGATGGAGCGCTACATCGGCCACGATGCGGACGTCGTCGAGAGGCTGCAGCGGATCCTGCGGAATGCCCGTGACATCAAGCAGGTGATCCAGAAGGTGGGCGAGAAGATGGCGCCGAGTTCGGCCCACACCCAGTCGCGGCAGGCCGGACGGCGGCCGGTGCTCACCGGACGGCGAATTCTCGTCGTCGATGCCGACGAGCAGGTGCGGGCGGCGGCTCACGCCCTGCTCGAGCGCTATGCCTGCATCGTCGAAACGGCCCGCGACGGAGCGGAGGCGGCATCGATGGTGCGTGCCGCCCTGGGCCGCGAAGCCTACGACGTGATCATTTCCGACATCCGCCTTCCCGACATGAGCGGCTATCAATTGCTGCTCAGGCTCCAGGAGATCCTGGAGCATGTTCCGCTCGTGTTGATGACGGGCTTCGGCTACGACCCAGGCCACTCGATCGTGAAGGCCCGGCAGGCCGGGATCGATCTCGTGCTCTTCAAACCCTTCCGAGTCGATCAACTGCTCGACACGGTCGAGCGGGCTCTCGCCGTGCCGAAGGTCGCCTGAGACCGCATCTCACCCCCCGTACGCGACACGCCGGCCGCCGGAGACTGCGTGTTTTACCGGGTGAGATGCGGGGTTTTTGTCCATCGTGGCTGACCTTGACCCGCGTCACCGGGGGCCGGTACTTCTCCCACCGCAATTTGACGCCCGTCCCCAGGGACTCATCCATGGTCCGCACCTTCGACTGCCGAAATTGGATCGGCCTTGCCACACTCTGTGGGCTCGCCCTCGCGGGGCTCTCCGCCTCGGGTGCCGACCTCGAATCCGCCGAACTGGCTCTACCCGAGACCGGGGTTTCACCCGAGACAGGGTCTTCACCCGCGACCGGCTCTGTGCCGGCGACAGGGGCCGACGAGGCAGCGGCTGCCCGCCGAGTGATGGCGGCGGCGATCAACGGGGCCCGCGACCGCGAGACAGCCACCGCGGAGCCAGCGGCAGATGCCGCGCCGCAGGCCGCGCCCGCGGCCACGGCAGTGCCGCCCGATCTCGTGATTGCGAAACTCTCCGCCGAAGTGGCTGCGAAGCAGCTCGAAGCGAAGCGGATCGCCCAGAAATCACCCGCCGAAGCCATGGCCATCCTCGACACGATCGCGTCACGCGTGGCAGGCGAGGCCATCCCTACCGACGCTCGCAGCCAACTGGAGCGGCGCATCGAGCGCACCCGGCGCGACATCGAAGAGACGACCGGCAAGCGCCGGGCCGAGATCGCCCTGGATCGAAAAAACACCACGGTCGAGGCCCAGATCGACCGCGAACGAGCCAAGCGGGTCGAGGTGGACGAACGGCTCGCGATGCTCGTCGAGGAATACAACGTGCTGGTCGACGAGCGCCGCTTCCCGGAGGCCGAGGCGATCGCCAAGAAGGCCGCCCAGCTCTCCCCCGATAGCGCGATCGTCCGGCAGCTGCTCTCGCAGAGCCGGGTCGTGCGCCGGCTGAGCGCCCAGCAGTCGATCGACGGCAACAAGCAGGCCGCCTTCCTCGAAGACACCGAAGACACCGACCGGGCAAGCACGGCCTTCGTCGGCCCGATCGCGTTTCCAGAGACCAAGAACTGGACCGACCTCACGAAGAACCGCTCGCGGCTCGAGGCCGAGGGCAAGTCGCGAGCATCGGCGGCCGAGACGGAGATTCAAAAGAAGCTGTCGGTAAAGGTGCGGGCGGCGCATCGCAACGAGCCCCTGGCGGCCGTGCTCGACGCGCTTGCCAAGCAGGCCGACGTGCCGATCCATCTCGACATGGTGGGCCTCGACAGCGAGGCCGTCCGCAGCGACACGCCGGTGACGATCTCGCTCGACCAGCCCATCTCCCTCAAAAGCGCGCTCAAGCTGCTCCTTGAGCCGCTCCATCTCGACTATGCGATTCGCGACGAAGTGCTGAAGGTCACGAGCCCCAAGCTCGTGAAGGGACAGTTTTTCACCGTCTCGTATCAGGTGGCCGATCTCGTCGTCCCGATTCCGAATTTCTCGTCGGACGGCCTCGGCATCACCGGCGCCCTGCGCGACGGCTACTCGCGGATCCCGACCCGCAACGCGCTTTCCGTGGAGACAGGTCCGCCGCCGGCCGGCATCAATGGCGCGAGCACGACCCCCGCCAACGCCGCGCTCAATCCGAACGCCCTCGCCCAGTTTCAGGGAGGGATGGGGGGGCCGCCGGCCAGCGGGTCGATGCCGTCGATCCCCTTCGGTGCCCCAAACGTCGGCGGCAGCCAGGCTGATTTCCAGTCGCTCATCGACCTCATCCAAAACACGGTCGCCCCACAATCGTGGAACACGGTCGGCGGCCAGGGGGCGATCCAGCCCTTTGCCACCAACCTCAGCCTCGTGGTCAGCCAGACGCAGGAAGTGCACGAGGAAATCGCCGACCTGCTCGTGCAGCTGCGCCGGCTCCAAGACCTGCAGGTCACGATCGAGGTCCGCTTCATCCGTCTCAACGACACGTTCTTCGAGCGGATCGGCGTCGACTTCGACTTCAACATCCAGACGAACGTGGGCGATCCGCTCAACATGACGGCCGTCCCCACACAGACGAACGGCTCCACCTACCCGGCGACACTCGGCATCCAGGCGGCTCCGGGAGGCCGATCACAGACCATCGGTCTCGACAACTCGGGCAATCCCGGCGTCGCGCTCTCGCCGTTCGGCCGCCTGAATGCGTTCGCGCCAAACCAGACGACCGGTCAAGCCAACACGCCCGACTACGCCCGCAACTACTACTCGATCCCCTTCCGGCAAAACAGCTTCGGCAGTGCCACCGTGCCGTCGCTGCCCGGCCTGCCCGACCCGACCACGTCGGCCGCGAACTTCGGCTTCGCGATCCTTTCAGACATCGAGGCCTACTTCCTCATCCAGGCCGCTCAGGGCAACACGCGGTCGAACGTCATGCAGGCGCCGAAGGTTACGCTCTTCAACGGACAGAATGCCTTCGTGTCGGACACGACCCAGCGGCCGTTCGTGACGAGCGTGATTCCGGTGGTGGGTGACTTTGCCGCTGCCCAGCAGCCGGTCATCACCGTGCTCTCGGAAGGCACCGCCGTCAACGTGCAGGCCGTCGTCTCCAGCGACCGCCGGTTCGTGCGGCTCACGCTCGTGCCCTTCTTCTCACAGATCGGCAAGGTCGAGGAGTTCCAGTTCGAAGGCTCACGGTCGACGAAGACGAAGAGCAGCGACGAGAAGTCGGGGGTCGACGGCGAGGCCGACGTGGTCGGGGGCATAGGCGCCGGCGCCGGAGTGACGACCAACGCCAAGGCCGACCGCGAGCAGGAAGTGCGGTCGAGCGGCACCACCATCCAGTTGCCGGAATTCATCTTCACGACCGTGACGACGACCGTGAGCGTGCCGGACGGAGGCACGGTGCTACTCGGCGGCATCAAGCGTCTCCGAGAGGGCCGTAACGAGTTCGGCGTGCCGATTCTCTCGAAGATTCCGTACATCAACCGGCTGTTCAAAAACGTGGGCCTCGGCCGCACGACCGACAGCCTGATGCTGATGGTGACGCCGCGAATCATCATCCAAGAGGAGGAGGAGGAGAAGCTGCTCGGTTCGAGCCGGCCGTAGGCTCGCCTCCATCTCATGCTGCGACTGTGGCTCGTCTGTGGTGCGGTGCTCGGCTTCGTCGGCGTGGCCGCGGGTTCGTTCGGCGCCCATGGCCTGAAGACCCTGCTCGACGCCAACGGCCAGGCCGCCAACTGGGAAACGGCCGTGCGCTACTGCCTGTTCCATGCCCTGGCCCTCGTGCTCGTGGGCCTCTGCGCCGGCCTGCCGCAGGCTGCCGCCGCCCGCGGCCTGCTCGCAGCCGCAGGCTGGTCGTTTCTCATTGGCACGCTCGTCTTCAGCGGGTGCCTCGCCGCACTCGCGCTTTCGGGCGTGAAAATTCTAGGTGCGATCGTGCCGATCGGCGGCGTGCTCCTGCTCGTCGGCTGGGCCTGCCTCGCCGCCACCGGCTGGACGTGCAGTTCGGCCAAGTAGGCACGTTGGCGGCATTCGACCACGGCCTACGTTTAGAGCTTGAGCGTTTACGCAGGCGCCGGCTCGGGGCAGCCCCGTACCGTCTCGCCGGACGTTCGCTGCGGGCTTGCTGTCGCGCCGTCGCCGCCGTCCCGGCGTCGTCTCCGGCTTACGGTCGCCAGGCACAGCCCGGCTACCACGCCTACGGCGTCAGGGCCGGAGGCCCGGGTAAACACCAGCCGACGGAGGTCGGCCACGGGAAAATGGCAGGATGCCATGTTTCCCGTAAAGTGGGTCAAATACGCCGTCTCGTAAGGGAGGGGCAACCCCTCGCCTCCCGTCTGGAAGCCCGAGGCGTGAGCCGAGAGGATGCCCCGGCTGCGCACTTCCACGCGATTTCCCTTCGGCTTACGCCTCGGGCTTCCGTTGGGGGAGGCTTCGGGCTCCCCGTGTCCCGCCCGCCGGCGCACCAGTTATGCCGGCTCGTCGGCAAACGGGTTCGCCGTGTCGGTCGGCTTGGCGGCGGGCTCGGCCGGTTCTTCAGGCTCTTCGCCAGGTTTTTCCGTCTCCTCGGCAGCGGGCTCTTCGGCCTCGACGGCCTGGTCGCCCTTTGGCACGGGCGCTGCGAGCTGCTCGGCCGGCTCCATGCGTTCGGGGCGGCGGCGCCGCAGCACGTCGGCCTCGGCGTCCTCGATGTCGGAGTAGCGTTGACGGATCGCTTCGCGATCCCGCTGGAGCATCGCGACGCGGGCCTGGCCTCGAAACCGTTCGAGCTTGAGCCGGTCGCAGCCCTGCACTCGCTCGAGTGCCAGGGAAATCGACCGGCTGCTCTGGCCACCTCGGCCTTCAGCCTCCAGGTTCGCGCCCTGCTGAAAGTCGGCCTCGGCTTCGTCGAGCCGGCCCAGTTTCAGGGCTGCCAGACCCCGATAGTAGTAGACCCGAGGATCGTTGCTGCCCGCCTCAATCACACCGGAGAGTTCGTCGTAGCTGCACTGGTAATCGGCGTCGTAGTAGGCGTGCACGCCGTTTCCGTAGGCGACGGTGAGCGCCGCGGACTGAGGCCCAGCGTGCGCGATGACCGCTCCGCAGACGACGAAACCGCCAATCGCCAGCAGGACCAACGCCGTGCACCGCATGAAGAATGCCTCCGCGTAAGAATCGTCAGGGGATATCGGCAGACTACCCTCCGGCAGCGACGGTTTCCCGACCGGGCTGGAAAAGCCTGCCACGACGGCCGGTCAGCGGGGACGCAAAGTCTCCCCATCTCCCGCCGCCCCGCGGGCCGCGGCATGGTCGCGAAACGTGGCCTCGTCGAGAAAGACTGCTGGTTTCACCAATTGGAGCATGACTTGCTCGGCCGGCCAGCCGAAGGCGGTGAGGAGCTGGTCGAAGGCCTCGGGCGGGCAGCTCCCCTTGAGGTCCACGAGCAGCACGCGGCCGTCCTTCTCGAAGGCGTTGCCGTCGACCTGCCACGAGAGCCCTTCCCGCGGGCTCGTCCACACGAACGACCCATCGGGCTCGGCGAACATGCGGTCGAGCCGACCGAGCCGGGCAAACGCGTCGTCAAACCCGGTCGTCAGGGGCACGGCGGCGCGGGCGATGCCGGCCGCGAGCGTCGGCCAGGTGCCCCAGGTATCCACGTGTGGCGGGCCGGGCAGCGGGGCGTCTGGCATGCGGTGCAGCGTGGCATCGAAGGCGTAGAGCACGTCAGGCGGGCGCATCGGCCTGACTCCCGTCGTCAGAGTGCGTTTGCACTTCGGCTTGAACCCATGCGGCGTATGCGGGCGATGCCTGGGCGACAACGGCGAGAAGTTCCGGTGTCGCGTAGTCGTGCGCGGCGAGAATGGCGGCGCTGCAGGCCGCTGCACGTGCGACACTCGTCTTACATGTGCAGCGAAACTCCTCGGCTGTCTCCATCACGCCCTGCCAGCGGTAGATGCTCGTCACCGGGCCTTCGATCTGCACGCAGGCGGCGAGTCGCCTCTCGATCAGATGCCGCGCGCAGGCGGTTGCACGGTCCCGGCATGAAAACGTCGTCCGCAGTTCGACGACGGCGCCCGCCTCGACGAGCGACGGGGCGTGTGCAGGATGCGGCATGGTGCTGTCTTCCACCCGAGTTCAGCGGCCGAGTCAGGCAGCTTCGAGGATCGGCCAGTTGACGGGCCGATCGGTCTGCGGAAACTGCTGCTCGCCGATCCGCCACCACGCCACGCCACGCCATCCACCCTCGTCGGCCTCGGGAACGACGATGGCCGGGAAGGAATCGGGCCCGCTGGCGGGAGACGTCTCGATACACGACACCCCGGAGCGAACGGACCCCGTGGGCCCATATCGTCGCACAGCACGTGGCCCCAGACAAACGACGTCTGAACCCTGGATCACGCCTCCGAGGGCCGGGTGGCCGAGCGCTGTGAGGCGATCGCCGCACGCGCGGCTGGCCGTCGCCGGCAGGGGCGCTGAGAGCGTCGCCACGACCTCCCGCACCGCCGCTCCGACTGAGTCGTCGTCGTCGATCGCGTGCATCCACGCAGCGATCGCCGCCACCTCGCCATGCTCGTCGGTGCAGCCTGCCCGCCGCGCCTGGCGGCCCCATTCATCGACACTCCGTCGCCAGGCGGCGATGATCCACGCCGGATCCAAGCCGTCGCGGCCGTCGCGTGCGAGGGCTCGCACCATGTGCTTCAAGTGCCATGCCATCTCGAGCGGCTCACAGTCGCTGAGGGCTCGGACGATCGTCCGCCCCGCAGCCACGGCCGCAGGCCGTTCGGCGAGCGCTGCGCCAAAGCGGGCCAGCAGATCGACTGCGAGGCTCTCGCGCAGGCTGGGCCGATCGTCTCCGGCCATGAGTGGATCGCATGCCTGCCCGTGGGTGACGCCGACCCCACCGCCAGTCCACACGCTCCCGATGCCGATGCCTCGACGTGCCGACCAGGCCAGCCCGCCGAGCCGTTCGAGCGCCGCATCGCGATCTCCGGCAAGCACCACCACGTGCACCGGCACGACCACTCGCGCCCGCACCAGGGGCCGGCCCCGGCCGTCGGCCGGCGGCACGGCGATCCCCCGCCGCGCGAGGCTCGACAGCATGGCCAGGGGTCGCCGGGCATGGCGCACCGCGGCCTGCATCACGACCACGTGCCGCATTGCGGAGGCGCGGCTGCGATGCCACGGCCGCACGTCGTCGGTCCAACGCCCGCTCACGAGGCCGTCGATCGTGTCGCCCGCCAAGACGACGACGAGCCGTTCGATGGGGCGATACCGACCGTCGTGCCGCACGCCCGCCCGCACGGCCGCCAGCCGGATCTCATCGAGCAGGTGGCCCAGCCTCGACATCCGCGGCGGAGCGGCCACGCTGCCATCGGGGATCGCCCAGTTCGCCGTCACCACGAGCATCGCCATTCTCCCCACCTGTCATCGGCGATTGCGGCACTCGTGGCGCAGCCGCTTCGGTCAACGCTCGGCGACGGCGAAAACCTGTGCCGGTCGTGCCGCTTGTGCGGGCGTCAGGGCGCGGCGAAGAGGGTCGTGCAGGTCGATTCGAGGGAGCCGTCGAGCTCGGCACCGGTGACGATCGCCGTGGCCCGGGCACTCCCGGCCACGGGCACGCGGTAGGACACCTCGAACGTGGCATGCCCTCCGGGCGGCAGACTGGAGATCGAATCGAACCCGACATTCGCGCCGTCGATCCGCACCCGCGACGGGCTCGGATCGCCGACGATGCGAGATTGATCGGGCAGCACGATCACGAGATCGAGTCGGCCCGAGGGGGCGGTGCCGTTGTTCGTCACCGTGCACACGAGCGACGTGGCCCCGCCGATCTGCACGGGATCGTCGAGGTCCGCCAGCGAAAGCCGCAGCCCCGCCTCACGGGGCGTGCGCGGGCGGGGAGTCACCGACCGCACCATGAGGCATGCCTCATCGGCCACCATCACGCCCCCGGGAAGACCGCTGAGCACACCGCGGACGCACGACCGCGAGGCCGGCGACTCACGGAAGCTCGTCGACGGCGCCTGGGCCCGGAGATTGATCTGCCGCCGCAGCTGCCCGCCCGGCTCCACCGCGGGCAACGTCCACGAGACCTGCCCCGTGCCGAGCTTGTAGCCATCCGACGCTTCGAGCGGCGCGAACATGGGATCCCAGGTGAACTCGAGCGTCGTCGGCGGCGAAGCGACCGCGCCGGCATTCCGCACCGTGGCGATGCACTCGGCGACCGCGCCGGACATCGCTTCCGTCGGCGCCACGAGGTCGAGCTCGAGCGCGGCCGAGCCGGGCTGCGCTGCGGGCAAGAGCGGCGTGGTCGACGACGCCACCAGCGGCGGCACGACGATCGGCGCCGGGGTCGTGGGCAGTGGCGGCGCGACGACCGGCGCTGGCGCGACGACCGGCGCTGGCGCGACGACCGGCGCTGGCGCGACGACCGGCGGCGGGGCCACCACGGGCGCCGGGGCCGCCGCGACGGCCGCGGCCACCTGCACGCACTCCGTCGCGCCCCCCATGTATTTATGCGCCTGATCGAGAATCTCCACCCGATGGCACTGCCGGCCAGGCTCGTCGAGGAGGAAGTCGAGCGTGAGCCGCCGCGTGGTGCCGGCGGCGAGGTCGATCGTGCCCTTCTGCTCGATTGGGCTTGTGGACGCCTCGTGGTGGAAGCCCGCATCGAAGTAGTCGACCACGCGCAGCCCCGTGAGCGGCCGGCCCGAACGGTTCACGAGTTCCACCTCGAAGGCCACCCGCTCCCCGACCTTCGCCGCGAGCGGCCCGGTGATGTTCACGAGCACGGGATCCTCGGCCCGCACCACGGCAGCAGAAAGCGCCGCTATCGCGACGACGCTCCACACGAAAAGCCGACTCATATGCCCTATGCCTCCCGGGTCTCCCAGCCTGACGGGCCGAGAGCGTACCACGCCCCCGCATTGCTTGACCACCGCGGCTCCGGGACGCGCGGGCTCGGGCTACCCCGTCTGGAGCCCGAGGCGTGAGCCGAAGGGAATACGCGTAGTGTTTCACCGCGGGGCATCCTCTCGGCTTACGCCTCGGGCTTCCGTTGAGGAGGCGAGGGGCTGCCCGTACTCCGGGAGCCGGCGTATGTGACCAGCGAAGCCATGGATGGCGCAGCGCAGGCACAT
>Ga0208856_1000266_pt1 | contig 21567 bp, 24 predicted proteins | sample LakMenEpi13Jul12_FD_150690 | JGI IMG/M metagenome (GOLD analysis project Ga0208856, IMG submission 150690) | Freshwater microbial communities from Lake Mendota, WI - 13JUL2012 deep hole epilimnion (SPAdes) | ecosystem: Environmental > Aquatic > Freshwater > Lentic | place: Lake Mendota, Madison...
CCGCAGCGGGAAGATGTGGAGGAAGGAAAAGCCCGTCTCGAGTTCCGGCATGATCGTCGCGTATGCCGCGAGCACCGCGGCGACCGCGGCGGAGAAGCCGACCACGGCGGCACCGGATCCCGCAAACATGCTCACCGCGCCGCCGGTCGCATTCGCGAGGAGGCACAGCCAGAGGAAATTCACGCGCCCGACGATGGGCTCGATCTCGCGCCCGGCGTAGCAGAGCACGAGGAGGTTCGCGAAAAAATGCACCGGCCCCGCATGGAGGAACTGGTAGCTGAGCAGCCGCCAGTATTCGCCCTCGGAAAAATGGCGGAGGTCGAGCTTCAGGAGATCGAGCGGCTGGCCCGCGCCGCTCCATGAGAGCACCGCCTGCGTGGTGCCCCAGAAAATCATCGTCCAGAAAAATACCAGCACGCCTGATGCGCGGCCCGGCGACCAAATGCGCTGATAGGACGATGTCTGGCGTCGTGGGGAACTCATGGGGAGTGTGTGTGGACTATGGCTGTTTCCGAGGATTGTAAAATGGGAAATGCGGATGTGTTTTGCACGGAACGGACGTGGCCGTGATCCAGATGGCGAACCGGGCTCCGCCCATCACGGCTGCGCATTTTTGAACGAACCGCACAGCCGCGGTGTGAGCGCAGCCTTGACCCGGCGGACTCCGGGGCGCAGGAAAGTTGCGTGCGAATTGAACGCCAACCATTGCCAGCGGCATGAATCCGCGCGAGTTGCTCAACAAGTTTTCCGGTGGGCTTTTTGACGATCGGAAAAAAACCTCCGGCGCCGACGCCGAACAGGAGCGCCGGTGGAGTGCGTACCTGGCTGCTGCGAAGAAGCGCTGCCTCGAATACCGCGAGCTGCGCTACTGCGAGGCGTGCCATCATTCGATGCACGCGTTCGTGTCCTTTTGCGAAAAGTGCGGCACTGCCACCGAGCCGCTGCCCGCTGCGTTTTCGGTCGAGTATGCGAGCGCGGAATTTCCCGACCTCGTGAAGTCGCGTGAGGATTTCGACAAGCTGATCGCCTACGAGAGGTGAGCCTCCGCCGCGCTGCGGAACCAGCCGGGGCGCTGCGGCGAGAGTGAGATATTGATCTGTTTCGTCTCAAGATATTCGTCGAGGCCGTAGGTGCCGAGTTCGCGTCCCCATCCGCTCTGTTTGTAGCCGCCCCACGGTGCTTCGTTGAACGTCGGGTGGTAGCTGTTCAGCCACGTGATGCCCGCGCGCAGTTGCTTCAGCACGCGCAGGCCCTTCGCGCCGTCGCGCGTGAAGACGCCACCCGCGAGGCCGTAGTCCGTGCCGTTTGCGAGGCGTACGGCTTCATCCTCGGTGTCGAAGAGCTGCACGCACTGCACGGGGCCGAAGATTTCCTCGCGCACGATGCGCATGTCGGGCCGCGTCTCGGCAAAAATCGTCGGCGCGACAAAATTTCCGCGCGAATGCGGAGGATCAAACATGCGGTGTCCGCCGCAGAGGAGCTGTGCGCCCTCGGCCTTGCCGATCTCGATGTACCCGAGCACGCGCTCCATGTGTTCGCGCGTGATGAGCGGGCCCATCTCGGTCTCCGGCAGGAGGCCGTCGCCGACGGTAATCTTGCGCGATGCCGCCGCGAGGGCCGGGAGAAATCTTTCCGCGACGCTGCGTTCGAGGATCAGCCGCGATCCCGCGCTGCACACTTCGCCCTGTCCTGCGAAAATCGCGAACATGGCGAACTCCAGCGCGACATCGAGGTCCGCGTCGGCGAAGACGATGCACGGTGATTTTCCGCCGAGTTCGAGGGTCACCTTTTTGATGTTGCCCGTCGCGGCTGCGATGATTTTCCGTCCCGTCGCTGTGCCCCCGGTGAATGCAATCTTGTCCACGAGCGGCGATGCCGCGAGCGCGTGGCCCGCCGTTGCGCCGGAGCCAAGGAGGAGCTGTGCGGAGCCTGCGGGGAAGCCAGCCTCGGCGATCAATTCGAACAGACGGATCGCCGTGAGCGGCGTGGTCTCGGCGGGCTTGAGGATGCAACAATTTCCCGCGGCGAGGCCGGGCGCGAGTTTCCACGCGGCCATGAGCAGCGGGTAATTCCACGGGATGATCTGCCCGCACACGCCGACGGGTTCGCGCACGACCATCGTCTGCATCGCAGCATCGGGCGTCTCGAAGGTCTGCCCGAGCGGTTTCGTGGCGAGGCCCGCGTAGTAGCGGAAGCAGTTCGCTGCGTCGCCCACGTCGTATTTTGCTTCGCGCAGCGGCTTGCCGTTGTTGCGCGTCTCCGTCGTCGCGAGGGCGGCGGCATTTTTGTCAATGAGGTCGGCGAGCTTGAAAAGGAACGCCGCTCGTTCCTGTGCGCGCATCTTCGGCCACGGGCCGGAATCGAATGCGAGCCGTGCGTGTGCGATGGCGATTTCGGCGTCGGCAGCGGTGCCGTCGGTGACTTCCGCGATCGGTTCATTGTCCGCGGGATTGATGGTCGTGCGAGTGCCGCCTGCGACCGCCTGCACCCACTCACCGCCGAGAAACATGGGGAGAGTTTTCATGCTGGGAATCATCCTCCTCCGAACGCTGAATCGCAAGCGCGCAAACCGCCGCTCCGTGAGTTGGCGCTTGCCGCGTGTGCCCGGCGCGGATGCCATCTGCGCGCATGAAGCTCCTCCGTTTCCTCCTCTGCATTTTCGTCCCCACGATCGTGGCCCTCGCTGCGGACAAGCCGAACATCGTCCTCATCCTCGCGGACGATCTCGGCATCAACGATCTCCACTGCTACGGTCGCGCCGATCACCACACGCCGAACCTCGACAAGCTCGCAGGGCAGGGGATGCGGTTCACGAATGCGTATGGGCAGGCCGTGTGCTCGCCTTCGCGCGCGGCGCTGCTCACGGGGAAAAATCCTGCGCGGTTGCACATCACGAATTTCCTGCCGGGCCGGCCCGATGCTCCTACGCAGAAAGTGCTTCAGCCGATTCTCGAAGGGCAGCTCCCGCTGGAGGAACTCACGCTCGCGGAGGTGCTGCGCGAGGCCGGCTACGTCTCGGCGTGCATCGGCAAGTGGCATCTCGGCGGGCCGAGGTTCGGGCCGAAGGAACAGGGCTTCGATGTCGCAATCGCCGGTCGCCCGAACACGCAGCCGAGCGCGACCGAGGGCGGCAAGGGCGAGTATGAGCTGACGGAGCACGCGGAGAGATTCATCGAGGAAAACAAGGCGCGCCCATTTTTCCTCTACCTGCCGCACAACACGCCGCACATCCCGTTCAAGGCGAAGCCCGAGCTGATCGAGAAGAACAAGGGCGCGTGGCATCCCGAGTATGCGGGCGTCATCGAGAGCATGGACGACTGCGTGGGCCGGCTCATGGCAAAGGTGGACGCGCTCGGCCTCACGGAGCGCACGATTTTCATCTTCGCGAGCGACAACGGCGGGCTGCATGTCCTCGAATTCTCCGGCACGCCGCCGACGCACAACACGCCGTTCCGCGCGGGCAAGGGCTATCTCTACGAGGGCGGCATCCGCGATCCGCTCATCATCCGCTGGCCGGGAAAAGTGAAGCCCGGATCGGTAAATGACACGCCAGTGGTTCTCCTCGATCTCATGCCCACGCTCATCGAGGCCGCGGGCCTCACGGCGGCAAAGACGACCGGCCCGCTCGACGGCACGAGCCTCATGCCCGTGCTCACCGGCGGACAGTTCGCGCCGCGCACGCTCTTTTTCCACATGCCGAATTACACGAACCAGGGCGGACGTCCGGCGAGTTCGCTGCGCGATGGAAATTGGAAGTTCATAGAGCAACTCGAGGACAACAGCGTGGAGCTGTATGATCTCGCGAAGGATCCCGGTGAGAAAAATGATCTCTCCGCGAGCGATGCCGCACGCACCGCCGAGCTGCGCAAGAAACTCGACGACTGGCGCAAGTCCGTCGGCGCGCAGGAATGCAGGCCAAACCCGGACTTTGACGCCGCACTTCATCGCAAGCTCTACGTGGAGCCCGATCCGTCGAAATTTTCCACTGCGAAAAATGCAATCGAAGCCGAGGCCTCTGAATCCAAGTGGCGCGCAGGCATGAACGCCGCAGTGCGCGATGCGAAGGTCGCAAAGGCAGCCGGGCAACCGAAAGCCCGCGTGACTCCCGCGAAGGGCGACATCCGCCTCATGGCGAAGGATGCGCGAGTCCACGCGACGAACATGCGCTACGAGCCGCAATCGTACAAAAACACGCTTGGATTTTGGACGAAGCCCGAGGACTGGGCCGACTGGGAATTCGACGTGCCGGCAGCCGGCAAATACGAGGTGGAGATCACGCAAGGCTGCGGCAAGGGCAGCGGCGGCGCGCAGGTCGCTGTGGAAGTCGCGGGCGCGACGCTGAAGTTCACTGTGCAGGACACCGGGCATTTTCAAAATTTCATCCAGCGGACCATCGGCACGGTCGAGCTTGCGGCTGGTAAAGCGACGCTCGCTGTGAAGCCGCAGACGAAGCCCGGCGGCGCGGTGATGGATCTCCGCCGCGTGGTGTTGCGGCCGGTCGCGGAGTAGCGGAGCCGCGCGCGAATTCCGCGGATCATGCGGAAGAAAGGAACCACGGATTACACGGATGGCACGGATGAAGAATTGTCCGGCTGAAAAGCATCCGTGAAATCCGTGCTATCCGTGGTTCATTTTTCTTCATCCGAGCGATCCCGGTTTCCGCAATTCCTTGGGGACACCCTCGGGAAGCCCCCGCAACCGGCTGTGTTTTTCGCCGAGATTGCTGTTGAGCGTGGGCGCGGCGTCCGGTAGCTTTCTGGCCTCCGATTTTACACCGAAAAAAGCCCGCAATTTTCCCAATCCAAATGACCGAAGAACCGTCCGCCGAAACGAGCGAAAACCAGAACAAGAAAGTCGAGAAACAATACAACGCCGACGACCTTCGGACGATGAAGGGACTCGAGGCCGTGCGCGAAAAGCCCGGCATGTACATCGGCGGCACCGACGAACGGGCGCTGCATCATTGCATCAATGAGGTGCTCGACAATTCAGTGGACGAATTCCTCGCTGGGCACTGCTCGCACATTGATGTGAACATCCACTCAGACGGCTCCATTTCCATCAAGGACAACGGGCGCGGCATCCCGGTGGACATCAACAAGGATTCCGGGCTGCCGGGCGTGGAGGTCGCACTCACGGTGCTGCACACGGGCGGCAAGTATGGGCAGGGGAATTATGAGTACTCGGGCGGAACGCATGGCGTCGGCGCGAAGTGCGTGAACGCGGTGAGCGAGTGGTTCAAGGTCGAGGTGCTGCGCGATGGGAAGATTTACTCCATCGGCTTTGAGCGCGGGAAGACGGTGCAGAAGCTCAAGGTGATCGGCGAGCTGAAGAAGAACACGACAGGGACGCACATCACGTTCAAGCCCGACGCGCTCATTTTCAAGGAGACGACGGAATACAAAACCGAGCGCATCCGGCACCGACTGCACGAGCTGGCTTACATCAATGCGCCGCTGATTTTCAATTTCGTGGACGAGCGCGTGGAGGGGATGAAGCCGGAGATGATCCAGCACAAGCGGGGCATCGAGGAGTTCGTGGAGTCGCTTTCGGAGAACAAGGACAAGGTGATCCCGAAGCCGATCGTGCTGAAAGGCGCGAAAGAAAAAATCATCGCGGAAATCGTGCTGCAATATGTGGACACGTACAACGACCAGCTCCTGTGCTTTACGAACGCCATTCCGAACGCGGATGGCGGCACGCATTCGAGCGGCTTCCGCGGCTCGCTCACGAGGGCGGTGAACCAGTACGCGAAGAACAACAATTTGCTGAAGGACAAGGACCCCGCGATCTCGGGGCCGGACGTGCTGGAGGGAATCGCCGCGGTCGTCTCGATCAAGCATCCCGATCCAAAATTTGAGAGCCAGACGAAGGTGAAGCTCATCTCGCCGGAGGTGGAGAGCATCGTCGGCTCGATCACCTACGAGGGGCTGATGCTGCACTTCGATCAAAACCCCAACGTCGCCAAGCGCGTGCTCGACAAGTGCCTCATGGCGGCGCGCGCGCGTGAAGCTGCGCGCAAGGCCCGCGAGACCGTGCGCAAATCCGCACTCACCGGAGGAGGACTTCCAGGCAAGCTCGCCGATTGCTCCGAGCGCGATCCGGATCTCACGGAGCTGTATGTGGTCGAGGGCGACTCCGCAGGCGGCTCCGCGAAGCAGGGCCGCGACCGGCGCTACCAGGCGATTCTTCCGATCAAGGGCAAGATCATCAACGTCGAGAAGGCGCGCCTCGACAAGGTGCTGCAAAATACGGAAATCCAGACGCTCATCACCGCCATCGGCACGGGCATCGGCGACGGCGACCAGGAGGGGGCGTTCAAGATGGAGAAGCTGCGCTACGGCCGCATCATCATCATGACCGATGCCGACGTGGATGGATCGCACATCCGCACGCTGCTGCTCACCTTTTTCTACCGGCAAATGCCGGAACTCGTGAAGCAGGGCAAAATTTATATCGCCTGCCCGCCGCTCTACAAAATCACGCGCAAGAAAAAGGAGCAGTACGTGGACGACGACGCCGCGCTCAACAAGATGCTCATCCAACTCGGTGCCGAGGAGGTGAAGCTGAAGAATCTCGCCGACGGCAAGGAAGTGCCCGCTGCCGCGCTGAAGGAATTGCTCACTTTGCTCGATCGTCTCTCACGTTACAGCGACGCAATCCGCCGCCACGGTGGTGACTTCGAGACCTTCCTGAACAACCGCAGCGCGACCGGCACGCTCCCGCAGTACATCGTCCGAATCCGCGAGGGCAACGAGGATCATGTGCAATACTTCCCGAATCAGGACAGCCTCCGCACCTTCCATGAAAACAACCCAGACCTCAGCCTCTTCGAAGCAGAGCCCGAACCGGTGGTGGAAGGGGAAGTCGCCGCCGCGCCCGTCGCCGCCTCGAAGAAACGGGACGAAGGCCCGCAGCGCCGCGCCCGTCTCGTCGAGTTGTATGAAAGCGCCGCCGTCGAGAAGCTCATCGCCGAACTCGGAAAGAAGGGCCTCAAGATCGAGCACTACAGCAACAGCGACAAACCGATCTTTGAACTCAGCGAAGGCGAAGGCGAAAAGGCCGTGAGGCATCCGCTGTTCACGATCCCGGACATCCTCAACAAGGTGCTCGAAGTCGGCAAACGCGGCCTGTCCATCAGCCGCTTCAAGGGCCTCGGCGAGATGAACGCGAAGGAACTCTTCGAGACCACGATGAACCCGGAGAAGCGCCGGATGATGAAAGTGGACCTCAACGAGGACAACGCCGTCCAAGCCGACCGCATGTTCACCATCCTCATGGGAGACGTCGTCGAGCCGCGGAGGCAGTTCATCGAGGACAATGCGCTGAATGCGCGGCTGGATGTGTAGCTTATGACCCCTGAGCAGATCGTCACGATTGTCGTTGGAATCCTCAATGCGGGTGCCGTGAGCGGTTTCGCTTGGCATCTAATCCGTGGCCTAAAGGCGAAAATTGTCGCGCTTGAAGGAACGATCGCCGCACAAAATAAGACCTTGGAGATAATGGAACGGCAGGTCGCTGAAACAGAGAAAGTCGGTCGAATCTACAAGAATCTTTTCAGTGAACTTCCGAAAGACATTGAGAACTACAAGGCGATCATTTCGAAGACAAAAGACGATGTCATCATCGAGCTTCAGAACGCCAACAAGCAAAAGGACGAAAAATTAAAGGAACTCGCGACGGCGGAAAATCAACTTGAACAGGCTGCCTCACCGAAAGGCGAAGTTGCTCTTCATATGGAGACGATGCGGTTTCTCGTTGAACCGAAGCACGAGCATTTCCGAAAGTTCGTGGAAAATACCTGCGGCGATATTCACGCCGCAGTTGTCGCTCTTATATCCACTCGCGATTTTCTAAAGTTTCTAGCTAGCGAGGGAAGAACACTCGAAATCGAGAACGACAAAGAGAAATTCGAAGGGCTTTGGAAATTTCCTGTACCACAGAATCGAATGCGATCCGCTTCGCAGAGCATCACCGGTTGGCATGCCGTATTTGATGATGGGCGAATTGTGATGAGCAACAGCGAGCGGAACCATTTTGTCGCAGTGTGCAAAGCTCTGAAGGCCCGTTTGGATGCACACAGCTAAGACATTGAGACTGTTTGGTTGCCCAGTTTTTCATTCATGAAGGACAACTTTCCGCCAGCCCGTGGAGTGCCGATGCACTTGCTCACCGAACGCGGTCTGAACCGCGCGTTCATCAAAGTCGTCGAGGAGCACCGTCGCGACGGGCGTCCCGTCGTCACGACCCGCGACGGAAAGCCCGCGCTCGTCCCCGCAGATCAACTCGATCCCGATGTCGCTGCCGCACGCCGTCGCATCGGGGAACTCGACGCTGAAATTGCCGCGCTTGAGCATCCATTTTCCCTGAACGAAACGCCATGAATGCTCATCCCTTCGAGACGCCGCTGAATGCGCGGACAGAGTTACAAATTCCCCGCCGATGTATAAGCCGACGCCACTTTATAAAAAGAAAAACTTGCGCGCTGTGACTACGCGTGACTACATTGAGCCCATGAAAACGCAAGAAGCCTCGGAATTGGAGGAGACGACATCCTCGGTCGTGCAGGAGATCGCACCGCTGCCCGGCGGGGGTGCGGGCATTTCCGTGCGCGCGGCCAAGGCTCATCTGTCGGGCTTGCTCGATCAGGTTGCGGCAGGGCGCGAGGTTGTGATCACCAGCGATGGTGTGCCCAAGGCGCGGCTCGTGCCGATCAATGCTGATGTTGAGTGGAAGCCTTTCACCGGCACGCACGAACATCTCAAGACGATGCCGCCGTGGCGTGGTGGGAAGACGGGCGAGGAACTGATCCGCGCCGACCGCGACGAACGAGGGTAAGCATGTATTTGGACAGCTGCATCATCGTAAAACTCCTCGTCCCCGAGGCCGACAGCGCGACCTTTCAGGCGGCGGCTGTCGGTGCTCGGCTGTCCACGTCCGAACTCGCGTTGACCGAGGTGTTTTCCACTTTGCTGAGGAAAGAGCAAAACGGCGAGCTTTCGCAGAGACAGCGCAAGGCTGCATGGGCCGCGCTGAATGCTCTCGTCGCCCGGCGGCAACTCCGCATTCGCCCATTGGACAATGTGCATTTGCTAAAGGCGAACCACATTCTCGAACGCTGCCATCCCGCAGTGCCGCTGCGCACGCTGGATGCGATTCACACGGCGGCCTGTGATTTGTCGCAGGACTTTCCGCTTTGCACGACCGACCGGCGAATGCGCGATGCGGCGAAGGTGCTTGGCATTCCCGTTTTTCCCGAGGGAAAAATCCCTGACGCAACTGAGTGATGCCGGCTTTCGAAAACAGGGTGACTACGAAGGACGCGAAGACCGCGAAGGAAGGAAATATGTTCCGCATTTCCGTGTCCTTTGCGCCTTTTGTGGCCACCCTTTTCCTGTCCGATCATCTTTGGAAGATGGTATGAGGAGACAGCCGTAAATTTTCCGATCCAATTTTTGTCCCAACCAATCACCGATGTATCACCAAAACGAAAAAGTTCAGCCAATCAACGTTGCCGAGGAGATGTCGAAGTCGTTCCTCGACTACTCGATGTCCGTCATCATTTCCCGCGCGCTGCCGGATGCGCGTGATGGGCTGAAGCCCTCGCAGCGCCGCATTCTTTTTGCGATGTCCGAGCTGGGCGTGTCGCCGACTCGCAAGCCGCTGAAGTGCGCGAAGATCGTCGGCGAGACGATGGGCAACTATCACCCGCACGGCGACCAGGCCATCTATCCGACGCTCGTCCACATGGCCCAGCCTTGGGCGATGCGCGAGATGCTCATCGAGGGGCAGGGGAATTTCGGCAGCGTAGAGGGCGATCCGCCGGCGTCCATGCGTTACACCGAGGCGCGCTTGCAGCATCTCGGCGCGGCGCTGATGGACGACATGGAGAAGGACACGGTGGATTTTGTCCCGAACTACGACGAGACGCGCACGGAGCCGACGGTGCTGCCGGCGGCGTTCCCGAATCTGCTCGTGAATGGAGGCACGGGCATCGCGGTCGGCATGGCGACGAACATGCCGCCGCACAATTTGGCCGAAGTCATTGACGGCATCTGCGCGCAGATTGACGACCCGGACATCACGATTGACGGGCTGATGCAGCATGTGAAAGGCCCGGATTTCCCGACGGGATGCGAGATTCTCGGATCGGCGGGATTTAAGAGCTACTTCCACACGGGAAAAGGAGCGGTGCGGGTGCGCGGCAAGGTCGGCGTGGTAGAAGTGAAGGGCGGACGCGAGCAACTGATTATCTCGGAGATTCCGTACAACGTGAACCGCGCGGTACTCGTCTCGCGCATCGCGGATTTGGTGAACGACAAGATCATCACGGACATCAGCGCGATCCGCGATGAGTCGGACGAAAACACGCGCGTTGTCATTGACCTCAAGCGCGATGCGAACCCGAAGGTCGTCATCAACAATCTCTTCAAGCACACGGCGCTCGAATCGTCGTTCTCGGCTTCGATGCTCGCGATCGATCACGGCAAGCCGAAGCTGCTGAACCTCAAGGACGCGATCACCTGCTACATCGAGCACCGGCGCGAGGTCGTGCTGCGTCGCACGCGGTTCCTGCTGCGTGAGGCTGAGGCGCTGGCGGAGCGGCTCGAAGCATTGCTCATTGCGCTCGCGAACCTCGATGACTTCATCAAGATCATCCGCGACTCGAATGACCGCGACGACGCCAGGGCGAAACTCATGGCGCTCTCGTGGGCGAAGATTGCGGTGGAGCAGCTCGGCATCCTCATCCGCAGCGAGGCCGTGCTGACGGATGGAAACTACAAGTTCAACGAACGGCAGTCGAACGCGATTCTGGACCTGCGCCTCTATCAGCTCACCGGCCTCGAGCGCGAAGCGATCAAGAAGGAATACGACGCGCTGCTGGAGACGATCAAGGACCTGCTCGACATCCTCGCGAAGGAGGCGCGCGTGCTCTCGATCATCAAGAAGGAGCTGGGCGTGATCCGCGAGAAATACGGCAACGAGCGCCGCACGCAGATCGTGCCCGACGAGGGCGAGATCAACATCGAGGATCTCATCGCGAATGAAGGCTGCATCATCACCATCACGCACGCGGGCTTCATCAAGCGCACTGCCGTCTCCGCCTACCGCGCGCAGCGGCGCGGCGGAAAAGGTGTGAAGGGAATGGTTACCCGCGAAGGCGCGACCGAGCAGGACGATGATGATTTCGTCGAGCATCTCTTCACCGCGACAACTCACGACTACCTCATCTTTTTCACCAAAAGCGGGCGCTGCTACGTAGAGCGCGTGCATCAGATTCCCGAAATGTCGCGCGCCTCGAAAGGCCGCAGCATCGCGAATCTGCTGGAGCTTCGTGCCGAGGAGAAAATCGCCGCGACCATCCGCATCCAGGGCCAGAAGACCGAAGAGGAGACGTGGACGGACAAGCTCTTCATCGTCTTCGCAACGCAGAGTGGCATCGTGAAAAAGACGAATCTCAGCGAATTCAAAAACATCCGGAAGGGCGGCCTCATCGCGATCAAGATCGAACAGGGCGACCAGCTCATTGACGGCAAACTTACCACCGGCACGAATGAAATCGTGCTCGTGACGAAGGACGGCATGAGCATCCGGTTCAACGAGGAAGAAATGCGCGACCAGGGCCGCGATACTGTCGGCGTCTGGGGCATCCGTCCCGACAAGGGCGACATCGTCGTGGCCGCGGCGATCGTGAGTCCCGATTGCACGCTGCTCGTCGCCGGCGAGAACGGCATCGGCAAGCGCACGCCGTTCGACGACTACCGCGTGCAGTCGCGCGGAGGCAAGGGCATCATCACGATGAAGACCGGCGACAAGACCGGCTGCGTCGTCGGTGCACTCACCGTGCGCGATGCAGATGAACTCATGCTGATCACGAACAAGGGCCAGATGGTCCGCACCCGCGTGAAGGAAATCCGGGAGACCGGACGGAACACGATGGGCGTGAAACTCATGGATCTCAAAGGCGCTGAGAAGCTGCAGGGCATCGCGCCGGTCGTTGCAAATGAGGACGATGAGGAGGGCGAAGCCCCAGCGGAATGATCCTCTCGCCGTTGCCGCATGTAGCCGCGCCCCGTGAGAGCACGGGCTGATCCCTGTAGCCGCCGACGGCAGGAGGCGGGCACTCTTTTGGAACGCGAAATGCGGAACCCGCCTCGCTGAGGGAAGATCAGCCCGCCTCCTGCCGTCGTCGGCTATGGTGAGAAGCGGAAGAACTTTTCCGCCGTGGCCTCCGTCGCGGTGGCGAGTTCTCGGAGGGAGATTCCGCGCAGCTTTGCGATGTGCTCGGCGGTGTGGCGGACGAAGGCGGGCTCGCAGCGTTTGCCGCGGTGTGGGACGGGGGCGAGGAACGGGCAGTCGGTCTCGACCATGAATGAGCCGAGCGGGACACTTGCCGCGCTCGCCTGCGCGTCGGGTGCATTTTTGAAAGTGACGATCCCGGTGAAGCTCAGGAGGTGGCCGAGTGCGAGAACCTCGGTGGCGTGATCGGGGCCTTTTCCGAAGCAGTGGAAGACGGCGCGCACGCGGCCGGTGTATTCGCGGAGGATGGCGAGCGTGTCGTCCCATGCGGCGCGCTCGTGGATGATGACGGGCAGCGTGAGTTCGGAGGCGAGGTCGAGCTGTGCGCGGAATGCGGCGGCCTGTGCGGCGCGGGATGCGTCGTCGTCCTGCTTGAGCCGGAAATAATCGAGGCCGGTCTCGCCGATCGCGGCGATGCGCGGGCTGCCGGTTGCGATTTCGCGGAGCGTCGGCAGAAAGTCCGGCTGCTCGTCGGGGACGTGATTCGGGTGGACGCCTGCGACGGCCCAGACTTGCGGCCATTTTTCCGCAAGCGCGACAGCACGTCGGCTGCTCTCGATGCCGGTGCCGATCGTGAGGATGCGGGTGACGCCTGCTTCGGCGGCGCGTGCGAGGATGGCGGGCACGTCGTCGCGGAATTCCGGGAAGTCGAGGTGGGCGTGAGTGTCGGTGAGCACGGGAGGATGATGTCCAGGAAATCGGTAGGTGGCGCGAGATTTTTCCTGCCTTGCCTGGCGCGGAAGAAGAACGTGTGACGCGACGATGCCATATCGTAGCCGCGCTTGTAAAAGCGCGGGCACTTTTTGCTTTGACGCGGGAAGATCAGCCCGCGCTGTCACAAGCGCGGCTACGGGTTTTGGTGCGTTTTCCCGATGGCATTTAGGCAAAGGGACGGGGACGCTAGCGGGCCGTTGCTCGGCCAATCGGGCAGTCATTTCCCCCCAAGATCATCGCACGAACACCATGAAACGTATCGTCGCACTCCTCGCTGGCGTCCTGTTGTTAACGGCGGGCGAAAAGTGCGAGGGATGCGAAGAGGAAGATGGATGAGATTCTCATAGCGATAGAAGCGGCGAACGAGAAACCAGTGCGTGCCGGGACTCTTAGCCGTGAGAGTAAGTGCTTGCGGGATGGTGTGAAACTGGAAGCCTCGCCTGAACTTATCCACCTGCGGAAGAAACTGAAACCACCGCTCGCTTCCCGGTAAATCTGTGCGAGGGTGGCGCAATGAAGACAACCTACGGATTTTCTCGCCGCGGCCCTGATCGGGTGGCGGAGGAGCTCGCCTCAGTGCTTTCAAAAAAGACGCCCATGGAATTCAAGGCGCTCTTTGACGTCGTCCACATGAACCTCCGCGCAAAAAACGCGGCGTCCGGCGGCGAGGAAATGCTGCGCCTGCGGCTTTACGAGAAGCTCCAGAATTTCGTGCAGGCCGGCTTTGCAAAAAAGACCGGCAAGGAATATCGCGGCGTGCCGAAGGGCATCGAGACTTTCCTCGCGACGGCCGCGGATCTGAACGCAAAGTTCGCCGCGGGCACGCACAGCCGCCCGCCGCTCGCCATCGCGATTCCTCCGGTTGCAAAGCCGAAGGCGAAGCGTGCGACTGCGCGCCCGGTCTGATCCGAATCTGACGAACCCAAGACGGCGCGGCGAAAGTCGCGCCGTTTGCGTGTAATGCGGTCCCGCGGTGTCTGATTTTCTGCGAGGGCCGGTTCCGTCCCGTGCCCATGCTCGCGCAGACCATCTACCACTGGATCATCGTCGGATCGCTCCTGCTGATCCTCGCGAACATCCTCGCGAATCTCCGCGTGTTCGACGGCCTGTGCCGCGCGGAGCCGCCGGAAAATCCGCCGCACGTCTCCATCCTCGTGCCGGCGCGCAACGAGGAGCGGAGCATCGAGGCGTGCGTGGGATCGCTGCTCCGGCAGGATTACCCAGACTGCGAGGTGATCGTGCTCGACGATCATTCCGACGATGCGACCGGCGCGATTGTGGAGCGGCTGTTTGCCGATGCGATCCAGGTGCGTCCAAATCTGATCGTGCGTCTCGTGCGGGGCCAGCCATTGCCGGACGGATGGACGGGGAAAAATTGGGCGTGCCATCAACTCTCGCAGGAGGCGCGCGGGGAGTTTCTATTTTTCACGGATGCCGACACCGAGCACGCGCCGGGCACCGTGACCGCCGCGGTCGCATACGCGCAGAAGAATCGCGCGGGCCTCGTCTCCGCATGGCCGAGACTGCTCACGAACACGCCCGGCGAAAAGCTGATCGTGCCGGTCATCGTGCTCATCGGTCTCGCGTTTTGCCCGCTGTGGTTGCAGCAGTGGATTCAGCGCAAGCCCGAGCGCGCGAAGGGACACGATGTGCGCGACATGGGCGTCGCAAACGGGCAGTTCATGTTTTTCTCGCGCCGCGCCTATACACGCATTGGCGGGCACGGGGCGGTGCGCGCGCATGTTGTCGAGGATGTCACGCTCGGACGTGAGATCGCGGCGCTCATGCCCGAGGGGGAGCGGCTCTTCAACTGCGAGGCGCTCGAATTTTCCACGGTCCGGATGTACCGCTCGTTCGCGGAAACGTGGGAGGGTTTCACGAAAAACATGCGCGCGGTCTTCGATGATCGCGGGATGATGTTCTGGCTCTTTGGCTGCTTTCAGGCCGCGTGCTTTTTCTGGCCGTTCATAGCGATCTTCTTCGCGCCGGCCCCGCTGCGATGGGTGGTGGGATTGCAGATCGCGCTCATCTTTTTCATCCGCTTCCTGCTCGCTGCGCGCTTCCGCACGAGCTGGTTCGGCGCGCTGCTGCACCCGCTCGGCCTGCTGCTCATGATGCTGATCGGCGTGAACAGTTGGCGGCTCTCGCACGGGCGCGGCGTGGTGTGGAAGGGGCGGACTTACAAGCCGGAGATCTGATTCGGCGCGTCGGCGGCCCTTGCAATTTCCACCGTTCCCACCCATCGTGTGCGCGATGCAGTTGACCTTGTTGAAATCCAAACTCCACCGCGCCACCGTCACCGGCGCGAGCGTGGACTACACCGGAAGCATGACGATCTCCGAGGACATCGCGGAGGCCGTCGGCCTGCTCCGTTACGAGCGCATCCTCGTGAGCAACATGGCGAACGGCGCGCGCTTCGAGACCTACGTGATCTACGGGCCGCGCGGCACCGGTGTCATCGAGCTGAACGGTGCCACCGCGCATCTCGGCGCAGTCGGTGACCGTCTCACGATCATGAATTTCGCACAGATGACCGCGGAGGAAGCCGCGCATCACCGCCCGCGCGTGGCCATCCTCGACGAATCGAACAACATCGTGCGCTGCGAAGCGGGCGTGCTCTCGCGCTTCGAGGAGATGTTCGCCTGAGACCGCCAGCGTTCCTGCCGAGCCAGGGACAAGTAAATTTCTGAAATGGAAAAAATCCTGCTCCATCCGTTCGCACTCGGCTTCTACACGGGCACGCTGCTGTTCCTCGTCTGTTGCTACCACCTCTTCCGACTCAAGCTGGAGCACAAGCGCTACCGCAAGATGCTCGGCGACAAGATGGAGATGGATGCGGCCGCGGTGTCGAAGCAGAAGGGCGAACTGGAGGCGCTGCGCAAGGATAACGAAAATCTGCGCGTGAAAGTGCAGGCGCTCACGATGCAACCGGAGCAGAAGCTATCCCGCGACCTTGAAGTTTTCGCGCGCGCCGAGAAAAAGATGACCATCGCCGCGCCGGGCTTTGCCGGCCCGTGGGAGCAGGCGAAGCAGGCCGCGCACCAGGAACTCGCGGAGGAGGAAACCGGAAAGGCCGCGCCGCGCACGCTGTTTCAGCGCTTTTTTGGCGGCGTGCCGTCCGAGCAGTCACGCACGCTGCCGCAGCCTGCGGATGATGCGGCGAAGCAGTCTGCGCCCGGAGGAACGTAGCAGCCCATCGGGAAACCGGTGCGGTGCGGGGCCACCCGGATCATCCAGCCTGCGCGCCGGGAACTGCGGACAGGATTGTCCGCGTTACGGTTGCCAGGGCTGCGTGCGCAGCGGGCGCTCCTCGTCGGCGTCAATGTAGTCGAACAACGTCCGGATGTCGTCGCGCGATGAAAGCCCGCTCTCGGCCTTGCGCTGCTTGAGCCGCTCGCTGGCATTGTCGTTCCAGCCGCGCTTGCGCAGGAATTCATTCCACGCAAATGCGTCGTCCTCGGTGAACTGGTGTCCGCGTGCGCCGCACCACGCGAGCGTGTCCTCGTCGGACGCGCCGTCCTTCACATGCGCCGCGATCTCAGCATACGGCACGCGGAGAAAGTGCGCGCACATCTTGTCGAATGCCTCGCCGAGATTCGCCTGGAGTTCGGGATGGAGTTCGCCGCGCGCGTGCAGGCGGATCTTGTCGAGCATCCTGCCAAAATAGACGAGGCCGCCGACTTTGTCGTGAGGGCTGCGGATGCCGGGAACTTTCATGCGCCGTGGTGTAGTGGGCGCGCGCAGTCTGCGCACGGGAAAAAACGCGCGTGTCGTTTCAGCCGCGCGGCTGTGCGAGGCGGTTGATCTGCGCGGCGGCGTACGCGGCTCCGAAGCCGTTGTCTATGTTCACCACCGTCACGCCGCTGCCGCAGGAGTTCATCATGGTGAGCAGTGCGGCGATGCCGCCGTAGCTCGTGCCGTAGCCGATGCTCGTGGGCACGGCGATGATCGGCTTGCTCACGAGTCCCGCGACCGCGCTCGGCAGCGCGCCTTCCATGCCCGCGACGACGATCACGACATTCGCCGCTTCGATGCGATCGCGCACCGCGAGCAGACGGTGGATTCCCGCGACGCCGACATCCGTGATCCGCTCCACGCGGTTGCCGAAAATTTCCAGCGTCACCGCGGCCTCATCCGCCACAGGCATGTCGCTCGTCCCCGCGCACACGATTGCAATATGCCCTTCGAGTTTCGCGAGCGGCGTGCGCTCGATGGTGATGCAGCGCGCGCCCGCGTGCCAGCGCGCGTCGGGATGCTGCGCGGAAACCTCGCGCCACTGCTCCTCTGTCGCGCGGCTCACAAGCAGCACGGGATCCTTATCCAGAATCGCACGCGCAATCTCCACGACCTGCACGGGCGTCTTTCCCATGCCGAAGATCACCTCGGGAAAGCCGCAGCGCCGCCGCCGGTCCGTGTCCACGCGCGCAAAGCCGAGGTCGGTGAAGCCGCTGCCCGGGATCATGATTTCGGCAGCGTCGCCGCATCCTGCGTGAGCGGGATGCGCAGCGGGATCATCTGGCTCTTGAAGAAGCCCATCTTTGCAAAGAACGCCTGGCCTTCCTCGTTGATGCGATCGGTGAGCAGCGTGATGCGCAGGAATTCCTTTTTCTTCGCATACTCGATCACATGCGCGAGGAGCTGCTTGCCGACACCGCGCCCGCGGTAGTCCACTCGCACGATCACATCTTCGAGCAGCACGACGAATCCGCCCTCGGCGGTGCTGATCGTGAAGAGCAGATTCACCATGCCGACGATGGCGTCATTCCAGCGATAGACAAAAATGCGTCCGCGGTTCGGCTGTTCGAGGATGAGGCGAAGGCCGCGCTCCTGCTTCGCGCGGTCGGGCACGAAGTCACCCTCCTGCCCGAAAAGCTCGTAGAGAAGATCCACCATCTGCGGCAGGTCTTCCATCGTGGCTTGCTCGATGACAGCTTCGTTCATCTCGGACATGCGGTGCTCTTGGCAGAGGGAAATGCTGCGCGCAAGGCGGGAATGACGAAGGCATGTCTGTAGCCGCGCTTGTGAAAGCGCGGGCACGCATTGCTTCCACGCGGGAAGATCAGCCCGCGCTTTCACAAGCGCGGCTACGGCCATCCAGTCTCCATCGTCGGCGGACACGATGGACATCCGCCCCATCGAGCATCCCGAGGCGCGCCGCCTGCTCAGCGCCGCGCACGGCGAATACAAGGCGGGCAGGCAGACGCTGACCTGCCCGAAGGGCAGGGGACGCTACGACGGCGACTTCGAGGATCTCGCAAAAGTGATCCGCGGCGAGAAGGCGCTGGAGTTTTCGCCAGAACACAATCTCGCCGTGCATGAGACCATCCTGCGTGCGAGCGGGCTGCCGGTGGAGTCGATGTGCGATGTAGGCAGGGTGCTTGGCATCCAGATGCCGAACTGCTAACGCCCCTCGATTCACCGCGTCATCCCTCGAACCCATGAATATTTTCCACCGATCCCTCAACGTCTTCATGAACCGCTGCATCCAAATTGCCATGCTCAGTCTCGCGCTCGCGTGCGGCGCGTTTGCCAGCACGCGGGTGATCACTTTCATCTATCAGCCCCTCACGACACTCGGCACCGACCAGGACGCGGAAATTGTCGTCACGAAAATCCCCGTGCTCACCAACACGGTGGAGGAAAACCTGATCGCCCACATTGCCAGTTCCAACCGTCTGTTACAGGACGCCACTGCTGATGTTCCCGACTCGAATCTCCTCTCGCTTCTCCACATCCGCATCGAGGCCGAACTGGTTGACCGGAAGCACTTCAAGGTCACCCTCGATCTGCGCGACATGCTCCCGACCGACGACTACGATGTCACTCCGTTGCAGGTCGTCGCCGGTGCGGTAAAAGCCCTCCGCGCGACGTTCGACGAGCACCCGGGGCTCGGCTCCTACGAGCTGCACATCCGTGCGAAGGAAGGCGACAAGACCGATTGGTCGAAACACACGGGCAGATACACGTCGAAGAAGAAAAAGCGCTGACCGGCGCATTCGCCGATCGGTGCTGCGCACTTGCGTCGCCAGGCTGGCTTGTTACTAGGCCTTTGGCCCGAAGCATTGCGCTGAGCGTTGCGTGCGGTCCCAAAGCACGCGGTTCCAAACAGCAGTGCAGGTGCTAAAGCCCGAGCCGCAGTTCTGCGAGCTGCGCGGTCCACTTGGCGAGGAATACGAGGGAGGCGAGCAATGTCGCGAGCTGCTGCGGATGAGTGGTGTCGCTGCGCAGCGTGGCGATGCTTTGCTCCGTGCGGGCTTCGACATTTGCGGCGAGCGCATCGAGTCGCGCGCGTAGCGCGATGCGCTCAGGTTCCAGCAGCGCCTTTGCGAGCGGTGAGCCTGCTGTGAACAATTTAACACCGAACTTCTGCGCTGCCTGCCGGAACGCCGCGATGTCCATGAACAGGTCCGCCAGTTCCGCAGGCGTCTGTCCCGCGGATGCGAGCGCGTCTGGATGTCCCAGTTCGAGGAAATGCCGCAGGCAGCCCGCCGGTTCGCGCAGCGTCTGCCACGCGGCATTCAGCTCGGTGAATGCTGCGCCGTCGCCGCCCGCTGCATCGGGATGACGCTCGGCGCTCAGCTTGTGGAAGCGCGACTTCAATTCCTCCGCATCCACCCACGCCACACGCGGGAGGCCGAGCACCGCAAAGTGATCCACCATGCCGATCAAGCGGAGAAACTCTCGCCGCACGAGCAGTGCGCCTCGGCGTTCGGGTTCGTCACCTTGAAGCCGCCCTTTTGCAAATCGTCCGAAAAATCCAGCACGCTCCCGCTCACGAACAGCGCGCTCTTCGGATCGATCACCACGCGCACTTCCTGCGAGGTCACGATGATGTCGCGGTTTGCCGGGCCGTCCACGAGGTCCATCTTGTATTGCAGCCCGGAGCAGCCGCCGCCGATCACCGCCACGCGCAGCGCGCCGTGTGCGCGGCCCTGCTTGATGAGGAGCGAGCCGAGCTTGGCCCCGGCCTTCTCGGTGAGCTTGAGCAGTTTTTCATTGCCGATCTTTGTCTGGATCGGCGCGGCGGTCGTGGTCGTCATTGCGGGCAATGTAGTTTTCGAAATGCGCAGTGTCCATCGAAGGTCGTGTGCCGGCGTGGGAATTCCACCGTGGAGCCGGTGCGCAACGGCGATTGCCGCAAACAAACTCACGCCTGCGCATGGCGATCTTCAGGATGACACGCATGGTGCATCCGCTCTGTGCGCTCGACGCTGCGTGCTGGACGGCTATCACGGTCGGGCATGTTGCGTTCCCTCCTGTTTCTCGCCGTCATGACCTCCGCACTCTCTGCCGCCGAACCGCTGAAGCTCACCCTGCGCTCGCAGCCGAAGCAGCCGGACGGCACATTTGCCCCGCTCGAAAAACCGGTGCAATGGGATGCGAAGAAGACTGCGCTCATCGTCTGCGACATGTGGGACGACCACTGGTGCAAGTCCGCCACGCGCCGCGTGACCGAGATGGCCGGGCCGATGAACGACATGCTGAAGATCGCGCGTGCGAAGGGCGGCTTCTTCATTCACGTGCCGAGCAGCGTCACCGATTTTTACAAGGAGACGCCGGCGCGGAAACTCGCGCAGTCCGCGCCATTCGCAACGACGCCCATGCTGCTCGCGACGACAGAGCGATGGGGCACCACGGGGACCGACCTCATGGTCGGCCACGTCGAGAAACTCTGGTGCCCGAGCTTCAACAGCACGGACATCACCGGTCGCACGCCGTTCTCATTCGCCGAGGACAGGCGCGCGAAATGAAGCGCGTCTGCGTCTATTGCGGATCGTCGCCGGGCGCGGATCCGATCCACCGTGAGGCCGCGGAAAGTCTCGGCGCGCTGCTCGCTGTTCGCGGCATCGGGCTCGTGTACGGTGGCGGGAATATCGGACTCATGGGCGCGGTCGCGGATGCGGCGTTGCGTGGGGGAGGCGAGGTGATCGGCGTCATTCCATCTGCGCTCATGGATAAGGAACTCGGGCACGCGGGCGTGACGAAACTCCACGTCGTCGCCTCGATGCACGAGCGCAAGCAGCTCATGGCCGATCTGAGCGACGGCTTCATCACGCTGTCCGGCGGAATCGGCACGCTGGAGGAATTGTTCGAGACCTTCACATGGCTCCAGCTCGGCTTCCACGACAAGCCGGTCGGTCTCCTGAACGTCGCTGGCTTCTACGATCACCTGCTCACATTTTTGCGGCACGCGACGGCGGAGAAATTCATGCGCGACGCGCATCTCGAATCGCTGCTCGTCGAGACCGATGCGGATGCGCTGCTTGCGCGCATGGCACATTTTCATGCGCCTTCGCTGGCGAAATGGGAGACGCATCCGCCATCGGCGGACGAGCGGTAGGCGAGGGGACGGGCTGCGCTACACGAGCGCGGCGCGGCAGAACTGGATCGCGCGCGCGAGTTCCTTCATCCGGTTTGAGTCGGCGGGGACTTTGTACTCGAATTCGATCGTCGCCTGGATATTCCACTTGTTGTCGCGGATGAGGCGGAGCACTTCCGCGATTTGCGTGTCGCCTTCACCGAAGGGCGTGTTCCCGCCGTTATGCACCTTGC
>Ga0208856_1000269_pt1 | contig 21347 bp, 17 predicted proteins | sample LakMenEpi13Jul12_FD_150690 | JGI IMG/M metagenome (GOLD analysis project Ga0208856, IMG submission 150690) | Freshwater microbial communities from Lake Mendota, WI - 13JUL2012 deep hole epilimnion (SPAdes) | ecosystem: Environmental > Aquatic > Freshwater > Lentic | place: Lake Mendota, Madison...
GGGCGGGCCGGTGAACTGGGGCGCGGGCTTCCTGCCGGCGATCCATCAGGGCACCGTGATCGAGACGGCCGCAGGACGTCCGCCGGTGGCGGATCTCTTCGCCGCCGAGGCCCACGCGAACCTCGTCGCCGGTGAGCCGGCGGGCCGCGAGTTTCTGGCCGTGATGAACGCCCGCCATCTCGAACAGCGGGCCGACAACAGCGATCTGGCGGCGCGGATCGCCGCCTACGAACTCGCCGCCCGGCTGCAGCTCTCGGCTCCGGAGGTGACCGACCTGGCCGGGGAGCCCGAGAGCGTGGAGCGGCTCTATCAGCTCGATCATCCTGAGATCGGGCCCTTCGGCCGGCAGTGCCTGCTCGCGCGGCGGCTCGTGGAGCGGGGCGTGCGGTTCGTGCAGATCTACTGCGGCGCCGAAAACACGACGGCCAAGAAAATCCGGCCCAACTGGGACAGCCACGAAGACCTCGTCCGCGACCACGGCTACTGGGGGCCGATCCTCGACGGCGGAGCGAGCGGCCTGCTCTCAGACCTCAAGGCCCACGGCCTGCTCGACTCGACGCTCGTGATGTGCCAGACGGAGTTTGGCCGGCAGCCGGCGGCGCAGGGAAAGGGCCGCGACCACAACGCCGGCGCTTTCACCGTGTGGATGGCCGGCGGTGGCATCAAGGGGGGCGCTTCGTACGGCACGAGCGACGAACTCGGCTTCAAGGCGGCGGAGAATCCGACCTATTGCTACGACCTCCACGCGACGGCGCTACGCCTGCTCGGCATCGACCACACGAAGCTCTCGGTCTACAACAACGGCATCCAGCGCCGGCTGACCGACGTCCACGGCCACGTGCTCGAGCCGATCCTCGCCTGACGGCGGCACCATTCGCAAGGTGGCGGCACCCCCGAAAAGCACGCTGTTGATGCGATTGATCACGCTTCATGCCGCGGTTCTCGCCGCGCTCGGTTGCGTACCCGTGGCGGGGCAGAGCCCGGCGGACACCCGCCCACGGCCCAACGTCGTGACCATCGTCGCCGACGACACGTTCGTGCTCTTCACCAGCGACAACAGCGGCCGGCAGATGTTTTGCGTGTAATTTGGATACACTGAAGTCCTCCGTGAGAGTCACCAATTAAATGCCGCGAAAGGTGAGGGAAATCGTCGCCGATCTGATCGCCCACGGTTTCTTGGAAATTTAAGGGGCCGGCAAGGGATCTCATCGGAAGTTCATTCATGAGCGGTATCCGGGAGCAGTGACCATCAGCGGCCGGTCTGGGGACGATGCAAAGCCCTACCAGGAAAAGCAGGTCCGCAAGGCGCTGGAGATGATCGATGAAGAAGACTGACGCCTACCACAAGTGGGTCGAGTGGAGTACCGAAGACGGTGTGTATGTCGGCAAATGCCCCGATCTCATTTCCGGAATCCATGGCGACGATCCTGTGCGGCTGTATGCCGATCTGGAGCAGGTCGTCGAAGATGTCGTGTCGCAGTTCGAAGCGACCGGTCGCCCATTGCCGCCGCCGCGAGTGCGGCCGATGCAGGACGTTGGGTGACGCGATCGTCACAAGGGCAAACCATGCCGCCTGCGCCGCCGGCCACCGCAAAACCTGAATGACCGGTGGGCCCTGTCTGAATGCAGGCAATGAGCCGCTGCGGCATGATTCCAGGCGTGAAGTCCCGTCCCTCCTGGAAATCCATTTCGATGACATGCGTCCGCATCGGCCTGCTGCCCGTTGTGATCCTGCTTGCGCTTTCGCTCGCGCCTGCGGCAACGCAGGCCGCCGACGTGCCCCGGCCGCTTGTCGATCTGCCCTTTGCTGGCAGCCTGGCCAACGCCGGCTCGCTTGGCGGCGAGGCGACGATCACGACGCATGTGCCCGCCGAGGCGGCGGCCTTCGAGGATTGGCGGCTGGGCGGGTGCCTTGATCTGACTGCTGCGTCGCGGCACGGCGGCGCTGCCGGCGTCGATACCTCCCCGGCCGGGAGCAGCGTGGTCTTCAAGAGCGACAAACTCGCTGGCCTCGATGCATTCTCCATCCTCATCTGGTCGCGGCAGGCGCCGGCCGTCGAAGGGCCGAGCCCGCGGCTGGCCTGGGCTGATCGCGGCTGGGATCTCGTGCCGGCGCCGCGAGGGTTTTCGGTGAGCCTCGCCCTCTCCGGGAGCATGACTCCGTTTTCCTTCGTGGCCCCGCGCACCTTTCGCGACCGTCTGGCATTTCCCGCTGCCGACGAGTGGCGATTCACCGCCGTCACGGTCGGCAGCGGCACGGTGCGCGGCTATCTGGGGGGGCTCGACCGGCCCGTCACGCCGCTGCTCGGCGAGCAGCCTGTCGCCGGCCCTCTTCCACCCGCCTGGGGCACCATGACGATCGGCAACATCGCCGGCGGCATCCGCCCATTCAAGGGCTGGATCGGGCGGTTTCGCATCTACGGCACGGCCCTGCCTGCCGCCGACATCGCCGCCATCCACGCGGGCGACATCGCGGCTGCGGCGGCGACCGTGGCCCGCCTCCCGCCGCCGCGGCCCGAGCCCGCGCGGCCGCTCGTCCTCAAGCGGTCCGCGATCCCGTTCTCCACCCGGTGGGAGCGGCCCGACGCGCTCCCCACGATGCAGTCGTTTCACGCCACCGACCTGCTCTGGGTGTATGGCATGAAGAGCGAGTTTGTGCAGGCGGTGCGCGCCGCCGGCCTGCGCTACCAAGGCACCCTCAACGGCCTGCAGGGCACCGAGAAGGCCACGCCCGGCCCGTCCAACGCCGGCGACACGAGCGGCCGCCACGAGACGTTCGATGGCGAGAAGAACATGCCGTCGTGGATGGTCACGTTCAAGCCACCGCACTACACGGGCTGCTGCAATCAGCCGGCGTTTCGCGAGTTGTTTTTCACTGCCGCGAAGAAGCAGGTGGAGATCGGCGTCGACATGCTTCACGTGGACGATTCGGCCATCAACGCCTCGTGGGTGCGGCACGCGGCGGTCTGCTTCTGCGACGCCTGCCGGGCCGGGTTTCGCGACTATCTCCGCCGCGTGCACACGCCCGCGGAACTCGCCGCCCTGGGCGTCGACTCGCTCGACGGCTTCGACTACCGCGAGCACCTGAAGGCCCACGGCATTCCCGATGCCGCGACCTACCGGCGAAAGTTCTCGAGCCTGCCGCTCACGCCCGATTTCATCGCCTTCCAGATCGAGAGCACGCGGATGTTTTATCGCGACTTCCGCACCGTCTTGGATGAAGCGTCGCCCTCCAAACGTATCGCCATCTCCGTCAACGAGGGCCTGCCGATCGCGGCGGCCGACGAGCGTCTCTATCATGCCGACACCGTGGACTTCTACCACGGCGAGGTCTACGACCGGACGTTCGCGGCCAGCCTCGCCGGCAACAAGTCGGCGGAGGCCCTCGGCATGCAGTTCGTCTCCACGCCCGTGCCACTGGGCACGGCCGACGGTCTGCGGACGCTGGCCCTGGCCTATGCGACCGGGCAGCTGCAGCTCGTGCCGTGGGACATCTACATGGGCTCCGATGCGATCGGCAGCCTGCCCCGCTATTTCGGCACCCGGGAAGACTATGGCGCCGCCTACGACCTGATCCACGAGCATCCGGAGTTGTTCGACGCCGCTTCGAGCATGGCCGAGGTGGGTGTGCTCGTGAATGCCGATGTGGCGACGAAGGCCCGGCTCGAGGAGGTGTGCGAGCGGCTGGCCACGCTCCAGGTGCCGTTTCACCTGATCGCCGCCGCCACGAAGCAGGCCCGCATCCCGCTCCGCGAGGCCGATCTGCAGGCCGTGCGCACGCTCGTGCTCGTGAGCCCACCGGAGTCGTTCGCCGCCGAAGACCGCGCCGTGCTCGACCGCGTGCTGGCCGCCCGGCGGCCGCGGCTGGTGCAGGCCGACGCCGACCTCGACGCCTTCATCGCCGCCCGCGGTATCGACATCCTCGGCTGGGAGGGGCCGGAGCGGGTGTTCCTGTTCCCGAGGACGTCGGCGACTGGCCCGATCATCCACGTCGTCAATTGGAATGCGTCGCCGGACGGCGGGCAGACAGACGTGTATCGAAACACGACGGTCACGCTGCGACACCCCGACCGCTGGGGACCGCTCGGCCAGGTCACCTACCATCAGCCGGGCGAGCCGGCCATCGATCTCGAGCCCGAGGTGCATGCCGATGCCATCCGCATCACGCTCCCGCGGCTGGCCACCTGGGGCATCCTCAAACTCGCGCCCGCCGCGGCGGCTCGGTGAAGCACATGACCGCGGAGTGCTTGCGGCGTCAAGCAGTGCAACCCTCGTGATAGAAACTGGTTCCATCGGCGGGAGCAGGTCGGAAGCCCGGGCCGGGCTATCCTTTTCCACTGGCGTCGACGAACTGCCGCGGGGTGAGAACGGTTAGCGTCCCGACGGCCGCAGAGGGAAAGTGCCTCGCGTTGCCAGACACCAAGTGACACCCGAGCGCGATGGCACATTCCGCGAACGGGGCGTCGTCGGCATCGGGAAGTCCTCGAACAAGTTGGGCCGGACTGACGACGGCGTATTCGGCCTGGGATTGAATCCGCCTCAGGACGATCAACACTTCGTGTCGTGGAAGGTTGAATTCCGGACGCTGCAGCACCTCTTCGTATTCCGCGATAATCCGGTCATCCAGCCCAGCCCGAACCGCGCCACTTCGGAGCCATTCGACGATCTGCCCGGGGGCGCCATGCGGACTCAGAAACCCGGATACCAGCACGTTCGTGTCGAACACCGCGACACCCGGCCGGTCGCTCATGAGGGACGCTTTCGGTCGCGACGAGCCGCGGCGATCACGCCCTCGATCTCAGGGCTCGACAACGCATCCGCACCCGTGCGCCGCGCCCGCTCCCGAATTCGGCGGAGTGCAATCTGGCTGCGGGCCTCGCGTGCCGCCTTCAGCACATCTTCTGGATCGTCTTCTTCATCCACATACATGATCACAGCCATCGGGCGGCCGTTACTGGTGAGAATCATCTCCTCCGCGGCAGCCAGTCGCTCCCGCACAACCCGCGGTCGCTTGAGCTCGTTGACCGCAATGTAGTCCATAATTGTCTCCTTTTCATGGTCATAATATGCTCCTCTCGTCGCCTCAGCAAGTCGAAACGCTGCGATTCTGAAGGTTGCTCCAAAAAGGTGACGTTCTCCCCGTCGCTCATTCAGGTCGCCGCGGACCTCCGCGATCCGAAGATGCGGGCGCGGGAAGTTCGCGGTCTGATCAAAGCCGGCCACGAGTTGCGGTGCGACGACTTGCTCCTGCTCAGCTCCGATGAGCGGGGCGAGAGCCGTGAGACATGGCAGGGACGGTCGGCGATCATCCGCCGTGAGCCTGTCTGGCAGTGGCTCCTCGATCAGGGATGATTCCGCGACGCCGTCGGGGAACTCAGACGGTGGCGGCGGCGGCAGTGGCGGCGAGCAGCTGCTCGATCCACGGGCCGAGGTAGCGGCCGTTGTCGTGATAGGTGCGGCCGCTGACGAGGTTGCCGTCGACCACGCACGGGGCGTCGACGTAGATGCCGCCGGCGCTCTCGACGTCGTGGCGGCACTTGGCCACCGTCGTGATTTTCCGGCCGTCGAGGCAGCCGGCGTAGGCGGGGATCTCCACGCCGTGGCAGACGCTCGCGATCGGTTTGTCGTGCTCGAAAAAGTGCCGCGTGATCCGCACGAGGTGTTCGTCGTAGCGGATGTATTCGGGCGCCCGGCCGCCGCTGAAGAAGATGCCCGCGTATTGCTCGGGATCGACGTCGGCGAAGGCGAGGTCGGCCGTGATCTGGTAGCCCTCCCACTCCTTCGTGATCGTCCAGCCGGGCCGCACCTCGTGCATCACCATCTGAAACGTGCGCTTCTCCGGGCCGACCACGACCGGCTCGAACCCGGCCTCCTGGAGGCGGTAGAAGGGATAGAGCGTGTCGAGCGTCTCCGACGCGTCGCCGATCACGATGAGCACGCGCGGGGGCCGGGATCGGGTGAGCTTCGACGGTGCCATGATGGAGGTTTCCTGGGGGGCTGCCGGGATGAATCGATCCTACGTCGCCGCAGCCTCCCTCTCATTCAGACTTCGCGGCGGCGGCATTCAGATTTTGCGGCCGCTGGGGTGGCTCGTTCGCGCCGGGCGTATCATGCCTGCCCCATGCGATTTCTCATAGTCATCCTCGCCGCCTTGAGCGGTGTTCCGGCGTCTCTTGCGGCGGCCCCGGCGCTGCCCTTCGATCCCGCCACGCTCCACGGGTTCAACCTCATGGAGAAAGTCGGTGTCGATTGGATGAACAACGCTCCGTACCGGGAGGAAGACTTCGCGCTCATCAAGGAGTTCGGCTTCAACTACGTCCGCCTGCCCATGGACTACCGCTGCTACACGGTCAAAAACGAGTGGCTTTCCTTCCGCGAAGATGTGCTGCGCGACTTCGACCACGCCATCGCCTGGGGCGAGAAGTATGGTCTCCATGTCACGCTCGCGCTGCATCGCGCTCCGGGATACTGCGTGAACCCTCCCCCGGAGGCGAAGGACCTGTGGTCGGACGACGAGGCCCTGGCCGCCTTCACCGCCCATTGGGAGATGTTTGCCCGGCGCTACCAGAGCGTGCCGGCATCCCGGCTCAGCTTCAACCTGGTCAACGAACCCAGCGGCACCACCCCCGAGAACGTGGTGCGCGTCTACCGCCATGTGGTGGCGGCCATTCACCGGGTGACCCCGGATCGGGTCGTCTTTCTCGACGGGGTGGATGGCGGCGGCAAAACCCTTCCCGAACTCGCGAGCCTTCCCAACGTGGTCCAATCGGGCCGCGGATATTTTTCTCCCGTCACCTTCTACCGCGCCAGTTGGCGCGATGTGTCGAGGGAGTTCATGCCCACGCCCTCTTGGCCCGTGCGGCCGGCGGTCAATGCGTTTCTCTACGGCCCCTTCTGGAAGAAGGACGACCTCAACCGGCCGCTGGTGCTCCGCGGGTCGTTCCCGGCACAGACCCTCCTGGATGTGCGCGTGCTTATTGTCTCCACCAGCGCCACGCTCGTCGTCAAGGCCGACGGCAAGCCCGTGTTTGAGAAACGCTTCGAGCCCAAAGAAGGCGTCGGCGAGTGGGCGCAGGCGGTCTACGCCCCGAAGTGGCGCATCTACCAGAATGTCTACAATCACCTGTACACCGTCGTGCTCCCGGTCGCCGCCAAGGAGATTTCCCTCGAGCTCACCGATGGCGACTGGCTGCGATTCACCGAACTCGGCCTGACGCTTCCCGGGAGGGACCGGCGGGTGCTCCCCGGCGATTCCACGCCGCGCCGCACACAGCAACCCTATGACCTGTCGCCCGATGGGGCGCTCATTTCTCCCCCCGACTTCGACGGCTTGGCCCCGCTGGCCGGGATCTTCGCACCGCTCCGCGAGGTGAAGGCCGCCGGGGGCGCCGTCTTCATGGGGGAATTCGGGTGCTACAGCAAAACCCCTCACGACGTCATGCTCGCCTACACGCAGAGCCTTCTCGAGCGGTGCAAGGCCGACGGGATCGGCTGGGCGATGTGGAATTTCCGCGGGGAGTTCGGCGTGCTGGACAGCAACCGCTCCGACGTGGCCTACGAAGCGTTCAAGGGCCACAAGCTCGACCGCAAGCTCATGGACATTCTCAAGCGGTCCGCCGCCCCCTGACCGCTTTCCGGTCAAACGCGTTCAGCTTGTGCGGCCACTGGTGCGGTAGGTGCCGGGCGTGATGCCGAAGTGCTTCTTGAACGCCTCGGCCATGTATTGCGGGTGTTCGAAGCCGCAGCGGTTGGCGATCGCAGCCAGCGACAGCTCCGTCTCAGTGAGCAGTTGCTTCACGCGGTTGAACCGCAGCCGGATGATCTCCTCCCCCGGCGTCCGCCCGATCGCCTGCCGCATCCGGCGCTCGAGCAGCGTGCGCGAGAGGCCGGCATGCTTGACGACGTCGGCCACGTTGATGCCGTGGCAGGCGTGCTCGCGGATGTAGCGCACGGCGCTCACCACGTGCGGGTCGTCGATCGCCATGATGTCGCTCGACTGGCGCACCACGAGCCCGGTGGGCGGCACGAGGATGGGGCCGGCGGGCTTCGGCTCGCCCGCCATCAGCCGGTCGAGCAGCGCGGCCGCCTCGTAGCCCACCCGCTCGCCATCGAAGGCCACGCTCGAAAGCTGGGGCCGGGCCATGGTGCAGAGCGTTTCGTCGTTCTCGGCCCCCACCACGGCCACCTCCTCGGGCACGGCCACGCCCGCGCGGCGGCAGGCGTCGAGCAGCCAGAAGGCGAGCTGATCGGTGCAGGCGAAAATGCCCACGGGCTTGGGCAGCGACGCCACCCACCGGGCCACGTCGGCCTGATGCCGCTCCCAGTTGGCGGGCCGCTCGCCGCGGTTCGGGGCATGATGCTCGCTGCAGGTGTGGCCGCGGGCGGCCAGATGCGCGCGGAAGTTGTCGCGCCGCTCCTCGAAATACTGCTCCGTGTCGAGGTCGAAGACGGCGAAGTTCGTAAACCCGTTGTCGATGAAGTGGTCGGCCACGAGCCGGCCGATGTCGCGGTTGTCGCAGCCTACGAAGGGGAGCCCGTGGGCGATTTTCGACGCCCGCAGCTCCACGCCCGGCAGCCGGGTGGCGGCGATCGCCTCGGCCATCGCGGTCGAGCCCGTGCGGGCGATGATGCCGTCGCCCTGCCACGAGGAGAGCCAGCGGGGCACCTGCGAATCGAGCGCCCGCAGTTCGAGGAACAGCGACCAGTGTTCGTGCTCGGCGAGGTAGCGGTGGATGCCCTTGAGCAGGTCGCGGCCGTAGGTTCGCGAGGTCTCCACGAGCAGGGCCACGTGCTTCGTCGCCCGCACGGGGCGATCCTGCGCCGTTGCAGCCCGCGATGTGCCGGCATCCTGCGGCATGCGCACCGTTTTTTCGAGCTGTTGCATGGCCGCGTCCCCGTCCGTCGATCCTCGACCAATCCTATCCTCGGCAGCAGGTCGGGGCGACTGGTCCGGCATCGTTACCGCGGCTTGGGCGTAGGCCGCGAGGTCAGGTCGAAATTGAGCTCGTTCGGGCCGGCGGCGACCGTGGCCTCGAGCTGGCTCTTGGCGTGGTACTTCGCGGGCAGTTGTTCGGGGGTTTCGACGAAGTTGCCATCCTTGTCGCGACCCTCGCCGCCGGTGCGGATCTCCACGCGGTGGCGGCCCACCACGGCGCCGGGGTGGTGCACCGCATACTGCAGCGTGTAACGCCCCGCCTCGTCGGTGGTGCCGTACGAACCATTGCCGCGCTCGTAGGGCACAAACGCCACCGCGGCGCGGGGCAGCGGCCGGCCATCGAGCGAGACCACGCCCCTGACCTCACCCAAGGGCGGCACTTCGCGGCGCTTGCCGGAGCAGCCCGGGGCAGACGCCGCCAGCAGCACGCCCGCCACCGCGAGCCAGCCGAGAGGCCGCCGCAGCGAAAGCCGCGGCAGCCGGGCATGCAGGTTTTGCGGCAGCGGCGGGAACGACGTGGGGGGATTGCTTGTCATGGGATGCAGATCGTCGCACACCCCGGGCCAGCTTGGCATTCAGGTTCTTCCCGGCCGGGATTCAGGGTTTGCGTACGGAAAAACTGATCGTTTTTGCCGCAAATCCTGAATGCGGTGGCGGTGGCTTTGACCTACTCTTTTCGCAGTGGTCTTTGGGACCGCGTTGACGGCCCTGGGCGGGGTGCCCGGTGCCAGCCAGAGTGAGGAACGAACGATGAACTCTCGTAGCGTGCGGAACGTGGGCCGGATCATCACCACGGCGATCGTGGCGCTGGCAGTCGCGCTCGCGGCGCCGCAGGCGACGGCCGCCGACTACACGTGGACCAATGCCACCACGGGTACGTTCAACTGGGACACCACCACCAACTGGTCGGGTAGCACGGTCCCGGTCAACGGCGACACCGGCACGATCTTCATTACCAATCGCGCCGCGTCGTACACCGTCACGTTCAATCCCCTCACGTCGCAGACGTTCACGAGCAGCACTGCCACTCAAGGCCTCCAAGTCGGCAGCGGCGGCGCGGGCAGCGGCACGGTCACGTTCAGCCTCGCTCAGGGCGACCTGACGCTGAAAAACGGCGGCACCGGGCTAACCGCCCAATCGCTTCTGTTGCAGAACGGCGGCGTTTTCAATCTCTCCGGCAGTGGCACGCTGAATACCGACGGCCTGATGCAAACGGGCGGTGCCTACAACCAGTCGGGTGGCGTCGCAAACCTCACGGCAAGTCCGCTGGGAAGTTCACGGTTCTTTTTCGGCAACGGCGCTGTGACGAGCACCAACACGCTCTCCGGCGGAGCAATGAACGTCAACACCGCCAGTACCAACGGGCTCAAGTTTGGTATAGCCGCCGGAGGCAATGTCCTGTTTCTGATCAATGGCGGCACGATGACCCAGACTGGTGCGACGGTAAGCACCACGATCGGCGAACGTGGCGCCGGCACGGTGCGGATCACGTCGGGCGCGTTCTCGCATGCGAGTCAACTGGACGTCGGCCCACAGGCGCTCGACCAAGTGGCCAGCACCTCGGCCTTGCTGGATGTCCAGGGTGGCACTGCTACGAATGCGGGCACGCTGAACGTCGGCCAGGCCGTGCGGAATGCGGCGTCGACGGCCGCAGTGACGCAGTCGGGCGGCTCGTTCACGCAGTCGGGCACCGTCAACCTCGGCATCTCCAATACCGGCTCGATGACGCTCTCCGGCGGCACGTTCGCGTTCACCGGTTCGACCTTCCAGATCGGCAGCGGCACGCTGGGGCAGATCACTGGCGGTACGGCCGCGGCGGCCGCCGGCGTGGGCGTGCTCACGATCTCGAACGGCCTGTTCACCGGCACCAACTCCGGCACCAATGCCACGATCAACGTGGGCCGCACGGCCAACGACGGCGCGAACACGGGCAACCTGATGTCGATCGTGGGCGGCACGGCGACCATGAACACGATCAACGTGTATCGCGGCGGCACGTTCTCCGTGTCGAGCGGCTCGGCCACGGTAAATAGGACGCTCCAGATCTCGGGCGCGTCGGGCACGGGCGGCGGCCTCGGCCAGGTGTCGGGCGGCTTCCTTGCGGTGACAAACTCGGCGACGAGCGCCGCCCTCACGATCGAGAAGAGCGGCACGTTTCAGGTGACCGGCGGCAGCGTCACGGCCAACGTGTTCACCGGCACGGCCGCCGGCGCCACGCTCTTGGTGCAGGAAGGCACGATGACGGTCACGCGCTCGTCGACTTCTACGCGGCCGATCACGGTCGGCGGTGGCGCGGGGGTGGCCAACCTCGCCCTCGTCGGTCCGACCACGTCGTACAACAGCACCGCCTTCTTCAGCTTCACGGGCGGCACGGCCGCCGGCATCACGATTCAGAACAATGGCCTCGTGAGTTCGCAGGGCCGCTTGGCCGTCAGCTCGCCGATCGTGATCCAAAGTGGCGGCACGATGAGCCTTACGAGCGCCGCTGGCGCGACGACCAACGGCGTCAACGACGGCCAGCTTTCCCTCGACTCGGCCAGCGGAAGCCTCGATGTGCAGGCCGGAGGCGCGTTCTCGGCCCGCTCCGCCATCATTTCGGCCGGGGCTCGCCTGAATGTGACCGGCGGCCAGTTCACGGTGACCCGTGTGGCGGGCGATGGCGCAAACGAACTTCGATTTACGGGAGCCAACACTGGCTTCACGGTGTCGAGCGGCACGCTCTCGATGACGAGCACGAGCAGCGTGCCGACAATTTTTCGACTAGGCGGGAATACCACCGGTGCGACGTCGGGCACGCTCTCCGGCGGAGCGATGAATCTCTCGCAGTTCCTCCTGGGCGACCGCGGCGGCACGTTTGCGGGTGATTCGGCGGCCGACGCCACGTTTACGATGACCGGCGGCACGCTCTCGCTCGACAGCGTGGCGAGCGGCGGGCTTTACGTCGGCAACAATCCACAGAGCGCCACATTGCCGTTCAATCGCGGCTTTTTCAACCAGAGCGGCGGCGTGACGACAAACAATGGCTTGCTCCAGGTGGGCGTCAACACGCAGGGGGCCGTCTCGCTCGGCTCGCTCTCGCTCACGAGCGGCACGTTCACGCAGGTGGGCGTGACGCAGGTGGGCGTGTCGGGCAGCGGCACGGGCGTGGTGGGCACGCTGGCTGTGAGCGGCGGACGGTTTGCTACGACCGGCGCGTTCTTCGTCGGCGGCACGAGCTCCACCTATAACGTGGGCGGTGGCGTGAGCGTGACGGGCAGCGGCGTGTTTACCGGCACGAATGCCGGGCGGAACGTGACGGTGAGCGTGAGCCGCACGGCGAACGACGCTACCGCGGGCAACAACACGTTTCTCGTTGACGGCGGCACGGCTGCGATCGACGTGCTCAATGTCTACCGCAGCGGCACGTTCACGGTGAGCGCGGGCCAGGCCACGGTGAACTCGGCTCTGCTGCTCTCAGGCACCACAGGCGGCGCCGGTGCCGGCCGGCTCACGGGCGGCACGCTGCTCGTGCAGAGCGGCAGCAACACGGCCACGTTCACCGTCGGCCAGAATGCGAGCTTCGTGCAGTCGGGCGGGTCTGCCACCGTCGATATCTTGGCGAACACGGCCTCCGGCGGCACTCTCCTCGTGCAGGGAGGCACGATGACGGTCACGGGCTCGTCGAATTCCACGCGGCCGATCACGGTCGGCGGCGGCTCCGGAGCGGCGAACTTGGCATTCGTCGGGTCGAGTGGCACGTACAACAGCAACCTGGTCACTTTCTTCAACTTCACGAACGGCACAGCGGGGGGCATCACGATCCAAAATAATGGCCTCGTGAGTTCGCAGGGCCGCTTGTCCTTCAACTCGCCGATCGTGATCCAAAGCGGCGGCACGATGAGCCTGGCGAGCGCCGCGGGCGCGGCGACGACGGGCGTCAACGACGGCCAACTTGCCCTCGATGCGAGCACCGGAAGTCTTGAGGTGCAGGCCGGAGGAGCGTTCTCAGCCCGCTCGGCGTCCTTGACCAACGGAGCGCGGCTCAATGTTTCGGGTGGGCAGTTCACCATGACGCGTGCCGTGAACGACGGACAGAGCGAACTGCGATTCAGTACCGGGGCCAATTCGGGCTTTGTGGTGTCGAGCGGCACGCTTTCGATGACGAGCACGAGCACACAAGCCACAACGCTGCGAATGGGCGGGTTTTCGGGCAGCACGTCGGGCACGCTCTCCGGCGGGGCGATGAACCTCTCGCAGTTCCTCCTTGGCGACCGCGGCGGCACGTTTGCGGGGAGTTCGGCGGCTGACGCCACGTTTACGATGACCGGCGGCACGCTTTCGCTTGACAACGTTCAGGGCGGCGGGCTTTACGTCGGCAACGACCCGCTAGGCGCAGCCGTCGCGACGGATGGGTACAATCGCGGGTTTTTCAACCAGAGCGGCGGCGTCACGACGAACAGCGGCGTCTTGCAGCTTGGCATCAACACTAAGACGGGGACCGGCGGCGTCTCGCTCGGCTCGTTGTCGCTGACGAGTGGCACATTCACGCAGGCGGGCGTGACGCAGGTGGGCGTGTCGGGCACTGGCACGGGCGTGGTGGGCACGATGGCTGTGAGCGGCGGACGGTTTTCGACGACCGGCGCGTTCTTCGTCGGCGGCACGAACTCCACCTACAACGTGGGCGGCGCCGTGAGCGTGACGGGCAGCGGCCTGTTCACGGGCACGAACGCCGGGCGGAACGTGACGGTGAGCGTGAGCCGCACGGCGAACGACGCCACCGCGGGCAACAACACGTTTCTCGTCGACGGTGGCACCGCCACGATCGACGTGCTGAATGTGTACCGCAGCGGCACGTTCACGGTGAGCGCGGGCCAGGCCACGGTGAATTCAGCCCTGCTGCTCTCCGGCACCACAGGCGGCGCTGGTGCCGGCCGGCTCACGGGAGGCACGCTGCTCGTGCAGAGCGGCAGCAACACGGCCACGTTTACGGTCGGCCAGAATGCGAGCTTCGTGCAGTCGGGTGGGTCGGCGACGGTCGACTCGGCCACGATCACGGCCGCGGGGGCGAATTTCGCTCTGCAAGCAGGCACGTTCACGGCCGGCGGCTTTTCCGCCTCGCAGCCGGTCGCAGTGGACGGCACGCTCAACCTCAACGGGGCCACGGCGTCGATCGGGGCCGTCTCCGGCGCCGGCACGATCGGCCGCTCGGCGGTTGGTAGCGGCATCCTGTCGATCGGCGACGCCACGAATTCCACGTTCGCCGGGTCGATCGCGAACGCCCTCGGCACGCTCGGCCTCACGAAGACGGGCGCCGGCGCGCTCACGCTCACCGGCACGAGCACCTACGCCGGGGCGACGACGGTGAGCGTCGGCAGCCTGCTCGTGAACGGCCAGCTCGGCAGCACGGCCGTGACGGTGAATTCCGGGGCCACCCTCGGCGGTTCGGGCTCGATCGGGGGCTCGGTCACCAACAACGGCCTCCTCTCGCCCGGCAACAGCCCGGGCCAGCTTTCGCTCGCAGATCTCGTGCTCGGCGGCACGGGCACGGTGCTGATGGAGATCCAGGGCACGACCGCTGGCGGGCAATACGACCAGATCAGCCTCACCGGCAGCCTCACCTACGGCGGCGTGATGCAGCTCGACCTGAGCCAGACGTTTGCCGACAACACGTCGTTCAACCTGTTCACGGGCTTCACGGCGGGCAGCGGTGATTTCTCGAGCATCACGAGCGTCGGCTCGGCCTACACCGGCCTGTCGTTCACCCGGATCGGCAACCTCTGGACGAGCGGCACCGCAGCCGGCGGCCAGTCGCTCGAATTCAACCAGACGACGGGCACGCTCGTGATCGTGCCGGAGCCAGCGGCCCTCGCACTCGCCGGCCTCGGCATCGCGGTCGCCGCCTGGGCCCGCCGCCGCCGCACCATCAACGCACCCGCAACCATGTAGGTGCAGACTGGCAGTCTGCACAGACTAGCGATCCGCAGAGTGCCACTCTGCGGCTACTCAGTTGAACACGACACCCTCCCGCATCCGCCGTGGCTTTACGCTTGTCGAACTCCTGGTCGTGATCGCGATCATCGGCGTGCTCGTCGGGCTTCTCCTGCCGGCGGTGCAGAGCGCCCGCGAGTCGGCCCGGCGCAATGCCTGCGCAAACAACCTCAAGCAGCTTGGGCTGGCACTTCATAGCCACCATTCGGCAAGGAAGCTCTTTCCGCCAGGGTTCTTGCGGGTATACGGCGATGCGTCTCTGACGCCGACGTTCGCGGTGAATGACGCCACCTCGACTGCAGCCGCGAATCAGGGCAATTGGGCGTGGGGGGCCTTCCTGCTGCCGTTCATCGAGATGGACGAGGTGTACCAGAGAATCAACGTCACCGGCACCGACTGCGCTTCGGCGATGGCCACGGCCGCGAGCATGCAGGCCATGGGGCAGCCGGTGCCGGCATTTCGGTGTCCGGCCGACTACACGAAGGCCGACGACCAGCGAGCCGGGATCACCGGTATTCCCTTTCAGGGCCCTACCGGCAGTTGGACTTCGCCGCGTCCCGCGCTCTCGAATTACGTCGCAGCAAACCACTCGACCGATATTCTTCGCGCTGGCGACGGGATGTTCTTCATGGACAGCAAGACCTCGGCAGCCAAAATCCTCGACGGCCTTAGCAAGACGATTGCTCTGGGCGAACGGGTTTACTATCTGAACAACGGTATCACCGGCGTTGATCCTTTTCAGGGATATTCGTACTCCGGAAGGCTCCTGCCGCAGGCGGGATGTGTCTACTGTGTGCGGGGAACGCGGCAGTTGAGCAGCGTCGGCATCCGCGACGGTCTCGCGTGCGCTCTCGATGCCATCAACGAACCCAGCATGCTCGTGGCGAGTGCCGATAGCAGGTCATCGCGTAATTTCTCCTCGTATCATCCGGGCGGCGCCCAGTTCACCTTCGCCGATGGGAGCGTGCGATTCCTGGCGAACTCGACGGGCCAGGCGGTGCTCCGCGAGCTGATCTCGATTGCCGACGGTAGCTCGCGCACGGCCGACTGACACTCACTGGGATCGTTCGGGCAGACTTTCCAGCAGCTCAGGAGCGGTCGTACGCATCCTTCCGGTGGCGGATGACTCGAATCTCAACCACCGATGCCGCGTCATCGACCGCGTAGATGATGCGATAATCACCGACCCGAACCCGCCACAAGTCGTCGGCCCCCCGCAGTTTCTTGGAGCCCGTCGGCCGCGGCTGCCTGGCCAGGCCGTCGATCTTTTCCGCGATGCGAGCCACGGTCTTGTCTGGAAGCGACTCGAGTTCCTTGGTGGCGGATCTTCCGATCCGCACCTCATGCACGGCGTCGGCCTTTCTTCAGGCGGCCGGACTTTTCGAGCCGGGCGCGAACCGTTGCCCAGCTTTCACTGGTTTCGCGCTCCCGCGACCGCGCGGTGGCGACATCGAGGATGTCCTCCCAGAAACCGCGGCCTTGCCGGAGGTCGATCATCACCCCGGTACGCTGGCCGCGTTCATCGAACAGGAATTTGACGCCGCGAATCATGGCCAGGCACCGATGGAACCGTGAGTGAACGACCGCTGCTCAGAGTGTAGGCAAAACCACTCCGGCACGCACGTGCGATTAAAAAAACAGAAAATGAACCGTCGCCACGGCGGAAAGTGGTGCCCCATCTGCAGGTTGCCATTCGGTCAGCGTCCGACGACGACAACGCCCCAGGGGGCGAGTGTGGGGAGGGCGACCGTGCCTTCGGCGGCGAGGGAGAGCGGCGTCGAGCGCACGAGCGGCGCGTAGTCGCGGCTGTCGAAGGCCTTGTCGTGGGCGGCGCGGTCGTAGGCCGCAACCGGCTGCACGAGCCGCAGGGCTATGGGCGAGTCGCCCGCGAATTGGCTCGGCCGCAGCACGATCGAGAAGGGCTGTGGCTCGTCGCGCCAGTCCACGAGGTGGATCGCGGCCGCACCGGCAGGCGTGCCGGGCACCGCCCGCACGACGGCGAGCACGTGCGGCGCGGCGGCGCCGAGGTCGAGCGGGGGCGTCAGCCCCTTCCAGCGGCCGTCTTCCACGCCGCAGCCCGTGGCAAACGCCTCGGCGTGGCCGTCGATGTGCGGGGCGATGCCGCGCACGAAGGCCGTGAGGTCGGCGTAGTGTTCCGGCTTGCCGAAGTAGCGCTGGGCATCGGGCAGGAACGTGTCCCACGGCATCTCGATCAGGCCCCCGAGGGCGTAGGCGGTGGCGATCGATTTGCGGGTGAGCAGGATCCAGTCGGCCGACTCCTGCTCGGCTGGTGTCGCCACGGTCTTCAGCGGCATCGTGATCGTCTGCAGGCGGCCGTGGCTGCGGGCCTGCCGCATGCACTCGTGGAGGTGCGTGGGTGTGGCCTCCTTGAAGGCCAGTTCGCCGATGCAGAAGTCGAAGGGCATTCGCACGGGGCCCCAGTCGCGGGCGCCGTTGTTGCACGATACGGGGATGTGGCGGCCGGCCTGCTTGTCGAGCTCGGCCCGCCACCGTTGATGGAACGCCACCGACGCCTCGAGCTGAAACTGCAGGAAATATGTCCGCAGTTGGCCGCCTTCTGGCCAGCGGCGAAAGCCGTCGCCGCTGGGGGCGTTCTTCGCCCTTAGGTGCGCGGCGTAGTCAAACGAGGCGAGGTCCGTGACGCCGGCCGTGGCGAGTTTCTGCGGGTCGGCATGCCGCTCGAGCCAGGAGCGAAACCCGGCGATGCAGTGGCGGCAGAGGCAGCCGCCCCAATACGTCGCCATCATGTTTTGCTCGGGCTCGTCGCGCTGGATCACGTCGGCACCGGCGGCGACTACGGCCAGCGCGGCCCGCACGTGGCCGGCCGCAAATTCCGGGTTGTTCGCACAGCCCCAGGGATTCGGCCGAGGCCAGAGCCGCATCCAGTTCGGCACGAGCCGCTGGGCGTCGAGCCCGACCACGTTCCATTCCACGGGCGGTGCCTTGCCCGCGTAGGAGCCGGCCGCGAGCGCGCCGCCATATTCGACGCCGAGAGCGTGCACCTTTTTGATGAACTCTGGGTTGTCGCCGTAGGTCCATTCGAGCCGTGTAACGTGAAAGCCACGGATGGCCACGAGCGTGTCGTGCGGGTCGCCTTTGTACGCCGGGTGAGCGGTGAGCGACCGCATGCAGACGGCGCTCAGGCGGGGGAAGCCCGGCCCCGCTGGCAGCGTGTCGGTCATCTCGTGCACGCGCCGCATGGCTGACGCCGGTTCATCGCCCCGGCAGGGAAGGGCCGCAGCGACCGAGAGCACGAAACAGAGGGCCAGCAGGGGACAGCGCATGGTGGGAAACCCAAAGAGAGGTGGGCGGGCAGGGGAGGGTGAAGCATGAGGCGATCGCACGATCATCGCCGCCCAGCCGGGGACAGGCATTCAGGTCTGTGGCCGCTGTGTTTCAGGTTTTGCGTGTCGGCTGTGGGCCCGGCGGTGGCCATGGGCGGTACAATTGCGGCCATGTGGAGAGCCGTCGATTGGAAACCGCTGATCGGAATGCTCGGGTGCGCGTTAACGCTCGTCGCAGGGGCGGCTGTCGCGGCGGAGCCGGTCGCGCAGCCGGCGAAAGGGGCGAACGACGTGGGGCGACCGTGGATGTTTTCCGAGGCGTCGCTGCCGGCCGGGTTTCCCGCGCCGGGACCGGTCGGCGAGGTGATTGTGAAGACCTATCCCGCCCACCGCATGGCCCGCGCGGCCGCCGGCAAGGGGGCCAACGGCATGTTCATGAAACTGTTTCGGCACATCGAGCGCAACGAGATCGCGATGACGGCGCCCGTCGTGATGGGCTGGCCGGCCGAGAACGTGGCGGAGGGCGGCGGCGATGCAGCGGGAAAGCAGTCCGCCACGCAGGGGCCGGAGTCGATGGCGTTTCTCTACGGCAAGCCGACGCTAGGCGCGGCGGGCGCCGATCCCGCCGACCCGGTCGTCGTCGTCGAGGATGTGCCCGAGACCGTCGTGGTGTCGGTCGGCCTCCGCGGCTCGTATGACGAAGCGACGATGAACCGCGGCCTGGAGCGGCTGCGGGACTGGCTGGGGGAGCATCCGGAGTGGACCGTGGCGGGCGCTCCGCGGTCACTCGCCTACAACAGCCCGTTCGTGCCCGGGTTCGCCAAATATTCCGAGGTGCAGATCCCCGTCATCCGCCGGACGGACGAGCGCGACGGCCTCGACCGCAAACCTGAATGACGTGCCAGACCACTACGGCCCGTGAAGCTCCGTGCGGATTTCTGCGAGCGTCAGACGACGGCCTTTGAGCACCTGGATGCGGCGACAGCGGGCGACCGCATCGCCTGCAAACAGTTGGTAACCGGATGGTGTGGTCTGGGCCACGTCGAGGAGCCCGAGCGCTATCCAGTGGCGGATCGTGGGCACCGTTGCACCGACGGATTTCGCCAGTTGTCCGATTTTCATGAGGCCCCCGGCCGAGCCGGCGAGCCCTGTGCGGCCCGCCTGGCTGCGCGATCCGGCGGCATCCAGGTAGATGTCGAGCGACCGTTCCACCGCCCTGGTGACGAGTGTCTCGTAGGCGGTCTTCGAGCCACCCAGCTGCGCCGTCTCCAAGCCTCCCAGGTAGGCCACCCGGTCGCGTGGCCGGATGATGGCGGGAGGGTAGCCGCGCTGCAGGAGCAGCAAGTTCATGAGGAGCCGCGCGGTGCGCCCGTTGCCGTCGATGAACGGATGGATGCTCACGAGCCGATAGTGGGCCTCCGCCGCGAATGCCACCGGATGCAGGTCGGACCTCGTCCGCAGCCAGCTGCAAAACTCGGTCATCAAGTCCGGCACCTTCCGCGGGTTCGGCAGCACGACCGTCGAGCCGGCGATCCGCACCGCGACGTCTCGATACCGGCCCGCGACGGTCGAGGGCAAACTTCTTGGCGTCGAGGTGTTGGAGGTTCGCGCCAGAACCATCACGTGACACTTGAGGGTTTTTGCACGAAATACCCGGTGCGCCGGTACGCAAAACCTGAAGCCGGGGCGGGGCGGGAACTGAATGACGCCGTCCGGCAGGGCTGGGATACTAGCGTCAGACACGTTTCGGGAGGGCAGATCATGCCGAGTGAAAACACACAGCGGTTCCGGGAGTCGGAGATCCTCGAACGACGGCGGTTCATTGGGCGGGCGCTCGCCATGGCCGCGATCCCGGGCACGGCCGCCCGCATCGCCGCGGCCGGGGATCCTGCGGGGAAGCCTGCGTCGCCGGGCCCGGTGGGCGATGGCCCGGGCATCGGCGTGATCGGCTGCCGCTATCAGGGATCGGTGATCGCGGCCAAGGCGAAGGCCCACGGCCGCGTGATCGCGCTGGCCGATGTCGATCGCGAGGTCCGTGAGCTGACGGCCATCGACTCGAAGGTGGCCGCGCAGGTGCGGCTCACGCCCGCCGAAATCTATGCCGATGCTGCCGCTGCCGACCGGCACGTCGATTACCGCCGCCTTCTCGACGACAAGCGGATCGACGTCGTGCTCATCGGCACGCCGGACCACTGGCACTCGAAGATGCTCATCGACGCCGTGAAGGCCGGGAAAGACGTCTACTGCGAGAAGCCGCTCACGCTCACGATCGACGAGGGCAAGGAAATCCGCAAGGCGGTGCAAGCCTCGGGCCGGATCGTGCAGGTGGGGTCGTGGCAGCGGAGCGACCACCGGTTTCGCACGGCGGTGGAGATGGTGCGGGCCGGGCGAATCGGGAAGCTCGAGAAGGTGGACGTCGTGCTCGGCAAGAACCAGGTCGGCGGGCCGTTCGCGAAGCAGCCGGTGCCGCCGGGCCTCGACTGGAACCTCTGGCAGGGGCAGACGCCCGACGTGGCCTATATCCCGGAGCGGTGCCACTTCAACTTCCGCTGGTGGCAGGCTTATTCGGGCGGCGACCTCACCGACTGGGGCGCGCATCATGTGGACATCGCCCGCTGGGCGATCGGCGCCGATCCGGACAGGATCGACGGCCAGGCCGAGTATCCGCAAACGCGCGACGGCTATGACGTGCCGCTCACCTACTCGGTTCGCTACCGGTTTACCAATGGTGTCGAGATGACAGTCGGCGACAGCGGTCGCAACGGCATCATGTTCACCGGCAGCGAGGGCCGGATCTTCGTGAACCGCGAAAACCTCTCGGGCAAACCGGTCGAGGACCTCAAAGACCGGCCGCTGCCGCGTGAGTCGTTCGCGCTCTACGACTTCGACAATCGCGCGCGGCCGGAGCGGGCCGGCAAGATCGACGCGATCGTGAACCACATGGGCAACTTCTTCGACTGCGTGGCGGCCCGCCGCCCGCCGATCGCCGACGTGGAAAGCGGCCACCGGAGCGTGTCGGTGTGCCACCTCGGCAACATCTCCTGCAAGCTCGGCCGGCCGCTCGCGTGGGATCCCGCGGCGGAGCGGTTCGTCTCCGACGCCGAGGCCGACGGCCTGCTCGCGCGGCCGCAACGGCCCGG